>Ga0335085_10011606_pt1 | contig 13055 bp, 8 predicted proteins | sample Lox_Sample_45_FD_206712 | JGI IMG/M metagenome (GOLD analysis project Ga0335085, IMG submission 206712) | Soil microbial communities from Loxahatchee National Wildlife Refuge, Florida, United States - Lox_Sample_4.5 | ecosystem: Environmental > Terrestrial > Soil > Wetlands | place: USA: Florida...
GTCACGGCGACCGCCGAGACGATCAGGAACGGCAGCGCGGGACCGGCGGTCAGCCGGGTGAACTCGCGGGGTGCGGCGAAGTGCAGGTCGGCCAGCGTGGCCGCGGCGACCAGGCCGGTGACCACGCCCGCGACCCGGGCCCGGCGGGAGAAGTAGGACACCATGTCCGGCTGCTCGCTGTGCCGCGCGTCGACGATCAGGTAGGCCGCGGCCACCAGGCCCAGCCAGGCGCCCAGCGCCAGCAGGCCGAATCCCAGCCCGACCATGAGGTCGAACGCGGAGTGGATCAGCCAGGGCATCAGCGGCCGCAGTCTGGGCTGCACGCTGTCCCAGCCGGTCACTTTGGTCCGCGGGGACATGCCGACCAGGATCGAGTCGAGGTCCGGGATCTGCAGCCCGAAGAAGACCTTGCCGTTGACGTACAGCCCGCCGATCCACTCGGTGACGCCCCGGTAGGTGTGCACGACGTACTCCATGGCCGCGAACTTGACCGGCTGCTGCTGCGCGATGGCGCGGGCCGCGGTGTCCCCGACGTAGATCTGCAGCGGCGTGGTCGGCCGCGGCGCTGGCCAGCAGGTGGGCCTGCGCCGCGGTTGTCACCGCTGTCCCCGATTCCGGGCCTTCCTAGCTGCTGCGGTTCGGTAGGAACTCCTGCGCCTTGGTCTTGACCCCTTCGACGAGCACGCCCCAGCGGTTCTCGTCGCCCTTGAGCATGGCCAGGGCCGCGTCCTTGGCCTGCTCGAAGGTGGCGTGCGGCGGGATCGGCGGGACGTTCGGGTCGGTCCGCACGTCCAGCAGGGCCGGCCGCCCGGCGGCCAGCGCCTGGTCCCAGGCCGGCCCGATCTGGTCGGGCTTGTCCACCGCGATGGCCTCCAAGCCGAGGCTCGCGGCGAAGGCGGCATAGTCGACGTCGGGCAGCGCCTGTGATTCTGTGAACTTGGGGGCGCCTGCCATGGCCCGCATTTCCCAGGTCACCTGGTTCAGGTCGTCGTTGTGCAGCACCGCGATGATCAGCCGCGGATCGGCCCACTCGCGCCAGTAGTGCTTGATCGTGATCAGCTCGGCCAGGCCGTTCATCTGCATGGCTCCGTCGCCCTCGAACACGATCACCAGGCGATCCGGGTGGCCGAACTTGGCCCCGATGCCGTACGGGACGCCGGGCCCCATGGTGGCCAGGTTGCCGGACAGCGAGCCGCGCATATCCCCGCGGAACTTCAGGTGCCGGGCGTACCAGTTGGCTGAGGACCCGGAGTCGGCGGCCACGATCGCGTCGTCCGGCAGCCGGGCCGACAGTTCGTGGAACAGCCGCATCGGGTTGACCGGATCGGCTTCCACCATGGCCTCGGCCGCCATGACCTCCCACCAGCGGGTCACGTTGTTCTCGACGGTCTCGCGCCAGGACCGGTCGTCCTGGCGGCGCAGCCGCGGGATGAGGGCGCGCAAGGTAGCGGCCGCATCGCCGACCAGGTTGACCTCGTACGGGTAGCGCATTCCGACGAAGCGACCGTCGATGTCGATCTGCACCGCGCGGGCCTGGCCGAAGTCCGGTAGGAACTGCGTGTAGGGGAAGCTCGACCCCACCGTCAGCATGGTGTCGCAGCCGCGCATCAGCTCGTAGCTGGGCCGGGTGCCCAGCAGCCCGATCGCGCCGGTGACGTAGGGCAGTTCGTCGGACAGCACGTCCTTGCCCAGCAGCGGCTTGGCCACGCCCGCGCCGAGGACCTCGGCCGCCTCCTCCAGCTCGGCCCGGGCCTCGCGGGCGCCCTGCCCGGCCAGGATCGCGACCTTGCTCCCGGCGTTGAGCACCTCGGCCGCGCGGCCGATGGCCGCGTCGTCCGGCACCGGCACCGGCCAGTCGATGCCCAGGCTCGAGGGCACCATCTTAAACGCGTGCTCGGGCGCGGAGTACTCGAGTTCCTGGACGTCGGCCGGGATGATCAGCGTGGTCGGGGCGTGTTCAGTCAGGGCCGTCCGGATGGCCCGGTCCAGCACGTTGGGCAGCTGCTCAGGGACCGTCACCATGTGCACGTATTCGCTGGCCACGTCCTTGAACAAACTCAGCAGGTCCACTTCCTGCTGATAGGAGCCGCCCATCGCCGACCGGTTGGTCTGGCCGACGATGGCGACCACCGGCACGTGGTCGAGCTTGGCGTCGTACAGGCCGTTCAGCAGGTGGATGGCGCCCGGGCCCGAGGTGGCCGCGCACACCCCCACCCGGCCGGTGAACTTGGCGTAGCCCACCGCCTCGAACGCGGCCATTTCCTCGTGCCGCGCCTGCACGAACTTGGGGTCGTTTTCGGCCCGGCCCCAGGCTGCCAGCAACCCGTTGATCCCGTCGCCGGGGTAGGCGAAGACCATCTCCACGCCCCAGGCGCGCAGCCGTTCCAGCAGGAAATCCGAGACTTTCGGTCCGGCCATCAGTGTTTCCTCCTTCATCGCGATCCGGCGGGCACCCGCCGGCCCGCCGGTCATCGGTTCTTGATCAGCATTCGCCCGGCTGCCCAGGCGCCAGCGGCGGCCGCGGCCAGCGCGGCAGCCCGGGCCGCCCGCCACCGGGCCGGTGCCTGCGGCCGGCCGGGGGTATACGTCTCGGGCTGGCCGGGCCCAGCGCCCCCGCCCCGCCCCTCCCGGGCCAGCGCCATGACCTCGGCCAGGTGCAGGCCCCGCCGTCCGGTCTCGGCGTCGGCGATCTGGGTCTTGCACGAGAAGCCGTTGGCCACGATCAGCGTGCCCGCCCTCGCGTCGCGGACTGCGGGCAGCAGGGCCTGCTCCCCGCAGTCCATCGAGATGTCGTACTTGCCCTGCTCGAATCCCCAGGAGCCGGCCAGGCCGCAGCAGCCGCCGGAGACCGGCTGCACGTACAGGCCCATGCGCTCTAGCACCTGGCGCTCGGGGCCGATGCCGCCGGTGGCCAGGTGGTGGCAGTGCCCCCACAGCAGGGCCTGGCCCGCCAGGTGGGGCGGTGTGATGTCGTGCCGGGCGAAGAACTCCCCGAAGTGGCAGGCGCTCTGCGCCAGCCGCTTCGCGTCGTCGTCATCCGGCAGCATCTTGACCAGCTCGTCCTTGAACACCGCCAGGCAGGACGGCTCCATCCCGACCACCGGGATGCCGGCCCGGACGTACTCCTGCAGCATGCCGAGCACCGTGTGCAGATACCGTTCGGCCGCGTCCAGGAAACCGTAGTCGTACAGCGGCCGGCCGCAGCACACATGTCCTTCCGGCATGATCACCCGCCAGCCCGCCGCCTCGATGGCCTCGACACAGGCCACCCCCACCTGCGTATGCAGGTGGTTGTTGAAGGTGTCGGGGAACAGCACCACCGGGGGCCCGTCCGGGTTCGCCGTGCCGCCGCGCTGGCGGAACCACTGCTGCAGGGTCATCGGGGCGAACGACGGCAGCGGCCGCCGCGGGTCCACGCCCGCGGCCAGCTTGGCCAGCCGGGACAGGCCGGGCGCGTGCAGCACGAAGTTGACCATTCCGGGCATCAGCGCGGCCGCTCGCGCGGCCTGGTCGATGAAGCCGAACGCGTACGCGTAGCGGGGGCGCCAGCGGCGTGCCGACTTGTAGTGGTGGTAGAGGAACTCGGCCTTGTAGGTCGGCATGTCCACGTTGACCGGGCAGTCGTTGGTGCAGCCCTTGCAGGCCAGGCACAAGTCGAGGGCGTCGAAGACCTCCTCGGACTGCCAGCCGTCGGTGATGACCTCGCCCTGCAGCATCTCGGACAGCAGCCGGGCGCGGCCCCGGGTGGTGTACTTCTCGTCCCGGGTGGCCTGGTAGGACGGGCACATGGTCTGCGCAGACTGCGGCACCCGGCACTTGCCGACCCCGGCGCAGCGCAGCGCCGCGTGGGCGAAGTCCCCGCCGTCCTCCCGGTAGGCGAACTTGACCTCCGGCCGGGGCGGGTTGTAGGCCGTGCCGAGCTTCAGGTTCTCGTCCAGGCGGAACGGATCGACCACCTTGCCCGGGTTCATCTTGGCCCGCGGATCCCAGATGCGCTTGAACTCGCGCATGGCCGCCATCAGCTCCGGCCCGTACTGCCGGATGAGCAGCTCGGCGCGCTGCTGGCCGTCGCCGTGCTCGCCGGACAGCGACCCACCGTAGGAGACGACCAGGTCGGCGGCGTCCTCCATGAACCGGCGGTAGATGGCCAGACCCGGCGCGGTCCTCAGGTCGAAGCTGTACCGCCCGTGGATGCAGCCCTGGCCGATGTGCCCGTAGAACTGGCCGTTCAGGCCGTGCCGGTCCAGCAGCGCCCGCAGCTCGCGCAGGTAGTCGCCGCACCGCTCGGGCGGCACCGCCGAGTCCTCCCAGCCCGGCCAGTGGTCCTTGCCGTCCGGCGGGAATGCGGTGGCCGCCAGCCCCGCCTCGCGGATGGCCCACAGCTCGGCGCTGTTGCCGCCCGCCTGCTCGCTCTTGAAGATGACCACCCGGTCGGTGTCGTAGCCCTGCCCGCCGGTCAGCCAGGCCGCGAACCGCTGCGCCGCGTCCACCGCGGCCTGCGCCTCGTCCGCGCCGAACTGGACCAGCAGCCAGGCGCCCTGGCCGGACCGGGGCAGGTCCGCGATCGCGCCGGTGTTCTGGTGACTCAGCCGCTGGTCTTCGATCAGCTGATGGTCGATGGCCTCCAGCCCGATCGGCTTGAACCGGCCGATGATCTCCGGGACGTGGTCGGCCGCGGCCGCGATGTCGTCGTACTGGACCGTCACCGTCACGCGCTCGAGCATGGCCGGGGTCAGCATCAGGGTGGACCGCAGCACCGTGACGCAGGTGCTCTCGGTGCCGACCAGCGCCCGGGCCACGTTGAAGCCCTTCTCGGGCAGCAGCTCGTCCAGGTTGTAGCCGGACACCCGGCGGGGCAGCCGATCCACCGGCGGGTAGCCGGCCCGGATCGCGTCGGCGTACCGGTCTCTGAGGTCCCGCAGTGCGGCGTAGATCTCGCCCTTGCGGTCGCCGGCCGCCACGATCTCCTCGATCCTGTCTTCCTCGCCGTTGCCGACCCAGAAGCGCTCGCCGTCGTAAGTGACCACTTCCAGGGCGTAGGTGTTATCCGAGGTGCGCGGGCCGGGACCGTACAGCTGAGCCTGCACCGAGTGGACGCCGCAGGAGTTGTTGCCGATGTTGCCGCCGATGGTGCACCGCGAGTGGGACGACGGGTCCGGCCCGAAGACCAGGCCGGACCGGCCGATCGTCCGGTTGAGCTCCTCGTTGATCACCCCAGGCTCGGCCGTCACCAGCCGCCGGTCCTCATCGAGACCGCTGATGCCCGTCAGGTACTTGGAGTTGTCGATGACAACGGCGTAGTTGACCGTCTCCCCGGACAAGCTGGTCCCGCCGCCCCGGTTGAGGATCGGCGCGCCGAACGCCGCGCAGACCCGGTGCGCGGCGACGATGTCGTCCAGCATCCTGGGGACGACTACGCCGATCGGTACCTGGCGGAAGTTGGAAGCGTCGTTGGCGTACATGGCCTTGGACGCGGCGTCGAAGCGCACCTCGCCCCCCATGGCCTCCCGCAAGCCGCGTTCGAGGCCGCCGAGGTTGAGCACGGCGGGGGAGGGCCGGGAGCGGGCAGCCGTCGCGCGCTCGGGACTGGTCTGGGTCATAAGTACCGCTTTCGTGACAGGGCCTGGTTAGAAATCGGCAGCTAGGAGGCAGAGCGGGAACTGTGGTGCAGCTGATAGCCGGCTGCGTCGACTGTCTTCAGCTCCAGCCCCAGGCCGGGCGCGGCCGGATCCGGCCGGAGCGCGCCGGCGACCGGATCCAGCGTCCCCGCGAAGAGCATCGACTCGGTCCGGACGTGGTCGTGGAAGTACTCCAGGTGCCGCAGCCGTTGGACGGCACAGAACGCGTGCGCGGAGACCGCTGGCGCACAATGGGCGGACAGGTCGATCTGCCGGGCCGCCGCCAGCCCCGCGACCTGGAGCAAGCCGGTGATCCCGCCGCACCGGGTGACGTCGGCCTGCAGGCAGTCGACCGCGTCGGCGTCCAGCAGGCGGGCGAAATCAGCCAGCACGAAACCGTACTCCCCGGCCGAGATGTCCAGCCCGGGCGGCCCGGCTGCGCGCAGCAGGCTCAGCCCCGTGACATCTTCGGAGGAGACAGGCTCTTCCAGCCATGTCACGCCGAACTCCTCGCGGAACCGCCACGCCCACGCCAGCGCCTCTTTGCGTGTGCACGCCCCGTTGGCGTCAGTGAACAGCAGCGGCTCGTCGCCGACGGCCTTACGAACCGCGGTAAGCCGAGCCGGATCCTCGTCCGGATACCGGGAGGTCTTCATCTTCACCCTCGGGATGCCCTGCTCCACCCATCCGGCCAGCTGGGTGACCAGGAGATCCACCGGGTAGTTGGTGAACCCCCCGCTGCCGTACACCGGGACCTGGTCGTGGAACGCGGGCAGCGTCAGGTACAGCGGACGGCCCAGCAGCCGCGCCCGCAGGTCCCACAGCGCGATATCCACCGCGGACACGGCCATCGCGCCGACGCCCGGCTGGCCCGCGTTGCGCAGGTGAATGCCAGGTCGCCGATGGCAAGAGCGCATCCGATCCGGCCGCCGTACCGGCCAGCTTGGAATCGATCAGGTGAGCGACGGCAATGTCACCGTAGGTGTAACCAATTCCCGTCTGCCCGCCTCCGGTGGCCAGCACCACAATGCACGTGGTGGCATCCCACGTCAGCGTGCCGTCACTCTCCCGGCCGCCCGGCCCGTCGACGGGAATCTGATACGCCAGCACCTCCAGGCGCTCCACCGGGACCATGGGCGCGCTCGCCGGTGCACCCTGCTTCATAGGAACCTCCGTCGGGACGGGTCTGCCAGTCGCGGTACGACCCTCACTACCATCGTGTTACGATATAAACCTTTAATCGCAACACGATATAAATCTGCCTGAGTCCCCGGACGGCAAGACCGCCCGCGCCATGTCCGGATGCGTCGCAGCACGGCGTCGTTGGACGTTGTTCTGTCATACCGGCTGATGACACCTGGTTGAGCCAGTTCGAAGCCGCGTCGGACCATCCGGGTCGGCCTGCGGGTCCGACATGCAGTCAAAGTCGACGTGCACCTCGCTGATACGTCGCCGCGGAGCTGGCCGAGCCCGCGGAACAGCCGCTGGAAATGCCTGCCGGTCGCGGGACCGGTCCGTGCGGCGACGGCGGCGGTCCGGTGCGGGTGCCGGGGAAGTAGCCCTCCACGGCGGCGTAGCCGCCGTCCTGCACGCAGCGGGTGATGGTATGCCGGCCGTCGGTCACCGCGGCCGCCCACGCCTAGTGGTTTTCGGCCCAATCCGCCGCGCTGTGCGTCGCCTGCGGCTCGACCTTCATGGTGTCCTCGGTGACGACGCACCCAAACGGTTGCCGGGGCGGGAACCCAGCCTGATCCGGTAACGGCGTACCGCTACGGTTACCCTCGATGACGACCTGGCCATCCGGCTGGAAAGGCACCGGACGCAGCATGGCGAGAGCTTGAAGCAAGCGCTCAACGAAGCCGTCCGCGTGGGCCTGGCCAAGCTTGAAGAACGCGCCGACGCCGTGCCGGAGGTGAGCCGGACACGCCTGCTACCGCTGGGCAGGCGTCTCGCCGGCAGTATCGATAACGTCGGCGAGGTCCTCGCCATCGCCGAGGGCGAGGATTACCGCTGATGTACCTGGTCGACGCCAATATCCTCGTCTACTCTACCGACGAGGACTCCGAGCACCACGCGGCCGCACGGGACTGGCTTGATGAGCGGACCGCCGGAGCGCCCAGGTCCGTCGGCTTGCCGTGGCCCAGCTTGCTGGCCTTTTCCCGGCTCGTCACCAACCCGCGCATATACTCACCGCCCGCGACAGCAGCGGATGCGTGGCAGCGTATCGAGGACTGGCTGTCCCGGCCAGCCAGCCGCCTGGATTCCCGTACCGGGATCGCGGCATCAGCAGGTGCTCGGCGGGATCGTGCAGGAACGCCGCCCTGCCGGGAACCTGGTGCCAGATGCGCATCTGGCCGCACTCGCCCTCGAGCACGGCCTCACCGTCGTCTCCACGGATACGGATTTCGCCAGGTTCCCCGGCGTCGCATGGCTCAATCCCGTCTCCGCCGCAGCCTTATTGGCCTCCGCAGGGCCGAGGGCCTCAAGGAGGCGCATCAACCCGGCCCGATCGCCGTTGTCGAGCCTGATCGTGTCGTGCGGGCGCCCGAACGACGGCAGCAACGCGAACCTGGCGCGTCGGAGCTGGCCCGGTCACGAGCCAGCCAGCCGCAGGATGCAGCCATGGCGAGCGACGAATCACCCCGGGCCATTCGGGGATTACACCGGTCGGGCGTCGTGATTCCACTGTGTCGCGAGCCACTCCTGATCGGTTTCGTCCCTGATCCGCGCCTCCTGCTCGCGGGCGAACAGGGCGTTGGTCTTGGTCAGGACGAGGGTGTAGGGACGGCCTTGCCGCCTGGTCTGGTGGGTGACGGGCAGTTCGGCAGCGTCGATCCGGGAGTGGATGTGCTGCCTGCTCTGCTTGGCGAGCGGCCACTCGAATACGCGCCGGCTCTTGTCATCCAGGAAGGCACGGAGGATGCCGCACAGGTCGCATGTGCAGCCGCCCGCGGGCAGTTCGATCGACCAGTCGCCGGAGGGTCGTTGCGGGCGGGCGAGCCGGGCGCGCAGCCGTGCGGCGCAGTCGGCGGCCAGGTCGCCGAAGCCGGCATCGTCGCGTGCGCCGGCCGGGGGCAGCTCCGCCGCCGCGCGTAGCGTCGACATCTCCAGCGCCGTCACCGCGTCAGCCTGTTCGCGGATATATCCCGACACGGTGTCTCGTGTGCCCGCTGCCCCGATCGCGACGGTGGCCGTCAGCACCGAGGCGAGCGGGTTACCCAGGTTGCCGAGTTCCTTGTCGCGGTAGCTGGGCGAGGACAACGCGATCCCCGTGCCGATCTCCCTGCGGAGCCACTCCCATGCCAGGTCGAGGAGCCGCCGCGCGGCCGCCGCGCCGGCACTACCCTTGGCGTGCAGCCCGGCGCACAGGCCCGGCAGCCGGTCCGCCACCCACTGCGGCCGTTCCTGTCCGCCGCCGTAGGCCCAGGTCGGCTGATCCTCGCCGTACCACGTCCGCAGTAGTTCCGCCGTCCACCGCTGACCGTACTCGTCGGCGATCTTGCCGAACGGGTCTACGTGCTTGTCGGCCAGGTTCTCGATGCGGAACGGGCGCAGCAGCATCGCCGCGGTTTCCGCGTCCGCCACGACGTCGGCCGCCCGGAGCGCCTTGCCGATGATCCCGGATGTTCTGGTGCTGTCCTGCGGCGCCTGGCCGCGCAGCGCCCCGTCCCAGAACGGCGCGAGCGTCGCCGCGGCGGCCTGCGCGCCCGGCACGTCGCCCGCGGATGCCATCGTGGCGAGCTCATCGAGAGCCCAGGCCGGGGAGGTTTCGGCGCGGTTCGCGAAGGCCTGCTCACGGGGCCAGACCACGACCGCCGCCCTGTGGTACCAGCGGTCCAGCGTGTTGCCCCAGTTGCCCATGTAACCCTCGTACTGTGAGGAATAGGGCTCCAGGTCACCCGTCGGCGTGGCCGAGCACACCTCACCGCTCTTCACCGGCAGCGACGTCTCCTCCAGGCGGGTGCCGTCCGGCCCGGTCCAGTGGGTTAGGCTGACCTCGGAGTCGATCAGCTCCTGAATGTCGTATTGGCTGTCATCGCCGCTGCCATCGTCATCGTCGTCGTAGTAATCGTCCCAGCGCCGCCCGTACCGGTAGTCGTCGTAGTCGTCCTTGAAGGCGCTGTGCGTCGTCTGGATATTGGCCAGCGCGAGGATGGCCTCGCAGTCTGCCCCCTTGGCCGCTTCACGCAGCAAGGACACGCGGCTGGCATCGGCGCCCTTCAGCCGGGACCACTTCAGCGCTCGCGGCGTGTACTCGTGGTCGAGGAGGTAGACGAGCCGGTTCGGCGGATCGGCCGCAGGTCCGCCGTAATACCGGGGCACTGGGGTGCTGAAGTGCTCGCGCAGCAGGTCCGCTAGTTCGGCGGCGGTTCCCTCGTCGCCGGGACGGCTGGTGTCGCCGTGCAGGAGCAGGTTGTAGGTGAGCGTGATCCGGTAGCCCGAGGCCACCTTGAGGACCTCATGTCGGCAGTCGGCGTAGAACGCGACCAGCGACAGCGCCGTCTTCGACCCCCGGTAGGCCTTCCACTCCTCGTTGTGCCCCACCATCAGCTCGCCGCCGACGTAGCTGGACGGCAGGGTCACCACCAGGGTCCCCACCATCGAGTCGTCTTTCTCCGAGTCCTGGTGGGCGAGGAAGTGCTGATTCTGCTCATAGACCAGCAGCGAGTGAAGATCGGCAGTCAGCCCGGCAGCGTTCGGCAGTCCCAGCCCTTCCTTGACCGTCGCGAGCACGTCCTTCAGCGTCGCGTCGTCCCACTGGGCGCGGACGAGGTGCTTCGGGATCTCCCACGTATCGCGGACGTCCGGGTCGGTCAGCGTCCGTTCGCCGCGGCCGAACCGAGCCGGCCGGCCCAGGCCTATCAGCTTGCGAGCTTTCGCCGGCGTCACCGGGAACCTGACGGGCCCGAACCCCTCGACCTGCAGGCTCAGGTCGTTGAGACTCGCCGTCAGCTCCACGCTGAACGCGGCCTGCGCCTCGCCGCGCAGCGTCCTGGCCAGCCGGTCACGCGCCGCCGTCGCCATGAGCCTAACCCTCCCGCATCTCCGGAAGCCGTCCTATCTTCTGGGCGACTGTAATGAACCGCCGTAAGCTGCGAGCCACGCTTCGGCGGATTGCGCTTGGTCGCCCGCATCGCCCGATACTACTTGGATGCCGTCCCGGCCGGGCGGGCCGACGCCAGCTCAGCGACATCACCTGGAGACCCGGCTGCGGATCCTGCGGGACCGACAGGTCACCTGGCCGCTGGGCAGATCACCAGCTGGGCCGAGGTCAGCACCGGTGGCCTGGAAGATTTCCTCGCCAGGACGCCACCGACTGATACGGCCGGACACTGCTCGCCTCGATAGATAGCGACCCGAAGCGGCCGGCTGTGCCATCGTGCGCCGGCGATCGTGGCCCTGATATCACCGGTGGTGAACTCGGTGGCCGGATCGACAGCACCGGTGAGGAAGCCTTTGCCGAGCGGGCTGAACGGGACGAAGCCGATGCCCAGCTCGGCCCAGGCCGGCAAGACCTCGGGTTCGGGGTCGCGGGTCCACAGCGAATACTCGCTCTGGACAGCTGTTACCGGGAAGACGCCGTGGGCCAGCGGGATCGTGGCTGCAGCGGCTTCGGACAGGCCGAAGTGACGCACCTTCCCAGCCTGGACCAGTTCACCGACCGCGCCGGCGACGTCCTCGATCGGCACATCGGGGTCGACGCGATGCTGGTAGAACAAGTCGATTACGTCGGTGCGCAGCCGCGTCAGCGACGCGTCGGCTACCCGCTTGATCTGCTCGGGCCGACTGTCCAGGCCAGCCGACCGGCCATTCTCGATTCGCCAGCCGAACTTGGTGGCGATCACCACCTGATCCCGTACGGGGCAAGCGCCTCGCCGACGAGTTCCTCGTTGAGATATGGCCCGTGTACCTCAGCGGTATCGAAGAACGTGATGCCCAGCTCGAAGGCGTCACGCAGGACCCTGATCATCGCGTTCCGATCGCCTGGGTTAGGTCCGTAACTCTGGGACATGCCCATGCAGCCCAGGCCGATTGCTGACACGTGCAGATCCTGGCCGAGTGTTCGCGTGTGCATTGCGGATTCCTCGTCGTTGACTGGAACGGCGGCTCAGGGTCGCAGCAGGGCCTTGATGGCGCGGCGTTCGTCCATGGCCCGGTATCCCTCGGCCGCGTCGGCCAGCGGAAGCTCGCGGTCGAATACCTTCCCTGGGTTGATGGCGCGGTTCTCAATGAGGTTAATGAGGTCGGGCAGGAACCGGCGGACTGGTGCGGGCCCGCCGAGCGGGTGCACCTCGGCATAGAACAGTTCCTCGCCCGGCAGCGTCACGCCGTGGGCGACGCCGACGAAGCCGACGTGCCCGCCCGGACGAGCGGACCGGATGGCCTGCATCATCGATTCCTGGGTGCCGACAGCCTCGATGACAGAGTGCGCGCCGAGCCCGCCGGTCAGTTCCTTCGCCACGGCCACGCCGACGTCGCCGCGGTCAGTGACGATGTCGGTGGCGCCGAATTCCAGGGCGAGTTGCTGCCGTGGCTCGTGCCGGCTCATCGCGATGATCCGCTCCGCGTCCAGCTGCCTGGCAGCCAGGATCGCGAGCAGGCCGACGGCGCCATCGCCGACGACCGCGACGGTCTTGCCGGGCCCGGCTTCGGCAGCGACGGCACCGAACCACGCGGTGCCGAGTACGTCGGACGCGGCGAGCAGGTCCGGCAGCAGCGATTCGTCCGGCATACCCGTGGCCGCTACCAGGGTTCCGTCGGCGAGCGGGACCCGCAGCAGTTCGGCCTGGGCACCGCCTGCGCCGACAAACTCAACGCTGGCGCAGCGGCTCTGGTAGCCGGCGTGGCAGATCGGGCAGGTGTTGTCCGAGGCCATGAACGAGCCGACGACGAACTGGCCGGGCCTGACGCCGCGCACGCCGGATCCGACTTCCTCGACGATGCCGGCGTACTCGTGTCCCATCGGGGTGGGCTGCGTCACCGGGTCGGTGCCCCGCCAGGGCTATAGGTCTGAGCCGCACACGCAGGTGGTGGCCAGCCGGACAATCGCGTCTGTCGGTTTGATGATTACCGGGTCCGGTCGTTCCTCGACCCGGACATCGCCCGGGCCGTACATGACTGCTCCGCGCATAACTGGTCCTTCCTTCTAGGCTTCGGTGATCGCTGTAGCTGCCGCGGTGTACTGCTCATCGGTAACGTGCTCCCGCCAGCTACCGTCGTTGCCGTCGGCGGCACCCTCGAACAGGGCAATATGCGCCATGAAGTTGCCCGCGGATGCCCGGGAGCTGATCGTGCTGCTCGGGACCGGTGATGAGCGCCTGAGGTTCCACAGCGCCGCCGAGCTCCCGGGCCTAGAGCTGATCGCGAACTGGGCGAAGAAGGCGCGCCTAGTCCGCAAGCAGGGCACGCGCCTGGTACTGGTGGCGAAGGCGCGGC
>Ga0335085_10011607_pt1 | contig 13055 bp, 10 predicted proteins | sample Lox_Sample_45_FD_206712 | JGI IMG/M metagenome (GOLD analysis project Ga0335085, IMG submission 206712) | Soil microbial communities from Loxahatchee National Wildlife Refuge, Florida, United States - Lox_Sample_4.5 | ecosystem: Environmental > Terrestrial > Soil > Wetlands | place: USA...
CAATCCCATCTTCAAAGATGCGAACGGCAACACGCTGCCTTCCGGCGCAGTCGATGGCAACTGGCATCAGGTGCTCAATCAGCTCGTCGGCGTCGCTCTCGCATGGATCATCTCCATCATTGGCACTCTGATCTTGTTGAAACTTGTCGATCTCACCGTCGGACTCCGTGTCACTCGCGATCAGGAGATCGAAGGTCTCGATCTATCGCAACACGGCGAAGAAGGTTACGACTTCGCTTCATAACTCGAAAGGCAGATGCAACCAGAACCAGAAAACAAAGGCGGTAACTGAAAAGGGGCCTTCAAGCCTCGGAACACAACGGATTTTTGAACCTCGATAAGGACGCACCTGTTACCCTGAAACACTTGAGACGACACTATGCAGAAGATTGAAGCCGTGATTCAACCGTCGAAGCTGGATGCGGTAAAGGACGCCCTGCTGGAAGTTGGCATCGAGGGCATGACGATTCTGGAAGCGCGCGGCCACGGCCGCCAGAAGGGACACACCGAGTTCTACCGCGGGCGCGAATACACAGTCGATTTGCTCCCCAAGATCAAGCTCGAAATGGTCGTACCCGACGAATTGGTGGAGAAGGCCGTGCAGGCCATTCTCTCCTCGGCACGCAGCGGCAAGATCGGCGACGGCAAAATTTTCATCTCCAAAATCGACGAAGCCATCCGCATTCGCAACGATGAGCGCGGGCCGTCTGCACTTTAGATCGGAGCTATTGCAAGAAGAGCTGTAATTCTGAGCGGAGCGAAGAATCTGCTTTTCTTAAATCGTGGCTAGGAAGCGGGTGCCCCATCCTTTGCGAATCGGGTCCCCGGCACGCGCGGGTTTCGCGTGATGGGGCGAGAAGCAAAGGGCAGGAATCACACAAATATTAATCCCCCGATCGAACGTACAACAGAATCAGCATGACGACAGAGTCGCTATCCCTTCCGCGAATGCGGGAAACGTATCAAAAAGAGACAGCCGATCTGCGTCTCACCTTCGAGCGCTCCGGTGACGGCTCAGCATCCATCCGCCGCCGCTCCACCTTAGTCGACAAGATCGTCCGCCAACTCTGGAACGAGCTTGTCGAGAATCAGCCCGAGCAGCCCGGCATCGCCATCGTTGCCACCGGCGGCTTCGGCCGCAAGGAACTCTTCCCTTACTCCGACGTTGACATCCTCTTCGTCTGCGCCAGCGATAGCGTTGAGCGCGACTTCCACGACATCATCCGCTCCTGTACCCAGGCCATGTGGGACGTCGGCCTCCGTGCCAGCCCCACCACCCGCACCTGGAAGGAGTGCGATCACGTCGATCCCGACAACCTTGAGTTCATCGTCTCGCTGCTCGACCGCCGCTACCTCACCGGCGACTACAACCTCTACAAGCGCCTCGAAAACGACCTGCTGCCCACGCTCGTTCTTCGCGAGTGGAACACTGTCATTCAGAATCTCGCCGAAATGGCCCGCGCCCGCCACGCGAAATACGGCAACACCATCTTCCATCTCGAGCCGAACATCAAGGAGTGTCCCGGCGGCCTGCGCGATTACCATCTCTCGCAATGGCTCACCCTGCTCTTCGCACTCCAGGCGCAAAAGGCATGGCCCAAACCCTCATCGAACAATTTCTTCGCCGTCCATAACGACCTCGAATCGGCATTCGACTTTCTCGCTGCCGCCCGATGTTTCCTGCACTACCGTTGCGGCCGCGATGACAACACCCTCGACTGGCACGCACAGGACGAAGCCGCCGAGCGGAGCATCGGACTCGATACCAGCGGCAGCGCCGATCCCGCCTATTGGATGCGCACCTACTATCGCCATGCGCGCACCATCTTCCGCCGCACGTCTCTGCTCATGGACGACGTGCCGCCACCGCGCCGCTCCTTCTACAAGCAGTTCCGCCGTCGCCGCACGCCCGTGGCCGGAACCGACTTCTTCCTCGAACAAGGCCGTCTCGACCTCGACGAATCCGCCACCGTCAGCGACGCCGACAGCATTCTGCGCATCTTCGGCCTCATCGCCGTGCACGGCTACAAGCTGAGCCAGAACGCCGAAGACCGCATCGCGGAAGCGCTTCCCGTCCTCGCCGTGCAAATGCCGGAAGGGCCGTTCCTCTGGAACTGCCTGCGCGAAATTCTCCTCGGCCCCCACGCCGCGCACGCCCTGCGCACCATGCACGCGCTGGGCGTCCTCGAACTCGTCATCCCCGAATTCCACGGCATCGACGCTCTGGTCATCCGCGACTCCTACCACCGCTACACCGTCGACGAGCACACCTTCCTCGTCATCGACAACGTGCACACCCTACGCCAGCCCGCACATGACTGGGAGAAGCGTTTCGCGACGTTGCTTACGGAGATTGACCGCCTCGATCTCTTCTTCCTCGCGCTCCTCATGCATGACACCGGCAAGGCGCGCCGCACCGGCGACCACTGCTCGCAAAGCGTCGAACTCGCGGAAAGCCTCTTCGCGCGCCTCGAATTCGATCCTGAAGAACGCGAAATCGTGCGCCGCATCATCCGCAATCATCTGGAAATGTCAGCCACGCTCCGCCGCGATATCTTTGACGCCGAGAGCGTGCGCGCCTTCGCCGAAAAAGCCAGCAGCCAGGCGCAGCTCAAAATGCTCACGCTACTCACCTACGCCGACATCAAAGCCGTCGCACCCGACGCGCTCACGCCGTGGAAGGCGGAAAACATCTGGCAGCTCTACATCGCCACCTCCAATTTCCTCGACCGCAGCGTCGATGAAGAGCGCTACCACGTCGAATCCGACACCGGCTTGCTCAGCCGCATCGTCGCCCTCGCGCCCGACCGCGCCGAGGAGCTCAAATCATTCCTCGAAGGCCTGCCGCAGCGTTATCTCCAAACCCGCCTGCCCGATCAAATCCGCAGCCACTTCCGCATGGCGCTCGACCTCGCAACCGAGCCCGTCCAGCTCGCTTACCGCACCATCCGCCAGTTGCAGGAAGTCACTCTCATCACCGCCGACCGCCCCATGCTCTTCGCCGACATGGCCGGAGTCCTCTCCGCCTGGGGCATGAACATCATCAAAGCCGACGCATTCTCCAACAGCGCCGGCATCATCGTCGACACCTTCCAGTTCACCGACCCCTTCCAAACCCTCGAACTCAATCCCTCTGAAGTCGACCGCTTCCTCAAGAGCATTCGTGACGTCATCTCAAAGAAAGTGTCGTTGCAAACCCTCCTCCGCGGGCGCAGCCACGCCAACCGCCGCAACAACGCAAAAGTGCACGTCGAAACGCGCCTCTTCTTCGATAACGAATCCTCCTCGCACAGCACCCTGCTGCAAGCCGTAGCGCAGGACACGCCCGGTCTCCTCCGCGAACTGGCCGTCACCTTCGCCGAGTGTCAGTGCAACATCGAAGTCGCTCTCATCGACACCGAAGGCGAAGTAGCCATCGACGTCTTCTACCTCACCTCACTCGGCAAAAAGCTGACCGCATCTCAGCAACAGCATCTTTCTTCCGCACTCATCAAGGCCATCGAAGCCCTCCGCCACTAAGGGCAGATCACAGACAACAAAGCTGTCATCCTGAGCCACAGACAAATAGGTTTGTCATCCTGAGCGAAGGCTGCGAAGCAGCCGAAGTCGAAGGACCCGCGTGAACGCAGTTCATGCGCCTCTTGCCTTGCAGAGCAAGGCCGCCTTTCATTGGAATCCGTGCGAAAAAGAGGGTGCCCAATCCCATCGCGTAGTTTGCGATAGAGCCTGCCCTGAGCGCAGCCGAAGGATCTCGAATAGATGTGACCTACTTCAAATAAGCCCGAACCAGATCAATCAAATCCTCAGCCAGCTCCGTCGGAGGCAGCGTGCTCTTCTCCGTCAGCATATGCAGCCGGATATGATCCTCCAGCACCTCGGCCATCAGGCTGTTGACCCCGCCACGAACATTCGCCAGCAGCATCAGCACGTCGGCGCAATCATCGTTACTCGTAAGCGACCGCTCAATCGCGTCCACCTGCCCGCGAATGCGTTTGATCCTGGCCACCAGCTTCTGTTTTTCGCGTTCTACATGGCTCATAATTTTTCCCTTTAATATATCCTAGGGGGATATGGTACAACAAGACCAGGGTTCGCTATCTCTGTAACACCACTGCAACAATCACAGGTCAAGATCAAAGCCTGACTTCATAAGCGCAGCTCGGAGGGCTGGTTTTGCGCAAGGTGCTGACAATCATTTGCCTGATGCTGTGCTCCCTCTACGGCCGCGCCCAGCCGTCGGCGATCCTGCCGAACGCGCCCGCGCCGCAAATCACTCTCGAAATCGTCGGATCCGACACAAACGCCCAGAGCAGTCAATCAACCACCGCAGGAGAGCGTCAAGTCCCCGACGCGCCCCCCGTGACCATCTTCCCGCACAGCGAAACGGCCCCCTGGTGGATCTCCGGCCAGACCAACATCATCTTCCAGGCGCACCCGCCCTTCCACTCACCCTATCAAGGCACCAACAGCTTCCACGGCGCAGGCGAATACAAAACCTCGCTCGTCGGAACCCTTTTTCTCGGCTATCAACCACATCGCTATATTCGCTACAACACAGATTTCATCGTCGATTTCGAAAGTGCCGGCGGCCGCGGGCTCAGCCAGGCCCTCGGCCTCGCCGGCTTCACCAATCTCGACGTCGTCCGCAACCCCAACCTCGGCTCCAAGCCTTACCTTGCGCGCGGCATCATCCACCAGACCTTCGGTCTCACCAGCGAAACCACCGAATCGGAGCGGACGCCCTTCTCGCTCGCAACTGAAGTGCCGGTGCGCCGCTTCGAGTTCCGCGGTGGCAAAATGAGCCTCCCCGATGTCTTCGACATCAACTCCGTCGGCAGCGACAGTCACCTGCAGTTCACCAATTGGACCATCGATAACGATGGCGCATGGGACTATGCCGCCGATACCAGAGGCTATACAGTCGGCGGTGTCTTCGAGTACGACGATCGCAACTGGAGCGCACGCTATGGCATCTTTGCCATGCCCACCGTCGCCAACGGCATCGATCTCGACTGGGCTTTCTCCCGCGCGAACGGTCAAAATTGGGAATTCGAGCTGCGCCACTCCTTCATCAAGGGGCGCAAAGGCGTCATCCGCATTCTGAGTTTCGTAAACCACGCCCATATGGGAACCTACCGCGAAGCCGTCGACGACTACCTCAACGGCACCGACCCCACGCCGGAGATCACCGCGCACGCTCACTTCGGCGCCGTGAAATACGGCTTCGGCTGGAACAACGAACAGGAGATCACCGAAGACTTCCGCCTCTACAGCCGCGTCGGCTGGAACGAAGGCCAACACGAGTCATACGCCTACACAGAAGACGACCAGACAGTCCAATTTGGCGGAGACCTTGCCGGCACGCACTGGCATCGCCCCGTCGACAAAATCGGCGTCGCCTTCGTCACCAACGCCATCAAGAGCGACCACCAGAATTACCTGAAATACGGCGGTCTGGGCTTTCTCTTAGGCGACGGCCGTCTCAATTACGGCCGCGAAAACATCGTCGAGAGCTACTACAACTGGCACGCCTGGCGCGGCGTCTTCTTCGCCCTCGGCCTCAGCCACATTGACAACCCGGGTTACAACCGCGACCGCGGCCCCGTCTGGGTCCCCAGCGTCCGCATGCACGTCGACTACTGAATCGTTTTTAGGTCTGTCATCCTGAGCATCGCGAAGGATCTGCTTTTCTATCGGTCAGCACGAAAGCGGGTGCCCCATCCTATCGCGTAGTTTGCGATAGGGTGGGAAACCACCAACCCCTCCCCCCCAGCCGTCATTCTGAGCGCGCAATCCGCGCGAAGAATCCCCACGATGAAGAACAAGCCACAAAGCAAGCAGGCTTTCAAGAAAGAGAGATCTAAAACTCATCACCGTCCCAAGGCAATCTCAGACCGCGACCCCTCCCGCATGCGCCGAGCCTCAGCGCAAAGCTTCCTCAGCTTCGTCTCAATCGCAGCATCCCCAATCTGCTCATCGCGCAGATCGCCATTCGCATCAATCGTGAACGTATGCGGAATCGCTGTCACACCAAAAAGCCTCGCAACCGGACCAATGAATCCGCCATCGCGCGCCTGCAGCCACGTCATCTGGTTCCGCGCAACAAACGTTCGCCACTTCCCATCGTTCGCATCGGAATCCAGGCTCACGCTCAGAATCACCAGCGGCTCATCGGCGAAGTCCTGAGCAATTTGCTTCATATGGGGTAAAGCTTGAATACAAGGACCGCACCACGTCGCCCAGAAATCCAGCAGCACCACTTTCCCTTGGAACTGATCGAGCGAAACATGCCGTCCGTCGATTGTCGTCACCGCAAAATCCGGAGCCATGCGCGCCCGCACTACCGCAGATTGCGCCCGCGCACCATCCGGAAGCGCAAGCGCAATCAACGCAACAGCAGCCACAAGCAATCGCACAAGAACACCCACATTTAAATCGTCACTGCCCCGCAGCAACAGCCGCCTTCGGAGCCTCCTGCAGCTTCCGAGCCTGCTCACAAAGCTTCTTCAGCTTTCGCTCAATCGACTCGTCCCCAATATGCTCATCCTGCATCACTCCATCCGCGTCAATGGTAAAGGTATGTGGAATCGCATTCACTCCAAATCCGGTTGCCAACGGACCAGTCCACCCACCATCGCGCACTTGCAGCCAGGTCATTTGGTTCTGCGCCACAAACGTCCGCCATTTCTGATCGTTGGCGTCGTTGTCCAGGCTTACGCTCACGATCACCAGCGGTTCATCCTTAAACTTCTGCGCAATCTTCTGCATATGCGGCAACGCTTCACGGCACGGCCCGCACCATGTCGCCCAGAAATCCATCAGCACTACTTTGCCCGTCAGATCGTCCAGCGAAATACGCTTTCCATCCATTGTCGCCACTGCAAATGCCGGAGCCATCCGCGCCCGCACCAAGTCAGGCCGTTCAATGTAGCGTTCCGCTCTGGCACGTTCCACTCCTGCCTTCGTCTCAATCTGAATAAACTGTTCGAACTCTGCCTTCGCCGCATCGTCCTGCCGCATGTGACCCAGAGCCAGTCCGTCTGCAAAGTAAGCCGACGAATACTTCGGATTCATGCCCACCACAGTCTTGAATTCCTTGTCCGCTTCCACAAGAGGGTCCTGCTTCTTGTTGGCCACACCCTCGCGCAGCAGCAGCATTCCCCGATCCATATGCGCATCCGCCTTCGCCGCCGGAGCCTGTGCGTCTTCGATGGCCTCCTGTGCGGCTGCATCGGCGCTCTTGTAATCCCCCGTTTTCTCTCCCAGATCGAGGATCCTTTGCCGGCAGGCTGCGCAGTGTCCGCCATCCTGCTTGTCCGCCTTCTTGAACGCACTCATAGCCGCAGCCCGATCGTGCTGCCTCAGAAATTCGATCCCATCCGTGTAGGTATTCAGCACTTTAGGATCCTTCGGTAGATCCGGGTTGGCAGGAGTGCCAGGTTGAGTAGAACTTTGAGCAGAACCAGAAACAGATAATGCAATGAACGCCACAGCAGGCAAAGCAAAGCGCATCGTTTTTTCTTCCCTCCCCGCGGAAGCCTACCATGCGCATCCTCTTTCCCTGCAATAAAAAACGCGCCCAAAAGGCGCGTTTTCAAGAATTTCGTAACCTGCTTTTTAATTGAATGGGAGGGCTGCGGCAGGTTGCCGGTCAGTTACTTTCTCTTTGCAGATGTGCGCGGCCTCGAGCGCACGGCTCTCTGCAATCGTCTGGGCCGAGCCCAGAACGGTGAAACAGTGGTGGCAGATCGTCAACCGAGCGCGCGTCACACGTACACGAGCAGGGAGGAGTTTCTGCGGAATCGCATGGGTTGTGGTGACGGTGGAAATCATAGCTCGCACTCCAACGGTTAGAAAATCAACTGGGAGCTTACCCCGCCAAGAGACTCTTGATCGACGCAACCGGGAGAGGATAGTTGTGCGGTCGTACAGAGGGCCCGGGGATTACGCCAGTGTTAACTATTCTTGGTTTAGATAGATGCCCGGTTTAGGCTACCGGGTTGTGCGCTTAAATGAAGTTTTTGCCCATTTGTGGAAAAGGTCAACAAATTTTTTCAAGTTTTTGTTAAATTTCTTCTGAGCGCCGATCCGCGCTCTCCTAATCCCTTCCCAAAATCTCCCGATAACCATAAGTGGGAGAAGACCCGTCCATGTCCGTTTTGCCGGAAAAACCCTCAACCATCCTGCTCGCTGACGCCGACCCCGGCTCGTCAACCCACCTCCGCGAACTCCTCGAGTCCTGGAACTACCAGGTCGAGGTCATCGCCGACGGTGCCGCCGCCTTCAAGCGGCTCAACAACCCCCAGTCCCCGGCCCTGGCCATTGTGGACTACGAATTGCCCTCCATGAAAGGCTTCGAAGTCATCGCCGAAACCCGCCGCCGCGCCCGCCAGCAGGCTCCCTGGCTCATGCTCATGAGCGCTGCCGCCGACCTTGAAAAAATCGAAATGGCCACCAAAGCCGGCGTCGACGACTTCCTCCTCAAGCCGGTCAATGAGATGGATCTCCTCGTCCGCCTCCGCACCGCCGAGCGCGTGCAGCATCTCTATCACGAGTTACAGGAGCAGATGCAAGCCGTCCGATTTCACGCCTCGCACGATAGTCTGACCGGCCTCCTCAACCGCGAAGCCATGATGCGCCTGCTCTTCCAGGAAACCGACCGCGTCCAGCGCATGCGCACCCCCCTCACCCTCATGATCATCGACCTCGACAAATTCTCTGAAATCAACACCGAGTTCGGTTACGGCACCGGTGACGCCGTCCTGCGAGAATTCACCCAACGCCTCCGCCGCTACCTGCGCAGCTACGACATCATCGGCCGCTGCGGCGAAGACGAATTCCTCGTCGGACTGCCCGGCTGCCTTGCCGACCAGGCCGCAGTCATGGCCGAACGCCTGCAAACCACCATCCTTGAAAAGCCCTACCACATCCACCGCGACGTGCTCACCGTCACCGCCAGTATCGGTATCGCCACCAGCCGTGGCCGCTCACCTCTCATCGTCCTCCGCGAAGCCGAACGAGCCCTCGGCAACGCCAAACTCGCCGGCCGCAACTGCATTCGCTGCTACGGCCAGCAAACCGAACCCATCCACGTCATCGGCGACTCCACCGAATCGGACCTGCGCATCTCCCCTTCCTGAAGACAACGCCGACCCCCTAAATTACTTCAATCGGCTGTGGCGCGGTCGCGAGTGCCAGCGCAGCCGAAGATGGTTGAGCCATCGATGGCGTCTTGCTCCTTTGGAAAGGAGCAAGGGCCGGGAAAGATAGTATCCCTGGAACAGCTGAAAGCCCTCGTCGCGAGCCGACCGTAACTCTTCCCGAGTCTCAATCTTTTCAGCAATAAGCCGCACACGCGTGCCGCGCAACCGGGCGATGATCTCCTGCCGCTGCAGCTCGCCCCAGAGTTGAAAGTCGACTTTGACGTAGCTGGCCAGGTCGAGGAGGTCATCCTGGACTCCATATAGCTCAAAGCCATCGAGCGCGATCCCGTGGCCGAAGGCTCTGATTCTGCGACAGGCATCGACGACCCACTCGTCCACCTGCACCGATTCGAGCACTTCAATCACGATGGGGAGCGGCAGCAAGCCCGTAAGGTCGCCCGTCAGGTCTTCGCGCGTGCAGTTCAGGAAGACAGGCTGACCCGCAGTGAGGCTTCCGAGGCCGTCAAGCAGCCAGTCCGTGATAATCCCATTGGTTGCATGGCGCGAGTCGCCAGCGAAGCGGTTGCTGCGCGACGAGCGGCTCAACGCCTCGTACCCGAAAACTTGTCCCTCGCTGTTGTAGATCGGCTGGAGAGCGATGAAGCGCGACTCACGAGAAGTGGACGGAGGCTTGCGGTCTTCGGATCGAGCCGCAAAATAATGACCTGCTCGAATCGGCGCATGATCTCGCTGCGCGGCGCTTAAGGTGTCCAACGGAAAAACCCTCTCTCGTCCCAAACAAGCTTGAGGAACCTCAAGTGTTTCCTGCGCCCGTCCTCCCCAGCAAAATACGTTCCCTCTCAATCAGTGCTCTCGGACCGGAGACGTGGTTGCGCCCCGGGAGGATCGGGCTACCCATCCCGATCACTGAGGCAGAGAGGGAACGACCGTTGGAGGAGGGCCCACTGACGACTCCCAACAGATACACCTCTACCCGGCTGCGAGCTTCGTGCTCGTCTGCAACGATCGACCGGGTGAAATCGTCTGGAGTTGATCAAAACACTCGCCCTGCGCTAGCGGAATGTTCGGAACTGTTTGTTCGGAGATGAGCCGTGACCTCATTTATTTCCATCGAGTTATCGATGGAGGTGCAGACCGTTTGCTCCCCTGCCGGAGCACGTTTGCCCGTGTGATAGAGTCACTTAACGTTCGACTGTAGGCAAGCAATGCCCATTATTGGTCCATTCACGAAGCCGGAGGAACTCGGTCCGGAACGAGTGAATGAGGTTCGAGAGCACCTGCATGATGTGATTGCCAGCTCCGCGTTTGCCGGGAGCAAGCGTGCGCAGGACTTTCTCCAGCTGATTGTAGAGCACTCCCTTGCAGGACGCCTCGAAAACCTTCGCGAGCGCATGATCGGCGCCGAGATGTTCGGGCGTCCGATCGACTACGACACGGCCAACGACGCCGTCGTACGCGTAAAGGCCACCGAAGTCCGCAAGAAGCTCGCCCAGTATTACCAGGAGGCGGCAAAGCCTCCGGCTGTGCGCATTGAGCTCCCGCCAGGATCCTACGTACCGAAGTTCTACTTTGAATCCGCTCCCGAAGTCGCGATCGAGCCTGTGCCGGTCTCGCTTGAGGCGGCGCCCATAGGCGAGCCACCGGCAAAGACCGCACCCCGTATTCCCCGCCGGCTGATTCTCGCGCTCGGCGGGCTGGCAGCTGCAATTGCGATTCTCTATGGCGGGTACCAGTTCTGGTTCGCGAAGCCAGGCGTTCGCTCCATCGCCGTCCTTCCACTTGAGAACCTCTCGGGCGATCCAAGCCAGGAGTACTTCGCCGACGGCATCACCGACGAGCTGACCGCCGATCTGGGGCAGGTTTCGGCTTTGCGCGTCATATCCCGGACCTCGGCCATGACCTACAAGAACACGAAGAAAACGCTGCCCGAGATTGCCCGCGAGCTCGCTGTGGATGCGGTGGTCGAGGGATCCGTCTTGCGCGAAGGCAACGAAGTCCGCGTCACGGCGCAGCTCATCAATGCGCGCACCGACGAGCATATGTGGGCGGAGAATTATGTGCGCGACCTGACCAGCGTGCTGGCCCTGCAGGGCGAGGTGGCGCAGACGATCGCCGACGAGATCAGCATCAGCGTTACTCCACAGGAGCAGGCGCGGCTGGCGCGTCCGCGATCCGTCGATAGGGAAGCGCAGGACCTTTACCTGCTCGGCGTGCATTTCCTCAATGCGGGCGATCCGCGCAAAGCCAACGGCTACCTGCAGCAGGCCATCGACGAGGACCCGAAATATGCTCCGGCCTATGCAGGGCTGGCAAATTCCTATGGCTGGCTTGGCGAGGCCGGCTGGATGCCGTACTACGACGCCTTCCCGAAACAGAAGGCTGCGGCCTCCAGGGCCATCGAGATCGATGAGGCGCTGCCAGAGGGCCACGCCGAGTTCGCCGCAGCGGTCCTGAACCTCGACTGGGACTGGGCCACCTGCGACAAGGAGCTGAAGCGTGCACTGGAGCTGAATCCAAGCTCGGCATCGACCCATGCCGCCTACGCCGCCTACCTGATGCGCGTGGGAAAACTCGATGAGGCGATGGACGAGCTGAAACGCTACCTTGAGCTCGACCCGGTTTCGAGCCGTTCCTACATGAGCGCCGGGTTTATCTACTACTTCGCTCGCCGATACGACGAGGCACTGGCTCACATCCAGAAGGCCATCGCGCTCGAAGAGAATCCCGTGGAAACGGTCTTTCCTCTGGGCGCAATCTATGTCGAGAAAGGCATGTACGAGCGGGCGATCAAGGAATTTGAGAAGCTCGAAGGCCAGCCGCACGCCATCGGCCACGCCGGGAACGCATACGCCCGCATGGGCCGCCATGAAGAGGCGCGCGCGGCGATCGACAAGCTGCAGGAACACGTCGAAAAAGAAGGCGTCGGAAGATACGAGATCGCGCTCATTTACGCCGCGCTCGGCGAAAAAGATGCGGCCTTCGCATGGCTGGAGAAATCATTCGAAGCGCACGACAAGGGACTCACCTATCTGAGAATCGACCCGTGCCTCGATCCCCTGCGCTCAGATGAGCGCTTCGCCGATCTGGTGCGGAGGGTTGGCTTCCCCAGAGTCTCTTCGTAACTGCCCTTATGGTCGTCGGTGTCCGTTCCGTTCTGCCAGCCAGCCACAAGGAACGCCTCAACCTGCGCGTGGGGGCAACAGATAAAGTGTCATGGCGAAGACCAGATACACCATCAGCACAAACACCCCTACAAACCACGTCGATCGCCCGCTGCTTGTAACCAGCGCCGCTGCCATCGTGGCGATCAGCATCATCACCACCGCGCCCGGCCAGAACTCGAGGTCCATCGGCTGCGGTCCAAGCACATAGCTAAGCAGCACCAGCACCGGGGCGACAAACAACGCAATTTGTGAGGCGCTACCCAATGCGATGCCCACGCTCAAGTCCAGGCGGTTCTTGCGCGCGCCGGAAAATGCCGAGCCCATCTCCGCTGCGCCGCCCACCAGCGCCACAACAATGAAACCCACGAACGCCGGCGTCATGCCGAATGTCAATGCTGCCTGCTGCACCGACTCGACAAACACCTCGCTCACCAGCGCCACCAGCACCGTGACAAGTGCCAACGTGCCCACCGCCTCGCCGATCGGCAGTGGTGCTTCCCCGGCTTCACCAGATTCTGCAACCGCGAACAGTTCGCGGTGCGTCTTCAGCGAAAAAAACAGCCCCAACCCGTATGTAATCAGGAGCAGCACGGATAGGCCAACGCTCAACTTCTGCGTGAATGCCGCCCCTTCCGCCGAGTCTGCTTCTCTGATTGCTGAAGGGATCAGAAGCGCAACGGTTGCCAGAAAGAGCAGGCCCGCCTGAAAACGGGCGTTCACCCGGTTG
>Ga0335085_10011608_pt1 | contig 13055 bp, 10 predicted proteins | sample Lox_Sample_45_FD_206712 | JGI IMG/M metagenome (GOLD analysis project Ga0335085, IMG submission 206712) | Soil microbial communities from Loxahatchee National Wildlife Refuge, Florida, United States - Lox_Sample_4.5 | ecosystem: Environmental > Terrestrial > Soil > Wetlands | place: USA...
CATCCTCGACGGTCTTTTTGTCAAAGGAGAAGGTCCTGCATCTCAACAAGTCAAACTGTCTGTCCATGACAGTTACAAGAGACTGCTTTCCCCTTCCATGGAGACTGAAATACGCCTTGACACAAAAAAACGGGCGGATGAGGAAGCGATACGGGTATTCGTCGAAAACGTCCGCCAACTTCTCCTTGCTCCGCCCCTCGGTCAGAAGAACGTTCTCGCGATTGATCCCGGTTTTCGAACAGGCTGTAAAGTCGTCTGCCTGGACCGGCAGGGGAAATTGCTTCATACCGAAACCATCTATCCTTTGCAGTCCGAAAGGGGTGCGGCCGATTCTGGCTCGACGATCCGTGGACTGTGTGAACGCTTCCTTATAGAAGCCATTGCCGTTGGAAACGGCACGGCCGGAAGAGAGACAGAGGCTTTCATCCGTAGCCTCGACCTCTCGAAGAACATTCAGGTGGTCATGGTCAACGAGAGCGGTGCATCCGTCTATTCGGCATCGGAAGCGGCGCGGGAAGAGTTTCCCGATCAGGATGTGACCGTGCGGGGAGCCGTATCCATCGGGAGGAGGCTGATGGACCCCTTGGCAGAACTGGTGAAGATCGATCCAAAGTCAATCGGTGTGGGCCAATACCAGCACGATGTGGACCAAGGAGCGTTGAAGAGCAGTCTCGACGATGTGGTCACAAGCTGCGTGAACCGTGTAGGCGTTGAGGTCAACACGGCGAGCAAACAACTTCTGACCTATATCTCAGGGTTGGGACCCCAGCTTGCAAAAGGGATCGTGGAGTACCGGAACGAACATGGTCCGTTCCATTCGAGACAGGCATTGAAGCAGGTCCCTCGCTTAGGACCCAAAGCTTTTGAGCAGGCTGCCGGGTTTTTACGCATCCGGGATGGTGAAAACCCGCTCGACCGAAGCGCCGTCCATCCGGAGAGCTATCCCATCGTGGATGTCATGGCAAGGAACCTGGGCTGCTCGGTCGTCAATCTGATGCATGATGAGAAACTCCGGAAGAGAATCGATCTCGGCCGATACATCTCGGACAAAGTCGGTCTTCCGACGTTAAATGACATTCTTTCGGAACTCGCCAAACCCGGCCGCGATCCTCGTGAGCAGTTGGAAGTCTTCCGATTTGCAGAAGGAATTGAAAAGATAGAGGATGTACAACCCGGGATGAAGCTCCCCGGGATCGTGACCAATATCACCGCGTTCGGTGTTTTTGTCGACATTGGCGTCCATCAGGATGGGCTGGTCCACGTCAGCGAGGTCTCCCACCGCTTTGTCAAGAATCCGGCGGAGGTTGTGAAAGTTCATCAAAAGGTCACGGTAAGGGTGCTGGCCGTGGACTTTGTAAGAAAACGGATCTCCCTTTCCATGAAGGACAGCTCGCCCCAAGTTGAGGGCGCGTCAAAGATGGAGGAGAAAAAGAAAGAAAAGAAGAGAGACGAAAGCAAGCCAAAACGGGAAAGGTTCTTTACGAATAACCCGTTTGCAACTGCACTCAGAAACAAGAACTAAAAGAGGTTACCGACTGCCTGTTAAGAAGCCAATTCTTGGAGGCTGATCAAAAATGCGCTTCCCGAGCGGAAATACGCGGAGGCGGGTGGAGCAAGACTTTTTCGCGGACGATCCGGCTATTATATAATGGGTGCTCAGGTTCCTATTCTCAAATCCAAAAAAGCCTCTTTTGCGTGGAAGCCACTCCTCATGCTGGCGGTCGTGGCGGCCGCGTTTGCGTTGGTCTATCTCATGCCCGCACGGAAGTATCTCGGCAACATTCAGATCGTCAAACTCTGGCTGCTCTCGCTGGGGTGGGTGGGACCGGCGGTATGGATGGGGGGCGTCTTCGTGCTGGTGGCCGCGGGGATGCCCCGTCTCTTGTTCTGCCCCGTCGGCGGTCTGGCATTCGGATTCTGGTACGGCCTGCTTTGGACCCAAGTAGCGACACTGTTCGGTTACTACGCATTATTTCTTTTTGTGCGCTGGGGGGGACAAGATTTCGTCCTTCGCCACTGGCCACGGGTTGGTAGGCTGAAGAAACATTTCCACAGCCATTCCGCGGCGTTTCTGGTTTTTGGCATGCGCCAGCTCCCCATCAGCGGACTGATTATCAACTTCCTTCTGGGACTTTCGCCCATCCGTCACGGCCACTTTCTTCTGGGGACAGCCTTCGGGATCCTGCCCGAGGCGATCCCGTTCACGCTTGTAGCCAGCGGCGTGTTCAAGCTGTCCGGTAGAAGCACGCCGCTCTACATCGCTGCTGCAGTGGGGATTTTCCTGCTGGTATGCGCTGTTCTGTGGTATTTCTCGCGCCATTTCAAGCTACTGGCTGAACTGCGCAATGAAGCAGAAAACGCGGACGAGGAGACCGGAACCCCCCCGTCCGGGGCGACATAAAGGAAGAACAAAAAGGTCATGACGTGTCCGGGAAATAACCCTATCTCCTGTGTGATCCTTCCTCCTCCGCACCGGTTTTTTCTCGACACAAAGGGTCCGGGCAAACCCGATCGCCGCCCTCATAACCGTATTCTAGCGTTTTGGAAACTCACCTGCCGCCGGCCCCGGTCCCGACCGAGGGGAGGGTGTCGTTAACCCTTTCGTATCCCTGGTTGACCTAAGAAACTGGGGGATGGGAAATCTGACCCCTTTATTGACACGCAACTGCCGTTCGATTACACTCAATTCACTTTGAAGCGAGTTTCCCCGGTGAATAGGGAAAGGCATTAACATAACCCGTTTTATCTTGGTGAAAGGAGGAAAAAGATGGGAAGGAAAAAGGATCGGGACGATATGGATCGTCGGACTTTTTTCAAGGTGGGCGGTGCCCTCAGCTTGGGGGCCGCGGCGACTTTCAGCGCGCCTCCTGTAATCTCGGCGCAACCGGAAACCAAAGCGGGTAAGAAGGACTTTGGCGAAAAAATCGATATCTTCTGCCATGTCTTGCCGCAAAAATACAAGGACGCACTCTTGAAGAAAGCCCGGTCTGCCTTCTATCTTGAGAACGCCCAGACCCTGGTGCCACTCTCCGATTTGGATCTCCGATTTAAGGCCATGGACAAATACCCGGGGTACCGGCAAGTCTTGAGCATTGGCGTGCCTCCGGTCGAATTGGTCCTTTCACCCGGAGAAGCTGCGGATCTATCCCGAATGGGCAACGACGAGATGGCGGAGTTGGTGAACAAGTATCCGGACCGGTTTGTCGCCGCATTGGCGGGTTTGCCGATGAATGATGTGGACGCTTCCTCCCGGGAAATGGAGAGAGCCATTAAAGAGCTGAAATTCAAAGGAGTCCAAGTATACAGTTCTATGAACAGAAAACCACTCGACCGGCCCGAGTTTCTTCCAATTTATGAAAAGCTATCCGAATACGATTTCCCTCTTTTTCTTCACCCCGTCAGGGACAGAGACATTCCGGACTATCCGGATGAAAAATGGGCAAAGTATAACGCCTACAACCATTTCGGATGGCCTTACGAAACGACAATGGCCATGACTCGCCTCGTGATGAGCGGCATCATGGAAAAGTATCCCAAGCTGAAGGTGGTCGTCCACCATTGCGGTGCGATGCTTCCTTTCTTCGCCAAACGTGTCACTCTGGGCGTGCCTGAGCCTGCCGAGATCACGAATCTGACCAAACCTCCGGCGGAATACTATAAGAGGTTTTACGGCGATACCGTTCTGGGCGGAAATACGCCGGCCTTGATGTGCGGCCATGCCTTCTTCGGGACGGATCATATGGTTTTCGCCAGCGATTATCCTTACCCCGGCGGTGTGGCGCGGGCCGATATCGCACTCGGGGAAGTCATCAAATCCGTGGAAGATATGAATATCAGCGATGAAGACAAAATCAAGATATTTTCAAAGAACACAAGGCAATTATTGAAACTATCCTGACCAGCCGTTAAAGGAGCTATCCGGGGACGACTCCCAGGATTGCTTCTGAGGGGACGATATGTCAAGCACCCATCGGGAGCTGTCCCCGTACTTTCCACAACAAGAGGACCCGTTTCTCAAACGGTGCTTAGGATTTGATGGTGCAGTTCACTCTACCGCATCCCCACTGACCGATGGGCGCGAACTTAGGGTGAGACTCTTTTAACCAAAATAAGGTCGTACCTGTTTCGCAATCTCCTCGGGTGGCTCGACGACAAATCCATCGAGAAGAATGCTGGATGAATACCAGGTATCACTCACCGGGTAAGTCTGTACGCTGGATCGAGAAACGATCTTCATCCCCGCCCAAAGATAATTATTAAGCTTCTTATTGAGGGGACCCGAGTAGATGGCGTAGTTAAAGCAGGAAAACCCCTTGTCATGATAGGCCTTTAACACCCGGGAAATCCCTTGGGCAAGATTCTCCCAATCGTCATCGTCAAATTCCAAAAGATTGGATTTCCCTCTCACTACGGCATCCACCTCATCTTCTTTCACCGGAGCAAACGGAGTGAACCACTCCGTAGATCCCAAACTGCCCAAATACCTTTCGCCGAGCTCTTTCTCCTTCTCGATCAATTCATCCCAAAAATTCCGCGAATATCTCCTGTAGTGGGACCTTCCTTTTTCCTTATAAACTTTGATCAGGGAATGAGGGCCATGAGACAGGATCACCTGAAGGTGAGGATGAACCATGCTGGCTCCACTCGGATAAAGATAGTTACCGCCGATCTCGGCATATTCGGCGCCGCCCACTTCATGAGCCCGCCGGACATAAGAATCCGCCAATTTAAGGGCGTTCATAAGAAGACTGGGCGAAAACTCATTGAGTCTTAGATAATGTTTCTGGGTGATGGCGATGATCGCGGAATATTGCTTATGGGCAAAGAGGTTGGGGAAGAGGGTCGCCTCCCCTCGGGTAAGCCTTCCCTCCGGAATAAAATCAGCCGGGAATTTTGGAGTCGAGGCTGCCACTTTTTCCGGGCAGAAAAAGCACCTCCCCCGGGTTTCTTCGATCAGTTTTTCTAAAACAGCTGCGTCCGTTTTGTAAACCCCGGCCCAGAACGCCCGGCCAGTGCGTATGAAGGAAGTGAAACCGCTAAGAGGGTCCTCACGATATTCAATGGGCTGAGCATCGATCTCAAAATTCTTGAGCGGGTTGTGAAGAAGGGCCTCCTCTTCATGTTTTTTGAAACGGATCATAGTTTCCTCCCTTGGGTTTAGATTTTCACATGACAGATGACAAACCCGAGCTTGCCTACCTGGAAATTTCCTCTAAAGGAATATGTCCTATTTTTATACTGAATTCCAAATAAAAATAGTAAGAGAATAACAAAGGGATGGTTTTTCTTGGAAGAAAGAAGGAAACGAAATTGAAACCACGGAGACAACGTTTTTGCTGGAGAGTTTCTAAGAAAAACAGAAAGCTAACCAAAAGGTTAGCTTTCTCCGTCTTGTCGTTTCGAAGCTCGCCCTTTCCGAACTGGCGAGTTTCCCTGTCTTGGGGGAATCGGCTTTAAACCTACCCCCTATCTAAAGGAAATTTCCATCTGTGAATTTGTCAGTATGTCTGTTTGTTTGCTGCTTTGACTCTCCTTTCCTACTTAATTATAATCCATTTTTCTCTTTTGAGCCAATCGACGCGACCTGTCATTCCGCCTTGGACGCTTCCTTCTTCTCCTCGCTTAAATCCTCTCCCCGCTCAAAGTGCGGTGTGAAATGGAGAAAAGGGGGGATAACACAATTTTCATCTCCCGGGTCATCGAGCGGCGCCTAGTCATTACCACGCCGTTGCGGATGAAATTGTCTTGATGGTCGGGGGCAGCGGCGAAATGTTGATCAATGGTAAATGGACTCCTGTGAAAGCTGGCGATATACACGCCAATCCAAGGGGGAATATACACAATTCACGGAATCCAAATGAGGACGTACGATTTATCTCGATTGTTACACCGCAGCAGCCTCCAGGGGGTGACATAAATGCGGTCAAGGACCGAACCACCTCATAATCCAATCGGTGAGATTTTAATGAGGCTCTGGAGATAAACCCGAGGTTTGCATCGGCCTGCGATCGCCCCGAGAGGCCAACTCGATGCCGAGCGATATTGAGGCCTAATGACAAAGTGAAGCCCCGCTTCCGAGAAGGAGGTGGGGCTTTTTTTACCGTTGTGCAGCCTAGACCCTTTTCAGCCAATACTTTTATTGAATAATTATGGTATAATGATTTTCGATTAGGTGGTTTCATGGATATTTCAAAATTGACGAGCAGCATTGTTTCTTTTGTTCAGAACAATCCGATTATCGCAATCGTTCTTGTGCTGTTTCTCCTTTTCTTCATGTTCCGGAAGCCGAAACTGTTTTTCGGGCTTCTCGGCGTTGGTGTCTTACTGGCAGGATCGCTTTATTTGATTATGACCATGGCCGGCTCGGGATCCGAGAAGAAAAAGGCGCTGACTCACGAAGGAGAGCAGTCCGATACCGACCGTTGAACCCTCGCTTTGCCAGACTGGGGACTTTTTCACTCCGAATGGGCTTCCTGTGGTTCAACCTACTCCCACCAAGTAAATTTCCAAGCTTTTCTCAAGAGCTATGTCCGGATAATTTCTTACCATCTGTTTCACAGCACGGCAAAATTTGGCCATTCGTTTATATTTATTTTTCAAGAAACTCTTAAAAAACAAAAACTTGCAAGTGTCTAGTTTTTGGCATAGAATATGCTCATATTACTAGCAGAATTTGTCATGGGCTAGCTGCCTCTTGACAAAGTGGAAGAATACTCGGTCGGTCGCGCAGCGGTGTAAATGGTCCAACCCTATATTGAATTTTGGCCGATAACTTGCTAATGTTTCAGAGTATCATGATTTCCAAATTCACCGGAAGGAAAGAACTCAAAATTCGTCAAGACATCCTCCGCGGTGTGTATGAAGAAAACCTCTGCATCCTCGGTAGAGGCCGCCCAGTCTTGGCACGACGGAGGTCTCTCTTCCTGAAGGGAATTCTCCTGTCCGCGGTGTTCTCGGCCTTCGCCGTCCTCATGCCCGACCAACACACGGGCAGTTCATTCGCGCCAACAGAGCCCGCCGCGAGCACAAGCATACTTCCCGCTCTCCTTCCTCCGGCGAGTGCCTCAGGAGAAGCGACTTCGGAGTTGGACAAACATCCTCTTCTCCCCGCCGCAAATGTTGCTTCCGAAGGACTGGCGAACGCCGACGAGTTCAGTGCCATTATGAACAGTCGTAGTGTATCCCTTATGCGAATGCTTGGACTGAAAATTAAGACGATCATGATCGATGCCGGCCATGGCGGTTCCGACTCGGGCACCATTGGGAAGATAGGCACTAAGGAAAAAGATATCACGCTCGATATCGCGAAGAGGTTGAAAGCCCATTTGATAAAGAGCGACCTCCACCACGTACTCATGACGAGGGAAGATGATTCGTCCGTGCCCCTGCTCGAACGGGTGACCCTTGTCCGGGAGGCAAAAGCTGACCTTTTTATTTCCATTCATCTCAATTACCTGCCAAAGAAAAGCACGAATATCATCGAGACGTATTATTTCGGGCCTTCCGAGGACAAGAAAACGCTCAGGCTGGCCGAGCAAGAAAATGCGGGGTCGGAATATGGACTGAGCGATTTCAAGGAAGTCGTGGAAATGCTCGGCAAAACCATGAAGCTTCAGGAGTCTAAGGAACTGGCCGAATCCATCCAGGCGAATTTGTTCCTGAACAGCAGAAAACACGACAAAGAGATTCAGAACCACGGCGTAAAGAGAGCCCCTTTTGTCGTCCTTCTCGGCGTGGACGTGCCGTCCGTGCTGGCGGAAGTCTCCTGTCTCAGCAATCCGGAAGAAGAGCGAGAGCTCAACCTTGAAAATCATAGAGAAAATATTGCCAGTTTTCTTGCAGCCGGTATTTTCGATTATCTGAATAAAGGAGCCAGAACCCATGAAGCCAAAAGATGAGCAGAAGGAAGGCAATGTCCTGTTTGTTGGCATCGACCTGGGAACATCACGGAGTGCGATCTCTTCGAGCAATGGGATGCGGGAATGGGTCGAGAGTTACGCCGGGTGGCCGAAGGACTTTATCGCGGAGCAGGTCGTCGGCAAACCGGTACTCTTCGGAGCCGAGGCGCTCCAGCACCGGCTTTCTCTCGATATCTGCAGGCCCCTTGAGCGAGGGATTATCAAGGAGGGGATCGAAAGCAGCGAGAGGGCGGTCAAAGAAATCATCCGGCATCTGATTGATCTCGCCAAGCCTGAGGCCGCTCAGAAAATCCATGCGGTGATCGGGGTGCCCGCCGATTCGCTCAAGGTCAACAAGCTTGCCATCCGGAGGGCGGTCGTGGAATATGTCCATACCCTCATGGTCGTTTCAGAACCCTTTGCGATCGCCTACGGGATGAATCTGCTGAATGACGCACTCATCATCGACATCGGTGCAGGGACCATCGATTTCTGCATCATGCATGGGACCATTCCTTCCGAAGAAGACCAGAGGACCATTTTTGCGGCAGGCGACTATATCGACGAGCAACTCTTCAATTATCTCATTGAGAAATATCCGAACTCAAAGTTCAACAAAAACATGGTACGGCAGTTTAAGGAGAAATTCAGCTTCGTGCGGGACATCCAAGAGCAGGTTCGCGTCGAGCTGCCGGTGAATGGCAAACCGGTGATGCATGACATCAAAGATGAGATCCGGCGGGCATGCGAGAGTATGCTGCCGTCACTCGTTGAGACGACGACCGAGATGATCGCCCGGTTTGATCCCGAATTCCAGATGAAGATAAAGAACAACATCGTTCTCGCGGGCGGGGGAAGCCTGATCCGAGGGATAGCCGAGTACTTACAAAGTGCCTTGAAGGAATACGGCACCTGCAAGGTGACCTGTGTTGCAGACCCGCTCTTTGCGGGCGCGGACGGCGCGCTCAAGCTTGCCCAAGACATGCCGTCCAAATACTGGGAAACACTCTGAGCATTGGCCGAGGGTTGAAGATCTGAGGCGTCCCGCTGGGCACAACCCCGAGAGAGCATATGACCGGTGAAACAATACTCGTGATAGACGGGGGCGAAGAAACCGATCAGCGAATGACCGAGACACTCGAGGCGGAGAGCTACCTCGTCTATCCCGTCTCGAGCCAGGGTGTGAACGCTGAGTTAGCCGAACTGCTCAGGCCTTCGCTGATCTACATCAAGCCCCTCGAACTAAGCCCAACGGGACTTCAGCCTTGCAAAACAATTCATGCCATCCCTTCGCTGAAAAAGGTCCCGATCATTATCCTCGCATCTCCGAAAAAAGCGCTGAGCCCCGACACCTCCAGGGATTACGGAATCGTGGATTTTCTCGTACCGACATTCAGCTCCGAAGAACTCATCGAAAAAACAGGAACGATTTTGGGGAAGGCGGCTCCCTCCCGGAATCCCGAAGCAGACGAACCTGCCTCCGCGCCACAAACCGTAACGGAGATGGAGAAGAAACGCCCGGCATTCCTTTTGCCCGCGATCGGCTTCCTGATTCTTTTGATGGTTGCCGGATCAGGGTTTCTGGCCTATCGGCAGTTCATACCACCCCGGAAGGTTTCGCCCTCTCCTACGTTAGCAGACTCTTCTCGAGTTCCCTCCACAAGCCCTGCGGTTGGACCGAAAGTGCAGTTACCTCCGGGAGAAAAATTGGTAAACACTTCTGCTCCCGCATCCCCTGCCCCATCCACACCGCCCGGACAACCCTCATCGCTCTCATCGGAGTCCACATCCCAACTCCCGCGGGCACCGTTCTACTCAGTCCAGCTGGGAGCCTTCAAGAACGAAGAAAGGGCACAGGCTCTCGCGAAGCAGTTTCGGGAAAAAGGATACGACGCATTTACCCGGGTGGGCGCAATGAAGGACAACTCTCCGATCTATAGGGTCCTGGTCAGCAAGGTCGAGGATAGAAGAGCTGCCCAAAAGCTGGCCGAAGAAATTCAGTCAAGGGAAGAAGTCCAGACGACCCTCTACGGCGAATGATGATCACGATGCGGAGCCGTGCCCGGCCTCTTCACAACGGATTCCTATTCCTTACCGCTCGAAGGCTCTGTCTCCCCCCAACCCCGTCAACAAGACAAAGGGGCACCATCATGAGAAAGCCATCGCGGGCGGGAAGTATTCGTCGGGGAGTGAAAATCGGATCGATCGCCTGTTGAGCCTTCGCAGCAAGCCTGTGAATGAGCAGACCAGTCTTCGAAGGGATTTTAGATTTAATCGAGCAGCCGCAAGCCTTTAGTAATTCCTGTCGGATGCCCGGCGAAGATCATCAAGAAATTCGGCCGGAATTTTGTAACCTAAATCCTGCGCCCTTTTGACATCTTCCCAAGATTTGTCGTACTCTCCTCTAAAATAATAACCCCTCCCCCGACTGACGTAAGCCTCGGCAGACTTCGGGTTTATCTCAAGAGATTTGTTCAGTAACAAAATGGCTTGTTCAAAATCTCTCCTCTGAAGATAGGCTCTCCCCATCCTGTAGTAAAACCAGCTTTCTTTAGATCTTTTTTCTTCTTCTTGCTCGGTAGATGGCATGACATTGAAATCTCTCCATTTATTACGAAGCACTTTCCTCCTATCCTCGGGGGTAAGCCAGTACCATTCGCTTCCGTAAGGAGACCTTGACTCCCTCATGACCCAGCTTCCTGAATGATCCTGTTCCAACAAAAAGGCATGGAAGAGCTCGTGCAGAAGAATATAGGGATCCAGCTCTTTTACGAAGAGATACCTCCAGAAAAAGGTGTCGGTGGCCCCTAGGGGCAATTTACCCCCTCTGATGCTCTGAACAAAATTCACAAAAGTGAGGGCAATATCAAACTGGTCCCGCCTGTTCCATGTGTCGGCGGCAATCCTGATTTCCATTTTGATGATGTCATCTAACTCATCTTCCCATTTAATTTTGTACACATCTAGGATTTCAAGCCTTATTCCAACTTGCATCTCAGCAAGGCGCGAGCATTTAAAAACAAATTTTTCAATGTCGTCTTTCTGATAGGAGTCATCGGCGACGAGAAGAATTTTCAAAGTTCGAATCGGCTCGTTTTCCGCTTTGAATTCAGGACGGCTCAACAGCGGCTTGACGCTTCCAGAATAACAACCGGCTAAGAATCCCAGAAGGAACAGGAATGGCAGTATCCTCCCTCTCATCACGCTGTTCTGAGTTTGAGTCTGTTTCTTACGCATTGTCTCTTTTCGGTTATACTTTTCGGGCAACTCAAAGGGAATTTTCGCTTGCCACGAACTCTTTCCCTAAATTCCAGCCGCCCGAAAGAATTCTCGTTCACCTGTTCTTCCGTAGCCAATAAAGTTAATAACTACTGGGTTCGATGCTCGGCTCTCTTTTTTCTTCTTTATATTTCAGCTTAGGTGTCTCGGTCATCACCGTCACACCGGGCGGGACCGAGCGAGTCAACCAGACATTGCCTCCGATAATCGAGCCACTTCCAACGACTGTCTCACCTCCCAGAATGGTGGCACCCGCATAGATGGTCACGTGGTCCTCGATGGTCGGGTGGCGTTTCATCTGTCTAAGTGCATCACCTTTTTCTTCCATCGGGAGACTGAGCGCTCCCAGAGTAACCCCTTGATAAATCCTGACGTATTCCCCGATGACACTCGTCTCTCCAATCACAACCCCTGTTCCATGGTCAATGAAGAAATGTTGGCCGATGACGGCTCCCGGGTGGATATCGATACCAGTGACGCTATGCGCATACTCAGCCATCATCCTCGGGATTAAAGGAACTTCCTGAACGTGAAGCTCGTGGGCCAGACGATAGGTCGTGATCGCCATGAGGCTTGGGTAAGCAAAAATGATTTCATCAACGCTTTTCGCAGCGGGGTCTCCTCGGTAAGCTGCTCGAACATCCTCGGCCAGAATTTTTCTGAGGTCCTTCAATTTTTTTAGCAAGGTGAGGGCTTCTTTTTGTCCTCTTGCTGAGCAAGAGGTACAGACTCTTTGATGACGACGGCATTCATGACGGATGCTGAGAGTGATCTGCCTGGACAAAAGTTCAAAGAGTGTATTGATCTCGATGCCCATCTGGTAGACCAGATTGAAACTGTCCACCTCATGCTCCCCAAAATACCCGGGAAAGAGAACCTTTTTGAGACGCTCGACGACCTCCATCACGACCTCTCGAGACGGGAGCCCCACTAAGTTCAGGTGATGCAGGGTATCCATGTCCTGGCAGCTTTCGACCAAGCCGGAGACAATCCCTGGAAGCTCTTGACGAAACAAAGGGGGTAGCTCACATTCCACATGGTCATTCTCTGAGGAGAAAACCTTTTCTTCAGGACATTCGCAATTAAGTTTGTCCATGATCTTTATCACTCCTTTCTTGGAATTCCTTGGTCCCGATAATAGTTCAACCCCGATGAGCTCAAAGCCTCGTTTAAATGTGTTGAATCCTTATCATTTTCAAGATAACACATCGCTGATACGTCTCACCACTCCTGGCTGATCGTGTCATGCATGAAGAAAGCATGGCTTCATGAAGGTCTTAAAAGCGCGGACCTTCCGCGGATATGGAATTTTTCGCCATTACCTCTCGATTGCATTGCTACAGAGATCATCGCAGTATCATCCTTCCTTCTGCGGCAAATTGTCGGTTCTCGATTTCATCCCGAGGTGGACCGGCAGGTTGAAACAAAGAGAAGGCGAGGAATGTATTACAAACCCTTAGAGAAGTAATTTAGAATTTCTAGGAAAACCTCTTCCACTTTGAACCTTTTTCAGTGGCTATAAGAATTTCGAATAGATTTATTCGAATCATCATGAATTATTATGGGGTGTCTGCAATTGACACGAAATGAGGCTTTGAGGCTTTTCGGTATGAAAATTGCTTAATTTAACCCGGAGGAAGGGTTCCAGGAATGGAACGTACAATCTCTTCTAAAGATACCTTCATTATAGACATTATCGTAGCAGCAATTCTACTTTGGTTCATCTTAGTCATTCTGGACATCCTCTAAATGGAAATCTTCTGATGTCGAGAAGTTGACAAAACGTCAAGAATCAGAGTTTGAGAAAAAGAAGTCATCCTTAAAACACCATCTGCTGGCAGATAGCAAAAGGGCAGGGCTGGTTTTAACCCTGCCCTT
>Ga0335085_10011610_pt1 | contig 13054 bp, 12 predicted proteins | sample Lox_Sample_45_FD_206712 | JGI IMG/M metagenome (GOLD analysis project Ga0335085, IMG submission 206712) | Soil microbial communities from Loxahatchee National Wildlife Refuge, Florida, United States - Lox_Sample_4.5 | ecosystem: Environmental > Terrestrial > Soil > Wetlands | place: USA...
GCTCGCGATCGAAGGCGGCTGCAACGGCGTGGCGTCGACGCTCGGTGTTCTCGGATCCGTGGCGCGGAAGTACGCGCACAGGATTCCGTTCCTCCTCAAGTTCAATCACAACGAGTTCCTGTCGTATCCGAACAGCTTCGATCAGATCCGCTTCGCCAGCATCAAGCAGGCGTTCGACATGGGCGCCATGGGCGTCGGCGCGACGATCTACTTCGGTTCTGAAGAATCGAAGCGCCAGCTGCAGGAAGTGACGCACATGTTTCAGCAGGCGCACGAGCTCGGCATGTTCACCGTGCTCTGGTGTTACCTGCGCAACCCCGCGTTCAAAACGAAGGAAGCCGACTATCACGTCGCCGCCGATCTCACCGGCCAGGCGAATCATCTCGGCGTCACGATCGAAGCCGACATCATCAAGCAGAAGCTGCCGTCCACCAACGGCGGGTTTACGGCGCTGAACTTCGGAAAGACGAACAAGAAGGTCTACACGGATTTGACGTCGGACAACCCGATCGACCTCACGCGCTATCAGGTGGCGAACTGCTACATGGGACGCGCGGGGCTGATCAATTCGGGCGGCGAGTCGAAGGGCGAGAGCGATCTGAAGGACGCGGTGACCACCGCCGTCATCAACAAGCGCGCCGGGGGCATGGGACTGATTTCCGGCCGCAAGGCGTTCCAGCGTCCGTTGAAGGACGGCGTGGCGTTGCTCCACGCCATCCAGGACGTGTATCTGAACAGCGCGATTACGATCGCGTAGCGCGAGCCCTTATCGCCTCGTCAGCCCGAGCACGCGTCCGAGGTTGAACCCGAAGTAGCCGCCGCCGCTCGGGAACGGCAGCACAACCACGTTCGATCGCTCGGCGACGGCGTGCACGTCCTTGACGCGCGCGTCGCCCGCCGTGACGAAGAATCCCGTCTGCTCGCCGTTCGCCGGCTGATGGTTCGCGAGCGGTCCCCACACCTGCGGGTTGTAGTACCAGTTGTAGGCGAACTCGTTCGCCGGTCCGCCGCTGTACTGCAGGCCGTACCAGAACTCCACGCCGCCTGACGTGTACCACTGGCCGCCGATGTTCACGACCATCCACAGCGTGTACTGAAGCGGACCGTCCCATCCGGGCGGCGTCACGTCGGGCCAGCGGCCGGGGCCGTCCTTCTTCGAGAAGGTCACCTGCACGCCGTTCTCGAAATCCATCGCGGTGATCTGCGTCGTGATCGCCCAGTTGGCGACGTCGCCCGGCGACCCGCCGGTGATGATCGCGCCGTGCAGATCGAGTCCGTCGCTCGGGCCGCTTGGTGCGGGCGGCGGTGGCGGCGGCGGGGGCACGGGAGAAGGCGTCGGCGCCGGCTGCGCGGCGGGTTGTGGCTTGTGCAGCACCTCGGTCCCTTGTACTGGCCCGAGGCACGTCGTCCCGGTGTACGGCAGGCTGAGCGTGTTCCCGTTGTCCTGAATGCTTCCGTTCGTCGTCGTCAGATGGAATGGACAGCTCGGCAGGCCCGGCATGCTGCCGGCGCCGTCGACGGTGATCGATACGTTCGTTCCGTTCAACTGACCGTTCGCCGACGCGGACACGTTCAGGCCGCCGCCGCACGACGCGGTGAACGTGCCGGCGATCGAGTTCGCGGTCTGCGACGAGATCGTGTACTGGACGGCGCCGCACGAGCTCGGCGACGGCAGCGTCGGGGACACAGACGATGTCCAGACGCCGACGATCGACGGCGAAGTCGACGTCGATCCTGCGGGTGACGCAGCCGGTGCGCTCGCGCTCGATGTCGACGAGGGCGACAGGGTGCTCGACGCGTGCTGGAATCCGCAGGCGCCGAGGAACGTCGCCGCGACGAGCACAGCGAGGAACGACGCGGACCGGGTCGTGGTCATGATTACAAACCTGTCGGCGGACACACGTTTTCCGCAACGCGCCGCCGAGCGATCGTCGAATTTACTGAGCCTTCTGAAGAGAGAGTGATCCGATAGCAGGACAGCAGCCAGCCGCCTTCACGCGTGGGGCGCTTCGGCGTCGGAGGCCCGCATCAGGCCCTCTCAGACGCGTATCGGATGGCGCAGGCCATTGAGATAGTCTCGCAGGCCGTCTTTCGTGCTTCGGAAGGCCAGATCATCCCACGGAATACTGCTGGCGTCGAACACAGCTGTTTCCAGGCACTCGTCGTCGCTGCAGAGCTGGCCGCCGGTTGCCGTCGCGGCGTAGACGACGATCACCGGTGCGCGCCCCGGGTAGGAATACACGTTGACGAGCGCATCGAGCCGCACGTCGAGTCCGCACTCCTCGCGCGCTTCGCGCACGGCGGCAACGGTCAGCGGTTCGCCGCGATCGACGTAGCCGCCGGGAAACACCCAGAGCCCGTAACCCGGCTCGATCGCGCGCCGCACGAGGACAAGTCCACCGTCGGCCTCGACGATGGTGCCGACGGCGATCTTCGGATCGATGTAAAAGACGAAACCGCACTGCGTACAGACGGGACGATCGGGCTCAGTGGCTTTCAGCGAGCGTCGTTCGAGCGGACCGCCGCACCGCGGGCAGAAGCGGTACGCGTGCGACTCGTCATGCGGGTGCAGGGGCGTCGCCATATAATCGAAGATTATGTCGATTCTGAAGGTCGCGCGCATGGGGCATCCGGTGCTTCGGCGCAAGGCGCGCGCCCTCGACAAGCAGGAGATCAAGGATGCGGCGGTCCAGCAGCTGATCGACGACATGATCGAAACCATGGTCGAGTATCACGGCGTCGGTCTCGCGGCGCCGCAGGTGCATCAGGGACTCCGTATTTTCGTGGCGGCGCTCGATGCCGGCGAGGAGCAGTCGGAACGCGAGCCGGAACCAATCGCCATCATCAATCCCGAGATTGCGCCGGTCGGCAGCGACCTTGTCGAGGACTGGGAAGGATGCCTCAGCATTCCCGACATTCGCGGGCGCGTGCCGCGGGCGCGGGAAATCAAAGTGCGCGCCTACGATCGCCGCGGCGACCGTCTCGAGCTGCGCGCGCACGACTTTCCGGCGCGCGTCATCCAGCACGAGACCGATCACCTCGACGGCATTCTGTTCTTCGACCGGATGCGTGCCTTCGACACGCTGACCTTCCTCGACGAGTACTCGCGCTACTGGGCCAAGGACTGACGCTTCTTCTCGAGCGCGCGTTCCGACTGCAGCCGCTCGAGCTCCACCTGTGAGTGATCGGCGAAGCGGATCGCGTCTGCGATGGCCGTGTGTCCCGCCTTCGTCCGGATGAGATCGTGCATCTGCTGGCAGATGCGCCGATACGACGGGTGGCCCTGAGGCGCCGTCCTCAGCTCGATCACGTGCATCGCTTCGCGCGCGTTCATCTCCATGTAAAAGCGAACACGGTACGCCATGACGACGGCGTACGGCGCGGCATCGGCGAGGCCGAGAGCGTGGATGCGATCGTGGAGTGCGGCCGATCGCTCCATGACGCGCCGCCAATCGGCGAGCGCGCCGGCTTCCTCGATGGCGGCCGGCTCCACGTAGCCGTGACGCGGGCCGAGCGGCTGCCAGTCGAGCGTCAGCAGCCGATGGCGTTGCAGATCGCGGAAGGCTCCGTAATCGGCGAGGATGTCGAAGCGATAACCGGTCCGCTCGAACGCGCGCCCCGGCTTGTGACGACGGTTCGCCCGATCGCCGACGTAAGCGGCGAGCAGCGACCCGCGTTCGGCGGCGGTGAGGCGACGCGCGCGCTCGAGCAGCATCTCGTCCGGCAGCGCGGAGACGGCGTAGAGGGCCGCGGCGACCACCTTCAGCTCGCCATCGGGATCGAAGTCGGTGAGCGTCACCTCGTCACGGTCGTCGGTGTCGACGCCGGCATGGGCGACAGAGGCGAGAATCGGTTCGGCGGCGCTTGCGAACGCGGTCCGTGTGTCTGCAAGGTACTCGATGCCGCGTCCGCCGCGGGCGGGCTGATCGACGCGCGAGAGAAACGCCGGGATCACCTGACGCAACTCGACGAGGAGTTGCTGCGCGCAGCCACGCACCTCGTCGAGCGGATGCGCGAACATGCGCATCAGCAGCGCTTCGAACGCCTGTCCCGTTCCAAACAGGCCGACGTTGCTCGTGGTCGCGGCGGGCAGCAGGCCCCGAAGCGTGTCGAGCGCCTTCGCACGGATCACCGAACGGTACACGGCGTCGGAGTCGTCCGGTGATTTCGGGTATTTGGCGCGGAAGTGGGCTTCCATCGCCGGAATCCAGCGCGCGTACGCCTCGAACGCCTCGTCCATCACGCTGACGAATTCATCGCGAAGCGGCGTCCGTTCGATTTCCGACGGGACGTGATACTTCCAGCGGCCGCCGGGGCGATCGGTGTACGGCACGTAGCGCGTCGACTGCTCGAGGTACGCCATGAGCCGGCCCCACTCGAGCACCTTCGTGAGGATGTTCGAGACGCCTTCGCAGGCGATGTGGGCGCCGCCGAGCTGCGCGACCGAGTCGTCGCCGTAGTCCGCGAGGACCTTTGCGTAGAGGCGGTTCGCGCGATCGGTGCCAGCGTGCTCTGAGCCTGTCGAAGGGGCCTGAGCCACGTCGCCGAGGAATTCGTCGAGGAAGAGGCGCCGGACCGACTTCGCGGATCGCGAGTAGCGGGCGAAGAGCGCGCCCTTGACCGTCTCGGGCAGATTGCGCAGCGCGAAGACCGGGCGATCGGTGTTGGTGAAATACGGCGCGAGCGCGCGCGTTTCGTCGGCGGTGAAGGTCTCGGTTGTCGACGTGGGGAAGGCCACGGTCGGAGTATTGTACCGCGCATGCCGGAGTTCGCTTATCGTCATCGACTCACCGTCCGGTTTCGTGATTGCGACGCGATGGCGCACGCCAATCACGCCGTGTATTTCACATACTTCGAGCAGTGCCGGTTGACGTGCTGGCGCGAGTTGACGGGGTCCGCGCATCCGCACACGCGCGTGATCCTGGCGCGCGCGGAGTGCGACTACCGGTCACCGGCGCTGTTCGGGGACGAGCTGGAAGTGCGCATGACGGTCGGAGAGGTGGGGCGATCGAGTTTCGCCCTGCAGTACCGGATCGTACAGGTGGCGGGCGAGCGCGTGGTGGCGGAGGGAGTGACGGTCATGGTCGGTTATGACTATGAGGCCGGGAGATCGATCCCGCTCCCTGACGCGACGCGTGATCTTCTGCATCGTCTCCGATGACCTTCGAAAACACATCGGATCCACTTCCGATGTGTTTTCGAAGTGCTGACGATGTGCCCCTTAGGCGCCGGTCAGTCGCTGTTCGACGAGCTCTGCTTCCGACAACGGTCGATCGAATAGAGCTTGGTACACTTGTTGACGGCCGTGCGGGGTTGAAGCGAGCCCCAGATAAGCCGGATGAGGGGTGATCCAGGTCGGGAACATCCCGCTTGCGTACGCGGCATGACTGGACCACCGATACTGCTCGGGGCGCGCGACCAGATTCGCGCGGACCGGATTCTGGTCGACGTAACGGAGACACGTCAGCGCGTATTTTTCATCTCGAATCAGCTTTGCGCGATATCGGCCCATCCAGGCCGTGCCGGATCGCCCGTATTTCGCGTTGAAGTATTTCGTGTACCTCGTCGCCAGGGACTTCATCGCAGCGGGCAGCACATCGCCGGGCGGCGTCACGATCAGATGATCGTGCGTAGACAGGATGGCGAACGCGTGAATCTGCAGTTCGAACCGTGCGACGAGACGACTGAGGAAGTGAACGAAGACGTGATGATCGTATTCGTCCGCGAAGACGTTCATCTTGTTGTGGCCGCGATGGATAACGTGAAGACTGAGTCCGTCTGTCGGCGTTCCGCGTCCGATGTCGTTCATGCCCCTCGAGCCGGCAAGAGTCGGTCCGGATCCGCCATCACAAATCGCTCGAATTCGGTAAGACTCGAGCGTCACGACGGCAATAACTGCCCGTGATCGCAAACGGCCGCGGGCAATTCCGGCTTCCGATGTACTTCCGAAGCTGATTCGAAGTGCTGACGAAGTTGATGCGAAGTGCGTCGTACAATCGACGGATGGTCTACATCTTCGGCAAGGACACCTGACCCTACACGCAAGCCGCCCGGGAGGATCATGAACGGCGGCACGTGTCGTTCGAGTACATCAACGTCAAGAAAGACGCCGCGCAGCTGCAGCGCATGCTCGCGCTGACCAACGGACGCCGCGCCGTCCCCGTCATCGTCGACGACCACGGCAAGGTGACCGTCGGCTTCGGCGGCACCTGAGGCGTCTAGCAGGCCGCCGGCGGCGGCCCACATCAGCAAATGACAGGCGAATTCACGGGATTTGACTACATTGTGAAAATGTTCACATAATCCAGCAGTCAATCACGCGAGGTCACCGCTCAGTCACGCGAGGTCCACCCAGGATGATGCCTGCTGCCGTCACCGTAGTCGCGGGGACGACGATGATCGGCCTCGATCGCGTCACCAAGCAGTTCGCCGGCGCGCGCAACGTCACCGCGCTCGACGACCTCTCGCTCGCCATCCCGCACGGCGAAATGGTCGCCGTCATCGGACCGTCCGGATCCGGCAAATCAACGCTCCTCAATCTCGTCGGCGGACTCGACCGCCCCACCCGCGGCGACGTCACCATCGACCGCGAACGCCTCGCCGGCCTCGACGATGACGCGTTGACGCGCGTGCGCCGCGACAAGATCGGATTCATCTTCCAGTTCTTCAACCTGCTGCCCACGCTGACGTGCCTCGAGAACGTCGGCCTGCCGCTGCACCTCCGCGGCTGGCCCCGCAAGAAGGTCGACGCGCGCGCGCGCGAACTGCTGGATCTCGTGCAGCTCGGTCGCCGCATGACGCACCTGCCTGAGGAGCTCTCGGGCGGCGAACGCCAGCGCGTCGCCATCGCACGGGCCCTCTCGGTCTATCCGCCGATCCTCCTCGCCGACGAACCGACCGGCAATCTCGACACGCACACCGGCGCCGACATCCTCGCCCTGATTCAGGACCTCCACGCACGCCTGCACTCCACCGTTGTCATCGTCACGCACGACATGACCGTGGCCGAAAGCTGCGAACGCACGATCGCGCTGCGCGACGGACGCGTCGTTTCGGACGTGCGCCGATGATCCTGCTTCGACTGATCACCTGGCCGTACGTGCGCAAGCACGTCCTGCGCACGCTGCTGACGACCGCGGGCATCGTGCTCGGCGTGGCCGTCTTCGTCGGCATGCACACGGCGAATGAGAGCGTGCTGTACGCGTTCTCGCACACCGTCGATCGCATCGCCGGAAAGACGGAACTGCAGGTGACCGCCGGCGAAGCCGGATTCCCGGAAGAAATTCTCGAGCAGGTGCAGGACGCGTCCACCGTGCGCGTCGCCGTGCCGGTGATCGAAGCGGTCGTCGACACGAAGCGTCGCGGCCAGGGCAACCTGCTCGTCCTCGGCGTCGACATGACCGGCGACCGCAGCCTGCGCGACTACGACCTCGAGAGCGGCGACGAGGCGGTCGTCGACGATCCGCTGGTGTTCCTTGCGCAGCCGGACTCGATCATCGTTTCGAAGGAATTCGCGGACCGGAACGGTCTCGCCGTCGGGCAGACGCTCGGGCTCGGCACGGTCGACGGCGACAAGCGGTTCACGATCCGCGGCGTCATGAAATCGTCCGGACTGACGAGCGCCTTTGGCGGCTCGCTCGCGATCATGGACATCTACGCCGCGCAGAAGATGTTCGGCCGCGGTCGCAGCTTCGATCGGATCGATCTTGCGGTGAAGGAAGGGCGCACGATCCGACAGGCCGAAGACGAGCTGCGGAAACGGCTCGGTCCGGGACTGCAGGTGGAGCCGCCGTCGGGACGCGGTCAGCAGTTCGAGGCCATGCTCGCCGCATACTCGATGATGGTGAACATCACCAGCGCGTTCGCGCTGTTCATCGGGATGTTCATCATCTACAACGCGTTCGCCATCGCCGTCACGCAGCGGCGATCGGAGATCGGGATCCTTCGCGCGCTCGGCGCGACGCGCCGGCAGATTCGGGCGCTGTTCCTGGGCGAGAGCGTGGTGATGGGCGTCATCGGATCGCTGGCCGGTCTTGCGTTCGGCCTGCTGATCGCCCAGGGCATCGCGGCGTCGATCGGCGGGCTGATCACCGACGTCTACGGCGTCGCGCAGCGCACCGACGAGATCGCGCGCGATCCCTGGCTGCTCGTCTTCGCCCTCGTCATCGGAATCGGCAGCAGTATCGTCGGCGCCGTGATTCCGGCGCGCAACGCGGCCCGCGTCGATCCGGTGCAGGCGCTCCAGAAAGGCAAGTATCAGGTGCTGTCGGCGGGCGAGAGCCGGCTGCGGATCGCGCTCGCGTTTGCGCTCACCGCGGTCGCGCTCGTCTGCCTGAACATCGACGGGCCGCGGTGGGTGTTCTACCTCGGGTTCGCGCTGTCGATGCTCGCCGCGCTGCTGCTGACACCGCTGCTCGCCGTCGCGCTGTCGCGCGCGCTGCGGCCGCTGCTGAAGTGGCTGCGGCCGGTCGAAGGCGCGCTCGCCGCCGACAGCCTGATCCAGGCGCCGCGCCGGACGTCGGCGAGCGTGGCGGCGCTGATGCTGTCGCTCGCGCTCGTGGTGGGCTTCTCCGGCATGGCGCGTTCGGCGTATCACTCGATCCTGGTGTGGATGGACGCGACGCTCAATCCCGATCTCTTCGTCTCGCCCTCGTCGAACATCGTCACGCGCACGATTCGGTTTCCCGCTGAAATGGGCGATCAGATCGCGGCCATTCCCGGCATCGCGCGCGTGCAGCGGGTCCGCGATGCGCGCGTCATGTTCAGAGGCACGCCGGTCATGATCGTGGCCGCCGAGGTGGGTAGCATCGCGCAGACCGTGCGCATCATGCCGGTCGCCGGCGATGCAGCCGACATGTATCGGCGGACCGCGGCCGGCGACGGGTTGATCGTCTCCGACAACCTCGCGCAGCTGCAGGGACTCCACCTCGGCGAAACGATCGAGATCAACGCCCCGCGCGGCGTGATCCGCCTGCCGATCGTCGGCATCAACGTCGACTACTCGGATCAGCAGGGCGCGGTCCTGATGGACCGGCAGCTGTTCGTCCGCTACTGGAACGACGATTCGGTGAACATCTTCCGCGTCTACCTGCAGCCGGGCGCGCGAATGCCGGACGTGCGCGCGCGCATTCTCGAGCGCTTCGCCGGACGGCAGATCTTCGTGCTGACGAACGCCGACCTTCGACAGTACATCCTGCAGATCACCGACCAGTGGTTCGGCCTGACGTCGCTGCAGATCGCCGTCGCGGTGCTCGTCGCCATTCTGGGGATCGTCAACACGCTCACCGTGTCGATCACCGACCGCCGCCGCGAGCTCGGCGTGCTGCAGGCCGTCGGCGGACTGCGCGGGCAGATCCGCCGGACCATCTGGCTCGAGGCGCTCAGCATCGCCGCGATCGGCCTGACGCTCGGCTTTGCGCTCGGCGCGATCGCGTTGAACTACGTCCTGCAGATCGTCCACAACGACATCGCCGGCATGCGGCTCGACTACATGTTTCCGTATCCGACCGTGCTGTCGCTCGTGCCGGTGATGCTGGCCGCCGCGTTTATCGCGGCCATATGGCCCGCGGAGTCCGCGGTCCGCGGGTCGCTCGTCGAGGCGGTGGAATATGAGTAGGCAAGTGGGTCGGATCGGTCAGGTGGGTCGAGTGGGTCGGGTCGCGCTCGTGGCCTTCGTGCTCGTCGTGCCTTCGCGAAAGATCGTGGCACAGGATGCCCGGCAGATCGTCGAGGAAGCCCAGAAGCGGAGCGACTCGCAATCGCAGCGCTACGAAGGGCTGCTGCAGGTGTTCGACGCGAAGGGCAAGGTGAGCGACAAGCGATGGAGCTTCGAGCGCATCGGGTCGTACGGCCAGAGCAAAGCGGTGCTGCGTTTCACCGCGCCTGCAGAAGTGAAAGGAGTGGCGCTGCTGATCGTCAATCACCCCGATCGCGCGTCGGACCAGTGGATGTGGACGCCGGCCATCGAACGCGATCGCCGGATCGCGCTCCAGGATCGATCGACGCGTTTCTTCGGCACCGATTTCAGCTTCGAGGACCTCGAAGAGCGAGACGTGAATCAGTACGACTACGCGCTCGCCGGCGACGACACCGTCGACGGCGCCGCGTGCTGGAAGGTTCAGTCGACGCCGAAGCAGTCCAAGTCGTCGCAGTACACGAAGTCGATCGTCTGGGTGCGCAAGGACAACTTCGCCTTCGCGCGCATCGAGAACTACGTCAAGACCGATCTCGTCCGCCGCCTGGCCTATTCCGACATCCGCAACATCCAGGGCATCTGGACCGCGCGGCAGATGGAGATGACGGATCTCCGACGCAACAGCCGCACGCGCCTCACCCTCGACAAGCTCGCATACAACGTGGGGCTGAAGGACGAGGAGTTCACGTTGCAGGCCATCCGGAGACCATGACGTCGGATGATCCCGAAGAGCACGAAGACACGAAACGCACGAAACACACGAAAGACAACTTTGTTTGGTGTGTTTCGTGTTTTTGTGTGTTTCGTGGTTCTTCAGTCGGTGGGTAGCGCCCAGATCTTCACGCAGCGCGGCTTTCTCGAGGGCAGCCTCGTCGGCTACCCGCAGGAAGCTCCGAACGATCCCACGCAGCTCGTCGGCGACTTTCTTGCGCGCGACGAGGTGTTCGTCGCCGCGACGCCGTGGCTCCGCCTGGCGGCCGGCCTCGATTTCCGCGCGAACTCGCACGACCAGGTCGACGATTCGTGGGCGGTGGACTTCACGGACCGGACGGTGCGGCGTCCGCGACTGTCGATCCGCCGCGCGGCCGCGACGCTCACCCGCGGACCGTTCACCCTCGACGCCGGCAAGCAGTTCATCCGCTGGGGACGCGCCGATATCGTCACGCCGACGGACCGCTTTGCGCCGCGCGATTTCCTCAACGTGTTCGACAACGAGCTGCTCGGCGTCACGGGTGTTCGCGCGGCCTTCGACACCGGCGCGGGCACCCTCGAGGCCGTGGCGACGCGCTTTACGCCGTCCCGGCCTCCGCTGGTCGATCAGCGCTGGGCCGTGCTGCCCCCCGGCGTGCCGCCGCCGACCGCCCCGTTGCTCCGCACGTATCCCGATGCGCCGCAGGTGGGCGTCCGCTTCAATCACGCGGGCTCCGGATTCGACTGGTCGGCGTCGTACTTCGACGGCAACAACTACCTGCCGAACATCGACGCTGCCGGCATCACGTTTCCTCCGATGAAGATGATCGGCGGCGATGCGGCGATGCCGACGCGATGGGTCACGCTGAAAGGCGAGGCGGCGTACTTCGCCTCTTCATCGCCGACCACCGACGAGTACGTGCTGTACGTCATTCAGATCGAGCGTCAAACCGGCGAGTGGGTCCTCATCGGCGGCTACGCCGGCGAAGTGGTCACCAATCAGCGCTCGACGGCGCCGGTGACCTTCGCGCCCGATCGAGGACTGACCAGATCCATCGTCGGTCGAGTCTCGTACACGGTCGACGTCAACCAGTCGTTCGCCTTCGAGGCCGCGGTGCACCAGAACGGCGACGGCGAATACGGCAAATTCGAGTACTCCCGTGCGTACGGCCAGCACTGGCGGCTGACGCTCTCTGGCGTCGGCATGGGCGGCCACGGCGACGACTTCATCGGCCAGTACCATCGCAATTCTCACGCGGTGGCTCTCGTCCGCTATAGTTTCTAGCGTTGGACCCGATTCTGCTGCCGGCCCACAATCCCAGTCCGATGACCGGCGCCGGCAACAACACGTACCTCATCGCCTCGCTCGGCGACGCTGTCCTCATCGATGCCGGCGTCGGCGAACGGCGTCACCGTGCGGATCTCGCGACCGCACTCGACGACCTTCGCGCTCGGTTGAGCGTGGTCGCGGTGACACATGGCCATCGCGATCACGCCGCCGGCGCGCCCGCGATCGCCGCCGCGCATCCGTCGGCGGTGTTCGAGAAATATCCGTGGCCGGACGAAGACGACCGGTACGCGATCGACTGGCAATCGATTGACGAAGGCGACACCATTGCTGTCGGTGATGAAACACTGGTCGCGATCCGCACTCCGGGACATTCGCCGGATCACCTGGCGTTCTGGAACGAAGCAAGCGGCGCGATCTTCACCGGCGATCTCGTCGTCTCGGGGGCCAGCGTGATGATCCATGCGAGCCGGGGGGGCCGCCTCGGAGAATACATGGCGTCGCTCGAGCGGCTCCTGCAGCTGGCGCCGCGCGTCCTGTATCCTGCGCACGGTGCGCGCATCGACGACCCGGCAGCGGTGCTCACGAGCTATCTGTCGCATCGACGCATGCGCGAGCGGCAGGTGCTCGACGCTCTGCGCGCCGGCCAGGCCGACGTCGAGGCGATGGCCGGCTCCATTTATCATGGTCTGGATCCGGCGCTGATGCCCGCGGCGCGCGAGAACGTGCGCGCGCATCTCGAGAAGCTGCGCGACGAGGGCGTCGCGTCGGAGCAGGGCGGTCGATGGCAGCTGTCCTGATCGCAGTCGCGGTGGCGGCGCTCCTGTTCGCGTGGCGCGAACGGCGGTGGCGGCGTGTCGCACGAACACTGCGCGACGAACGTGATCAGCTGCGGGCCGAGCTGCGCGACGTGTCGGGCCTCGCGCGCGACCTCCGCAGTCCGCTGCAGGGTGTGATCGGCAACGCCGAGTTGATCATGGCCACCGACGCGTCTGCGCCGGCGGCGGAAGAGCTGCGCGAGATTCAGGACAACGCCGCACGCGCGGCAGACATCGTCCGCTCGATCGCGGCGGTCGCTGCGGCGTCGCGCCTCTCGCGCCGCTGGCAGGACCTGAACGAGATCGTCGTGTGCGCGCTCGAGAGCTGCCGTCCCGAGCTCGATGCGTCCGGACTGCGCGTCGATTTCCAACGGTCCGAACGGCTGCCGCTCGTCTACGTCGACGGCCAGCAGCTCCAGCGCGCGCTCGCGTCGCTGATGCAGTATCCGGCCCCGCGCTCGGCGCCGAGACGCGAGAGCGACGCGGCCACCATCAGAACGCGGCGGCGCGAAGGGACGGAAGACCGCCTGGTCGTCGAGTTCGACGATCACACGTCGCCGGCCG
>Ga0335085_10011611_pt1 | contig 13054 bp, 13 predicted proteins | sample Lox_Sample_45_FD_206712 | JGI IMG/M metagenome (GOLD analysis project Ga0335085, IMG submission 206712) | Soil microbial communities from Loxahatchee National Wildlife Refuge, Florida, United States - Lox_Sample_4.5 | ecosystem: Environmental > Terrestrial > Soil > Wetlands | place: USA...
ACGTCTTGGGGCCAGGCCCCGGGACAACGGCCGCTCCGGACACGTCTTGGGGCCAGGCCCCGGGACAACGGCCCCTCAGGACACGTCTCGGGGCCAGGCCCCGGGACAATGGCCCCTTGGGACGGGTTCAGCCGAAGCCGTAGGTGCCGGGGAAGCGTGTCGCGAGCAGCCGGACGAGGAGCGCGCCCGGGAGGCCGACGACGTTCAGGTAGTCGCCCTCGACGCGATCGACGAGCGAGGCGCCGAGACCCTGGATCGCGTAGGCACCGGCGCGTCCCTCCCACTCGCCGCTCGCGAGGTAGTGGCCGAGCTCGCGCGGGTTGAGCTCGCGGAAGGTGACGCGCGTCGTCTCGACGTGCAGCTCCTCCCACCCCGGCGTTCGCAGGCAGAGCCCGGAGACGACCTCGTGCGTCTTCCCCGCGAGCAGCTCGAGCATCCGCTCCGCCTCGCCCGGCCCGTCCGGCTTGCCGATCACCTCGCCGCCGCAGCGGACGACGGTGTCGATGCCGAGGACGGGATACTCGCCGCCCTCGACCGACCGCGCCTTCCCGGCAGCATGCTCGAGCGGGTCGCCGCCGGGCTCTTCCTCGAACGCCGGCGCAACCGTGCGGAACGGGATGCGGAGCTGCGCCAGGATCGCCGACCGCTGCGGCGAGGTGGACGCGAGGACGATCAGGTCTTCCGTGCGACCCAAATCTCCTCCGCCGGCCAGCGCCGCGCCCAGTCGGCAGAGACGTACCCGTAATACGGATGTGTCTCCGCGCCCTCGGGCGCCTGCAGCTCGATCAGATCCTCGACGGTGTAGCCGTGCCGGCGCAGCGTGCGGATCCAGTCGGAGTGGGCCAGTCGGAACTCGACGCTCTCGTCGGGCCACTCGATCCTCCCGAGCGAGGATTGCGGCAGCGTGAGCACGTCGCCGGCCCGATCGGTCGTCGCGTCGTAACAGAGCCTCGTGAGCGGCGAGCCGCACAGGAAGACGAGCCTGCCGCCGGGCCGGAGCAGTCGCGCCGCCTCCGGCAGCCAGCGCTCGGGATCGACCCAGATCGACGCGCCGTACTCCGAGAACGCCAGGTCGAAGCTCGTGGAGGGGAGCCCCGTCTCGCCCGCATCGGCCTCGACGAGCGGGAACTCGAGCCCGGTCTCCCGCATCAGGCGGCGCGCCGTCTCGAGCTGTGCCGGCGTGATGTCCACGCCGACCGGCCGGGCGCCGAGCTTGGCGAAGACCGCCGACATGTACGCGGTCCCGCAGCCGAGCTCGACGATGTCGAGCCCGGCGAGGTCGCCGAGAACGCAGAGCTCCGAGTCCGGGATCTCCCAGAGCCCCCAAAGCACCTCCGTCCGCGCCCACGCCTCGACGGCCTGCCCGGCCGTGTACTCCTCGTTGGCGATCGTCCAGAGCTTGCGGTTCCGGGCGGCGTCGTCAGCCCACGAGGCCATCCGCGAACCAGAGGCCGATCTCGCGCTCCGCCGACTCCGGCGAGTCGGAGCCGTGCACGAGGTTGTCCGGCATCGCGAGCGCGAACTCCCCGCGCAGCGAGCCGGGGTCGGCGTCGGCCGGGTTCGTCGCGCCGATCGTCTTCCGCGCGGTTGCGATCGCACCCTCGCCCTCGAGCACGAAGGCGAGCGTCGGCCCGGAGGTGATGAAGTCGACGAGCTCGCCGAAGAACGGCTTCTCGCGGTGCTCGGCGTAGTGCTGCTCGCCGAGCTCCCGCGAGGCGACGAGCAGCCGCGCCGCGCGGAGCTTCATCCCGCGGCGCTCGAACCGTGCCACGATCTCCCCGGCGAGGCTTCGCTCGACGGCGTCCGGCTTGGCGAGGATGAGTGTCCGCTCGACGGCCATGCGGCCGCGCAGCTTAGCGGCAGCGGGCTAGGTGGGAGTGCCGGTGCTGCGGGGCGTCCGCGTGCGGCGAGGCCGCGTGATCGCGACCGCCGTGTCTCCGGCCACCGGCGTTGCGCAGTAGGGGCAGATCTGCCAGGCGGGCTCGAGCGGCTTGCTGCAGCTCGAGCAGGGCGCGCGGAGCTTTGTCGTGCAGATCGGGCAGACCAGGAAGTCGGACTCGATCCCGTGGCCGCAGACCTTGCACTTCATGTCCGGCGTCCCGAGCCGGCTCTCGATCGCCTTGATCTCGAGCTCGCGCTCGCGCACGTCGTCGAGGTACTCGGGCGGCCGGAAGAGCATGTAGATGAGAGGCCCGAGGAAGGGCGGCACGGCGCCGATCAGCGTGGCGAGCGCGATCAGGAACGGGTCCTCGATGCGCCGGCGCGCGTCCTTGAACACCCAGAAGACCGTCGCCAGCCAGAAGAGCAGGATGAACGCGCTGCCGCCGAACTCCACGTCGTGCCAGGTCGAGGAGTGGAAGAAGTTGTGAACTCCCGTGAAGATGGAGGCGGTCATAGGAGGAAGTGGCCGATCAGCCAGCCCGCAGCGAAGGTGAGCCCCACCCAGAGGCCGAGAATGGTGACCGCGAAGATGACGACGCTGGAGCGCCCACGGGCCGAAGGAATGGTACGGGTTCTAGCCATCGAGCGTTAGCGACGCGAGCAGGTACAACGATCCTGTCACAAGCACCGCGCCGTCCGGTTGCGCGAGAGCACGGGCGCGCACGAGCGCCGCGCGGGGATCCGGTTCCGTCTCTACGCACGCGAAGTGCTTGTTGGCCATCCGGGCAAGGTCTCCTGCGGCGATCGCACGCGGGTTCCCCGAGTGCGTCGCGACGAGGGCGGAGCCGACGGCCGTGAGCGCGCGCAGCATCGCCTCGGCGTCCTTGTCGGCGAGGATGGAGGCGACGATGGTGTAGTCACGGGCCGGGAGACGAGGCAGCAGGTACCCGATCCCGGCGAGGTTATGCGCGCCGTCCCAGATCTCGAGCGGACGCTCCGACCGGCGCTCGAGCCTTCCCGGCACCTGGAGCCCCTCGGCCGGCGCCGGGTCGACGGCGCGGCCGAGGAAGGCCTCGGCCGCTGCGACGGCCAGGGCCAGGTTCGATCCCGACACGACCTCGACGACCGCGGCGCCGTGCTCCCGCGCGACCGGCTCCCACTCCGCGCCGCCGAGCACGGCGTGAGCGCCCGGCGAGACGACCGCCAGCTTCTCCGCCGCGATCGCCTCACGCGTGTCGCCGAGCACCTCCGTGTGCTCCCGCGCCACGTTCGTGAGGACGACGACGCGCGCGTCGAGGACGTTCGTCGCATCGAGACGGCCGCCGAGGCCCGCCTCGACCACGGCGGCGTCGACTCCCTCCGCCGCGAACTCGGCCAGCGCCGCCGCCGTCAGCACCTCGAACTGCGTCGCCCCGTGCGCGACCGGCCGCACACGCGCGAGCGCACGCTCGAGATCGGCGTCGGCACCGTCGACCTGGATCCGCTCCGCCCAGGAGCGCACGTGGGGCGAGATGTAGGCGCCGACGCGGAGGCCCTCCGCACGCAGCAGCGCCGCCGTCATCAGCGTCGTCGACGTCTTGCCGTTCGTGCCGACGACGTGCACCGCGGGAAAGCGCTGCTGCGGCTCGCCGAGGTCGGCGAGGAGCGCCCGCATGCGCCTGAGGCCGAACTCCTCCGGCCATGGCGAGAGGCTCTCGAGCCAGCGCGTGAGCGAATCAGCCGTCGCCGAGAGCCTCGAGCTCGCGACCGTAGCGAGCGAGCTTCTGACGCTCCGCCTCGACGACGCCGGGCGGCGCGTTCTGCACGAAGCGGTCGTTCGCGAGCATCCCCTCTGCGCGCACGATCTCCTTCTTCAGGCGCTCGCGCTCGGCCTCGAGGGCGGCGCCGTCGGCAGAGCCCCGGCGCTCGGGCTTGACGACGGCGTCGAAGATCCGCTTCGCGTCGCCTTCGAGCTCGACGAGCACGCCGCTGCGCCGGAACGTCGCCGCCGCGCTCTGAACGAGGTCCATCGTGGCGCCCGCATCGACGTCGCTGCTGCCCGGCTCCGGCCACGGGCCGAGGATGAGCCGCGTGTCGTGGAACTGGGACCAGATCTCCTCGGTGACGTGCGGCAGCACGGGATGCAGGAGCGCGAGGAGCCGCTCGAGCGTCGCGAGCGCGGTCGCGATCGCCTCGCGGTCGTCTGCGTAGAGCCGTGGCTTGATCGCCTCCGCGTACCAGTCGCAGAAGTCGTCGAACGTGAGGTGGTAGAGCGCGTCGACCACGTGCGCGAAATCGAATCTGGGGAGCAGCTCCTCGATCTCGGCGCGCGTGTCGTCGATCCGTCCCGCGATCCAGGTCTCCTCGAGCGAGTGCGGCCGCAGCTCGGGCGTGGCGCCGCCGGCCTTCTGCAGGATCAGGCGCGCGACGTTCCAGAGCTTGTTCGCGAGCCGGCCGCCCTCCTCGATCATCCCCCACGAGAACCGGGGGTCCTGCATCGACGACATCTTCAGCAGCCCGTAGCGCGTCGCGTCGGCCCCGTACCGCTCGACCGCCTCGAGGGGGTCGATGCCGGTGCCGAGGCTCTTCGACATCCGGCGCCCGTCGACCGCCATCACGGTCGAGGTGATGATCACGTCCGTGAACGGGATGTCACCGAGCAGGAAGAGGCCGGAGAAGATCATCCGGTTCTCCCAGAGGCGGATGATCTCGCGGGCGGTGACATTGACGTCGCCCGGGTAGTAGCGGGCGAGCTCGGGTGTCTCCTGCGGCCAGCCGAGCGTCGCGAAGGGCCAGAGCGCCGAGGAGAACCACGTGTCGAGGACGTCCGGGTCGCGCTCGAGCTCGGTCGAGCCGCACTCGCGGCAGGCATCCGGCGGCGGCCACGCGGAGACCTGGTGGCCGTCCGGGCACGTCCAGATCGGGATCTGGTGGCCCCACCAGAGCTGCCGCGAGACGCACCAGTCGGGCGCGTGCTCGAGCGACTCGATCGCGAACCGGTGCTGGCTCTCCGGGTGGTAGCGGACCCGGCGCGCCTCGAGCGCGTCGATCGCAGGGCGCGCGAGCTCGTCCATGCGGCACCACCACTGCGGCGAGACGAGCGGCTCGATCCGGGAGTGGCACCGCTCGCACGTGCCGACCGAGTGCCGGTACTGCTCGCGCTTCTCGATGCCGTCGTGCTCGGCGAGCCACTCGACGACCTTGCGGTCGGCTTCCTCCTGCGGCAGCCGGTCGTAGTCGGGGAAGCCGGGGAACGGGATCGCCATGCGGCCGTCGGGGCCGATGACGGTGATCGTCTCGAGGCCGTGGTCGCGGCCGATCTCGAAGTCCGTCGGGTCATGGCCCGGCGTGATCTTGAGCGCCCCGGAACCGAAGCCCGGGTCGACACGCTCGTCGGCGATCACCGGCACCCGCCGGCCGACGACCGGGACGACGACCTCCTTGCCGATCGCGTCGGCATACCGCGAGTCGCCGGGGTTCACGGCCACGGCGACGTCCGCGAGGATCGTCGCCGGCCGCACCGTGGCGATCGTGACCGCACCCGACCCGTCCGCGAACGGGTAGCGGGCATAGGTGAGCATGTCGTCGAGATCCACGTGCTCGACCTCGAGGTCGGAGATCGCCGTCTGGTGGTACGGGCACCAGTTGACGATCCGGTTCGCGCGGTAGAGCCAACCGGCCTCCCACAGGCGCACGAAGTACGTCATCACCGCCGCGATGTACTCGTCGTCCATCGTGAAGCGCTCGCGCGAGTAGTCGAGCGAGCAGCCGAGGCGGCGGAACTGGCCCATGATCGTCCGGCCGGTGCTCTCGAGCCACGCCCAGGTCCGCTCGAGGAACGCGTCGCGCCCGATCTCCTGCCGCGACGTCCCCTCCGCGATCAGCTGCTTCTCGACGACGTTCTGCGTCGAGATGCCCGCGTGGTCGTATCCCGGCTGCCACAGGGTGTCGTACCCGCGCATCCGGTGCCAGCGGATCAGCGTGTCCTGCATCGACCCGTTCAGCGCGTGCCCCATGTGCAGCTCGCCCGTGACGTTCGGCGGCGGCACGCAGATGACGAACGTCTCGGCGCGGCGCGCGCCGACGCCCGCGCGGTAGAGGCCGCCGGCCTCCCACGCGTGTTGCCAGCGCGCCTCGACGGCGTGCGGGTCGTAGCGGGTGTCCATCCCGCCAATCTACTCAGACGAACGAAAACGACCCGGCGGGTGCGCGCCGGGTCGTTCGTCGGTCGGGTGCGCGCGATCTACCGGTCGATCACGGTCACGTCGTGGCGCGGGCCGTCGTCGACCACCTCGCGGTGGACGCCGTACCCGCCCCACGCGCCCCGCGGCGCGGTCTTGCCGGGCGCAGGGCTCTGCTCGACGACCTTCCCCGCCTCTGTCCGCTCGGTCATGGGCTTCCTGAGGAAGATCAGGCGCAGGCCGGCGTGCTGCATCGCAGCGACCGCCTGCGGGATGCTCATCCCCGTTGCGTCGGGCACCGTCTCCTGCTGCTTCTGGCCGGGCCCTGACGCGGCGTTGATCGTGATGTGCGCGGTCGTCGGCGCGGTCGAGCCCGCGCCGGGGCTCATCGCGACGACGGTGCCGAGCGGATCGGTCGCCGCGACATAGGCGACGGTGACGAGGAAGCCTGCCTTCGCGAGCGCGGCGGCTGCGCCCTGCACCTGCTGGCCCGAGACGTTCGGGACCGTGGCGTTCGCCGGCTGCGGCGGCGCTGGCGCCTGTGTCGTGGTGGCGGCCTGCGTCGTGGTCGCGGCCTGCGTCGTGGTCGCCGCCGGCGTCGAGGTGCTCTGCGGCGTCGTCGACTGCGCTGCCCTCCGACGCATTCTTACGCGCCGGTAACGCTGTCGATACCGCTCGACTACGCGGATTCTTCGGCGAGCGCGTCGCCCGACTCGGCCGCGGCGGCGCCGGAGGTGACGAGCGTCGGCTTGAGGTTCTTCTCGATCGTCTCCTTCGTGATCACGCACTTCGTGACGTCCTTGCGCGAGGGAAGCTCGAACATCACGTCGAGGAGCGCGTTCTCGATGATCGAGCGCAGGCCGCGGGCGCCGGTCTCGCGCTGGAGCGCCTTGTCGGAGATCGCCCACAGCGCGTCCTCCGTGAAGTGAAGGTCGATGTGGTCGTAGGCGAAGAACCGCTGGTACTGCTTCACGAGCGCGTTCTTGGGCTCGGTGAGGATCTGCACGAGATCCTCGCGCTTCAACTGGTGGACCGCCGACAGCACCGGCAGGCGGCCGATGAACTCGGGGATGAGGCCGAAGTTGAGGAGGTCCTCGGGCATCACCTGCGCGAGCAGCTCGGCGCTGTCGGCGTCGCGCTTGGAGGAGATGTCGCGGCCGAACCCGATCGCGTTCTTGCCGACGCGCTTGGCGATGATCTTGTCGAGGCCCGCGAACGCGCCGCCGCAGATGAAGAGCACGTTCGTCGTGTCGATCGAGAGGAACTCCTGGTGCGGGTGCTTGCGGCCGCCCTGCGGCGGCACGGAGGCGACCGTGCCCTCGAGGATCTTCAGCAGCGCCTGCTGGACGCCCTCGCCCGAGACGTCGCGCGTGATCGACGGGTTGTCCGCCTTGCGCGCGATCTTGTCGACCTCGTCGATGTAGATGATCGGCCTTCTTGATGTCGAAGTCGGCGGCCTGGATCAGCTTCAGGAGGATGTTCTCGACGTCCTCGCCGACGTAGCCGGCCTCGGTGAGCGCGGTCGCATCGGCGATCGCGAACGGCACGTTGAGGATGCGCGCGAGCGTCTGCGCCAGGTGCGTCTTGCCGCAGCCGGTCGGCCCGAGCAGGAGGATGTTCGACTTCTGCAGCTCGACGTCGCCGTCGTCGGTGCCCATCTGGACGCGCTTGTAGTGGTTGTAGACCGCCACCGAGAGCGTCCGCTTCGCCTCTTCCTGGCTGACGACGTAGTCGTTGAGCTGGGTGTAGATCTCCTTCGGGCGCGGCAGGTTGTCGAGGTCGAGCGCGGAGGGAGTCGTGAGCTCCTCGTCGATGATCTCGTTGCAGAGATCGATGCACTCGTCGCAGATGTAGACGCCGGGACCGGCGATCAGCTTCTTGACCTGGCGCTGCGACTTACCGCAGAAGCTGCAGAGGAGCTGCTCGTTGCCGTCGCTCGGGCGTGCCATCGCTCCTCCGCGGCAAAGGTTACGCCGCTTCCTCCGTGCGTGCCACGTCGCGGTGCGTGATCACGCTGTCGATGATGCCGTAGTCCTTGGCTTCCTGCGGGCTCATGAAGAAGTCTCGTTCCATGTCACGGGATACGTCTTCGATCGGCTTGCCGGTGTGGAGCGAGTAGATCTCTTCCAGGCGGCGCTTGAGCCCGATGACCTCGCGTGCCTGGATCTCGATGTCGGTGCCCTGCCCCTGGAACCCTCCGGACACCTGGTGGATCAGGATCCTGGAGTTCGGCAGGGCCATGCGCTTTCCTTTCGCGCCCCCTGCCAGGAGGAGCGACCCCATGCTCATCGCGATGCCGACACAGATCGTCTGCACGTCCGGCTTAATGAACTGCATCGTGTCGTAGATCGCAAGCCCCGCATAGACGGATCCCCCGGGTGAGTTGATGTAGAGGAAGATGTCCTTGTCGGGATCGTCGGACTCGAGATGCAGCAGCTGGGCGATCACGAGGTTCGCGATCTGGTCGTCCACGGGCGTGCCGAGGAACACGATGCGCTCGGCGAGCAGGCGCGAGTAGATGTCGAACGCGCGCTCGCCGCGCGACGTCTGTTCCACAACCATTGGGATCAAAGGCATCTCTCGCTCACTCCTTGTCGCCGGGGGTCCACAGTTTCTTCTCTACACCCGAAGCCTCCTCCTTGCCGGGCGTCCAGATGCTCTCGCGCGCCTTCGCGAGCTCCGGCGAGATCGGCTTCACCTCGGCCGCGATCCGGTCGACAGCCTTCTTGAGCCGCAGATCCGGTCGGACGCGGTCGGCGCCACCGGCCGCGAAGAACTCCTCGATGTCCTCGTCGGACTCGCCGTCCTCGCGGAGATCCTCGCGGATCTCGTCGTCGGTGACGTCGAGGCCGAGCTCGTCGGCGACCGCCTCGAGCAGCAGCTCCCGCCCGAGCGACAGCGTCGCCTCGTCCCGGAAGCGCGCCTCGACCTCGGCGCCGCTGACGCCGGCCGCCCGCAGGTAGGCGACGGGGTCGATGCCGCGCGTCTCGAGCTGGCGGACGAACGCGTTCAGGAGGTCGCGCGTCCGCATCTCGACCACGAGCTGCGCGGGCTGGATGTTCGAGGCCGCGAGGAGCGTGTCGACGGCGGCCATGCGGAACTGGTTCTCGGCCTCCTGCTCGAGCACGTCGCGGATGCGCTGCTCGATGTCGGCGCGCAGTTCCTCGAGCGTGTCGAACTCGGATGCGGACGTCGCGAGGGAGTCGTCGAGCGGCGGCAGCGCGCGCTGGTACAGCTCCTTCAGGGTCACGGTGGCCCCGCGAGTCGTCCCGTCGCGCGACTCCCACGTCACTTCCTGGGTGTCGCCCACGAGCAGGCCCCGGATCCCTTCCTCGAGCTCGTCGAGCAGCCGCTCCGACCCCAGCTCGATCACGTAGTCGCGCTGTCCCGTCCCCTCGTCCGAGAGGATGTCGACGACGGCGACGTCGCCCGGCCGCGCCGGCCTGTCACCGACGGCGGAGAGGGTCGCGACCATGCTCTGGAGGACGGTCAGCTGTCCCTCGACGAGCTCGTCCTCGACCTCCACGTCGAGCTTCGGCACCTCGAGTGACGTCCAGTCCGCCGGCTCCACCGGCGGCTGCACCGGGAACTCGGCCTTGAACTGCCAGCTCTCGTCGGTCGAGGTGGGAAGCTCGTAGTCGTAGTCGGGCGGCTCGGTCGGGCGGACGCGGTTGGTGCGGGCCGCGCTCCAGAACCAGCTCCCGATGTGCGACTCGACGGCCTCGGAGAGCAGGCGCTCCCTCCCGATCCGCTGCACGAGGACCTCGCGCGGGACCTTGCCGGCGCGGAAACCCGGGACGCGGACGCGGTCGGCGAGGTCGTGCGTGGCGTGCTCGACGGCATGGTGCACCTCGCTCGCCGGCACCTCGACAGTGAGACGGACGCGATCCCCCCCGAGCTGCTCGAGCTGGGCCTCCATAGGCGAGCCATTGAATCAGCTACGAGGCGGCTCGCGCTCGGGCGCTACGTTCCCCTGCGTGGATGTCGAGGAAGCGATTCGCGGGCGGAGGACACACAAGGTGTACGAGCGCGAGCCCGTCGACCGCGCAACGGTCGAAGAGCTCCTCGAGCTCGCGCGCTGGGCGCCGAACCACCACCTCACCGAGCCATGGCGCTTCCGTGTGCTCGGCCCGGAGACGTTCGACCGCCTCGTCGCGGCCGGCGGGCCGAACGAGGCGTCGAAGCTCGGCCGCGCGCCCACGCTCGTCGCGGCGAGCGTCGCCTATACCGGCGACGAGCACCAGAACCGCGAGGACCTGCTCGCGACCGCCTGCGCCGTGTACATCGTCCTGCTCGCCGCGCACGCGCGCGGCCTCGCCTCGTACTGGCGCACGCCGAAGCTGTTCGACTCGCAGGCGGCGCGGGAGGCGATCGGGATGGAGCCGAACGAGGACTTCGTCGCGCTCATCCACCTGGGACGGCCGGGAGTCGAGGCACCGAAGAGGGAACGGAAGCCTCCGTCGGAGTACGTGTCGTTCCTGCCGTAGGTGCGGGCGAGAGGGGTCGAACCTCCAAGGGCCGAAGCCCACCGGGACCTAAACCCGGCGCGTCTGCCAATTCCGCCACGCCCGCAGGCGAGGTCCCGATGGTAGTCGCTGACCCGGCGGTATCAGGCCTGCCGGATCAGCACGCCGACAACGGCGGTGCTGTGCATGCTGAAGGTCCTCTACGAGCTCCTGTTCGAGATCGAGGCGTCGGAGCCCGGCTCGACGAACCTGTTCGACTCGATCGCGCAGCACTTCGAGCTCACCGGCTGACGCGCCCGGGAGGATTCGAACCTCCGACCATCAGCTTAGAAGGCTGCCGCTCTTCCACTGAGCTACGGGCGCAACAGGGCTAGCGTAGCCGGGGCCGTCTCGCCGATACGATGTTCGGTGCGCGGTGGCGGTAGCTCAGCTGGTAGAGCCCCGGGTTGTGGTCCCGGTGGTCGCGGGTTCGAATCCCGTCCGCCACCCTTCGCACCGCCCGGCCCCGTAGCTCAGCGGACAGAGCGGCAGCCTTCGAAGCTGCGTGCGGTGGTTCGACTCCACCCGGGGCCGCTCCGCCTCAACCGTCTCCGTCCGAGGCGCGCTCGACCTCGCCGTCCGCGCCGAGCGTCCTCGTGTGCAGCGTCCCCTCGAGGTCGGCCCACGTGATCTCGATCTCGTCGTCCGGGAAGGTCGAGATGACGAGCATTCCCTTGATCTCGTCGGGGTCGAGCGTGCTCAGCGCCCGAAGCTGAGCCGGCGTCAGGTAGGCCGTCGCCTTGAAGCGGCGCTCGACGCCGATCCAGTCGCCGGAGGTCACGGTCTACACCCTGTGCCGCCTGGCACCTTTCGCGTTCCGAGTACCCACTTTCCGCCGATCGCGCGTACCGACCAGCCGTCCTGCACGAGCTGGTCGGCGCTGTGCTCGAGGTCGGAGTTGACGACCACGGCCGCGAGGCCCTTCTCGACGGCCGGGGTCACCGGGTTCCCCTGCGGCAGGTAGACGACGTGGCGCTGGAAGTGCGATCCATACAGGAGGTACACGGGATCGGACTCGCGGACGATGGCGCCCAGGCAGCCTGAGGGCAGCGCGCGGTCGAGGCCGGCGACCTCGGCCGCGCCCTCCCCCTGCGAGTTCGTCCTCAGCGCGAAGAACTGCGACAGGTTCCACGGCCGGCCGAATCCGTACGGGTCGTCGAGCGGCTTCGCCTGGTCGTGGACGACGGTGAGGGTCACCGTCACGGCCGCCACCACGGCGTAGGCTGCGATGGCCGCCCGACCGGGGACGAGCCAGGCGAGCAGCGGCGCTCCGAGCGCAGCCGGGACGACGAAGAACCGCATCAGAAGCGGCGTCCAGGCGGTGGTCACCGAGATCAGCACGAGGAAGCAGGGAAGCGCGCATGCGAGTGCCAGGTGCCTGGCGTCGGCGCGGCGCCGTCCGTAGGCGACCGCGGCGATGACGGACGCGGCGAGAAAGGCCACGATCCCGAGCGGCCCCCACGCCGAGTAGTCGCCGTTCGAGATGCGGGTGTAGGTGTGCGCCAGGCTCTGGTTCAGCGGCGCGAGCGCCCCGGTCGGGCCGCGGAGCGGAAAGCCGAGCCAGCTGGTGACCGCGGCGATCAGGGCCGCGCCGCCGAGCACGAGCAGCCCCGCGAAGAACGGGAGCGCGACGCGCGCGCCGGCGACGATCGCGCGCGACAGCTTCTCGGAGCGGCGCGCCCACAGCGCGACCGCGGCCGCAGCGAGAAGCCCGGCGACGGCCAGCCAGTCGATCAGGCTGTTCGAGAGCACCGAGAGGTCCATGAGGCCGTAGAGGAGGAAGAGGCCGTTCTTCACGCTGCCCGGGTACGACGGCGAGGCTCGGTCCTCGAGGACGTACGTCCCCGTACCGAGGACGTGGCCTGTCTCGGCGAGGTTCAGAACGTACCCCCACATGCCGAGCACGACGAACCCGCCGACGCCACCGACGACTGCGGCTGCGAACGGCCGCCTGCCCTGGCGGATCGCCAGCCAGACGAGGACCGGGAGGACGAGCGCCGTCGTCAGCTTCACCCCGAGCCCGACTCCGGCCGCCACGCCTCCGAGCAGCGGCTCCAACCGCCCGGGGCCGAGCAGGAAGCAGGCCGCGACGGCCGGGAACGAGGCCGCCACGACGTCGTTCTGCGCCGTCGTCGACTCGAGCGCGAACAGCGAGAAGGTCGCGAGCAGGAAGGCCGCGCACGCCGCGGGCCGGACGGCGAAGCCGAGCCGGCGCGCCGTTCCGTACACCGCGACGAGGATCGCGAGCTCCGCCAGGAGCTGCGGCAGCGCGAAGAGACGGCCGCCGTGAACGGCCACGAGCAGGAAGAGCAGCTGCTGCTCGGCGAACGGCTGGAACGCATCCATCCGGGCGCTCGGCGGATCCGGGATCCAGTAGACGCCGCCGTGCTGCGCCCACGCGGCCGCCCTCGACAGGTGGTAGGCGTTCGCGTCGATGTTGTTCGACGGAACCGTCAGGCAGAGCAGGAGCTCGTAGCCGAGCAGCACGAGGACGAAGACGAGGAACGC
>Ga0335085_10011612_pt1 | contig 13053 bp, 14 predicted proteins | sample Lox_Sample_45_FD_206712 | JGI IMG/M metagenome (GOLD analysis project Ga0335085, IMG submission 206712) | Soil microbial communities from Loxahatchee National Wildlife Refuge, Florida, United States - Lox_Sample_4.5 | ecosystem: Environmental > Terrestrial > Soil > Wetlands | place: USA...
AGATATAAATCAGTATCGGAATCCCGATCAGCACGGGAAGCACTTCGAGAAACCAGGTGAACAGATCATGGCAGCCGATCACCGACCAGACGAGCATCACAGCTATGCCGGCGCACAGCGCTCGCGGGACTGTCTCAGATTCGCTCACAAAAGTGCCGAGACCGCCAGTATAACCGCGGAAGATGCGGTGGGCCACCGCCTCTCTGTCAGTAAATCCCGCGCACTTCTACGGCTGCCCGGCAGGCGACAGCCGCCTTGGCAACGAAAACCCTGACGCCCGCGGCCTCCATCTCGCGGTTCAGTTCGTCAATATCGCTGTGCATCGCTTCGTCCTCGCGGGAGGCGTCGTAATCGTCGGGGTGATGAATCGCAACCAAATAGTGTTTGATGAGTTCTCCGTGGTCCGGTAACCGGTCATCCTTCACTGTGTCGACGAACGGCCGCGGCCGCTTTTGCCGGATCCGGCGTCACCCGTAGGTAAGGTCGGTGCTCTGTCCGACCTCAATAATGTACCCGTCAGGATCTCGGATGTAGCAGCGTATCTCGCCGTATTTGGGGATCGGCTGCGTGATGAATTCCGCTCCCCGGCTTTTCCATAGTTCGTAGCATGCCTGAATATCGGCTACGCGAAAATTCATAAAGCTACTGATGTGATTCGGATCGGGAACGCTGAGTGTCACCGTCGGCTTATCCTGCGTCGGCCCGCCCCCGACGTTCAGGATCATCCAGATATTCGCAAGCTCAAGGTACGCAGGCGCGTTGCCGTCGCCCAGACTCAGGATGCGGGCGCCGAAGACCTTCTCGTAATAATGAGCCGATCGCTCGATGTCGGTAACGGTTAGAAAATGTGCCACGCTGATCCCCTCTCGCGGGGGCATCTCGTAGCTCTTCTGCTCGATTTGTGCGCTCATTTGATGGCTCTCCAGGTCCTCGTCCGTGCGGGACGCCTGCCGCGGCGGCGCCGCGCGGATGAAGGGCCATCTGGAGAATAGCAGCGATCCGCTCCGAACGCCGAAGCCAAGCTCCCGAAAGAGGCGCTTTGTTAACCCGCAAATAAGGCCGTCGGCAGTTTCGCGAACCGCGAAGTCTAGATATTCCAGGCGCTGCCGCCTTCCGGTCCCGATTTTTCAGAGCGTTTGACCATATCCGGGCCGCCGCCAATCCGTTCGAAACGTCACCGGACCGGTCGCCGGTCCTGGCACATTGAGCGCTAATATAGGATCGCGTGATCGTTCACCGGTTTCGCAGGTACGCGAGGTTGACCGCCTGGGTTGCGGCGCTGGGCCTGGTGTGGTCCAGTCTCGACAAGATCCCGGACTGTCCTCAGCTCCTGAACCTGAGGACACGCGGTTCCGTCGCCCTCATCAGCGCGGCTCACTACGGACCCGCTCTCACCAGCGGTACTCTTCTTCCGGCGCAGATGACTCCGCGCCCCAGACTCAGTGCCATATTCGTCCTGGAGCGCACACCTGTTGCGCCCTGCTGCGTTGTCTCCGGCTCCATCGAGCAGGCAGCCGACGCGTCTCCTCCGATCGCGTAGTCCTTCACCTACCCATCCTTAGCAACTCTTATTGGCCGGCCGGCCCGGGACCCGTTCTTCCGGGCGTCGTCATGTCTGCCCGCATGCGCTCGTTTCCATCACGAGCGCGAAAAAGGATCGCGGCAAAGGAGGTCTGTTCTGAATACGTCTGAAGTTCTGAGTGCGTGGGGCAAAATCCTCAAGGGGAGTCGCCCCTCCATGTCCATTGAAATCACGAGCGAGTGTCCCCTTCGATGTCCTGGCTGTTATGCGTATGAAGATGCCCATCTCGGCGGCGGCGTAACGCTGCGTCAGCTCAACGACCTAAAAGGTCAGGAGCTGATTGACGGCGTCCTCGAAATTCTCGACCGCGAAAAACCGCTCCACCTCTCGTTTGTCGGGGGCGATCCTCTCGTGCGCTATCGCGAGCTGGAAACCATGATGCCCATGGTCCTTGCACGCGGCATTCATGTTCAGGTTGTTACGAGCGCATTTCGGACGATACCGGTGGCATGGGCGGCTGAACCTCGTGTCAATGTGGTCGTCTCGATCGACGGCCTCCGGCCTGAGCATGATCTTCGGCGCAGCCCCGCTACGTACGACAGAATCCTGAAGAACATCGCGGGGCAAAAGATCACGATTCATTGCACGGTGACCGCGCAGATGATGAAGCGCGCCGGATACCTGCGCGATTTCCTGATGTTCTGGACGCCTTACCCCGAGATCCGCAAAATATGGTTCAGCACGTTCACTCCTCAGGTCGGAGACCGGCTGCCCGAGATGCTGAGCCAGGAAGAACGGTCGCGCGTTATATCGGAACTGCTTCAGCTCCGGCAGCAGTTCCCCAAAGTAGATATGCCTGCCGGACTGATTCGCCAATTCGCCACTCCTCCCCAAAACCCCGGGGAATGCGTATTCGCTCTCACCACGCATACCATTTCTTCAGACCTGAAGACCCGTATCACGCCGTGCCAGTTCGGCGGCGACCCGGACTGCCACGCATGCGGCTGCATCGCATCGATGGGTCTCGCCGCCGTGGCCGCGCACAAATTGGGCGGGGTGCTTCCGGTGGGGAAGATCTTTAAACTTTCCCGGAAGATCGGCAAGATCCGTTTCCGCAAACCACGCAGGCAACCAGCCCATTCAGCATTCCGGATTTTGCCCTGACAGGAGATGATTGTGTCCCATTATTCGAATACATTCTCTGAATTGCAGGAGCTTCGCGGCCTGTCGGCTCGTCTCGGTCACAATCCCCTCCTGGTCCAGGCAAGCACGGGCAACGTGTCCGTGAAACTGGGGGATTCGCTTTGGATCAAGGCCTCCGGCAAACGACTGATCGACGCCGAAGCCGATGACTTCCTCGTCTGCGTGAATCTTCGTATGGCGAGGCGATGTTTTATGGATGGCGTTAACATCGCCGGAACCGCCATTGCCTCTGGCTCCGGCGAGCCCTCCATCGAAACGGCAATGCACGCGGTGCTCCCGGAGAGAGTCGTCATTCATGTCCATTCCGTGAGCACCATTGCCTGGGCTGTCAGGCAGGATGCACAGGAGCAGCTCAGGACTCGGCTCAGGGGCATGAACTGGGCATGGATCCCATACACGCAGTCAGGTATTCCGTTAGCGCGCCGCATTCGAGCGGCCGTTTTGTCCGTGCCTCGGACGGATGTGTTTGTGCTTGGCAATCATGGGTTGGTCGTTTGCGGACCGGATTGTGGGAGCGCTGAGGAACTGCTCGCCGAGGTGGAAGCCCGGCTTGCTATTGCTCCGCGACCCGCGCCGCAGCCGAATATGCCCCTCTTAGAGCACGCCGCGGCGTCAGGTAGCAAGGTTCTGCCGGCCCGCCTGCGGGCGCATGCGCTCGCGACGGATGAGACTTCTTGCCGGATCGTGTGCCGCGGTGTTTTATACCCGTGTCAGGCGATGTTTCTGCCCGAGATGGTTGCCCATCCGAGGGGTCAGTCATGTCCCGCGGACTTCATATCACTGATTCCTGATGTCGGTCTCCTCTGCCCGAACATTCTCACGGCGGCGCAGGAAGAGATACTGGCAGGACTTGTTGAGGTCGCGCAGCGCCTGCCCGCGACGGCTCCGATTCGCTACCTGACTCAGGCAGAGGTGTCGGATCTGCTCGCCGGGCCCGTATATCCGAATGTTCCGGCGCGCCGCGAAAAGCATTCGACCGCGGTGTCAGCTATTTCGAGACCCCCTGATACCTCTCTGCAAAACGGGGTCTGAAATACGAGGTATGGTGGCGCGGGCCTTAGCCTGGGCAACGGCCGTCTGCAGCATCCTCTTTCTGCCAGTCTTCCAAAGCCCATCTCGCCGACCTGCGGAACGCGAGAGTGATCCTTCCTCACGCGTGACGGGCGCGCGCTTGTCACACCTTACGACGGAGCGCCAACTGCAATCCCGGTTGCGGGAGGAAGCCGCCGCAGCTCGACCCGAATCTGAAGAATAATCTCGGGGATACCTTCCTCTCACCGGATGGCAAATATATCGTCTTCGCCAACGCTACGCCGGCGAATCGGAAATTCATGTCTGTGTCGATCGTGCCCCTGGAGGGCGGAGAACTTAGGGAAGTGCTCAGCGGTCGCGTCGCCGCTCTCAGTCGCGATGGGCATGTGGGCACCCGACAGCAGGTCGGTATTTCTCAAAACCGTGGGCCCGGCCGGTCAGCAGACGGCGATGCGGCGCACCGCTGGGCATTGACAACTCGCGCTCAACAAAATTACTCATCAAATCAACTACTTCCCGGTTCGCCCCCCTGCGGCCGCATTTTCATCTGGCATAATGCGGTCGCTATGAAAAATTACCCATGCTCGCCGCGCCCGGAGGCCAGTTAGCCATGTACCTCCGTATCGCCACCGAAGAGGCCTTCGCGCCCCCCGAAATGATCGACCGCTACAAAGCGCTGCTCGAAAGCCGTACTTTGCACGACCCCGGCTTCGAAAGCCTTTGGGGTTTTTACGGAACGAACCCGAGCCCGCGCATCCGCGAAGTCCTCGCGCGCATGACCGATCTCGGCGACCTCCGCCTCCGCGACATGGACGCTACCGGCATCGCGCGCCAGATCCTCTCGCTCACCGCGCCCGGCGTCCAGGTCTTCGAGCCCGCCGACGCCGTCGCCCTCGCCTGCTCCAGCAACGACTTCCTCGCCGACGCCATCCGCCGCCATCCCGACCGCTTCTCCGGCCTCGCCGCCATCGCGCCGCAGGACCCCGCTGCCGCCGCCAAAGAACTCGAACGCGGCGTGCGCACTCTTGGCCTCAAAGGCGCAATCATTAACTCGCACACCCGCGGCGAATATCTCGACAACGAAAAGTTCTGCCCCATTTTCGAAGCCGCCGAAGCTCTCGACGTCCCGATTTACATCCACCCGACCACGCCGCCGCCTTCCATGATCGGTCCGTTCCTCGAACGCGGACTTGACGGCGCCGTCTTCGGATTCGCCGTCGAAACCGGACTCCACGTCCTGCGCATCATCGTTAGCGGCGTTTTCGATCGCTATCCGAAACTCAAACTCGTCATCGGACACCTCGGCGAAGGCCTGCCCTACTGGTTCTTCCGTATCGATTTCATGCACAACCGCATGGTGACCTCGAACCGCTACGCCACTGTCAGGAAGCTCGCCCGCAAACCCAGCGAATATTTCAGGGAGAACATCTACATCACGACCAGCGGCATGGCATGGGAGCCGCCCATTCTGTACACTCAATCGGTATTGGGCGTGGATCGCGTGATGTACGCGATGGACTACCCCTATCAGTTCGTGCCCGAGGAAGTCGCCGTCACCGACAATCTGCCAATCAGTGACGCCGACAAAAAGAAGCTCTACCAGACCAATGCCGAGAGGGTCTTCGGCTTATGAAATCTCTGCGTCTCTGCGTTGAAACGCGCGCCTCTATGCTATTTCTTCAGCAGCTTAAGCGCGTTGCGCCGAAAAATCTGATCCTTCTGATCGGCGGTCAAATCGAGACTCTCAATGACCTTAATCGTCTCTCGTATATACAACCCAGGTGTCGGCTCAAAAGGCGTATCGGACGCAAAAACGACGTTGTCAATCCCGAAGAACTCCAGCCCGCAAACCGTCCCCGCCCGCGCCCCGAACAGCGCCGTATCCGCATGGAACATGTGGAAGTAATCGATGGGCCGCTTCTTCATCGACTTCAGCAGTTCTTCATAGCCTTCGTCGGTGGTGCGCGTACCCAGCATGTCCCAGCCGTATCCAACGCGCCCCTCGAAGTAAGGAATCATCGCGCCCATATGATGCGTGATGATCTTCAGATTCGGCCAGCGGTCGAAGAATCCGCTGAACACCATGCGCGCCATGCACGTGCTGGTCTCATACGGCCAGCCGAGCGTCCACCAGATTTCGTATTTCGATTTCTTCTCGGTCAGGTAGTCGGGAAAATTCGCGGCGCGCGCCGGATGCAGCCAGATCGGCACATCGAGTTTCACGATCTCTTCGAACACCGGCAGGAATTCCGGCTCATCGAGCGCCTTGCCGACGACATTGGTATAAAGCTGAATGCCGCTCGCGCCCAGCTGCTTCACCGATCGCGTGACTTCCTTCACGGCTTCGTCAGGGCTCGTCATCGCCAGCGACGCAAGGAATCCGATGAACCGGTCCGGATGCTTCTGCACCAGCTCCGCCTGGCCGTCGTTGCCAATGCGCGCCATCTCGGGCGCTTTCTCCGCATTGAACAGGCCTTCCACCGGCGGCGATCCGAGCGAGATGAGCTGCTGGTATTCGTCGAACTCGTCCATGCAGCGCATCCGTGACTCGAGATCGTAGATGTTCCGGATGTTCCGCACGCGCTTGCCCATGTCTTTCAGGCCCGCGCTGAACGACTGAAACTCTTCCCAGAACCGCTTGGGGAAGAAGTGATTGAAGAGATCGATTTTCAGAGCCAAGAGATCGCAGCGCACAGGCCGAAGGGTCCGTTGTGCGCGTTAAAAAATCAGTGTACCAGTGCTTCCTCTGCTGCAACGTGGGGTTCGGCGGGCCGGATCACCCATTTCAGCGCGAACGTAATCACCGCGGAAATCAGCGCCGGAACCGCCGCCGCCAGAAAAAGCTGGTGCGCGGTCCAGTGATGGCTGAGAAGCACTCCGCCGAGCAGCGGACCGACGATCGATCCAAGGCGGCCGATGCCAAGACCCGAGCCGACGCCGGTGGAACGCAGATCGGTCGGATAGTAAGTGGCCGAGAGCGCATTCAGTCCGGCCTGCGAGCCCGGAATACCGAAGCCCGCAAGGAAGACCATCGCGAACAGCATCGCGAGGGAGATAGCAGGCTGGCCGATTGCGGCGATGGTCACGCATGCAATGAGAAAGGACGCGGTCAGAACCGGCGTGAAACCGAAGCGCGGCACGAACGAGCTGAGCACCAGCGTGCCGATGACGCCGCCGACCTGCAGTACCGCGGCGGAATTGACCGCTGTCGTATTCGAATAACCGGCCGAGCTGACTACAATCGGCAGCCAGTTGGAGAGGAAATAGAGATTGAGCAGGTTCATGAAATTCACGACCCACAGCAACGTCGTGCCGAGCGCCCGGCCATCGTGGAAAAGCTGGACCATCGGTACCCCGAGCTTCTTCTCTTCCGGCATCACGTATTCGGTCGACGGCCCGACCGTAAGCGTCGGATCCACGCGCCGCAGCCACTTGGCGAGCTGCTCTTTGTTATGGCCGCGCAGTCCCAGAAACTGCAGCGATTCAGGAAGGAGCAAAAACATGAGAACCGCGATCACCAGCGGCATCATGGCGCCGAAATAGAAAACGCCGCGCCATCCGTAATTCGGAATGAGCCATGCCGCGATCGGTCCGCCGAATGCCGCGCCCAGCGTGAATCCGTTCGAGACCACCATCATCGACATCACGCGCGCCCGCGCCGGACTATATTCGCCCACCAGCGCCATCGCGTTCGGCATAATGCCGCCGAGCCCGAGACCGGCGAAGAAGCGAATGAGGATCAGATGGTCGATCGTGTCCGCGCGCGCGGTCAGCAGCGACAACGCAGAGAAATACAGCGTTACACCGATCAGAACCGGACGCCGGCCAATGCGGTCGGCCAGCATGCTGAAGAGCAGAGATCCGAATAGAACGCCGACCAGCGCCGAGCTGAACAGCGTGCCCATTGTCTCCGGAGGAACATGCCATTCCTTGCGCAGCACGGGGCCCACGAATCCGATGGCCTGCAGGTCGAAGCCGTCCATGATGAGGCAAAGGCCGCAGAGGAAGAAGATGCCCCATTGATAGACGCTCAGCCGGCTACTGTCAATGACGCGGGTGATATCGATTTTCGCCGGCATTTCCATTCGGCCTCGAATTATATCGCCGCGAGCCTGCGCGTCAGCTCCGCGGCGGAGATTTCGGCGCACCCGGTTGCATTCTGGCCGCACCAGAGAGGAGAGAAGCCGCCGTCGCCGCGCGCTTCAGCAGCCGCGCGCAGCGGAGCGAGAGCCGTTGCCGCGAGCGGAAAGGTCGGAGCCAGATCGCTCATCGCGCCGAGGTCTTCGATAAGGCGATTGACGATGCCGCGCGCAGGACGGCCGGAGAAAAGCCGTGTAATCGCCGTGTGTCGCGTGTTCTGGAGAGCAGTTCGATGAACCGGGCGTGTAGTGGACTCGGGACAAAGCAGATATGCGGTGCCGATCTGGACCGCCGAAGCACCAAGGGATAGAGCAGCAGCCACGCCGGCAGAATCGGCGATGCCACCCGCCGCGATTACGGGGATTGTCACGACGCGTGCGATCTGACGAACGAGTGCGAACGTGCCAACCTGGGTCGTTACGTCATCCGACAGAAACATGCCGCGATGACCGCCCGCTTCAAAGCCCTGCGCAATGATTGCATCGACGCCGCGCGATTCGAGCCAGAGAGCTTCGTCCACGGTCGTCGCGCAGCCGAGTATCGTGCTGCCCAGCGCCTTGACGCGCGCCAGCAGATTGGAAGGAGGAAGTCCGAAATGAAAACTGACGACTGCGGGTTTGAAGTCGTCGAGTACATCGGCTGCTTCGGCACTGAATGGCGCGCGGCCGGCACCGGCGCTGATCTGCGCGGCGTCGATGTCGAACTCTTTGTAGTACGGCGCGAGCGCGGCTCGCCATCGGGTCTCACGGTCCGCGTCCGGAACCGGCGGCGTATGACAGAAGAAGTTCACATTGAACGGCTTGTCGGTGGCAGCGCGTATCGCAGTCAGTTCCGCGCGCATCTGATCAGGCGTCAGCATGGCGCACGGAAGCGAACCGAGCCCTCCTGCTTCGGACACAGAGATCGCCAGCGCGCTGCCCTGCACGCCGGCCATCGGCGCCTGGATGACGGGGAGTTCGGCTAGCGCGCGGAGCACGCTCGCGGCCGCCACTTCGAGCCGTCCGGCTCTTTCTTGAAGTTCGAGCTGGTCACGAATGGCTCCTGCAGATAGATCGGGTCATTCACGATCGTCGTCACGACGAACCACGGCTGGCCGCTGCGCTCAGTGAAGTAATCGTAGTCCTCCGTCACGACAGCGTTGCCGCTGACCGGAAAACCGTTCTTGCGCAGATATCCTGGCAGCAGATGAGTAGTGACAGCATGGAGCGCCTTGCTTTGATTTCCTTCGCGTGTGGCGCCCAGCCCCTGGCGTGGAAGACCGATGCCGCGTTCGGGCGATTCCCAATTCGCCGCGGTATAGCCCTGACGCGATGGCTTCAGGTTTTCTGCATGCTTGCTGTTGAAGATCAGAAGCCGAGTCTGCAGGCCGGTGTCGGTTTCGATTTTGAGCGTCGTGTCGTCCTGCCACGTGATGTGAAGGCGACCCGGCAGTCGCATGATCGCGGCTGCTCCGTAGGCTTTACAGACATCGCCGGAAGCTTCGTCTTTCGCCGGATCCCAGAGCTCGCCGACACGTTTCGCTTCGGGCGTATACGGGATGCTGACGAAATCGCCTTTAGCCGGAGTCACCATGCGCCAGCGCCAGTCTTCGGATATGACGGAGACCCAGTAGCCGGTGAAATCAACCGGTGCGCCGGCACGCGGCGAGCGCGGCGGCTGTGGCCCGCGCGCCGTGCCGGGCGGCTGCGCGAAGAGTGTGCCGGTAACAAGAACGCCCAGAAGGAGGCTTCGCATGATCATTTCCTGACCGTCTTGTAAATCGCTTCGACAAAAGCGTCGGCGGCTTTCGGATCGTACTGCACGTCGTAATCGCGCGTGAGCTTTGCGGCGAGCGTCTGTTCGAGCGTGCGGTTTTTCTTCACTGCATCGAGCACGCGGTCGCGCACAATCGTGACCATGTTGCGGTATTCGACGACATCGGCTTCGTCGCAAAGCCGGCCGCGCCCCGGAATCACGTATGTGCCGCCTTCTTCGTACTTGAGCGGCACAGCGATGCGAAGGATCTGATTCAGCGCGTCGAGAACGCCCTGAATACTGCCGCCGCGATCGGTATGAATCACCGGATAAAACCCAGGCGTGAACAGATCGCCGACCGCCAGCACATCGGACCGGCGGAAATGAACGATGCTGTCGCCGTCAGTGAGTGCGTTTGGCATGTGGATCGCGACAACCGCCTCGCCGTTGAACGCGAAATCCTTCGTGGGAGTGAAATATTCGTCGTTCGGCCAGAGCGCCTCGGGAACGTTGAGCTGTTTTCTCAGCGCTCCGCCGAGATAGTTCAGCACGTTCTGGTCCGCCACGATGCGCGGTTGACGCCCCCGAGGCAGCCCGCTTGCAGCGGGCAGCGCCGCGTTGCCGCCGATGTGATTCATTGCCGCGTCGGTGTTGATCACCCACTGAATCGGTTTCAGATCGAGCTTCTTCAGCGCTGCCGCAACGCGCGGCGCCAGCGCTTCGGTCGCCGTGTTGACCACAACAATTCCGTCGTCGCCAATCTGCGCAGCGATATTTCCGGCCGGCGTGGCCAGCATATAAACATTGCCCTGAACCTTGAGCACGCCGATGTCGTCGGAAGGCGTGGCCCCGGACTGGCAGTAGGCGACGGCGGCCGTCAGCGCGGCCAGCAGGATCACTTTGTGTTGACGTCGCATTCGTAGATTCCAAGACAACGGCAGAACCGCTCGCAGTGAGCCGGCTGTTTGTAGTCTTTCAGTTTGTCCTGATATTCGGGATAGAGAGTTTCTTTGCCGCCGCGCGTAGCTTCAAACGGCAGACCGTAATAATCGGCATATTCGTGCAGAAACGGATTCTGTCCAGGCAGATAATTCGGCACAGTGCCTTCGGGTTTGGGCACCTCGGGTCCGTATTCGCAGCCGAAGAGATTCAGATGCTGGCCCGGATCGAGATACCAGTTGGTGCTCCGTACGAGCGGCTCTTCGAGGAAGACCGGATCTTCGGTAATGTCGATCACGGTAAGGATGTCGCCATGCCGGATCCAGTGCTCCGTGATGACAGCCTGATCGCTGCGCGGCAGTGCATTGCGCCGCAGATAGTTCTCCTTGAGATGCGTCGTGGTGATCGTCAGCATGTTGCCGTTCCATTTGGCGGTGGAGAAACCCTGCCAGGTATGAGCGGCGTAGTCGGGCGGATGCGGACGGTCATCGACGTAGATGACGCGCTCACTGTCGTAAGCCAGCGTGTGCGTGTGGAACGCAATCGTGCGCTGCGTCTGCGGGTCGATTTCGCGCCAGATGCGCAGATTGCCGAGACTGCGAAAACCGTAATCGGGAGAATGCGGGCGGCATTGATATTCCTGAACCACGGAAATGCGGTCGGCATCGTAGCTGTCGGCCTGCAGTCGGGCCGCTTCGTTGATGGGGAGTTCGGTGTAATCGCCGGGCTCATCACCTGGACCGCGCTCAATTCCGTCTTCGTGGTAAAAAGGCGCCCACTCGCCCGTAAAGTCGACCTGTGCGCGGATCGGCAGCGCTGTAAGCAGCAGCGCGGGAAGCACTGCTGACAGGTATTGTCGGTGAATCATAAGCCTTGGTCTGCTGGTGCGACGTTGATTATACATCCCGCAGGACGATCCGGCTCCTGAAGTATTCTGATGAAATGTATCAATGGCTGGGGGGCTTTCGGCCAAGGCGGGGAACAGCGTGGACGGTCGCTCTCATCCTCCCGATCCTGGCCTTCCTCCTCCGCCTCGCGCTCCATTCTTTGCTCGGCGGCAGAGCTCCGTATTTCACCTTTTTCATGGCGACTCTGGCCAGCGCGGCGTTGTCCGGTTTCTGGCCCGGCATTGCCACGACGATCCTGGGAGCTCTGCTGGCGCAATTTGCGTTCCCGCTCGTGGGCGCGGGTCCCCTGGTCGGTCCGAAGGATGCGACCGTGGTCCAGTTTGCGATTGCCGCCGCCGTCGTGTGCCTGGTCTGCGAATCGCTGATCTTCGCGCGCGAACGAGCCCGCAGCGCCGAGCAAAAGCTGATCGAGAGCGAGCGCCGGCTTCAGCGTCAGGCTGAAGAACTGCGCCGCTCGAATCGGGATCTCGAAGAATTCGCCTTCGTCGCCTCGCATGACATGCAGGAGCCACTGCGGATGGTCAACGTCTACACCCAGATACTCCTGAAGCACGCCAATATGGAGAAGTCGCCCGAGATTTCCCGATATGCAGGCTATGTCAGCGAGGGTGTGGAGAGAATGCAGCGGCTGATCAGCGATCTGCTGGAGTACTCCCGCGTAATTCATGGCGAAAATGAGCAGGCGCCGGTAAACACGGACGCGGCCGCCGCCGAAGCAGTGAAAATCAGCAGGGATTTGATCGATCGTTCGAATGCCTCAGTGGTGATCGACCCTCTGCCGATGGTGTTGGCAGGAGAGGCGCATGTGATCCAGGTCTTTCAGAACCTGATCTCGAATGCGATCAAGTACCGAAAGCAGTCGGAGCCTCCACAAGTCCACATCAGCGCAAGACTCGAAGCCAATGAAGCAGTTTTTCGCGTCCGCGATAACGGCATCGGCTTTGAACCGGAATATTCGCAGAAGGTATTCAAACTTTTTACGCGGCTTCACGGACATCAGTATCAGGGCAGCGGCCTCGGACTCGCCATTTGCCAGCGTATCGTGGAGCGCTACGGCGGAAGAATCGGAGTCGATTCCAAAGTGGGAGAAGGTTCGACGTTCTTTTTTACTTTGCCTGCTGCGAGCGATGCGAACGCGCACCAGGCCGCCGCCAGGTAATTCACTCGATAGTTGTTTCAGTAATTTCGAGGCGGCGCTTCGGAGTTTCGCCTTCAACTTCTTCCTTTTCGAAAGCGTCGAGCACCTCAAGGCCCTCTGTGATGCGGCCGAATGCGGAGAACTGGCCGTCAAGATGTGGGGCATCTCCGAGCATCAGGAAGAAAGATGTGGTCGCGGAATTCGGGTCATCGCCGTGCGCCATGGAAACGATTCCGCGCACGTGCCTGACGTCTGCGCGGAACTCGCCTTTTATGGGGTGAATCCATCGATCGGCAGGATGTGTGCGCGTGTCCGCGGTTCCTCCCTGAACAACGAAACCTTTCACAATGCGATGAAAGGCCGTGCCGTTGTACCAGCCAGTAGAGGTCAGCATGAGGAAATTGCGTACGTTTTCCGGCGCCCAGTCGGGCTCCATT
>Ga0335085_10011613_pt1 | contig 13053 bp, 14 predicted proteins | sample Lox_Sample_45_FD_206712 | JGI IMG/M metagenome (GOLD analysis project Ga0335085, IMG submission 206712) | Soil microbial communities from Loxahatchee National Wildlife Refuge, Florida, United States - Lox_Sample_4.5 | ecosystem: Environmental > Terrestrial > Soil > Wetlands | place: USA...
ATCGTACAAAAGTACATCAAATGACCCGCGGACCGGGTGTGTCCGGACTCCCGATCCGGGGGCGGCGCTCAGAGCCTGTGGAACACGGCCTCCTCCACCACTCGGCCGTCGCGCAAGTGCTCGATCACGATGCGCTCGAGCAGGTCCGGCGTGACGCCGCCGTACCACACGCCTTCCGGGTAGACCACGACAATTGGGCCGCCGGAGCACACGCCCAGGCACGGCGTCTCCCCGCGCTTGACCCGCCCCGGCCCAAACAGCAAGCCTTCGCGAAGCAACAGCTCGGGCAGCAGGCGATAGAGATCCCGGCCCCGGCGGTCGGGGGAACAAAACCCCCCGACGCACACCAGAATATGCCGGCGGTACGGTTCGACAAATGGCGTTTCGTTCGAGGCGGGCGCGATGGGCACGGTGAATTCGAGGACGGGTGGCGCGGGCGCGGTATCCTTTCGCGGGTGTTCATGATTAGCGGGAGTGGGAGGCCATCGCCACGTTTCGGAGCGCACATGCTTCCAGAGCACTGAATGGCGGAGCCGATTTCGATCGAGCGCCTGACCGGACTCGTCGAGCACCCCGCGGTGGAATCACACCCGCCGATGCTCTTCCTGCACGGGTACTTCGCCGACGCGAGCGTGTACGCCCCGTGGTTGGCGTTCTTCGCGGAGCGGGGCCACCGCGCACTGGCCCTCAACTTTCGCGGGCGGGGCGGGAGTCAACCGGGAACCGTACTCGGCCGCGTATCGGTGCACGACTACGCCGACGACGCGCTCGTCGCGGCACGGTGGTTGGGGCGGCCAATTGTCGTGGGTCACTCGATGGGCGGGCTCGTTGCGCAGATGATCGCCGCGCGGGATGCCGTGCGAGCGGCGGTACTCGTGGCGCCCGCGCCCCCGCGGGGGATCACGGTCCTGTCTCCCGCCCTGGCGGTCGCGCAACTGCGATACCTGCCCGCGATTCTCTCGTCGCGCGTGGTGCGACCCGGGCGCGCGGATCTGCGTCGCTTGGTCATGAACCGCGTTCCGGTCCACATGCAAGACGAGGTCATCGATCATCTGGTGCCCGACAGTGGACGCGCGGGTCGCGAGATGTCGATCGTTGGCGTTCCCGTCGACGCGTCGCGGATCCGCGTCCCGGTCTTCGTGATCGGCGGGGACGATGATCGATTCGTCCCGTTGGGCCGGGTCCGCCAAGTCGCTCGCCGCTACCGCGCGCCCCTCCTGGTCGTGGAGGGCCATGGGCACATGCTATTGTTGGAGCCAGGCTGGGAGGAGGTTGCCGACCGTATCGAGCAGTGGATCACCCGCGAGGGCGATGACCCGACCGTCGCCACGCGCGGAACCGCGGCGGGCTAGCTTTCACGAGAACCGCGGCGGACCGACACATGGCGACGGCCGAAGACTTTTTTGCGATCGACATGCGCGTGGGCACGGTGGTCGAGGCGCTTCCCTTTCCGGAGGCTCGAAAGCCGGCGCTCAAGGTCCGCATCGATTTCGGACACGACATCGGTATGAAATGGTCGAGCGCCCAGATCACGACGCACTATGCACCTGAGGGACTCCGCGGCCGCCAGGTCGTCGCGGCCGTCAACCTCGGGCCCCGACGCATCGCGGGGTTCACGAGCGAGGTGTTGCTGCTCGGCGCGATGCCGACCGAGCGCGAAGTCGTGCTCTTGAGCGTGGACCAGCCCGTTGCGAACGGCACTCGTATCGGCTAGGCGGTTGCCTGCTGATCACCCTCCAACCTCTTTGAACTGAGATGTCCGACGCTAGACCGCCGGCGGCGAAGCCGGTCATTACTCGAAGTCGCGCCGTCTGGCGCGGCAATCGGCAATTCGATGCCGGACCGGAAGGGCGCACCCACCTGATCGACGGGAGCGCCAAGGTTGCACCGGGTCCCCTCGAAACCCTCCTCAACGCGATCGCGACATGCTCGGCGGTCGATGTCCTCGACATTCTCGAGAAGCGGCGAACACCGGTCGAACGATTGACGATCGAACTGGTGGCTCACCGGCGTCCCGAACAACCGCGGCGCGTCATGCGGCTCGAGATTCAATTCCGGATCAGTGGGGCCGGCATCGATCACGCGCACGCGCAGCGCGCCGTCGACCTGTCCATCGAGAAGTATTGCTCCGTCGCGGCGTCCCTCGCGCCGGATCTCGCGATCGAAGCGAGTGTGCTGTTGGAATGACGGTTTCCCGGTAGCGCCGCTCGGACGGGCGCCGCACTCGCCTATGCGCCGCGAAATACCGGCGGGCGCCGCTCCGCAAACGCCTTCAGCGCCTCGGCCGCATCGTTGGTGGCGAAGCACGTCTTGATGGCCGACAATTCGTGAACCAACTGGGTGCCGAGCGAGGCGTCGGCGGACGCGGCAAGCAGTCGCTTTGTCAGGGCCTGCGCGATCGGGGCACCCAAGGCAAGACGGTCGGCAAACGTCTGAACTCCCTCCGCGAATTCGGCGGCCGGGAAAACGACGCTCGCCAGCCCGATTCGCTCCGCCTCGGTCGCGTCGACGTCTCGCCCGGTCAGTAGAATCTCCGCTGCTCGAGCGCCCCCGATGAGGCGGGGCAGAATGTAGCTGACGCCGGCGTCAGGGCTGAGACCCCGGCGGACGTACGCCGGGCTGAGCGTGGCAGCGGCGCTCATGAGCCTGATGTCCGCGGCAAGCGCGAGTCCAAAGCCGGCGCCGGCGGCGGGACCGTTGATCGCCGCGATCACCGGCTTCTCACAACCGACGATCGACAGAACCCAGCGGCCGACCCACGCGAGCGGGTCCAGGCGTTCGGCGCGAGTCGACTGCGGCAGGGCAGGCGGCTCCGAGAGGTCAAGGCCGGCGCAAAACCCTCGGCCGGCGCCGGTAATGACGACGACGCGGACGGAGTCGTCCGTCGCCGCGGCGTCCAACAATCGGGGCAGCGCGTCGGCAAGTTCCCCGTTGACCGCGTTCAATCGTTCGGGCCGATTGAGGGTGATGGTTCGCACCCCCGACGATCGGCTTTCGACGAGAACCGTCACTCAGGTCGTTGCGCCGGCTGCTGTCGTGGATCCGTGGCTCGTTCCACGACGCGGACGGCCAACATTCCGTGATCGGCCCGGTCGAGCACATGAGCGAGCGATTCGCCCGACTCCCGCGCCGCCCATCCCAACGAGAAGGGAACCGGCGCGCTCCGCAATGCGTGATCGCGCAACCGATCGGCAACGCGCTGCGTTTCGGCTGGGCCGGCACCGCGCAACAGCACCACGAACTCGTCGCCGCCGACCCGGAGGACGGCCTCCTCGGCGCGCACATAACGCATGAGAAAGCGCGACATACGCACCAGGACTTCGTCTCCGGCTTGATGCCCGAACTGGTCGTTGTAGAGCTTGAAATGGTCGATGTCGACGAAAACGCACCCGCAGGGCATTTCGGGATCCAGCGCCAACGCGTCGGCGATCGCCGTGAGGTAGTGTCGGTTCAAGGCACCCGTGAGCGGATCGTGGGTGCTCATCTCGATCAGCTTCGCTTCCAGCGCCTTCCGCCCGGTGATATCGACCAGGATCCCGTGACAGAACCGTTCACCGGTGTCCGCGTCCTGGATCAGAAAGCAGGTGTCGAGCACAGTCCGGACGTCGCCATTGAGCGACCGGATCGTCAGCTCGAACTCGCGAACCGTTCCGTCCCGGTCCAAGCACCGCAGCTCGTCGGTTCGACGCTCCGGCTCCACGAGCAGGTCGGGGGCGCGATAGTGCGCCAGTTCCTCGAGGGAGGCGGCACCGAACATCCGAAGGAAGGCCGGATTCCCGTCCAGGATCCGACCGTCGATCGTCGTGATGTAGATCCCTTCGAGAAGATTCCGAGCAAACAGTCGAAGCGCGTCGGCATCGCCCAAGCTGCGAAACCGACTCGACGGCGTCGCACCCACCGAATCCGTCCGATCGACAACGCCTGTGCCTGTTCGTGGCTCGCGAGATGGCACGTTGTTCTCCACAACGAGGGACGCCCCTCCGAGAATTCGGCGCGCGAAATCCGTGTTTCGCGACGCCGGCTCAACGAAGCGGCGCACCGGGTGAATTCAAGTTTCGGCGGGTCGGGGTAGAAGTTTAATATCCGCGCCCGCCCGCGCGCAGGGGTGGTGCATTCTGTTGCAACGATTGCCCGGAGGGCCCCCCCGGGGCCGGAGACGCGGTATATTGGATACAGCTTTGGGCGAACCATTGTATTCGGAGCGCGGATGAGCATCAGGCGAAAAGGGCCGAATCGGCGAGCCGTCGCCCGGCCGCCGGCAGATCCGGGACACACGGTGCCGCTGGAATCCGCGGCGGACGCCCCGCATGGCTCCCGTCCGGATCAGGTGTATGCGCGGCTCCGGGACTTGATCGTCCAAGGGCTGTTTGCTCCCGGGAGTCGCATTATCGAAACGGAGATTGCGGGACGCCTCGGCGTGAGTCGAACGCCGGTTCGCGAGGCCCTGCAGCGGTTGCAGCAGGAGGGCTACGTCATGGGGACGCCGGGTGCCCAGCAATCGAGGCTCACGGTCGCCCCGTTGACGCGGAGTGACGTGCAGGAACTCCTGACGATCGTTGGGACGTTGGAGGGCCTCGGGGCGTTCGAGGCCGCGCGGCTCGAGGAATCGCAGCGGAGGAAGCTGGGAAAGGAATTGCGCGGCCTCAACGCGGAGTTTCATCGAGCGGGACGGGCCGCCCCGATCGAGCAGGCGGCCCTGTACGAGGCGGACGAGCGGTTCCATCGGCGCATTGTCAGCGCCGGCGGCGGCCCTCGCCTGCTGGGGCTCCACGAGGCGGTCAAACCGCAGGCCGAACGATACATCCGGATGTATATCAGCATGCTCACGGGCGACATCCGGTCGTCGGTGGCCGAGCACGAGGCGATCACCGACGCGATCGAGGAAGGACGGGCGAGCGCGGCTCAGGATGCCGTGCGGACGAATTGGCGACACGCCGCTGAGCGTTTGTCGCACGTCATCGAGATCGCGGGCGAGCGCGGCAGCTGGTAGCGAAAGCGGGAGACGGTCCGGCCGGCGCGGCCGTCGGGTCGCATACCCCTTGCTCGACCGCCGGATCTGTTGCCATAATCGTTGGCGTGGCCCGGATCTTGACGCCGTGACTGGTTGGCGCGCGCGATCGGTCGCCGCGGAGGTCGCGGGCACGGAGGATCCGACCGCCCCGCACACGCCTTGTCACGAGGAACGTTATGCGCTGCCTTCAGAGTTCGCTCAGACTGATGGAACGCCGGACGCTGCTGAGCGTCGCCGGTTCATTGATGCTGTTCGGTACCCATCGCGATACCCCCGGAATCTCGTACACGCTGACGATCACGACGACGGTGTCCGATCAGGGGATCGGCGGCCGCGATGTCGTCGTCGGCGGGCATGGCGTGGCCACGGCCCGCGACCAGCGGCTCGACATCGACTCCATCGCGCCCAACGGCACGCTCTTGCTGCCTCATGACTATTTCTTGATGCTCGACACCGGGAAGACCACGCAGGTCGGCATGGAGAACGACATCTACACGAACGAGTTCAATCTCAGTGGCGCGGCCGGCGTTCACGCGGCCTTGCCGATCGGGGCCCTGGACGTGACGGGGCTGCCGATCAACGACTTCCGGGCGCGCCTCGAACCCCTGTCGGACAAGATCGTCGTGAGCGGGTACACGGCTCGCCACTTCAGGGTGACGATCGACTATACCGTGACGAGCGAGCAGGAGGAGGTTCCCTTCCGTTCGGTGGTCGACGTGTGGATGGCGCAGCTTCCGTTCAAGCTGTCGAATCCGTTCGAGGAGGTTCCGCTGCTCGATTCCGTGGGACCGATCCGCGGCGTATTCGGAAAGCTCGCCAGCATCAGGCGCCAGATGGGAGCCGGCGCGCCGCTCAAAACGGTGACCACGACGACGATCTATTACGCCGCCACCGGCGGCCGGCGCGGCGCGAACGCGACGTCGTTGGACGTGGTCCAGACATCGCAGTTTTCCAACATCAAGAGCGCCAACGTCTCCCCCGACCAGTTCACGATACCGAGGGGTTTCCAGAAGAGCGGCTAGCGCACCGCCGGCTCCGGCTGCACCTCGCGAAACACGGGAACGGCGGGGAGCCGCAACTCGAAGGTCGTGCCTCGCTCGGACGACTCCACGAGTTCGAGCCGGCCCCCGTGCACTTCGGCAATCCAGCGGGCGATCGACAACCCGAGCCCGGTGCCACTGCCGTCCCCGTTGGAGGCCGCCCCCAGTCGGGTACGCGACGTGTCCGCCCGGAAGAACCGATCGAACACGAACGGCTGCGCCTCGGGCGGGATGCCGATGCCCGTGTCGATGACCTTGAGACTGAACCACGCCTGGTCGCGGAGCAGGCAGAGCGACACCGTACCGCCGGGCCGCGAATACTTGATGGCGTTGTCGAGGAGGTTCGTCGTGAGACGCCGCAGCAGCTCCTCATCGCCCGTATACGGCGCGTCGCTTCCGGCCGACACCCGAAGCTCGACCTCGCGCTGTTGTGCCAGCGAGCGCATGGCACGCGCGCAGTCGACGACGAGATCGTCGAGATAGATCGGGACTGGAGAGACGGGCACCTGGCCGGCGTCAACCCTCGCCAGGAGAAACAGGTCATTGACGGTCCGCGACAGCCGCTCGCCGGCATCTCTGACGATTCCCAACGCGTCGCGGTACTCGTCCGGGGTCCGGTCCGTTGTCGCCAGGGCGACCTCCGCCTCCCCTCGCATGATGGCGACCGGCGTCCTCAATTCGTGGGAAGCGTCGGCCATGAACCGTCGCTGCTGATCGAACGCGCGATCCAGGCGATCGAGCAGGGCGTTGAAGATCCCGGCGAGGACACCCACCTCATCCGTCGCGTTGGCGACCGGAAGGCGCTCATGCAAATTCGTCGCGCCGATCCGCTTCGCCTGCGCGCCCATCGCGACCACCGGCGCGAGGCTTCTGCCGGCGAGCACCGATCCGCCGAGCGCGGCGAGGAGGAGGGCGATGGGGACGGCCACCAGCGCGGCCAGTCGGGCTTGGTCCAACACGGCCTGCACGTCGCGCAGCGACGCGGTCAGCACGGTGGTGTACGCCGCGCCGCCGAGGCGGAACCGCATGGCATGCACCCGCACGCCGCCGTCCGGACCTGGAAGGGTCACGCTCCATCGCGGCTCGGTATCCTGACGGACCGCGTCGATCAGCGCGGAGGAATCGACCGGGTCGCCGAGGACCCAGCGCTCCTCCCGCTCGCCTTCGCCTTCGTGGACCATGTCGGTCGACAGCCGAACGCGCCGCACACCGTCCAACACCTCGACCCGAAGGCTGCGGGCCCGGAGATCATGGACCACGTCCAGGACGACAGGATCCGGAACGGAGGTCGTGAGTTCGCGCGGCCCCGATGCGATCACGGCCTTGGTCACGATCTCCGCCTGTTCCTGCAACATCCGATCCGTGCGTCGCATCTCGACCCGGCGGAGGAACGTGTATGCCGCGCCCGTGAATCCCAGGAGACAGGCCGCCAGAATGCCGCTGTGCCACAACGTCAGCCGGGCCCGGATCGAGAGACGGATCATCACGGCGTCACGGGTCGACCAGCATGTAGCCGGCGCCTCGTCTCGTGCGAATCAGCGATTCCTCACCAGGCGCCCCGATCTTGTTCCGCAGCCGGTTGATGTAGACCTCGAGTGTGTTGCTCATCGGGTCGTGGTTGTCGTCCCACACGTGCGCCGAGATGTCCGCCCGGGACAGCAAGCGCCCCTTCTCGCGGGCGAGATACTCGAGCAGCGCGTATTCCTTGGCGGTCAGGGGAATCGTGGTTCCCTTCCTGGTCGCCGTCTGGCTCCGCGTATCGATGGCGAGGTCGCCCACCATGATCACGCTCGGCAGGACCTCGGCGGCACGGCGGAGCAAGGCGCGAAGGCGCGCCAGGAGTTCGTCGAACGCGAACGGCTTGACGAGATAGTCGTCCGCGCCCGCGTCGAGTCCCGTGACGCGATCGGCCACGGTGTCGCGCGCGGTCAGCATCAGGATCGGAATGTGCGAACCACGGGCCCGCAGCGTCCGCGCGATCTCGACGCCGTCGAGGCCCGGCAGCATGATGTCGAGAATCACCGCGTCGTATTCGCCGAGCAGCGCCGCGTCGAGCGCTCGCGGACCATCGGACACCAGATCGATCGCGTAGGAGCGCTCGCGGAGCCCGCGCGCGATCATGACCCCCAGTTGCGGGTCGTCCTCAGCGACGAGGAGATGCACCACTCCCCCGAGGACGACCCCCGCCCACCGTCCTCAGAGACCCGGCGGCTTGGGCGGCGCGTTCAAAGCCTGGAGAGCGCCGTCGACATTGCGGCTCGGCTGGTTCATGCCGTGGTGACACGTCATGCAGCTGATCTGGGGCGGCCGGGTCGCGCTCATCTTCGGCATTTCCTGCGCGTTGATGTCCGCGACGATGATCGACATCGTTCGCGCCGTGCGCTTGCCTTGCAGGGAATCACTCGCGAAGTCGCCGGCGACGTGGCAGTTGGTGCACCGATACCCGAGGGCTTTGCCGTAGTCGTCCATACGGCGAACAAACGCCGCGGCGGTGAGTCCTTTGAGAACCTGAATGTTCTCAAAAACATCTTCGGCCGGACTATTCTCATGGCCGGCTATCTGAGCCATGAGCTTGTCGATCATCGGTTTCCGAAGCGCCGAAAGCGAGTCCGGGCTCAAGACGACCCTCGGTCCCCGCCCCCCGGGACCGCCCGGAGGCCCCCCTCTCCCGCCCGGCGGCTCACCCGCCCCGCCCTGACGAGCCGCAACCGGGGGGGTGGACGCGGGCGGCTGAGCCGCAGCCGCTGGACCAGTTCCTGTGGGGGCCGCGCTGGGGGTCGCCGGCGCGTGGGAGCAGCCGAATGCAGCCACTATCACGAGCCCGAGGGCTGCGCCAAATCGTTGCATCACTGTCGATCTCCGAGGGTCAGTGGTCAGTTCTAGACGTTTGACGGACATCCCTATACTGCACGGGTTTCGTCGGGAAGCAAGTCGTGCCGATGCGGTTGGTAGGGTGGTTTATCCGCAGTTGATCTTCGGTCCGGGCCGGATCAGTCAAGGCAAGCAGTTCACCCTTTCGCGATGGCCCTTCGGTCGCGTGAATCCTTCGTTCGGCGAGGTGGTCACGACCCGGACACCAATTGGTCGAGGAGCAACGTGTAACTCTCGAACCGGGCAACTGAAATATCACCGCGGCGGACCGCGTCGAGCACGGCGCAGCCCGGTTCCAGCGAGTGCCGACAATCGCCAAACCGGCACAAACCGAGCTGCGGGCGGAACTCGGGAAAACATCGATCGAGAGCTCCGGCGGGGAGGTCCCAAATTCCGACCTCGCGAAGTCCCGGGGTGTCGACGACGTAGCCGCCGCCCGGGGCCGGCAGCGGAACCATCACCGAGCCGACCGTCGTATGTCGCCCCTTCTGTACTGATTCGCTGATGGCCCCGACCCGAAGGTTCAGGCCCGGAAAGATCGCGTTGATCATCGACGACTTGCCCACGCCAGAGGGTCCCGTGAGGACCGAAATTCGATTGTCCAGCACCGCCCGGATGGCATCGACGCCTCTGCCGAGCTTCACGCTCGCGTAGTGCACGGGGTAACCCGCCCGCTCGTACGGTTCGCACCACCGGTGTGTTTCGGCCTCGTCCGCCAAGTCGACCTTGTTGACGACGATGCGGGCGCCCAACTCGTTTGCCTCCGCGATGATCAGAAAGCGATCGAGCATTCGCGAGTTCGGCTCGGGGTGCGCCGCCGCCACGACGACGATGACTTGGTCGACATTGGCCGCGAGGATCCGCTCACCAAACGCCCCGACCGGCGCACGGCGCGACAACTTGGACGTGCGCGGCAATATCTCGGCGATCGCCCACCCTCCGTGCCGCCCCGGCTCGACGCCTACTCGATCTCCGACGGCAAGCTTGGGCCTGCGCGCTTCCGACGGGCGGGTCGCGGCCCGATTCTTCAGCCGCCCGCGCAACGACGCGTCGAGCGACTCGCCGCCATCGGTCCGGATCCGCCACACGCCACCGGTGCCGCTGAGGACGACGCCGCGGGTAGAAGCCGATCCACACCTTGGTTCGCTGGTATCCGGTGTCATGCGTCGTCGGGCATCGCGTCCGACCAGCGGCGGGTCGGCGCCACATCGCGATGGGCCGCGATGAGTTCGTCGAGAACGCGCTTGACGTCCTGGAGCGGGACGGCGCCGAGTCGGCGGCGGGCCTCCTCCTCCGTGTCCGCCGTGGCCAGGAACTCCGATTCGAGATGCCCCTCGGGGGCCTGGGCTCCAACTCGACTCCATTTGACGAAGAAGAGGTAGGCGCCCCACGGAGCCGGCGTGGTTCCCGTGGTGTCGGTCAGGATTTCAACGCTATAGGAAAAGCCGTCAGCGCCTTCGAACGCCGCCGGCCGGCCATGCACGGCCGCGTACCCTCCGATGGTGTTTGGATCGCCCTTCGCGTGATCCGGCGGAAGAAACTGGCCACGGTTCACGCGGTCCTGCCGCCCGCCAATTCACGAAGCACGTTGCCCGTGATGAACGCGACATTGGCCGGGCGTTCGGCCAACCGGCGCATGAGGTACGGATACCACTGCGTACCAAACGGCACGTACACGCGCATGCGAAAGCCGTCGCGAACCAGGGCTTCCTGCAAATCCCGGCGGACTCCATAGAGCATCTGAAACTCGAAACGGTCCGGGGCAATCGAGCGCTCGCCCACGAACCGTTTGACTTCGTTGATAATGGCCACGTCATGGGTGGCGATGCCCGGGTAGGTCCCGCGCTCCAGCAGGGCGTGCATGCATTTGACGTAGTTCTTGTCGACGTCCTGCTTTTCGGGGAAGGCGACGGTCGCGGGCTCCTGGTAGGCCCCTTTGCAGAGCCGCACCCGGCAGCGAAGGCCGATCGCGTGCTCGACCTCCGCTGCCGTCCGGTACAGGTAGCTTTGGAGAACGATCCCCACGTGGTTCCGATAAACCGGATAGAACCGCTCCTCGAATAGCCTCCACGTGCGGTCGGTATACGCGCTCGATTCCATGTCGAGACGCACGAACGTTCCGAGGTCGCGCGCGCGCGCCAGGACGTCCTGCAGGCACGCGACGCACAGTTCCTCGGAGATATCGAGCCCCATGGCCGTGAGCTTGACCGAGACGTTCGCGTCGAGACGATCCTCGTGGATCCGATTCAACACGTCGAGATACGCGTCGCGAGTCGCGCGGGCGTCCGCTTCGCTCGCCACGCTCTCGCCCAGCAAATCGAGCGACGCCGCAATGCCTTTCGCGTTGAGCGTTCGCACGGCCACGAGAGCGTCCGCGAGGGATTCCCCGGCGACGAAGCGGCTTGCGAACCGCCTGGCGAATCGATTGCCCCGGACAAAGCGGAAAATCCGCGGCTGGCTCGAGAGATACAGGAGTGCCGAGCGTAACATTGAGTCGAGAAACTAGATCGGCCGCCCGGCGTGGAACATCCCCGCCGACGCGGCCGAAATATACCGGAGCTGATCGAGCGTAGCTTAGTCGCCCGCCGGTTTCGAACTCAATCGTCCCGGTGTCATGATGCGAACGACCGGGTATTCCTTGCCCGAAGCGAGCTCCGGGTCGAGGAAGGACCAGAACGTCAACCCGTCGTCGCTCTCGGGCTCGAGCAGGTAGAGCGCGAGCAGGCCGAGCGGCTGCCCCGCGCGCACGACGAAGGTGCCGACGGGAAGCACCCGCGTCGAAACGCCACTCCACTGGCCGACAACCGAGCTCGGGATCCTCGGGCCCTCGAACGCATTGCCGCGATGTCGGACCGAGTCGATCGCGAACGCCCTCACGCCAATCGTCGCGGCGGCGGTCAACTGCTCGACCTGAATGCCGTGCAGCTTGAGCGTGGGGAGAATGAGATCGGCCGTCTTGCTATCGAACGCGTAGGCAAAGGGCAGCGTCGTGGTCAGAGTCGGAGTGAAACTGACCATGACGGGCATATGCACGAGCTTGATAACGCCCGTGCGCTGGCGATTCCCCATGCCGGGTTCGGCCTTTGCCGGGTCGGCGAGGGGCGCCAGCATCTCGACGCGAACGTCCTCCATACGCGTCGTGTCTTTGCGGGACTGAAGGCTGATCGCCGGCGATGTGCTCGGCGCGGCGGCCCACACGGCGAGATTGTGGTCGGACTGGCGACCGACCGCCAGGATCTCCTTGCGGTGTTCGGCGGTGAACGACAAGACCTCCGCGACGAAATCGTACGTCGACGCGACGCGGCGCGCGAAAGGATCGTGCGAAAACGCTTCACTCAGAATCGAAATCCGCCCGCGGAGTCCGTAGTAGTTGGTCCCATACCTCGGAAACGGTTCGTAGGTCGAAAAGACCCAGCCGTCCGTCGGGATGGAGACGGCGACGGCGGCCTCGAGGGACGCGCCGCGCCCCGCCCCGCTCGCCCCCGGCCCACTCCGGGCGAAGTCGCCGTAGTCGTTCGTTTCGAATCCGTCTCGATCACGCATTCGCTGGCGAATCGCCGGGAGGAGCGTGTCCACCACGTACGGACGGACCGTCACGGACGCGGGATTGAGCGGAGGGGAATACGTCAGCGAGTAGCCGTGAATGCTCCCGTCCGTCGTATGGAGATCCATGAAGACGTCGGGATTCCACGCGTTGAAGGCCGCAATGGACGATCGCGTTTCCGGCGCGTCGAGCTTGACATAATCCCGGTTGAGATCGTAGTCCTGGCCGCTATGACGTTGGCCGACCAGCTCTGGACCATTCTGATTGTTTCGGTTGCGCGCCTGGGGCCCGAACATCTCGTTCCCATCGGCATTGTAGATCGGCTGCACGATCAGGACGATCGAATCGAGCACGTTCTTCTTGGTGTCGAAGACGAGATCGCGCAGCATCGCGAGCATGGCTTCCTTGCCCTCGACCTCGCCGGCGTGGATGTTGGCCTGGATGTACGCGATGGGACGGTTGAGCGCCCTCGCCTCCGCCGGCGTCGACACCAGGGGCCGAGAGGCGATCACGTACGGCTGCTCCCGTCCCTGCGAGGTCTTGCCGATGGACCCGACCACGATCTTCGCGCCGAGCAGCTTCAGTGA
>Ga0335085_10011614_pt1 | contig 13052 bp, 12 predicted proteins | sample Lox_Sample_45_FD_206712 | JGI IMG/M metagenome (GOLD analysis project Ga0335085, IMG submission 206712) | Soil microbial communities from Loxahatchee National Wildlife Refuge, Florida, United States - Lox_Sample_4.5 | ecosystem: Environmental > Terrestrial > Soil > Wetlands | place: USA...
TTCTGGCGCAGGTGGGCAGCGAAAAAGCGGGCAATGGACCGGAGCAGATGAATCTGCCGCACGGAATTTCAGCCGATGCGCAGGGAAATGTTTATGTGGCCGATCGATCGAATCACCGGCTGCAGGTGTTTGACAACAACCTGAAATTCAAAGCGAGCTACGACAACATCGGCGACTCGTGGACAACATGTGTTTCGCCGGGTCCGCATCAGTATCTGTTTACGTCCAACTCGAACCCGAACGGCAATGCGCCGGGCACGTGGGATGTCAGCGGCGAGATATACAAAATGGAGCTCGATGGCACGATCATCGGCAAGTTCGGCCATGCCGGGAAACTGGCGCCGGGATTCCAGGTGGTTCACATGATGGATTGCCGGAATCCGAATGAGATTTTTGTGGCGGAGATCGAATCGTGGCGCGTGCAGAAGCTGCTGCTGAAGCCGGGGCACGAAGGGACGCACAAATGAGACGGCTCTGTGTATTGGCATTATTTGCGGCGATTCCGGTCTTCGCGCAGACACCGGAGATTTCGTTCACGTCGGACGTGAACGTTCTGAAATACCCCGACAGCGTTTCCATTGGCGAAGTAGCGGGCGTGGCAACGGACTCGAAAGGCAATCTGTTTGTCTACACGCGCACCGGACATCCGACGATTTCCCTGGGCACATCGCGGCCGTTTGCACATGCCGGATCGAAGCTGTATCAATTCGACAGGAATGGCAGATTCGTGCGCGAAATCGGCCAGGACTCGTATGCATTTCTCGTGGCACAGCAGGTGCGTATCGATCCGCAGGACAACATCTGGGTGGTAGACCAGATGTCCAGCATGGTGCTGAAGTTCGATCCGAATGGCCGGATTCAGATGCTGCTCGGCCGGAAATCGGAATCGGAGCAGGTGCCGGCGAGGGGACTGGACGCGCCTCCGGGTCGCGGGCGCGGCGGTGCAGTTCCGGGCGCGGGCGCGCAGAGCGACATTTTTCAGCGGCCCACTGATGTCGCATGGGATGCTTCGGGCAACATCTACGTGGCGGATGGCTGGGGCAACAACGCGCGCGTGGCGAAGTTCGACAAGGTCGGCAAGTTCATCAAGTCCTGGGGATCGAAAGGCGCGGGGCAGGGCCAGTTCAATTCCGTGCGCGGGATTGCGATCGATGCGCAGGGGAACGTCTACGTGGCGGATGCCGGGAACAAACGCATTCAGGTATTCGACGGCGACGGCAATTTCAAAACGGAGATTCAGAATATCGGTAGTCCGTCGGCGATCTGCATCACGCCCGGCGCGCATCAGGTTCTCTACAGCTCGAATTCGAATCCCCCGGATGACATCGATAACGGCGGCGAGATTTACAAGCTGGAGCTCGACGGCAAGATCGTCGGCAAGTTCGGGCGGGCTGGCAAAACGCCGAAGGAATTCGGAACGGTGAATGCGATCGACTGCCGGCGAGAGAATGAGCTGTATGTCGGTGAGATTGGAAACTGGCGCGTGCAGAAAGTCGCGCTGCGCTGACAGCTTCTTCACATCGCGTGTAAAAAGCTCTTCAGATCGCGCTCGTTGATCTCGGGCTCGCCCGGGGCGACGTTGTTCAGCTTGCCGGCGCGCATCCATTTTTCCAGCGTGTCGACGAGCGTGAACAGGTGATCGAAGGAATCGACAATGAACAGCAGCGGCTGATAGCGGTCGATGGCGAAACCCTGATTGATCACCCATTCGGGCTGCAACGGATAACGCTGGACATCGCGGGCTTCGATGGCGTGTTCGATTTCGCCGAATGAGCTAAGCAGGCCGCTGCCGTAGACACGAATGCCGTCGCGCGCACGCATCAGGCCGAATTCGATGGTGAACCAGAAGAAACGCGCCATCGCTTTCACGATGCTGGTGAGCCGATGCACGCGCTCCTCTTCGTCGCGAATGGCGGAGACGATTTCGACTGCGGTATGCGCGCATTCGCCGAACCGCACCAGCGTATCGGCAAACGCCTTGTCGGTGTGCATCGGGACATGGCCGGAAACGTCGTGGAAGATGTCGGGTTCGGGCAGGTAATCCAGCGAATCGGAGGAGCGAATGGTGATCGTGGTGGGGAACTGGCGATTGCGCAGGCAGTCGAAAAAAAGGAACGCCGGGATGTAGCCACTGACTGCTTTCGCTTCGAAACCAGTAAGCGGCTTCAGGAATTTATTGACATCCCGAAGATGCGGAATGCGGGTGGGATCGAGGCAGAGGGCATTGATGCCGGCGAGGAAATGATCGTTGGCGTACTTGTCCCAGCGCGGACGAAGGCGCGCAAAAAGTTTTTGCCAGGCGGCGTGATTTTCCGCGGAATAAAGCTCCCAGGGCTGCTCGATGAATATGTGACCTTCCTGACGTTCATGATCGATGAAGTCAGCGTGCCGGGTTGTCAGACCAACGTGTTTGACCACAACTGATCCCGTCTTCATCGTAACGCCGCGGGGGAGGGTAAGATCGAAACGATGTCTACAGCACACAATCCAGCTATTTCGCCCATGCGAATTTTCGAAACACTGCGGGCGTACCAACAGACGGCCGCTCTGCGCGCGGCGATTGAGCTCGATCTATTCACCGCGATCGCGGAAGGGGCGACGGCGGCGGCTGAGATCGCAAAGCGATGCCGGGCCTCCGAGCGGGGCATCCGCATTCTGTGCGACACGATTGTGACGGACGGCCTGCTGACAAAGGAAAACGGCCGTTACGCCTGCGCGCCCGACGCCGCGATTTTTCTCGATCGGCGCTCGCCTGCGTGTCTGGCGAGCGTGGCGGAGTTTCTCGCGACGCCGAATATGATCGCCGGATCGATGTCGCTCGCCGATTGCGTGCGCAAAGGCGGAACCGTTTTGCCAGGCGAGGGGCATGTTGAGGCAGACAATCCGTTCTGGGTTCTGTTCGCGCGGGCTATGGCGCCGATGATGACAATGGCGGCGCGCGCTATAGCGGAACAGGCCGCCGGAACCGGGGCGGTGCGCGTGCTGGATATTGCGGCGGGGCATGGAGTCTTCGGGATCGCGATAGCAGAGAAGAATCCGCAGGCCCAGGTTACGGCGGTGGACTGGAAAGCGGTGCTCGAAGTGGCGCACGAAAACGCGGTCAAAGCCGGAGTGGCGGATCGCTGGCACGCGCTCGCGGGCAGTGCATTCGATGTCGATTTCGGAACGGACTACGATGTCGTGCTGATCCCGAATTTCCTGCACCATTTCGATGCAGCAACCAACGAGACGTTTCTGCGCAGAGTCCACGCGGCGCTGAAGCCGGGCGGGAAAGCGGTCACGCTGGAATTCTGTCCGAACGAGGATCGGGTGTCGCCGCTGACTCCGGCGCGGTTCGCCATCACGATGCTGCAGGGAACGGCGGGCGGCGACGCTTACACGTTCCGCGAGCTGGATGCGATGTTCCGGAACGCGGGGTTCACATCGAGCCGGCAGCAGATGCTGCCGTCCGAACAGACTGTGATCGTGTCGGTGAAGTGAGAGCGTCGGACGAAGTCCGGCCCCGGCCAGGTCAATTCGAAAGCTCTCGAATCTTTCGATGCAGGACAGCCGCCTGCGGAGAATCGGGATGGTGTTCGAGGAAACTGCGGAATTGCTCGATTTCCCCGGCGCGGTCGCCGCGGAGCCGGTAGATTTCCGCGAGCGTAAGCTGAGGATGCGAAAAGTGCGCCGGGTCGAGGGCGATCGCGGCTTTCAGATATTTCTCGGCAAGATCGTACTGATGAAGACCGAAATACGTGAGGCCGAGCTGTGAGTTGGCGAGAGCGTCGTTCGGTTTGCGGGTAACGGCGCGCTGGTTGTATCCGAGGGCTTCATCGGGTCGTTCGAGGTTCAGAAGCACGCCGCCCAGGTTGACCAGTGGTTCGTACGATTCGGGATCGGCCTCCAAAGCGCGGCGGAAGTTGGCTTCAGCTCCGCGGTAACGCTGCGTCTGATAATCGATAACGCCGAGTGCATTCCACGCCGCCGTAAACTGCGGCGCGATTTTGACAGCGGCTGTGAAGTGGCCGGCTGCGCAGTCGGCATCGCGGCGCGATAGACAGCGTTGCCCCTCTTCGAATTCGTGCGTGGCGCGATCGGGGATGGAAAGCACTGTCACCGAAACGGTGGCCCCGGCTGTGTGGACGTCATCGATGTGCAGCACAATATCGACGCGGCCGCGGGAGTTGGCCGTGCCCGGCCCGATTTCGATGGTCTCGGCTGTGTTCGCAACGGTCAGCGTGTAGGTTCCGGCGGCAACTTTGCGGAAACGGAATCGACCGTCGTCTCCGCTTTCGGTGGAACTTTCGAACGGCGCGGTCGCGCCGTGCAGGTAAACGTATGCCACGGCGGGCGGCTGGATATGACCGGTAAGGTCAAACGCCGGCACGGCTACTTCCAGAGCTGTTGGCTGGCGAGGCGCGCTCCGTCGGCTAGAGCCTTCAGCTTGGCCCACGCGATTTGCGGATGGACGCGGAATCCCATGCCGCAATCGGTGCCGCCGATGACGTTCTCCCGGCCGACGATGTTGGCGTAGCGAATGATGCGATCGGCGACGAGCTCAGGATGCTCGATCACGTTCGTATGGTGCGTGACGACACCGGGAATCAGGATTTTCCCTTCCGGGAGTTTCACGTGCTGCCAGACCTTCCACTCGTGCTCGTGGCGCGGATTGGCGGCCTCGAGCGAGTAGGCGCCCGCCGTGATCTTCAGCATCAGATCGACGACATGCTCGAGCGGCAGGTCGTGCGAATGCGGCCCATGCCAGCTGCCCCAGCAGATGTGATAGCGCACGCGCTCTTCCGGCAGCCCGCGCAGCGCCTGATTCAGAGCCTCGACACGCACCGCGGCGAATTTCCGATATTCATCGATCGGCGGATTGGGCACGATCATGTCGTACGTGTCAGGCAGCGCGGGATCGTCGATCTGCAGAATGAATCCGGCATCCACGATGGCTTTGTACTCATACTTCATCGCCGCGGCGAGAGCGAAGATGTATTCTTCATCGGTCTGGTAGTACTCGTTGTGGAAGAAGTGTTCCAGCCAGCCCGGCGCCAGCACAGTCATGAACGTTTCTTCGGGCCTGGTTCCCGCGGCTGCCAGCGCTTCTTTAAAAACCCGCAGGTCACTGGCAACTTCCTGCTGGCCGATATATTGAATGGGTCCCGAGACGATGGCGCGCTCGGGCAGCGCATTGAAGAACGGCAGCTCTTTGTAGAACTCGGCGAATTCCTGGCGTTCGCCGGTGTTCAGCGTCATGATCGCCGACTCGCCGGGCTTCAGCGGGCGCGTGCTGAGACCACTGAGGCGGCGTCCGTAGTAGCCGATGCCGAAGCCGATCTTGCCCAGTTCGCCATCGCTGACCACATCGATACCGGCATCCGCCTGTTTGCGCAGCACATCGACGACAGCGCTCTGAACCTTCGGCTTCATGGCATCGAGATCGAAACCCTGCCCGGACATCATGCCCGCCATGGCCTGGCGGTACTCGGGCGGACCATCGAGCCGTCCCGCATGCGTGGTGAGGATGCGATGGGTGCTGTGTTTCATTGCAGTGGTATCGTGACTTTGCCGGCGGGACTGTTATAGATCAGCTCCACCGAGTTGGTTTTGCCGCTCTTTTCGAAGAAGAGCAGGCCGCCCTGTGGTAGTGGCCGGTCGCCTTCGGGCAGAGAATCCATGTGGATCTTCTGCTCCCAGGCGCGCTTCACTTCGAAGGGGATGTGAATAAGCGGAGGAAGTTGCGGATCGGTGATGTTGGTGTGACTACCGCTGTTCTGGCCGTTGGTCCCCGTATTGACGCTGGTCTTTTTGTTGGCATCGTCCAGCATGTGCTGTGTGGGCGGCTCGTATTCGGGACTGATCAGCGACTTGAACGTGAGTTCATAAGGCTGCGCCGGCAACGGAGTTTTTTTGCCGTTGACGCGGAGAGAGAAGTCCTGAAAATTGAGCCGAAGGTTCGTTCCGGGAGGACCGTAGAGCGCAACCTCAACCACAAGGTAGTCTTCGGTCGTCAAAGTCAGAGAAGGATCGGGAATGGCGTGGCCGTCGAGCTCGGCGGCGATGATGATTTTTCCCGCCTGACCATGCGCCTGGTAATCGGTTGGCGCGGCGCGCGGCGGGATGCCTTTCGAGGCCTCGGGTTTTTCGCGAACCTCGGCCAGAGGCTTGTCCTGCGCCTGCGCGGTGAGAACGCCGAACGCGAGAGCGATCGATAAGAGTGGGATTTTCATTGATGCTGAATACCTACGAGATGACTGCGGTCCTTTTCGTTTTCCAGACAAACATATTCCATCAGCTGGACGCCGGGCATCAGGCGGTAGGTGCGGCTCTGCGTCCAGGGATGGGTATAGGCTTTGGGATCGTCGACGGTGACTGAATATGACATCGTGGCCGGTCCGGTGCGGCGAAAGCGTTCGGTCAGCTTCAGCTGATCGCTGTGCGGATGACCGTTGGTGTCCAGCGCAGTCCTGTCGTTCATCCTGGTTACTTCGACGACGAACGTGTCATCCTCCCAATGGCCGACGGATGTGCCAAGCCATGTGGGGTCCTTGCTGATGGAGCGATCGACGCCATCGGTCGGGATGGAGCGGAATACGGCCCAGGATTCGTACAGAATGACGACCTTCTTCGGTGACTGCACGATTTCGACCGGATCCGGCGCGTTGGCCTGGCGAGTGACGCCGACGGGGAGACATGGATCGGTCTTGCCGTCGAAGTGCGCGAATTTGTCTTTGCCCCAGTCTGTGAGCTGCGCGTCAGTGCCGCGCGTCAGATCGGGCGTGTAGGGTCCCTGCCAGACGCCGGAGAGATCGCCGCGCCAGTCAGTGGCATCGGACGCGGGCGGGGCGGCTGCTGCTGCTGAACAGACAGCCAACAGGAGCCACGAATGAACACGAATAGACACGGATGAATTACCTTCCTACTTTCCTACAAAGTGGCCGACATCGCGGTTGTTTTCTTCGCAGATGTATTCGATCAGCTCATCGTCGGGCTGGAGCACAGGGTTCTCGGTGATGGTCCAGGGCTTCGTGTAAGCTTTCGGATCGTCGATGGTAATGGCGAGTTCCATATGCCCGAAATCTTTGCGGTGGAAACGCTCGGTAACTTTGAGCGCCTCAGTGACGGGGTGGCCGTTGGTGTCGAGCCATGCTTTGCCGTTCGTGCCGGCGGTTTCGACGACGAGCGTGTCGCCGTCCCAGTGTCCGACCGAGTAACCCTGCCAGCTGGGATTCGGATCCTTCGGCAGCGGACGGCCGTCAGTGAAAATCTGGCGGAAGATGGTGCGCGATTCGTAGAGGATAACGATCAGGCCGGGCGTCTGCACGATCTTCCACGGAGAGGTAACGGCATCTTTTTCGGGAATGCCGGAGGGCAGGCAGAAATTGTTGGGATCGTCCTTGCCGGCCGTATCGATGCGGTGTTTGTATTCATCAGCGGCCCATGGCTGGAACGGGACCTCTTTGAGATCGGCGGCGATGTTGATGAGGTACTTGAGACCGGGAACGAGCCAGATACCGCCGAGGTCGGGATGGCCGTCGGAAAGCCGCGGCGCGGGCGCGTTCAGGTCGGCTTTGCCGTCTTTCGCGCGGGGGATTCCGGGCGTCTTGATGTTGAGCCACTGGGCGGAGACCGCCGGCGCTAAGGACAGCGCAGCGAGGCCTGCGAGCGGCAGAAGAATGGGCTTTTTCATTATTGGTCGATCCAAGTTACATATTGTATGCCTGGAAAATCAGCTCTACCAGGCGCGGTGACGCCTGCGGAGCATCCAACTCGATCTGCCGAAGAATCGGCTGCCGAGCGGTGGCGGAAGTTCTGCGCTATCGGGCGAGCCAGCCGGGCTCGTACCCCACGACCTAAGACCCCGAGATGCCCCGGCCAGGATTGACTTCGGAATCGCAACTCGCTATATCTCGTGATTCAGCAGAGAACTCTCATGAGGTTATTTATCGTCTTGTCATTTGCCGCGTTTTGGGCCGCCGGAGTGTCTGCGCAGACTCCGCAGCCAGCCGGGGCCGCGACGGCGGCCGGCGGAGTCCTCGTGGGCATCGCTGGAGCCGTGCCGGGTCCGGTGGCGGTTGCCTCGGGGACATTTACTTCAAGTATTGGGCCAGGTATGCCGGGCGGCGTCGTCACAGGCATGCCGTATTCGGCCGAACAGGTGACGGAACAAGTGCAGACGCTGGCGGACGGAACACATATCACGCAGCCGGCTCAGACGACCAGGCTCTATCGCGATTCGCAGGGGCGCACCCGTACGGAACGGAGTGCCCGCCTGCCGCCCGGACCGCTGGGAAAAGGAGTGGAGGCTCCCGTCTTTATTGAAGTCTCCGATCCGGTGGTGGGAGTGCACTACTCGTTCGAACCGAAGAGCCACAAGGCGCACAGGATTAAGGTGCTGATGCCGCCGCCTCCTCCTCCGCCACCGCCCGTGAGCGCGAACGGCACACGCGTCTCGAAGTTGATCCAGCTGACTCCGACGCTGCGGCCGACGCAGACCGGGGCCGCACCACCAGACCCGACTTCTCGTCCGCAGATTGCGCGGGAGTCTTTGGGAGTGCAGAACATCGAAGGTGTCCTGGCCGAAGGGTCGCGGATGACGGTGACGTATCCGGTTGGCGCCGTGGGCAACGATAAGACGATCACGACCATAACCGAAACCTGGACGTCGCCTGAGCTGAGGATGGTCGTGCTCACCAAGAGTTCGGATCCGCGGAACGGCGATTCTACGACGCGGCTGATCAATATCTCGCGGGCGGAACCGGACGCCGCGCTGTTTCAGGTGCCGGCCGATTACGAGATTGTGGAGCCGCAGTAGGAATGCTGCTTCGCTGAGCCTAATGGGCGGAAGCGAGTTGTTTCCGGATGAACGGGTTGTTCGGGAGCTTGTCGCTCCAGTGTTCCCAGAGATTGCGGCGCTGTCCTTCCCGGTTGGCGGCTTCTAATGCGAGACCGCTCTCCCGCTGAATGCGGGCAAGCGCAGACCAGACGTGGGAGATGTAAACCGCGTCGTGAAGATCCTTTTCCGGGTCCGAATTGGCGACTTTCATTTTTTCCAGAAGTTCGTTCCAGGTAGCCGCAGCGCTGGTATCCTCGCCGGATACGGACTGGAAATCGGCGAGCGCCTGAAGAGCCAGATACGCTTCGCCGCCGGGTTCCGCTTTCGCGGCGGGATAATCGCCCGCCTGACGAAGAAGGTCAAGGGCAGCATCGATCCGGCGCTTTGCTTCCGCGCTGTGGTGGAGCGCGAGTTCCGGGTACGAAGAACTGGCAAGGAGCGCAGCCTGGGTGCGGCGCGTTGCGATGTTCGGATTCTTCACGTGGCGAACGCGCGCGATGGCCGCGTCGTAGATCGCAAGCGCCTGCTGCGGATTTTTGTGCCGCACAATATCGCCGAGACGGCGCGCGATCTCGGCGGCGAGCTGATGATCCAGGTCTTCGTCCGCGTCCTTCGACGCCAGATCGTCAGCGATCTCAAAGCCCTCGCGAAGCACGGGCTCAGCTTCATCGGGCTTATCCAGACTGATGTCGCCATCCTCGCCGAGGATTGAGCCTTCGCGCCACAGCGCGAGAGCGAGATTGGCGCGCTGCGGCGCGAGACCGGGGTCTGAAACCTTTTCCTGAAATCGCCGCGACTCGCGCACCGCGGTGAGCGCCCCATCGAGATCCCCGGTTTGGCGAAGCGCTTCCGCGAGGATTCCGTACGCGAGACTCTGCTGGCCGGCTGAATTTTTGATCTGCTTTGCAAGGTCGATGGACTTTTTCGAATAGCGAACGGCATCGTCGAACCGGCGGCTGTCGGTAAACGTGACGGCGACATTGCTGTACATGAATGAAATCTCGCCCGTATCTTCCGAACTCAGATGCCCGAGGCTGGTGATGCGGTCGAGCTTCGAGCCGGCGTCAAGCGCAAACCGCAACGATTCCGCGCGCCGGTTCTGCGTTCCGGCCGTGACCATGCGATCGTGCGCGATGGTGGCCGAGGTCAGCAGGGCGCGAGGGTCAGCCGGGTCTTTCGCGAGCACCGAGTTGACCAGTTCGTCGGCCCGGCGGAGACTTTCTTCGGCCTGCGCGAACTCGCCGAGATTGGCGTTGACCGGCACTCCCTGCACGTGCGCCAGCTGCACGTACTCAGAACCGAGTTCGAGCGCGAGACCCTTATCGCCGCGCACTTCCGCGCCTGCCTTCCGCAGATAGTCGAGAGACGTGGAAACGATCAGCTGGCGGCCTTTGGTGGTGCCGGGCGTATTGCGGATCGCCGCATCGATATCGAAAACCCTGCTGGCAAGCTGACGAACCTGAAGAAATCGCTGCTCAGCGACGGAGCGCTCGCGGTTGGCAATATAGAGCCCGGCGGTAAGGCTGATTATGGCCACGGCCCCGGCGGTGACGGGGACCCAATAGCGGCGCACGAATTTTCGGGCGCGATACCATGCATTGCCGGCGCGGGCGCGCACGGGTCGGTTATCGAGGTATGCGCGTATGTCCTCAGCGAATGCGTCGACCGTCGGATAGCGCTCCTCCGTTTCGGCACGCAGAGCTTTACGCAGGACGGATGCGATGTCGCGTGGAATACCCGATTGCGCCGCGTCGGCCGGAGGGTCGGATGGGCGCTCGGCTTCCGGGGCGAGAAGCTTGTGCAGTACGGCTCCCAGCGAATAGATGTCGGTTGCGATCGAATAAGCCTCACCGCGCATCTGCTCGGGGCTGGCGTATTCCGGGGTCAGGATGCGGACCACCGTGCGCGAATTTTCCGAAGCATCCAGAATCGTGGCAATCCCGAAATCCAGCAGTTTGGGGTTGCCGGAGGAGTCGACCAGAATATTCGAAGGCTTCAGATCGCGATGGACGACCAGATTGCGATGGGCGTACGAGACGGCCTCGCAGACGGCGAGAAACAGGTTCAGTACTTCGCGCAGATCGAGCCCGGCGCAATAAGTGTCGATAGTGACGCCATCGACAAATTCCATGGCCAGGTAGGGCTGGCCGTCGGCGGTGCGGCCGGCGTCGAGAAGGCGGGCAATACCCGGATGATTCAGGGCCGCCAGAATACGGCGTTCGCGCAGGAATCGCTCGAGAAAGGCCGGTGAAGCGGCGCCGGAGCGAACAACTTTGATGGCGACGAGCTGTTCAACTTCGCCATCCGTGCGTTCGGCCAGGTAAACGGCGCCCATGCCGCCATTGCCGAGGGGCCGGACGACGCGATAGGGCCCCCAGGTGGTCTGGTTCGAAACCTGTCCGTTGGCTTCAAAAGCTTCCTCGGCGGCGTGGGCAACGTGGCCGGTTAACGACTCGCCGGTTCGGTCGAATCGCAGCAGCGATTCCACTTCATCGCGAAGCTCCGCGGGAACCTTCCGGCTGGCGTAATACGCTGAGCGAGCGGCGGGGGCGAGGTCGGCAAGCTCTTTGAAGAGCGATATTACTTCCGTACGCAGGAATGCCTCGTGAATGGGCGCATGGCCGCGATGTATAGTATGGCGGATCGGGGCAGTGGGGGACAACGATGGGGAATAACGATGACGCGTTTGCCTCGATCCCGAGTGCGGCGGGCGAGAATGACAAGTAGTATGCGCGATGGCTGCTGAAGTTACGCTGCTGCTGCGAAAGTGGCGGGACGGCGATCAGGACGCTCTCGATACCCTTATGCCGCTCATATATGGTGAGCTGCATGGGATGGCGCGGCTGTTCCTGCGCAACAGGCGGCCGGACGATACCCTGCAGCCGACGGCGCTGGTAAACGAAGCGTGGCTGAAGCTTTTCGACAGCGCAAAGCCGCAGTTTGCCGATCGGGCGCATTTTCTTGCGGTGATGTCGAAGGTGATGCGTCACGTGCTCATCGATCATGCCCGTGCAGCGGCGGCGATTAAGCGAGGCGGCCAGGCGCAGAGGGTCGAATGGGACACGGCCATCGTGGTGGAGGCTGGCGGGAGCCGGAGTCAGGTTCGAATGATCGAACTCGATCAGGCGCTGGAAGCGCTGTCCGCGGAAAATCCGGATCTGGGGCAAATCGTCGAGATGCACTATTTCGGCGGCATGACCGCGGAGGAGATTTCAGTGGTCTGCGGGCGCTCGGCGCATGTCGTACGGCATGAGCTGCGTGTGGCGCGGGCGTGGCTGCGTCGGAGGCTGGCGGAGGGCTGAAGGTTGTAACAGAAGTCGCGGCCGCCGGCGCTACTTGTTCCAGCCGTGGAACGGGGAGCGATCGCCTTTGCTCCAGGATTCGCGGAGCCCGGGAACACTCAGATCCCAGTCGGGGCGGATTTCGCGGGTGACTTCGCGCAGGTCGTGCCAGAGGTCATCCAGCGAGGGACGGCCCCAGAACCAGTAGCCGTTGTAGATGCGGTGAATCACCAGACCGGGTTTGAGCACGAGCGTATGGGGGATCATCGGGTTGTGCTCGGGGTCGGTGTACTCCTGGATATCGAGATCCTTTTGGACGATTCGCCCGGGATCGGAGAGAAAGGGCCACTGAGCGGTTACGGCGGTGCGAAATTCCTGCAGTGTGTGATGCTCGTCCGTGGCAATGGTGGCGATCTGCGTGTACGCGACGGAAATCTTCGGGTAAAAGGCGGCGAGTTCGCGGTGCTGCACGTGCTCCTTGGGGCAGTAGTGGCCGCGGGCCAGCGTGAGGATCAGCGGGTCGTCGCCCTGGAGCTCGCTGAGGCGGCGCGGGGTGTTCGTGTGATCGGGAAGCTGGTAGTCGGGAAAAGCGCGGCCGGGAACGATGTCAGAGCGCATAGGTTTGGGGACATGGTAGCGCCTCGGAGGAGTGCGCTGCCAACCAGGACGGGTGCCAATACTTACGGTTTTGCCGGGGACGTCTGCCGCGCAGCAGCGTCCGATGCTGTTTCGTTCGAAGCCGGCGTTTCAGATGGCCTGACGAAGTCGAGAATCTGCATGCCGACGATGAACGAGCCGGGACCCTCGGGCCGGCAGAATCGCACCTGGGCTGAGACCTGATAATCCTGCAGACTGAGCCGGACCGGGCAGTTGGCAGGCATCATCGATTCGGCGCGGACGCGAAAGCCGTTGCGCGAGACGTCGAGGACTTCGCCTTTGAGGGGGTGTTCGGC
>Ga0335085_10011616_pt1 | contig 13049 bp, 9 predicted proteins | sample Lox_Sample_45_FD_206712 | JGI IMG/M metagenome (GOLD analysis project Ga0335085, IMG submission 206712) | Soil microbial communities from Loxahatchee National Wildlife Refuge, Florida, United States - Lox_Sample_4.5 | ecosystem: Environmental > Terrestrial > Soil > Wetlands | place: USA: Florida...
TCAGCCAAGTCCTGCGATTCAATCCGTACACAATCGCCAGCAATACGAAGCACAGCAGCAATAGGATCAGTGCGGTCTGATTTGCTCCCACGTAATCGGAGGACTGCACGCGGTCATAGATGTCGATGGAGACGGTTCGCGTGACTCCGGGGATGTTTCCTCCGACCATCAGCACGACCCCGAATTCTCCCATGGTATGCGCGAAGGAGAGAGCGAAGCCCGTGATCAGCCCCGGAACGGAGAGTGGCGCGATGATTCGAAGGAATGTCCGAAGCTGGGATGCTCCAAGCGTGGCCGAGGCCGCGATTAGTTTGCGATCAACACTAGCGAAAGACGCGGCGAAGGGCTGCACGGCAAAGGGCAGGCTGTAGAGGATCGAGCCAAGGATCAGCCCTCCAAAAGTGAATGCAAGAGTATGCCCGGTGAGCGCAATCCACCAACGTCCGAGAGGACTGCGCGGACCGAGAGCTACGAGAACGTAGAATCCGAGGACGGTGGGTGGAAGCACGATTGGCAGGGCGACGAGAGCTTCGATCAGGAATTTCCAGCGCCAGTGGGAAAATGCGATCCAATAGGCGATTGGCAAACCGAGCACCAGCAGGATCAGCGACACCGTAATCGCCAAGTGAAGCGTAAGGCGGAGGGTTTGCCAATCAATGGCCATCAGGGCGGATTGAGTACATTCAGAATTCTATCGGCTGGCGGGCGGAATGATTCCATTCATCCGCAGATAAACAACCATCTGACCGTAGTGGTCATAAGCGTGCCAGGTGATACTTGTGGCCAGTCCCAGGCGGGATACTTTGCCCTCGCCGAATGGGCTTCTTACCGTATCGATCAAGTTCGATTCGTTGATCGTTGCGACTGCCTTGCGAACGTAGGCGAACGAGTCCTTCAGATATTTCAGGACGTCGGCCTTGCTGGTGATCGAAGCAGGACCGGACTCGCCGTTAATGTCGACAGGTGGTTTTTCTTCCAGGATGGCAGCGGCGATTTCGTAGTTCACAGCGGAGACGTGCTTAATTTGCTGGGCGAAGGTGCGTACGCCTTTGAACTCACCACTAGTAGGCGCAAATCCGTACTTGTCTTCCGGCATGGCTTCAGCAGCGGGGATGAATTCCTCCTCCAAATTGCTTATCGTGTGGTCGAGAATCACCGTAACGGTGCGGTGCTCTTCCTTCGGCGTGCCGGCGTGTGCCACCACTGCTGAGAGTAGCAATAGGGCAATCGCTGCCGTCCTTGTCTTCATAGTTCCCCCAGGCTGATTAATCACGAACGACCGCTGGAGCAAGCTGCAATTCGTCCGCCGTTAGGCGATGGCGGCGGATCGTGGATAATCCCAACACCATAGCCAGTGCGGACCACGCCAAAGCGGCGGGAACGCCCTGGCGGGCGGCGACTGCTCCCCAGATCGTGCTACCGAGCGCCATACCTCCCTGCAGCACGAGCAAATACATGGAGAGCGCCCGAGCCCGCATCCATGACGGGCACATGGTTTGCGCCACCACGTTGAAGCAAGCGAGGATGCCGATCCAAGCCGCTCCAGCCGTAAACAATACCAGACAAAGCAGCTCAAAGATATGGACTTGTCCAGTCAAAAAGGTCATCAGCGCAAAAACCACTGTTGCGCCCGCGACCAGTCCGTCGATCGAATACTGCAAGCGTAAGCGCGGCAATACAGCCGCTCCGGCGAGCGCACCCAGCCCGAAGCAGGTCAGCAGAAATCCGTAACCTTGCGCTCCATGGGGCTGGCAGACAACCGGGAGAAGCGCGAGCAGAGAAGTGGCGCCCATGCTAAACGCTCCCGTACGAATCAGGACAGATCGGACTTGAGGCGCACCTTTGACATAGCGAAACCCTTCGCCGATGGCTTCACGCAACCGGAGTGCTGGCAAAGGTGGATGCGGTTCGCGTTTCCATCGGTATAGGAAGAGGATCACTCCGAAGAAGGAAGCTGCGTTCAGCAGGAAGGACCATCCGGAACCGGCTGCCGCGACGACCAATCCTCCCAAGGCAGGACCTGCGGCACGGGCTACGTTGAACCCCGCCGAATTCAGAGCGATGGCTGATGCCATCCGTGGCGGAGAGACGACTTCCGGAGTAATTGCCTGCCACGCCGGATCGTTCATAACCGCGCCCACGCCCATCAGGAATGTGAATACCAGCAGGGCCCATGGAGTGACTGCTCCGAATAGCGTAAGAACACCGAGAGCGGCGGCAGCCAATACCATCCAAGCTTGCGTAAACAAAAGCAGGCGCCGGCGATCGACCATGTCGGCCAATGCTCCCGCAGGAAGAACGACGAGAAATACCGGAATCGCAGCAGCGGCCTGCACGAGGCTTACGATTAGAGGTGAGGCCGTGAGTTGCGTCATCAGCCACCCGGCACCGACGTTTTGCATCCATGTGCCGGTGTAAGAGACGACGGCTGCAATCCAAAGCGAGCGAAAGAGGGGTTCCGTCAAAGGAGCCCAAGCGGGATCTGCGCGCCGAAGGCTCCCCACCGCCGGAACTGTAAATTGATCAGCCAATCACTATTCCTCGTGCCGTTTCCGCCAATCCACCATTGTTCAAACTTTGGCCTTCAAAAATGGCCATTCCGAATCTTTCCATGCACGAATCATGTAAATCACGAGACCAGACAACAGGATCACGACTGCGTAGCGCATTTCTTTCTGCCAATTTTGTCGCTTGAACAGGATGAACAGGAAACCTGCGCTCGCCAACAACGCCGGCAGCGGATACAGCCACATGCGAAACGGTCGGGGCAATTCCGGTTGGCGGACCCGGAGCACAATCGAACCCACTGCCTGGACCAGGAACTGCAGAATCAGGCGAATTACGACGAGCGCTGCGATCGCATCCTGAAGTCTTAAGAAGCAGAAGGCTGCGGCCACTACTCCCAAAGCCATCAGGGAAACATGAGGGAAGCGGTGCACCGGATGTACCTTCGCAAATGCCTTGAAGTAGTTCCCATCCTTCGCTGCCGCATAGGGCACGCGGGAGTACCCCAGCATAAGCGAGAAAACTGACGCAAACGCCGTTGCGATTACCAGACCGGTCACCAGCCGGGCCGCCCATTCGCCATACACCGTTCGCATGAATAACGACACAACATACAATTTGTTGTTATCCTGTCCGGCCTTGAGCATGTCCTGCCATGGCACGACAGCCAGGATGCACAGGTTCATCAGTAGATATAGACATGCGACCAGCAGAATGGAAAGCAGCAGGGCGCGGGGAATGTTCTTTTCCGGATCCTGGATTTCATCTCCAAGAAAACAGACGTTGTAGTACCCCCAATAGTCGTATGCCGCGATGAGCATGGCCCCAGCCAAGCCAGCGCCAAACCGGTGCGTCAGCGCGAAAGCGCCGGGTGGGAAGTCGAACGCCCGTGCCGCATTGAAGTGAGTCAGACCGGCGAAGATGATCCAGCCAATCGTGCCCATCACTCCAAACCACAGGATCTTGGATAACCGTCCAATGACGGTAATTCGGCGATACAAGAGCAGGACGGTGAGGAAGCAAACCAAGACCGCGACGGCTGTTCCTGGGGTAACGATCCAATTCACCTGAAGCGTACCAACCCACGGCGCATGCACTGCGGCTTGGTGATGCGCATAGACGGTTTCGAGTTCTGGCCAGTAATAGGCAGCGTATCCTGCAAGACCGATACAGCCGGTCGCAATCGACAAGGGCGCGGAAAAAGAAACCTGCCAGATGTAAAGAAAGGAAATCAGCCGGCCCCATTTTTGTGGCCCATAAATTTCTCGCAAATAGCGATAGGATCCGCCAGACATTGGCAAGGCGGCGCCGAGTTCCGCCGAAACCAGCCCATCGCAAACCGCCAATAGAGCGCCCGCGATCCATCCCAACAACGCTTGAGGCCCGCCCATCGCCGCGACGACCAGTGGCATGGTGATAAACGGACCCACACCGATCATGTCGATCATGTTGAGCGCGGTGGCGCTCCAAAGTCCCATGCCCCGGATCAGGGTGGGCGAACTCGTGTCCGTTTTTGCTGGAGAACCCATGTCTTGGTTGGAGCGAGCGCCGCATGCTCGATCCTGCAACGCTCTTACTGACAACTGGGCACAAACATCTGGCTAATGCTTCCCGGCGCTCAACAGATTCACGTACAACCGCACTGCGCCGGGCACGCCCGCCGGCAACTGACGGAAGAAGGCATACCCTGTATAGATGTATGTTCCCTTGCCGACCTGCGCGCGCAGCAAGCCACCCTTCTGAGCCTCTTCGCCCGGGTCATGGCAAGACAACAGGGGTGCGAAGTGGTCGTCCCACTTGCTCATGAAATACAATCCGCGCTCTTGGATCCATCCGTTGAAATCATCAGCGCTGATCTTGTTTGGATACTGAAATACGGAATCCTGCGGGACGAGAATCTCCACGGAAGCTTCTTCGACTGAAACTCGCGCGCGACTCAGATCAGCCGGATACGGAGTGAATTTCCCGGAATTGAATTCGCCTGTGCCTGTGTTGTACTGCACCAGCAGAGTGCCACCGGCAGAAACGAAGTCGAGTAGCTTCTTGTTGTTCGCCACTACGTCTTTTTGGGTATCGTAGGCGCGAATCCCGAGAACAATCGTTCCGAATCGGTTCAGATCTTCCCTGGCTAGTTGTTCTGCCGGAATCATGCTGACATTCATCCCGACCTGCTTCAGGACTGTCGGAATGTCGTCTCCTGCGCCCATGATGTAGCCGACTTTCAACTCATGCGGCACTTGCACATCCACGATGCTGACACGTTGGCGAGCCGGCTGATAGTAGTAAAAGCTGCCAAGATCTTCACGAGTGACGAGAGTGTATCCCTCGCTGTACTTTTCACCGCCTGACTCCAGAACGGCGCGTACAGTCGCGCGGCCCTGCTGCAGTCCGGATGGAAAAACCTTGAACTGAAAGTCCTGCTTCTCTCCGCGGTGGGCAAGGTTCACCGTGATCTGGGCAGGATCCGAGCGCCAGCCCTGCGGCAATTCCAGGCGGATATTCCCGCTCGCGGCGGCACTCAGATTGCTGGTCACTCCGACAGTCACCGCCGAGTTGGCACCGTTGTGTGTGGAGATGACTTGAGTGCCGGGCTCAAGCATCACTGAGAAGGCGGGCACAATGGCCAGCGGTCGCGTGCGTTGCTTGCCTGACTCATCCCGATAAGGCGTAACTACCGGAGTCGTGATGCCGTTATGTGCGTGGCCTTCTCCTCTACCCCCGACGAAATATTCCACCCGCGCGCGCAGAGCCGGTGGTGGGAACGGAAGTGTTGCGTATTTCTCGTTGTCGATGTGGTTGATGCTCTCGGTATCGGGATCATCCCGGTGCCAATATGGACGCGTATAGGGAGTATCTTTCGGGACACGCAGGCGAAAATCGGCGTGCAAATCATCACCGGGCTTCACCGTCTCCGGACGTGTCTTTCCGTTGATGGTGTTCCAGCCGGCGGGAACTTCGAGCTTGATGTGATCGATGACAAGCGGCAGCTTCGAACCATTGTGAAGCGTGATCCCGATGAGGAACTCCTGGCCCGGAGACACAGTAGTTTGCGCATCCGCCTCTTTGGGAATTTCAGAGCTGGGTTCGTTGGAGGATGCGTGCGCAGCCAGGGTAACGCCGAGCGCCAGATTGAGCGCAGTCTCCGCTTGTTGGTGTTTTTCTTCGAGTATCTGAATCACACTCGCGGTTTCCGGGTTACTCATGCCGCCCTTGCGTAACCGCTCCAAGAAACCGTTAAGCTCGTGCACAACAGCCGTAAGGGGCGTTATGGCATCGGTCGGGTTCCTCGCGGCATCTGCATCGGTGACTGACGCTGCAATCTTCGTCAATCCCTCCTTCAGCCACGCAGTGGCCGCGCCACCTGCCCCGAGACGCGATGTCAGACCCGGCAGGCTAGTATCAATCCCATCGAAGAAGTTCTTCTCGTGAACATCCTTGCCAATCGGTTCGGCGGAATCGACGAGCTTGTAGAAAGTGAATCGGTCTCCCGGATCTACCGTCCAGTTCGCTGCACCCTGCGACATCTGATGCCGCAGTCCTTCCATGGCGAACTGCACATAAGACATCTTCAACGTCTGTGAGGGCTCGCCGGTATTGAACTTCACCGTCCAGGAAGGATCGGAGCAAGTCGTGGCACCCCAAGGACAGACATTGCCGATATAGAACTTCTTCACTTGCCAGGGCGCAAGTCCCTGCGCGATCTGTTCGGGAAATCGCTTGGGATCGGCGGCTGCGCGGAACGCCTCCTTGGCCAGAATGCTCGAAGCCTGATGATTCCCATGGCCGTCGCGCTCTGTTCCCGAGAATCGCGCGACCAGAACGTCGGGACGGAAGGTTCGAATTACCCGCACGATGTCTCCGAGAGCGACATCGTGCCCACCCCACTTGGCAAAAGTCTCGTCGGCATTTTTGGAAAATCCGAAATCAGCGACGCGCGAGAATCTTTCCTGCACGCCGTAATACTGATCGGAGGCGAGCAACTCTTCGGCGCGCAAGACGCCAAGCACGTCTGAGAGGTTGCTGCCGACTTTGTTCTGGCCACCCTCGCCACGATTCAACGTCATCAACAACGTGCTGACCCCACGTCCACGTGCCTGGAGTGTCAGCAAGCCTCCATCTTCGTCGTCGGGATGGGCGACCACCTGCATAAGCCGGGCAGTAGTCCCCAGGCGCAACAATTGCAGCCGCAAACCGGCGGTTCCCTGATCCTGCGGGAGTTCCGCCGGGACACCCTGATACAGCAGGCTCGGCGGGTCGGCCGAAGATGCTGGGTCGACGACGGCAGGTGCCTTCGGCGTGCTGCTGGGGCTTGTGCGCGAAGTTCGAGCTTGGGCCGGAGCACAGAGCGCGCCGATGGCGAGCAAACATACCATCGTCAATCCGAAGAAGCGTAAATGCAGAAAAACTCTGGAAAAGCGGCTGGCAGTCGGCCGCAGATTGGCAGGTCCGGATTCTCTCACGCTACAAGGATGGGGCCTAGCCCCTCTCCGTTGCAAATTCTTTCGCTCCGCTGGATCGCGTGGTTAGACTTTCCATGACCATCATCGTTAGCTTGGTTTGTGTTAATCAGGTTAAACGTCACACAGATCGACGGCGTTGCGTAGTGAGACCAGCGGATCTCCTGCCGGCACGAATTCATGCGCGACATATCCGCGGAACCCGGTTTCTGCAATCGCCTTCATCACGCCGTCCCATTGCACTTCCTGAGTATTGTCGAGTTCATGACGGCCAGGGACGCCGCCGGTATGGAAGTGTCCGATCCATTGAATGTTTTTCCGAATCGTCTCGATCAGGTCGCCTTCCATAATCTGCATGTGATAGATGTCGTAGAGCAGCCTGACGTTTGGGGAATTGACTTCCTGCATGACGCGCACGCCCCACGCGGTGTGATCACACATGTAATCGTGATGGTCGCGCTTACTGTTGAGTAACTCCAGACAAATGTTCACCCCGTGATCTTCCGCAATTTTCTTAACCCGATTGAGCCCCGTGATGGTGTTGCGAGCACCCTCATCGTCGGACATCCCCCCGCGATTGCCGGAAAATGTAATCACGTTTGATACGCCCGCCTTTGCGGCTCGCGGGATATTAGTGCGGAACGCCTGCTCAATGGCGGCATGGTTTTCCAAACGGTTCAGGGCGTTGTTGATCTCGCCCCCACCAGCGTATCCCATAGCGCAGACAAGGCCGTATTTGCGTGGGATGTCGAATTCATCGACCTCCAGCAGATCAATTGCCTGCAAGCCGATTTTCGCGGCGTACTCGGCGAGTTGATCGAGAGACAATTTGGAGTAACACCATCGCGAGACAGATTGGCGAATCCGGCCTTTGCGTGCTGGCACAGGGGACGCCAATGCGGTTTGCGACGAAAGTTGCGATGCCGCCAGGCCTGCCACCGAGGACTTCAGTAATTCGCGTCGAGTGAACTTTTGCATAGAGGGTTGGAGCAACGGAGGCGGCTGCCTTACTGACGGCCCTCCTTGACCACAGACTGGCAGTTGCTCGCGGCCGTGAGCACTTCGTTGAACGCGGTTTCTTTGCGCAGGTTCTTCAAGAGTGGGTCATCCAGCAGAGCCGAATACGCGCAATAATTCTGCTGCACAGCAGCCTTGAGCAGCCGCAAGGCGGGCTCATTCTGGCCACAGGCAGCCATCAGTGCTCCTACGTGGTACCAGGCCTCGGCATCCGGTTCTGACATCACGGAAGCCTCGTTGTCGTGAACGATCTTAGCCAAATCTGCCGGACGTTGCGGTGCGGTACAAGCCTCCATCAACTCCCCATGGTACGAGGAGGCCTTGCCCATGTTTTTCGCGGCTTCGTGAGCCTCACTGGTTTTCCCTTCCGCCAGGAGGATAAATGGGGTTACCCACGCGGCCCATTCAGAGCCGGCATCGAGATGAACGAAATCGTTGGCCCGGTCGGTCTTGCCGATCTCCAGGAATGACCACGCGCACGAGCGGAACGTGAAGTTGCCGGGATCAAGTTGCCTGGCGGCATTGCACTCCTGTGTGGACTTGTCGAACATCCCGGCATATCGCAACACATAGGCGAGGGCAAAGTGCGCGTCTGCACTTTGCGGACGTCGCCTGACAAGGTCGGTAGCAGCATCATAGGCGCGGCCCAACTCTCCTCGTTCCACGCGGTTGGTGATGAGCTGACTGGCCGCCATGATGCGGTTGGGGTCCAAGGTAACAGCGCGTTCGTAAGCGTGATTGGATCGCTGGAACATCTCCTCGCCACCGCCGCCGTAGGTTGAATCGAAGTAATACCGCTGTCCCAAGGCTTCCCAGGCTGGCGCATACGAAGGGTCAATTCCAACGGCCCATTCCAGCATCTTGATGGCCTCTTTGTTGGGGGCCGGGTCGTGAGGTACTGCAACGCTGCGCAGGTAGAAATCGTATGCCTGCTGGTTCTTGGGCCGGGATGCCGCCGCCTCCGACGAACCAGCTGCGCCTCCCAGGATTGGCAACAGACCGTGTTGCACCTGAGTGGTTAGTTGCTCTTGCAATCCGATCAGATTCTCCGCTTTTTCCGTGACGGTCGTGTGCCAAAGCAGGCGATCTGAGGGCACGTCAATGGCCTCCAGGGTAACCAGCAGTTGATCGCCCTGCTTGCGGAACGATCCCGAAAGCAGGCGTCCCACGCGCAATTCCTGTCCGACTTTTTTCGGGTCGAGGTCGAGAGCAACATACTTGCGAGTAACCGATGACGGCCTTACCTCGAGGGTTCGGGAATAGGTGAGGACGCTGGTCAGTTCGTCGGAAAGGGCGAAGCGCAAGTAGTCGACGTTGAAGTCACCATTCATGTTCTGAAGCGGCAGAACGGCAATCGCATTACGCTGCTCGGCGCTGGCCATTTCACGATGCTTGTACCACCAGGCTCCGACCGCAGCCAGGACCGTGATCAGGAGGGCCGCGGTACCGAGCAGAAGATAGGTCTGGAGGCGGTTGCTGTGCCCGAATGTTCTGCTTGCTGCACGGAGCTTGGCTGTGTGACTGCCGCTTTTGATCTGGCCGGATTCAGTTTCGCGCTTCAGCAGCACCAGGTCCGATTTCATTTCCGCGGCAGACTGATAGCGACGGTTGCGGTCCTTCTCCATCGCCTTGCCAATGATTCCTTCCAACTCAATCGGTATCTTGGGATTTACCTCATGCGGGGGAACGGGCTTGGAATGCAACACGGCATCCAGGGTGACCAGGGAGTTGGCACCTGTGAACGGTTTTTTCCCCGTCGCCATCTCATAGAGGACGACCCCAAAGGAGAACAGGTCGCTGCGCGCATCGACGGTCTCGCTGCGTGCCTGCTCGGGTGACATGTAGACCGCTGTCCCCGGGATGACTCCCACGGCAGTCAGAGAATTATCTGCTCCCGCGTCGTCTTCCGTCCCGAGGTTATGAACGAGCTTGGCAAGGCCGAAATCGAGAACTTTCACCTGACCGCTGGGCGTCAGGAAAATATTTGCGGGCTTGATATCGCGATGGACGATGTTCTTGGCGTGTGAGGCCATGAGCGCATCGGCAACCTGCACCCCCACCTCAAGGACCTTTTCCACGGGCATAGGATGGCCCGCGATGTGTTGCTTCAGGCTCTCACCCTCCAACTTCTCCATCACGATGAAAGGGTGCCCGTTGTTGTCTTCAATGCCGTGGATCGTGCAGATATTGGGGTGGTTCAGGAGAGAGGCGGCACGCGCCTCCCGGGTGAATCGCTCCAGCGACTTGGGATCGCCGGCCAAATTCTCAGGGATGAATTTGAGGGCGACGTGGCGGCCCAGTTTCAGATCCTCGGCCTCATAGACCACGCCCATACCACCGCCCCCGAGCTTGCCGAGGATTCGGTAGTGGGATACTTGCTGGCCGATCATAAGAGCGATGAACGCTGCCCGGCGGTGGTCGCGGTAATGTTAGGCCGCTGGCCCATTCCGGTCAACTGGCTTATACCAGACGTTTAGCGGCGACACAGAACGCCGGAGGTTCAACCCTTCCCCATTCTGAACGCATTATGCGCGTTCCCAAAAAGTTTCTCGCCATGTCCATTCGGTATGATGCCCGCCCCAGCATTTGTGGTTGAGAAGGACTAGCATAGAACAAGCAAAGGCTGCAGGGAGAAATGCCGTGATCAAAGCCCGTTTTTCTGCCGATAGACCGGTGCCAGGCCCCACTCCCGTTGTGCAGGATATTCATGAGGCCATCCGGCGTCGGGCCGAGGAAATTTATGTACGTAACGGACGGGCCCCAGGCCATGATCTGGAAAACTGGGCGCAGGCCGAGCGTGAAATCCGGGCTGAAGCAGAATTGCGAGGCCCTCGAACTGCAGTTGTCGTCAGTGTCAATGGCATAAGGTACGTGGGCGAGTATCGTCCTGAATTGTCGGACGGATACGTTCCGGGCGAAATCAGAGCAGGGGGGAAAGTGCTGGTTCGGCTGGATGGCGACCGAATGTTTATCTCACGGCCCAACGGCAAGGAACTGGAGACTCGCATCGTCCAAAAGATCGGGTAAAAATGATCTTTGCTTTGGCGGGTCAGGAGTATCGATGTTGATATAGTGCAGGAATGTTGTACCTGCTCGTCGAGAGCCAGAAGCGGCCACGGGAACAGAGCTTACTCACGACGCTGCGTCACCTGGGCGCTGCGGGTTTGTTCGTTCTCGCCATGCTCGATAGCTCTCCGTTGCCCACCTTCGGAGGAGCAGACATACTGACCGTGGTTTTAGCGGTGAGCCACCGGCCTTTGTGGTACGAGTACGCGGCTTCCGCGACGGCCGGATCGGTTTTGGGAGCGTACCTGACCTTTCGCCTCGCGCGCACTGCAGGATCTGCCTATTTGGACAGAAAATTCAAGAAAGGCAAGCTGTCAAAGTTCCTGAAAATCTTCAAACACTGGGGAACAGGGACTCTCATTGCCTCAACTGCCATCCCATTGCCGACGCCGACGAGCATGTTCTTCGCCGCCGCAGGGGCAGGGGACTACCCTCTGGGTAGGTTTCTCGCCATTGTCATCGTCTGCCGGGCGGCACGTTATTTCGGCATCGCCTTTGTTGCCGGTCACTACGGGCGCAGCTTCCTGCGGGTGCTGCGACATCCTCTCGATCATTGGGGATGGCTGGCATTCTTCGTCGGGATGATGGCTGCGTTGATTGCGGGCGGCGTACTGGCAAGCCACCGGCTGGAGTCGGTCCGGTCAGAGTAAGTCTGCGAACGATCCGACAAAACAGGTGTACAATCGCACCCTATCTGAACGGTTGCGGTTGATGCGTGACCGAAAACTGAGAAGGCGGGTCGAACCGATGAACTCGAAAGGCAGATTCGTTGTTGGAGTATTGACCGCTCTCGCGATGATGCTGCTGACGTTTGCTCTACCCAGGGGAACCGGAATGCGGGATGCCATGCTCGTGCAGTTCCCGATGACCGTGGGAATCTGGGCGATCTTCGTGTTGTTGTTTGTAAGATTGAAATAGCGATTTACGAAAATTATGGTGTGGACGTGGAGCGCCTATGCCACGAAAAGCCCTGCCGAGGCGCCCACCCATTCCATGTTCTTGTTGTGATCCACACCCATCATCAGTCCGCGGCCCATGCGGATGATGGTGAGCACCGGCTTCAGTTCGTCGAGCCAGATGTACATCACACGGACTTCTGCTTTTGTGCCTCCGAAGGGAGTCTCAATCACAGGCTCGAAATTCAGGCGCTCCTGCAGAATATAGTGCGGGCGCTTGTCCGGAGGAATGGCAGTGATGTCTTCTTTCTTCGGCGCGATCATTACGCCAAGCCCCGCGAACGAATAGAGCGGTTTGAGAGCGTAGTTCTCGAGATCGGAGGGGATCTTTGGGAGTTGGTCGAGGAACCACGTTTTTGGGACCGACTCATGCTTGAGGTAGGGGATAGAGAACTTGCTGATGCGGAAGTACCAGTTGGGGTGTCCGGCCCACTCGACGTCGAGGTCGTCGCGCCAGTCGAAGGCGAGCTTCACGTTCTTGCGCTCAAGTTCATCAACGATCGCGCGGTTGTAGATGCGGCGGATCGGGATGCGTTTTCCGTCGCGTTCGTAGTAGAGGCGCGAGCCATCCTTCTTGATGTCGACGATGTTGACAGCGCGAACGCCCAGCATCTTTTCGGTGAGGAGAAAATCAGGTAGCGTCTTCTGATGCAGGGGATCGATCTCCATCAGGATGACATTTTCGGGATCGTGCGTGCCAACAATGGCTTGGCGCAGGAGGTCGCGGTAGGAGTCGGTTTCGAGGCCACTCAGGAAGTACTTCAAACGGCCTCCGGATTGAAGGCCGTAGACATCGATGTAGGCTTGCGCCAGCGGGCCTTGATACGCATAGAGCGAGGGGAACGCTTGGAGTTCGACGAGCTTGGGATGCAAGTCTCCCTTTGCGTCGCGGACTACTCCGAAGTCAACCTGCACGAACATCGGGTGCGGGGCTTCGTTCGGGACTTTGAATTCGGCCGGGACGGCTTCGTCGGACTTGGCACGGTACTGCGGATTGTCGACCAACTGGCGGATCAGTTCCTCGCCGTCGCGCGCAATGCGGTGGATC
>Ga0335085_10011617_pt1 | contig 13049 bp, 12 predicted proteins | sample Lox_Sample_45_FD_206712 | JGI IMG/M metagenome (GOLD analysis project Ga0335085, IMG submission 206712) | Soil microbial communities from Loxahatchee National Wildlife Refuge, Florida, United States - Lox_Sample_4.5 | ecosystem: Environmental > Terrestrial > Soil > Wetlands | place: USA...
GAAACTATGAGGTCGAATTCGACATTCAAGGAGAAGGAGAGATGGTGCAGCTCGCAAACAGTGTGCGAAACCTGGTGGCCCACTTGCGTCCGTCGCACTGAAAGGCAACGCGCTCTGAGGACGCATTCGAACAGGCAGTGATTCAGTGTAGGATGAGGAATACGCTCCGGGCCCGTAGCTCAGCGGTTAGAGCAGCGGACTCATAATCCGTTGGTCCCTGGTTCGAATCCAGGCGGGCCCACTAGCATCCCAAGCGCAAGAAGCAGATAGCTTTCGGTGCGACCAGATGGCGCTGCAAACCGCGCGGGACGCGGGTCTTGAGGGCCTCGGCCTAAGGCTTCGCGAGTACCTAGAATGGACCGCAGACATCACCCTGGAAAGCTTCAAAGGACAAGTCGACCTGGGGCTTGTGACGGGCCTGTGACGAGGCCCGGAACGCCCTGAGGGTTTGGCGGGCTATCATGAGGATGCTCCTCGGAAGTCGCAGTCAGAGTGGGCTAGTATTGAATTCGAGAGAGTCCCGCCCGCATGCAGGCATCCATCACGCACGATGAAAAGGCAGTAATCAAACGCGTTGTCGACCGCCTTCTAAACCTTCGCCAGGGAACCCCCATTAGACATCTCAGAGTTAAGTTAGGCCAGAACAGGAAAATCTTGGATCATTTGGTGGACTTGGGCTACTTGCGAGCCGAGAGCGATCAATACCTGCCAACTTATATGGCACTCGAGCAAGTCGACGAGGATATCCGCCAGATTGCGAATCATGCGGTGAATGCCGTTCTTACCGCTGTTCGGGACCTCTACACAGCGCAAGATAAGAACTCATTTACATTCGAGGAGATACTCATCGCGGTACGGCAAGTTGATCCGAGCCGCCGGGCGTTGGCGCTCGAAGAGTTGTGGGAGCTCGCCTATGGCGACATGGCCGCGCCCAGCGGTTTCGAAGCGGCCACGATCCACATCGGAAAGTGCTACGGAAAGGGCAAGGAGACCACCGAGGCCGATTTGAGCTTTGAAGGCCACGGCTTTCTCGTTCTCGTGGAAGCGAAGCTCTATTCCCCCATGAGCCAAGCCGATCCAGAGAATGACAAGCCCCACAATCAGATCGCACGCAAGCTGACCATCGGCTTACGAGAGGCGCAGGCAAGAAGCAACGATTTTTACTTCATCCTGCTCGACATCGCGCCAGTTGAGTGCCTGGCTCAGCTTAAACCGGGCGCGAGTCTGAAGGAAGCCATGGGCAAGGCCTCAGGCTTCGGAGGCAAATGGCTCACGTCCTACTGGTATTCTCGCTACAAATATGGTCATCGGGGAAGCCTGAAACCGCTCGGGGAACTTCTGTCAAAAGAGGGGCTGAACGCAGGTCAGACTGCCCAAGTGGCGGCCCGAATGGGCTGGTTAACATGGGCGGATGTCTTTAAGGTTGTACTCCGGGCGGTCATTCCCGCGCAGCAACCGGATGCAACGAAAGCCAGCGGTCGCCCCTAGCTAGTGGACGATCTCCATCCGTAGCCCCTTGCAGTCGTATTGTCGCGGCACGGCACCCTCTGCCACGCATTGCGCCGTCCACGCTGCCGCTGCCGCATCCAGAAGGTCGTCCTCTTCAACCTTCGCCCGTTCTAGTTCAGCCAGGTGATCCTGAATTCTCGGGTAATCCGGCACAAGAAGCTTGATTCGCTCCTCGACGCCTTGCCTGTCGTGCTTGCTGTGTGTCAGCGGCCGACGCCCGTTCAATGCGTAGAAGCTCACCTCGGGGTGCACCTCGAACACCCATCTTTGGAGTTCCGGCGTCATCACATCATCAACTTCGCGGATTTTGTCGATTATTTCGAAGGCCTGCTTCGACATGGATTTTCCGTGAGTCAGCACACTAAGCGCACACGCCTCCCGGTAAGTTCTGGCAGGCAGAGTTGCCCGGACAGGCGCCGGGAACACGCTGCTACTCCGCGGCTTTCCCAACAGTTTTCGAGCTTCCATATCGCATGCTCTTGCACCTTTCAGGGGTAAGCCGATTGGGATATCGATAGCGACAAACTTCGGCCGGGGCAATGTCGAAATGAGTTCCGATATTTTGGGGATAACGATCACGCTGGTGCCTCTAGACTGCAGGTCAACTTGGAAACAGACCCATCCAGCGGGACACCCGTCCACACCAACAACTGACTCTTGCTCATGTGTGAGGGACACGATATGAAGTCCACGCCCTCGGGATTTTGAGTCGAGGCGCATGATACTCATAGTCCGTGGACACATCAACAACACTGCTCACAAATATGTCCTACCAGGCAGATGGAAGACATCCGGCTTCGGTTCGGCAAAGCGGTGCGCGAGAAGCGTCACAAGCTACGGGTATCTCAAGAGGAATTCGCGGACATCTGCGGCCTGGACCGCACCTACATTGGCGGCATCGAACGAGGTGAGCGAAATGTTGCGCTTGTTAACATCGAGAAGATCGCCAAGGCGCTAAAGATTTCCCTGCCAGAACTTTTCCGAAGGGTGTAGCCCCATTTCAGACACGGGTATGTGGGCCCGCCCCCATACACGTTTTCGAGCTGCAAGATAGCAATCGCCACGACATAAACTCCCTCAGTGAGCCTGTTCCATTTTCGGAACAGACAGATTTGGCTCCCCAACCCGGAGGTGCTTTCACCATGTTCGAGATTGAACTCAAATTCACAATCAACGGGAGAGAGGTCCCATGCGATGCGTTCATCGATGCCCTGAAACTCCAATTAGTCGAAGCCGTTAAAGCCGCCGTTCAGCAGCATGTCCCTGAGCCTCCGCGCCCGGCAATTCCTCCGCCGACATTGCCCACGGAACCGCGCGCATTCAGCCTCGACGAGACAGCTAAATTGCTCAGCGTCCACCAAGCCACAATCCGCCGCCGCATTCGAGAGGGAAAGATTCATGCGATCCGTGTAGGAAGTCGCGTGCTCGTGCCGTCTGAAAGCATTCGAAGGCTACTGCAAGACGGCTTCTAGTGGTATAGCTCAATCGTGCCGCAATGGGACTCCTGTACAACTTTGCAGAACTACGCCCAAATACGGAGCGAGCGCCCCCAATAGCGACATAAAGCGTGAGTGCGCCTTGATGAGGCGCTGTCCCCTCTTTGATCGTTTGCTTTGGACCACCAGTCAGTTCTCTAGTCTCTGCATTCCACAAACACAAATGCAGCCGACGGGGATAAAGCTCGTGAACGCCGGGCGGCGACTGACAACAGGCAGTTATGCGCCCCGCTTCGATTTGCCCTCGCGTTGTCCAATTATGATCTGGTTGTTGCCCTTTATCTGCTTGGGTTTCTCAGGCGGGACGCAGCCACGGGCGCGACGGATAGTGTACTCGCACGTCTCGTCGCCGTCCTTACTGTCTCCAACAATAAAGGCACTGCCCAGTGCCGGCACAAAAACCGTGAGTGCATGATAGACGCCACTGCCCTTGGAGTATGCTATCTCCCAGGACTGTACTGTGGTGGCAATAAACTCAACGATGTCCCCATTATTGATGGGCAGCGTAGGAATATTCACTCCTCCAGCCGCATCAATGAAAACCTGAAAAATCTGCTGTGGGGGGTGTACTTTATCTCGACCTGCATGGGCCATTCTTTTTCTCCTTTTGTAGATTCTACTTCTTCCCGGGTAAACGGAAATTCGGGTCATTCAACACAGGGACGAGCCAGGGGATATTCTTCACATCATCAAGATCGTAGCCGCGCTTCAGGCCCTCCTCGACATAAGTGACAGCGTTGCGGCGGTCGCCGAGGGCTTCGTAGGCTTCCGCAACATCCACCAACACCCACGCCTCCTCGGGCGACATCGCCAGCGCTGCTTGGATTCTTAACAGTGCCTTCTCACGGAGTCCCCTCCTGGCGTACAGAATGGCGAGGTCTGATTGGATTCGCGCATCCTTGGGCTGGATCTTGACGTGAGATTCGAGCAACTCCAGCTCGCGGTCAGCGGCCGCATTCGCCTTGTCACTCAACTTCAGCCAGGTGTAAGCGCTGGCGAGGTTGTGCCAAACGCGATAATCCTGGTCATTGAGAGCGAGTGCTTTCTCCGTGGCTGCGGCTGCGTCGGCATAGCGCTTCTCGGTGTAATAGAGGGAGCCGAGATTCGCGTAGGCAGGGTAGCTCGGTGCAAGCTCGATGGATTTCTTGAATGCGGCCTCGCCCTCGGAAGTTCTGCCCAGGTCAACTTCCATGCTGCCGAGATTGCTATAGGCCTGGGCGTTGTCGGGAGTCAGTTCGATGACCCGCTGAAATTGGGCGAGGGCGTCGGCGTAACGGCGCTGGCGGTAGTAGAAGAAGCCGAGACTGTTGTATCCGTCCCAATAATCCGGACGGAGCGCTGCGGCCTTCTTAAAATTTGCTTCGGCATCTTCCAGATGTCCGGCCTGCTCGTAGGAACGGGCGATTCCAACCAGCGCGTCCGAATTGTGTGGATCGAGCTGGAGAGCGTGTTGGAACTCCTGCAGCGCAAGGTCATGTTTCCCAGTGCTATCGTGAATGCGAGCCAGCGTGACGTAGAGGGCCGGTAGGCCATCATTGAGTTGAGCTGCCTTCTGTGCATTGGCAAGTGCTTCGTCCACCCACTTCGGATTCTGGTCGAGCAGATATTTGAGACGATATGCATCGCCCAGCTGGGCATAACCCACCGCGAAGCGAGGATCGGTTTTCACGGCATCTTGTAGGGCTTCGATCGCCGAGTCCAGATTTCCGGGCTTGTCGTAGCGCTGCATGTAACCGAGTGCCTTCAAGTAGTCTTCGTACGCTGCGGGAGTGACGGCTCCGCCAGTGTTGCGCAGCATTTCTGCCGTAACGGTGATGTGCATCAGCCGCGCCAGACGCGAGACCGCTTCATCCTGAAGAGTCGCGAGGTCGCCAGCGCGGTCCTCGACGCTCGCCGAGCCGATCTGGCGCATGTTTTTTGTGTCGATGAGATTGACCGTGAGGTGAACATCTTGTCCTTCGCGCCGAATGCTTCCTTTAACGGCTAGAGTGGCTCCAAGTTCACGGAGCGCTGCGGCGGGATCGCTTATTTTCCGGCGGCGAACCTCGCTCGCAGGAACCACCCAGAGCGATTGCTGGCCGACATCGAGGTTAGACAATTTGCCCGCGAGACTGTCCATCAGACCCTCCGCGAGCGGCTCATTGGCGGGGTCATTTCCGATGTTGTCGAAAGGGAGGACGGCGATGTGTTTTTGGCTGCTTGCTGCAGTGCTGCCGGTGAATCTTTCGCGCACAGAGGGAAGGAAGGCAAGGCCCGTCACGACGAGCAAAACGGCTGCAAAACCGGGGACCAACCAACGCAGCGTATGCCGGCGCTGGGGGGTGGCAATCCGCGCTGGGTTCGAGGCGTGTTCCACGCACTTCTGGAATTCGGCAGGGCCTATCGATCGCGTCGTTGCGGAAAGGTCCACAGCGGCCGACGGCTCAGGGAGCTGTGTGCGCACCCGCTGTAAGTCTGCGAGCATATCGGCGCAAGACTGGTAGCGGTTTGCAACATCCTTCGAGAGCGCGCGATAAACAATCGGTTGCAGCTCGAGCGGGACGCCTTCCATCGCGTGGGGCCGATCATTCAAAATGGCAAGGACGACCGACGGCACGCTCTCGCGACGGAAGGGATTTTGGCCGGTGAGCATCTCGGCAAGAATCACGCCCAGCGCCCAGATGTCTGTGCGTTGATCCACGGCCATGCCTAGCGTCTGCTCCGGTGACATGTAGCCGACGGTCCCTGTCGTACCGCCGCTTTGCTTCATGCCAGGTGTGCTGAAGGCGCGGGCGAGGCCGAAGTCCACAATCTTCACTCCGCCCTGGGCGGTCATGATGATGTTCGAAGGCTTCATATCGCGGTGGACGATGCGATGGGCATGCGCCTCGGCGAGACCTTGCGCGATTTGCACAGAGACGTCGACCGCATCACGGCAAGCGAGGGGGCCACGGCGAATTATTTGCGCCAATGTTTCCCCATCGTAGTACGCCATTACAATGAAGGAACGCCCGTCGGGCGTGTCTTCAATTCCGTGGATGACGCCGATATGTGTGTGATCGAGTGACGAGGCGAGGCGGGCTTCCTTGAGCAGTCGCTCCTTCTCTTTTTCGGTGATGTCCAAATCGGGAGGTAAGAATTTGAGGGCAAGCGTGCGCTCGAGTTTCATATCGAACGCTTTGTACACGACACCCATTCCGCCGGCGCCCAGCATTGCGACGATCCGATAGTTGCCGAGGCACTTTCCGACGGACAGGGCGCCTGTGGATTCGGGCAAGCTTGGTCCTGGCGGGTCTGGGCTCTTCGGCATGGAATGCGCTGTCTTCGAAAGGATCGGGGGCCGCAAGCCTTGCCAAGCGCGGAGATGATAATCCCGCGTCTTTTGGAGTTGCAAGCAGCCTTTTCGGACTCAGCTAACCGCAGAGGGAGTTAACATTCCTACTGGCTAGGGAGTTACAACCGAACAGGTGGGTCACGGCCCAGGAGCGGCGTTGTTGAAAGTAGGATTCCTTCATGAGGAAGCTTGGTAGGGTGGCTGGGGGGCGTGTGACGCCGTTGTGACCGGAAAAGGGCTGCATCGGGGGATATGGAAGGCAAGCGCGGGCAATTGCAATTCACAGGATTCGCGTCGGACGCATTCGAGAGCAATGTAAAGCACTCAGTTATATTACTTACTGTGGACTTATAATCCGTTGGTCCCTGGTTCGAATCCAGGCGGGCCCACTCACCGGGAGGGTGCGCGTTCGTTTCTCCGGATCTGCGCTTTTTCTTCGGCGCCGGGAGATTAGTCGAGATCCATCTAACCCATACCGTCGTTTTCGCCCCTTCGGGTGCCGAAGCATCGACCGGCCATCACAGGATGTCGCCAAGCGAATCTACGCCGGCGTTTGCCGGCCTCCGGCAGAAAGAAGCGGAACGCGCGGAAAGTTGCGCGTGCGGCGCGAACATCGCGGGCGGGGTAGTTGTCCAGTCACCTCGAGCAGGCCTTCCCTTCTTTATGCCGGAGGCGCGCGACTCCGCGCCCCTGTAACGCCCGGAACTCGTGATTGAGAAAGTTTGTGGAAGGTGAGTTGACTCCAAGTGCGCAGGCACCCCGTCTGGCCGGTTCAATTCAGTTGTCTTGCTGACCCGAATGCGGCACTCTCACTGTTACGGTCGAACGTGTAAAGGACCGTGTAGCGGCCGCCCGGGTTCTCATTCCGCCGCGGCGTTCTAAAAACAGATGATCGCCCTGCTTTCCATCATCGTCCTTGGGTTTTTTCTCGGCATGCGCCACGCCACCGATCCGGACCACGTCATCGCCGTTACCACGATCGTCAGCCGCCAGCGCAGCATCCGCCATGCGGCTTGGGTTGGTGTTTTGTGGGGCCTGGGTCACACCATCACGATTTCCCTGGTTGGTTCGGCGATCATCCTGTTCGGTCTGGTCATCCCGCCAAGGGTAGGCCTCACCATGGAATTGTCAGTCGGGCTGATGTTGATTCTCCTGGGAGTTCTAAATCTCTCGGGAATCCTGCGCTGGATTACGGAAACATTTACGCCCCTGCCGGCGGGAGTTCACTCGCATCCCCACCCGCATGGGGATTTTGTCCACAGCCATCCTCACGGCCACATGCCCGGGGAGCAAGGTCACGCCGAGGATGCCACTCCCGTGGGCCGGATGGACCGCGCATTCGGCCAGCTGGGCCTGTATCAAGTCCTGCGGCCGCTGGCCGTGGGTATCGTTCACGGTCTTGCGGGATCTGCAGCCGTTGCCTTGTTGGTGCTCACCACGATCCGGGTTCCCACCTGGGCGGTGCTTTATCTGCTCGTGTTCGGGATCGGCACCATCGCCGGGATGATGCTGATCACCGCGGCAATCGCCGTTCCCTTCAAAGTCTCCGAGGGCCGCTTTACCCGTCTCCATCGCGGCCTGGGATTGGCTTCCGGCCTCATCAGTCTCGCTTTTGGACTCTTCATTGTTTATCAAATGGGGTTCGTAAACGGGCTGTTCAGCCAGAGTCCCATCTGGGTCCCCCGCTGACCCTTTAGAAGGAAAAACTTCCGGAGCTCCGGATTCCGCCTGGTGGCACGAGGCGTCTCGGAGTCCGCTTGGCCTAGGTTTGAATCCTGGCCGGCCCGCAATGCGCAACTTCTCGAACGAAGTGCCTCTTGCGGGGGTCGCAGCTCGGGCAAATCGTGCCGGGCCGTCCTGCTGGCTTCCGCGTTTGAGCAGTTCCGCCAGCAACTGCTGCCCATCCCATTTCCCGGATAAAGAAAACATAAGCAAAAACGCAGCTTTTGGATCGCCAGGTTCCCCTGTGCGCTGATTCTTCGAGACTTTAAGTTGAGTACTAGTCCTGCCATTGACTTCCGTGATTCGCAGGCGCACGATGCGCTCGAAATTCAGAGTCTCACGTGGACACGAGAAAAATTGCAGCCACCCTTCGGGTCAGCCGGCGCGTGCCAGGGAGGCGTCTATGTTCCTGCTCGATATCATTTTCGAACATCCGTGGGGCACCCTGCTGGTCCTTTTGGCCGGCGCGTATGTGGTGCAGTCATTGCACCGCATCGGCCCCACCGAAGTGGGCCTGGTGAACAAGCGGTTCGGCTGGAAAAAACTGGCCAAAGACAGCCCCGTGGCGTTCGATGGCGAGGCCGGCTATCAGGCCGACCTGCTGATGTCCGGCATGCGCTGGAAGCCCTGGCTGTACTTTTCCGTTGAAAAACATCCCTGGGTACAAGTTCCGGCGGGGGAGATCGGAGTGGTCATCGCCCAGGTTGGCCAGCCGCTTCCCATCGGCGCGAAGTCCGCGGTCTATCGCCAGGAGTTCGCCAATTTCGGCAACCTGCGCACCTTTGTGTCCGCCGGCGGTCAAAAGGGAGTGCAGCGCCCGGTGCTGCCGCCGGGCTCCCTGGTTCCAGTGCATCCCCTGGGATTTCTGGTGGTCACGCGCAGCCGCGTTTACGGACTTCCGGTTTCTCCGGAGCTGCGCGCGAAGATGGGCCGCGGGGGACAGCTGACTCCCGCTGCACTCGGTCTTCAGCCGGAACAACTCGAGCTGGTGCGCATCGAACCCCAGCCCCGCGGCAAGGATGCCGCCGTCGTGGACATGGTTGGCATCGTGACCACCTATGACGGCGATGCCCTCCCTTGCGGAGACATCGCCACGCGCCTGGGCGGCTATGCGGACATCGAGGAGATCGAAAAGGGCGACGCCACCGATGCCCACGTGATCGAAGCCCTGCTCGGAAGCAAAAACAACCTGCACAACAATTATCAGGACTTTCAGGCCTTCCTGGACCACGGCGGCCACATCGGACTGCAGCACGACCCGTTGCTCTATGGCGCCTACGCGCTGAATCCATTCCTGGTGGGCGTCGAGTTGGTGCCCATGCTGGTGGTCAAACAAGGACAGGTGGCGGTCATCAAAGCCTATGTCGGCCTGGCCACCCAGGACACCTCCGGCTCAGAATTCAAATTCGGCTCACTGGTTCGCCCCGGACATCGCGGGGTCTGGCAGGAGCCGCTGCGTACCGGAAAGTATCCGCTCAATCCGCGCTGTTATGAGGCGGAAATTGTGCCCACCGCCATCCTCAATCTGAATTGGGCAGACGCCGTCTCCGAGGCCCACCAGTTGGACGCCCAGCTCCAGCAGATTGTGGCCAAGAGCCGCGAGGGATTTGTATTCAAGATCGACCTCCAGGTGCAGATCCATGTGCCGGATACCAAGGCCCCGCGTGTGATCTCCATGGTGGGCACCATGCGCAACCTGGTGAATGAAGTTCTTCAGGCCGCCGTGGGCAATCACTTCCGCGACAGCCTCCAGAGCATGCCCGCCATCCGTTTTATCGAGACGCGCCGGCAGGTGCAGGAGGAAGCCTTTTCTCACATTCGCGAGCAGCTTGATCAATACCAGGTGGAAACCAAGGGCGTGTACATCCAGGACGTGATTCTGCCCGAGGATATGGTCGTGGTCCTCACCCACCGCGAGATTGCCAACCAGGAAATCGAAACCTTCAAGAAGCAGAAGGCCGCTCAGGACGAGCGCATCGAGATGGAGCAGGCCAAGGGCACCGCCGACATGCAGGCCGACCTGGCCCGCTCGAAAGTCGGCGTCAACATCAAGAAGAACAACGCCGACGCGCGCATCGCCGAGGCCGGCGGCGAGGCGGAGTACATCCGTCAAACCGGCACCGCCAGGGGCGCCGAGGTCGAAGCCATCGGTCTGGCCCGGGCCCGCGGCTATCGCGCCCAGGTCGAGGCGCTCGGTTCCAATGCCACCGCCATCGTCAACGTGGTCTCCTCCCTCGCGGAAGGAAAGGCCAAATTCGTCCCGGATATTCTGGTGGCCGGCGGCGCCAATGGCGGAGGCGCGCTCGATGGACTTGCCGCCACCGCCATGCGCTTCCTCGGAAATGGCGGCTCGTCCGCCGCCAAGCTGGCCGCGCCGGCTTCAATCCCCGCGGCCAGCCCCGATGCCCCGAGCGCCGAAAAACCAAAAAAGTAAGGGGCGCTAAAAACCTTTGCTCCCCGATGCTTCCACGCCGCTCAGTTGAGCAATGCGGCGGCGCAGGTAGCGCTGCTCCACAGAATTGGCGGTGAGGGCCAGGGCCTGCTCATAGGCCCGCAGCGCCTCGTTCCGCCGGCCCATGCGGCGCAGCAGATCCGCGCGCGCGGCATGATAGAGAGGATAGCGTCCCAATTCCGGCAAGGCGCCCAGTTGATCCATCCGCTCCAACCCGCTGCTGAGACCCTCGCTCATCGCCACCGCCACCGCGTGGTTCAAGGACACAATCGGTGATGGATGCATCTCCGCCAGCCGGGAATATAGAGCCGCGATCTGTTTCCAGTCAGTCTGGCCCGGCTCCGCGGCTTCCGCATGGACTGCGGCGATGGCCGCTTGCACCTGATAAGAACCTGCCGCGCCCAGGCGCAGTGCCGCCTCCACGAGCCGTAACCCTTCCTCGATTTCCTTGCGGTCCCACACCGACCGGTCCTGCTCTTCCAGCGTCACCAGGTCGCCCTCCGCACTCACCCGCGCGCTGCGGCGCGAATCCTGGAGCAGCAAGAGCGCCAGCAGTCCCATGCTTTCCGGCTCTCTGGGAATCAGCGCGCAAAGCGTGCGCGCCAGCCGGATGGCTTCCGCGCACAGCTCCCGGCGAATCAGGCTGTCGCCCGCGGTCGCCGAGTAGCCCTCATTGAAAATCAGGTAGATCACTGCCTGCACCGAGCGCAGCCGCTCCGGCAGCGCGTCCAGGGCAGGAACTTCATACGGGATGGCCGCTTCCCTGATCTTGCTCTTCGCGCGCACCAGCCGCTGGGCCAGCGTCGCTTCCGGAATCAGGAAAGCCCGCGCGATCTCCGGCGTGGTCAGGCCGCCCAGCGTCCGCAACGTGAGCGCCACCTGCGCCTCCGTGTTGATGGCTGGATGGCAGCAGGTGAAGATCAGGCGCAGCCGGTCATCGGGGTAGTCCTCTGCGGACGCGTCCACGGGCATCCCTTCCGGCTGGCCGGCGAGCACCGCCTGGTGCGACGCTTCCATCTCCCGCTGGAGCGGCCCCTGTTTTTCCTGGCGGGTACGATCCCGCCGCACCGCGTCAATCAGCTTGCGGTGCGCGGCCGTGGTGATCCACGCCGCCGGGTTGTTGGGAATTCCCGTCTCCGGCCAGCGCGCCAGGGCCGCCGCAAACGCCTCCTGCACAGCTTCCTCCGCCAGGTCAAACGAGCCGGAGACGCGGATCAGGTGCGCGATGATCCGGCCCGATTGCTCGCGGAAGACGGTCTCGGCGGCTGTCCGGGCATCAGCCATTCATCGTCTGCGCAAACGCCGCCCTGGACCGGTGAAAGCTTTCCGGCACGCGGGACATCTCCTGCACCGGGCGGACCTCGATGCACCCGCTGGCACCCCCGCAGGCGCTGGGAATCTTCGACGCCCAGGCAATCGCTTCATCCAGGTCCGCGCACTCCAGGATGTAGTAGCCGGCCAGTTGCTCTTTGGTCTCCGCAAACGGTCCATCGGTGACCATCGCTTTGCCGTTTTCCATGCGCACGGAGGTGGCCGAAGACGTCCTGGCCAGCGGACTAGCGTCCACCAGGATCCCCCGCCGCGAAGTCTCATCCATCACCGCCCAGTGGCCGGACTGCACGGCCTGCATCTCCTCCGGAGTGCGGTTGGCCGTTTCCTGCGTGTAGACCAGCATCATGTAGCGCATCGCTTTTCACCTCGCGTGTTGTGAATTCTAATCTACCGGCCTCGCGGCTCGAAGTTGCGCCCGGCTGCAGCCCCAGCCACGCCGCCCAGCCCAAGCGGGAGCGCGCGGAGTTCATCGCCGAGCTCCCGCTCATCGCCCGGGGAAACGAGGATCCGCCTTCACTTCGCGGATCTGGCCGTTATGGCGCGAAGAGTGGGCCGCCGCGGCCAGAATCCATTGATACCCGTCCCAGGGACCGAAAATGGGATGGGGAAACACACGGCCGCGCAGCCGCGGCGCGACTGCGAGCAGGTCCAGCGTTTGCCCGCGGCTGGCCAGAAATTGTTCGAGCGCCGCGGGACCAGCCCATTTCCCGATGGGAGAAACGCGCGGGGGCGCCTGAACGCGCGGGTAGCGCTGCGGAACCTCCGCGAGGACGAAGCCGTCCACCTGCCGCGGGTCCCCCTCGCGCGTGTCGGCGGGAGCGGACTCCATTCCACCGATGATTTCGCAGATGCGCCCTTCGATGATGGCGATGTGTTCCATGACTTCAGCGATGGACCAGCGGTCCGGCGCCGGCTTGAAATTCCACTGGGCCTCGCTGAGCCCTTGCACTTCTCCCTTCACCGCTTCGCGCGTGGCCGCAAGGTAGCGGGCGGCGATTTGCCTTTCCGCTACGGTGGGAGCTTCCGCGGGATTGGCAGCTTCGGTGAGCCACTGAGTCATCGCTTTTCTCCTTTTCGGTCGGTGAGGCCTGAATGTTGGTGATTCCCGAAGGCAGCTCCGGGCCGGGACTTGGGAGCTAGGAAAATTTCATCACCGGCCGCACCTCGATGGAACCGAAGCGCGCCCCGGGTATCTTCGCGGCGATCCCTTCCGCTTCTTTCTGGT
>Ga0335085_10011618_pt1 | contig 13048 bp, 10 predicted proteins | sample Lox_Sample_45_FD_206712 | JGI IMG/M metagenome (GOLD analysis project Ga0335085, IMG submission 206712) | Soil microbial communities from Loxahatchee National Wildlife Refuge, Florida, United States - Lox_Sample_4.5 | ecosystem: Environmental > Terrestrial > Soil > Wetlands | place: USA...
GCCGCTTCCGCACCGCCCGCATCTCCGCCGAGCCGTTCCGGCCGGACGGCACCGAGGACGTGCTGGTCGGGGTGGACCGCGAGTCGGCCCGCAACCGCTTCCGCGCCGTTCGCACCCAGGCCCGCCTCGACGACCAGGTGGTGTCCATTCCCGCCGAGGCGCGCGAGCTTCTCGGCGTCTCCACCGGCGCCCGGGTGGGCATCATCCCCTTCGAGCTCGTCTGACATGGACGTCTCGGCCAACGGCACGCGGCTCCACGTCGAGGACAGCGGCGGGAGGGGCGCCCCGGTGGTCTTCTCCCACGGCGTCCTCTACAGCTGCCGGATGTGGGACGCCCAGGTGGCCGCGCTCCGGGACCTTTACCGCTGCGTCGCCTACGACCACCGGGGACAGGGGCGGAGCGCGGTCCCCGCCACCGGCTACGACATGGAGACGGTGAGCGACGACGGGGCGGCGCTGATCCGCGGCCTGGCCGCCGGGCCGGTCCACTTCGTCGGCCTCTCCATGGGCGGCTTCGTGGGGATGCGGCTCGCCGCGCGGCACCCGGAGCTGGTTCGCTCGCTGGTCCTGCTCGACACCTCCGCCGATCCGGAGCCGCCGGAGAACTTGCCCCGCTACAAGATGCTGGCCTTCATCGCCCGCTGGCTCGGCCAGCGGCCGGTGGCCGGCTCGGTGCTCAAGATCATGCACGGGCGGTCGATGCGATCGGATCCGGCCCGCGCGCCCGAGCTGGCCGCCTGGCGGGCGCGGCTCATCGCCAGCGACCGGATCGGCGCCGTCCGCGCGGTGCAGGGAGTCTTCGAGCGCCGCCCGGTGCACGACGAGCTGGCCAGGATCCGCGTCCCGACGCTGGTCATGGTCGGCGAGGAGGACACGGCCACCGTCCCGGCCAAGGCGGAGGCCATCGCCAGAGGCATCCCCGGCGCGCGGCTGGTCCGCGTCCCCCGCGCCGGGCACATGTCGGCCATCGACCATCCCGCCTTCGTCAGCGAGCAGCTGGTCGGCTTCCTCGCCTCGGTCGGCTGACGCCGCTCGCCTCGCAGCGTGAACCAGTCGGCCCGGCGGCGTAGCATTCTCGCCCGGGATGGCCCCGCCGCACACGAATCCGCTCATCGATGACCGGACCGTCGAGTTCCTCCTCTACGAGGTGCTCGATGTTGAGAGCCTGAGCAATCTCTCCGACTTCGGCGACCACAGCCGCGACACCTTCGACCTCGTCCTGGCCAGCGCCCGCACCCTCGCTCGCCGGAGCCTCTTCCCCCACTACCGCACCATCGACGCCTCGCCGCCGGTGCTGCGCGACGGAAGGGTGTTCGTCCACCCGCTGCTCAAGGCGGCCTGGCCCCAGCTGGTGGACCTCGGGCTCATCGCCGCCACCCGCGGCCCCGAGGTGGGAGGCGTCCAGCTCCCGCGGGTGGTGGCCGCGCTGGCCTCGGCCTACCTCATGGCCGGCAACCTCAGCGCCTTCGGCTTCGTCGGGCTGACCACCGGGGCGGCGCACCTCATCGAGGCCTTCGGCTCGCGGGAGGTGCGCGAGCGGTTCATGACCCGCCTCTACGCCGGGGAGTGGACCGGCACCATGGCGCTCACCGAGCCGCAGGCCGGCTCCAGCCTGGGCGACATCCGGACCCGAGCCACCCCCACCCGGGACGGCCACTACCTCCTCCACGGCGAGAAGGTGTTCATCTCCGGCGCCGCGCACGACCTGGCGCCGAACGTGGTGCAGATGGTGCTCGCCCGCATCGACGGCGCTCCGGAGGGCAGCCGGGGAGTGTCCCTGTTCGCCGTTCCCAACCGCCGCGAGCAGGCGGGGGAGCTGGTGGACAACGACGTCAACGTCACCGGCCTGGTCCACAAGATCGGCTGGCGCGGCCTCCCGAGCTGCATCCTCTCTCTCGGAGAGCGCGGAGACTGCCGGGGCTGGCTGGTCGGCGAGCCCCACCGTGGCCTCCCCCAGATGTTCCAGATGATGAACGAGGCGCGGATCATGGTCGGCCTGAACGCGGTGGCCACCGCCTCGGTCGCCTACCACGAGGCGCTGGCCTACGCCCGCGAGCGCATGCAGGGACGCCCGCCCGGGGCGCCGGACCAGACGCTTCCTCAGGTTCCGATCATCGCCCACGCCGACGTGCGGCGGATGCTCCTCCGCCAGAAGGCGGTGGTGGAGGGCGGGCTGGCCCTGCTCGCCACCGCAGCCCGCACCGCCGACCTGGCCGCCCACGCCTCCGACTCCGGCGAGCGCCAGCGGGCCCGGCTCCTCCTCGACCTGCTCACCCCGGTGGCGAAGAGCTTCCCCGCCGAGGCCGGCTTCGAGGTCTGCGTCCTCGCGCTGCAAATCCATGGCGGCTACGGCTACTCGAGCGAGCTCTTGCCCGAGGCCCTGATGCGGGACCAGAAGCTGAACAGCCTCCACGAGGGCACCACCGGCATCCAGGGGCTGGACCTGCTCGGCCGCAAGGCGGTGGCCCAGGGCGGCGCCGCGCTCCACGCCTTCACCGACGAGGTGGACCAGACGCTGGCCCGCGCGCGCGCCGCAGCGCTCGACCCCACCTGGGCCGAGCACCTGGCGGAGGCGCTGGCCGAGCTGGTGGAGACCACCACCGCCCTCGCCGGCCGCGGGGTGGGAGGCGACGTGGAGGGGATGCTCGCCCACAGCACGGACTACCTGACGCTGTTCTCCATCGTCGCCGTGGGGTGGCAGTGGCTGGCCATGGCCGCGGTGGCTGCCGAGCACCTCAGGCGCCGGCCGGAGCCCGCCGACGAGGCCTTTTACCGGGGAAAGCTGGCCGCGGCGCACCACTGGGTGGTGACCGAGCTTCCGCGCGTCGGCCCCCTGGCGGCGCTGTGCCGGTCCGGCGAGACGAGCTACACCGCCATGCAGCCGGGATGGTTCTGAGCCGGGGCGCCTGCTCTACCTCCGGACGAGGCGGCGCCTTGCGGTGACCAGGTCGAGGTAGATCTGCCCGGCCTCGAGGCCCTTCCCGCCGCCGCTCACCGTCTCCAGCGCCAGGTAGCCCGGCGGCACCACCACCCGCCCCCACGCCGGGTCGAGGTCCACCGGCTCCTGGTAGGGGCCGTCCCCGCGAACCCAGGCATGCGGCCAGGCCTTGCCCTCGGCGAGCAGGAGCCCGAGGACGAGGACGCCGCGCTCGCCGCGCTCCTCCATCCAGGCGAGGAGCCGCTGCGAGGCCTCCAGGCAGCGCTCGCCCTCCTCCGCCGTGCCGAACTCCTTGAGCAGCCGGTCGGCCCAGGCCCGGCCCCGCTCCGAGGGCGCCGACGACTGCCGGGGCAGGTCGAGGTTGGGGTCGAAGACGAGCTCGCCCCGCCCGCCGGGCAGGGGAAAGCCCCTCGACCAGAGCCCGGCCGCGCCGTCGATGGGCGCCGCCGCCCGCACCCGGGAGAATCGCGCCGGCCCGAGCTCGAGCACCTCCAGGACGCCCTCCCGGTACGTGGCGTGAAACGGCTCCTCCAGAGCCACGCCCTCCAGCTCCTCCCGGCTCACCTCGGTGGCACAGGCCTGTCCGGTCCGTCCGGTCCGCTCCTCGTGGACCTCGAGGCAGCCTGGCTCGGGCCGCTTCCACAGCCACAGTGACACCGGCGTGGCGGTGGAGCCCGCCACCCGGCCGCCCCGGTCGAGCTTGAGGGTGAGCGTCTCCACCCTCCGGAGCGCCGGCCCGCGGCCGAAGACGTGCTCGCTCCGGTAGGTGAAGGACTTACCATCCGCGGACCGCTCCAGGGTCACCTGACCCGCGGGCAGCCCCTCGAGTGTGAAGAGGTAGGAGGTCCGCTCCGGGGCGGCAGAGAGAAGCACGGTGGCGAGCAGGACGCCGGCGAGCACGGGGCGGGAGTGGACCACACCCCGGGCCGGCGCGGGCGGGCGAGGTAGACTCGCCAGCCTCACTTGTTCGGCAAGCGTTTCCTCTTCGTCTTCGGAGTCCTCGGTGGCCTGGCCTCGGGGATGGCGAGCGGCGTCGCGCTCTCCCTCCTCGCCGGGCATTCCTTCCGCCTCGGCTGGTGGGCCTTGCTCGTCGGGGTGTCGGTGCTCACCTTCACCGCCTCCGCCTGGTTCACCTGGTACCGCTGGCTGTCCCGCAGCTCGGCCAAGCGCGGCGCACTCATCGCCCAGCTGGCGGAGGGAGACCTGACCGGCGAGGTGGCCGGCGAGCGCCAGGAGGAGCTGGGCCGGCTCATCCTCTCGCTCCGCCGCGCGCTGTTTCAGGTCCAGCGGGTGACGGGCAACGTGTACCGCACCTGCCGCGACGTGGGCAGCCAGGCGCGGACCCTGCTCGCCGCGGCCCGGAGCCAGGGCGCGGCGGTGGAGCGCAGCCTGGGCTCGGTGGAGAGCATGAGCCGGAGCCTGGAGGCGGCCGGCCGCCGCGTGGGCCAGCTGGAGACCTTTGCCGAGGAGACGACCCGCTCGCTGACGGAGATGACCGAGCGCATCGAGCAGGTGGCCTCCGCCCTGGGCACGCTGGACGCCTTCGCCCACCGCACCACCGAGCGAGTGCAGGTGATGAGCGAGGGGCTCTCCGCGGTGGCCGCCAGCGGTGACGTGCTCTCGCGCTTCGCCGGGGAGGCGGCAGCCTTCGTCTCCGCGGTGGAGGGCGGCATCGACGCCGTCCGGCGGCGCGCCAACGAGACCGGAGACCTGGCCCGGGAGGTGACCGCCACCGCCGAGCGCGGCGAGGCCCTGGTCAACGACTCGGTGAAGGGCATGTACCGGGTGGAGGAGACGGTCCGCAAGGCGGCGGAGATCGTCGACTCGCTCGGCGCCCGCTCGATGGAGATCCGCCGCATCGTGGACGTCATCCAGGACGTGGCCGACCAGACCAACCTCCTCGCCCTGAATGCCGGGATCATCGCCGCCCAGGCGGGAGAGAACGGACGGGCCTTCGGGGTGGTGGCCGAGGAGGTGCGCGGACTGTCCGAGCGCACCGCGCGGAGCACCCGCGAGATCGCCTCCATGGCCCAGCAGATCCGCGGCGAGGTGGACGCCGCGGTGGCCTACGTCAAGGACGTGCGCGCCCAGGCCAGCGCCGGGGTGGCCCTCGGCGACCGGGCCGCCTCCGCGCTGAAAGAGATCCGCACCATCACCAAGCGCACCTTCTCCGCGGTGGAGTCCACCGTGGCGGAGACCGCCCAGTTGGAGAAGCAGGGGGCGCACGTGGTGGAGGCCAGCGAGCGCGTCGCCCAGCGGGTGGTGGAGGTGACGCAGGCCGCGGCGGAGCAGGCCAACGCCGGGCGCGAGCTGGTGCGCCAGACGCAGGAGATGGCCCGGCTGGCGCAGGGGGCCTCGACCAAGGCGCAGGGCCAGGCCCGCACCGGGCGTGACCTCTCCGGCGCGGTGGAGCGTCTGACGGCGGCCATCGATGAGATCCGCCACGCCCACGACGTCCTCACCCGGGGCGATGCCGCCATCGGCGACGAGGTGGCTCATGTGCGGGAGGACGCGCGGACGGTGATCCGCATCGGCGACGGGCTGTCCCGGACGGTGGACCAGCTCTCGCGCGAGGCCTCCGCACTGGAGGCTGAGGTGTTCCGCTTCCGCCTCCCCGAGCCGCGGCGCGGCGGGACGCTCTCGGTGGGCATCCACCAGGTGGACATGTTCGAGTCCACCCGCTCCCTCGATCCGCTCTTCACCCTGGACAACCAGCTGATCGAGATCGCCGCCGGGATGTACGCCGGCCTCTGCCGGCAGGAGGATGGGGTGGTGCTCCCCGACCTGGCCGAGCGTTGGGAGGCGGCTCCCGGGGCGCAGCGCTACCGCTTCTTCCTCCGCCCGCGGCTCGCCTTCCACGACGGCACGCCGCTGCGCGCCGCCGAGGTGAAGCGCCACTTCGAGCGCCTGCTCGACCCGTCGGTGGACTCCCCCGACCAGTGGATCTTCAAGGAGGTGGAGGGGGCGCGGGCCTACCTCTCAGGGCGGGCGCAGCACGTCACCGGCTTCGAGGTGCTCGACGACCTGACGCTGGAGATCCGCCTCGAGGAGCCGAAGGCCTTCTTCCTCCACCTGGTCACCCTGCCGGCGACGCTGGTCGCCCACCGCGACAGCAAGGGCCAGCTGCTCGGCGCCGGGCCCTACCGCTCGGTGCGGCTGGACTCGGGCGGGGTGGTGCTGGAGCGGAGCCCGACGTACTTCCGACAGGACCGGCCGTTCCTCGACCGGCTGGTGTTCCACTTCTTCCGCGACCGGCCGGAGGCCATCGCCGGCCTGTGCGCCGGCGAGGTGGACGTGGTGAGCGGGCTCTACGCCGAGCACGTGCGGGCCTCGCAGCTCGACGGACAGACGGTCATCGCCGGGACGCAGCCGTCCTGCTTCTTCCTCGGCTTCAACGTTCGGACCGCGCCCTTCGACGACGTCCGGGTCCGGCAGGCGCTGCGGGCCGGCCTCGACCTGCACGCCCTGGTCGAGCGGTTCCACCCCGGGGCCACGGTGGCCAGCGCGCTCACCCCGCCCGGGCTCCTGGAGGGTGAGTTCCCCGCGCCGAGCCGGCCGGACGTGGCCCGGGCGCGCGCCCTGCTCCGCGACGCCGGGGTCTCCGTGCTTCGCCTCACGCTCTACAACCCGCCCGGGCGGCCGACCGCGGCCGAGGACCAAGTGCTCTTCGGGCCGCTGGTGACGGCCGGGCTGGTCGAGCTCCAGCACGTGGAGCTGGCCTCGAGCGACTTCTGGTCGCGGGCCCACGACGGGCGGCTGCCCGTCTTCCGCGCCGGGTGGATCGCCGACTACCCGGACGCGGACAACTTCCTGCACTTCCTCCTCAACTCCAAGGCCCAGACGGTGTACGGGCTCGGCTACCTCAACCCGGACCTGGACCGGCTCACCGACGAGGCGCGCGTGTCCATCGACCCGGCGCGCCGTCAGGAGCTGTACCGGAGCGCCGAGCGCCTGGCGAGCGCCGACTGCCCCCTCATCCCGCTCTACCACGACAAGAGCTACGCCGCGGCCAACCCCCGGGTGCAGGGGTTGCGGATGCACCAGACGCCGCCCACCGTCCGCTTCGACCAGCTCTGGCTCGACGCCGCCGGAGCGTGAGCCCAGGGGGCGGTCAACCGGCGAAGGTGTAGATCAGCTGGACGGTGGTGATGGTGTCGGTGGTGTAGAGGAAGAGCCGCGGCGTGGGTCCGCCGCCCGGCGGGGGGACGTTGGGAATGGTGGAGAGCGACGGCGCCGAGTCGTAGCGGAGGGCGAAGCTCACCCCGAAGGACAGGGCGTCGTAGATCTGGGTGGTGAAGCCGATTTTGGCGTTGATCCGGTTGTCGGCGAAGACCGGGACGGTGTTCGGGTCGGTGGCGCTGTCGTAGGCGGCGTTCTCGGCATTCAGGTTGGTCAGCCACTCCACCCCGGCGGTGAGCTGGGTGGTCTTGCTGATCTGCCAGGTGTAGGCCAGCGCCAGCCGCAGCGAGAAGATGAAGTAGGTGGTGTCGACGTAGGGGTCGACGAAGGCGAAGTCGAAGCCCCCCTCACCGCGGAGGGTGTGCTCCCCGGTCTTGAGGAGGAGGGTGCTCGCCCCGACCTGCGCATCGCCGGTGAGCTTCTTGCCGGCGGCGTAGTCCGAGCCGAGCACGGTGGTCAGGTAGATCGACGTCTCCCACTGCGCATCGTTGTGGATGACGTACTGGTCGAAGCGGAACCCGATGTCCCACAACCGGGCGCTCAGGCCATCCACCCGGGTGAGCTGATCCAGGCTGGTGACGGTGGTGGTCGGCGCCTGGAGCGTCGTCGACCGCGCGAAGGTGTAGTCGCCGAACAGCGTGTACTTCTGCCACACGGCGTCGTAGCTGCCCCGGGCGGCGGCGTTGACGCTGAGGGAGCTCGAGTTGCCGGTGAGCCAGAGAAGCCCGCCCTTCACCTCGGCCTTCCAGCCGCCGGGCTTGGCGTCGTCCTTCGGCCGCTCGGCATAGGTGAACTTCGGATCCTCGGCTCGGGCCAGGGCGGGCACGAGCACGAGCCCCGCCATCGCGAGCGCAGCCGCGCTCGCACGACACCAAGTCTTTGGGCTCATCAGGCGGTCCTGGCCAGGACGACCGTGCAGAACTTGCAGCGCCGGGCGTCGATGGGAATCGTCTCCAGGCACTCCGGGCAGGACTTGGTGGTGGGCTTGGCGTCCGGCTTCTTGGCCACCGCTCCGCGCAGCTTGACCACCACCAGGAAGATGACGAAGGAGACGAGGAGGAAGTCGAGCACCGCGCCGAGGAACGGGCCGAGCCCGAGCTTGAGCGGGGTGATGGTGAGCGTGCGCCAGTCACCGCCCGGCGTCATGGCGTTGATCAGCGGCATGATGATCTGCTCGACCAGGGCGTTCACGATCTTGGTGAACGCGGCTCCGATGACCACCGCCACCGCCAGGTCGAGCACGTTGCCCTTGAGGGCAAAGTCCTTCCATTCCTTCCACATGCTCATCGACGTTCCCTCCTCGTTTCGAAGCTGCCGACCGGGCCACCCTAGGGCACGCGGCGAGGTGGCGTCGCAAAAAAAGGGCCTGCCTCGGCCAGGCCCCGCACCGACCTTTCTCGTCGCGACGCTAGGCCGGCGCCGCGGCCAGTCCGGGCACCGGGGCCTCGGGCTCGCTGGAGGCCCGGCGCTCCTCGTCGGCCTCGGCATCGTCGACGGGAGGCACCGGCTCCGCGGGCACCGCACGTGCCGCCGGCGAGAAGGGTGGAGGGCTCTCGGCCGCCGGAGCGGCGACGGCCGCCGGTGGCTCCGCCCGGAAAGGTCGACGGTGGAGGTGAGCGGCGTGGTTCTTGGCCCACTGCGCGAGCTGGCCGTCCTGACCGCCGCGCGCGTCGACGGCCCGCACGCTCCACAGCAGCGCTCCGCCGTACCCGGCGCTCCGGGCGGTGTCCAGGACCGTCTTCACGCTCTTGCGCGGCGTGGTTGCCGGGAAGGCGCCCAGCACCACCGGGCGGTCGAGCGCGAGATCGGCCACCGCCTGGCGCAGGCGCGCATCCCCGTACGGCTCCCACCAGTGCACCTGGTAGAAGTCCAGGCCCAGGCCCTCCACCAGGGCGAGGTTGGCGGTGCTGGCCAGGCCCACCGTGGCCAGGGCGCGGGTCCGGCGATGGACCGCGTCCACCGCGGCGCCGAGGAAGGCGCGCATCGCCGCACGCTCGACCAGAGTCGGTCCGGGCGCCTCTCCTCGTCCGAGGCCGAGCCGGCGGGCGGTCCGGCCCAGCGTCCGCCCGAGCGCGTTCCAGAGGCGAGGCCCGACCTCGGCCGGCACCGCGTGGGGGCAGCGCATTCCCGAAGTGGCGCACTCCGGCTCGTCGAAGACGTCCCAGGCAGCGATGGCCGGGTGGCTCCCGAACCGCGCGAGCAGTGGCTCCACCACCCGTTCCAGGAGCGCGCTTCGCTTCGCCGCATCGTCGAGCACGTCCCCGTGCCCGCCGCAGGCCGCCCCGTCGGCGGTGGACGGGGCCGCCACCAGCCCGGCATCGAAGAGGACGAGCCACACCCCGAGGTGGTGGCGCTCGGCGGCGGCGAGGAGCACGTCCACGTCGGCGAACACCGAATCGTCGAGGCCGTCGGGGGTGCCGTCCGCCGCGAAGCGGATGCCGGCGCGGCCGTCCGCGAAGAGGAAGACGCGTGCCGTGCTGGCGCCGTCCCGCCGGAGGCGCGCCAGCGCGACATCCAGGACGCCCCGGGCCGCCTCGTCGGCGTGCAGCCCGCCCTGGGGCGTGGCCGGAGAGCGGCCGTAGTCGAGCCCGTAGCGGACCCAGGGAAGGTTGGCGCCGAGCAGGAAGCGGTAGGGGCCGAAGTCCGGAGCCGACTCGGCCTGAGGCGCCGGGAGCGCGGTGGCATTGAAGGAGAGCCAGGGCGCGGCGCGGACACCGGGGTCGGGGGACGTTGCGGGAGCACGCGGGATGCTCCGGGCCTCGGGGCGTCCGCGACCCGCGCCCGCGTCCCGGGCGAACCGACGTCCGTCGGTCACCGAGCGCAGCCACGCGGGATTCTTCATTGTTCCCCCAGCATTGGACTGGGTCAAATCGGACCGTCTCCGAGGCGCGGGATACTCCCCGAACCGGACGGGCCAATCAATGTGAAAAATTTCGGACGATCAGGCCTGGATCAGCTCTCCGCCGACCGCCGTCCCGGCCAGGGTGCCGCACGCCGCCTGGATGTCTTTGCCGCCCGAGTAGCGCCGGGCCACCGGTGCTCCGACCATCTGGAGGTGGTCCCGGAAGCGGGCCAGCTCCTCGGCGCCGGGGGGGCGGTATCGCCCGGTCGGGTCGGTCACCTCGATGAGGTCGAGCTTGATCGGAATTCCCCGGAACACCTCGGCCAGGGCGAGGGCATCCTCGCGCCCGGTGTTGAAGCCGGAGATGAGCACGTAGGCCAGCATGGCCCGCTCCCGCCGCACCCGGGCATAGGAAGCGATGGCAGAGACGAGCTCGGGAAGGGGGTGGGTGGCTTCGATGGGCATGACCTGGCCTCGCTTCTCCGGGATGGCCGAGGTCACCGAGAAGACCAGCCGGTAGGGATGCCCCTCGCGCACGTAGCGCTCGATGGCCGGAACCACCCCCGCCGTGGAGAGGGAGATGGCCCGGCCGGAGATGGCCAGCCCGGCCGGGTGGGAGAGGATGCGCGCCGCGCGGAGCACCTCCACCGGGTTGAGCAGCGGCTCTCCCATCCCCATGAACACCACCCCGCGCACCGGGCGGTCGGCCTCGGCCCGGATGCGGAGCACCTGGTCCATCATCTCCCAGGTGTGGAGGTTGCGCCGGAAGCCGAGGCGCCCGGTGCTGCAGAAGTCGCAGGCCAGAGCGCAGCCCACCTGGCTGGAGACGCAGACCACGTACTTCTCCTCGAAGATCGGGATCCGCACCGCCTCGAAGCGATCCCCGAGCGGGGAACGGAAGAGGTACTTGACGAAGCCGTCCGCGGCGCGCCGGCGCTCGACCACCTCCAGCGACGGGAGCTGGCCGTGCTCCAGGACGTGGTCCCGCACCGCCCGCGGCACCTGAGCCACGTCGCGCAGCGCCGCGATCTCCTCGGCCCCGTGGGCGAAGACCCGGGCGAAGAGCTTGCGTACCGCGGTGGGGCTCGGCGAGAAGCGAGCCAGCGCCCGCGACCACTCGTCGAGCGCCATGCTCTTGAGATTCACCTCACTTCGCCATCTTGCCGCGGAGGAAAGCCTTCAGCTTTCCGGCCATCTCACCCGGCATCTCGTCCACCAGCGCGCGCCGGGCCAGCTTCGGCGTCGCCCGGTACATGTTGAGGAAGTCGACGCAGGGTGCACATCCGTGCAGGTGCTCCTTGAGGAGCTGGACCTCCTCCTCGGAGAGCTCTCCGTCGACGTACTCGAGGAGAGAGTGGATGGAGTCCTTGCAGGTGAACATCTCTTGGTCTGAGCCCTAATGATGCTGGGAACGGCCCCGGGTTTCACACTTCTTTGTAAAAGGCGTCGATCTCCTCGCGCAGGGCGAGCCGCGCCCGGTGCAGCCGGCTCTTCACCGCCGGCACGGAGATCCCCATCATTTCAGCGATTTCCTCGTACGACATCCCCTCCACGTCCTTGAGCAGGAACACCTCGCGGTAGCCCTCGGGAAGCCGGTCGGTCGCCTGGCGGATGGCCCGGCCCAGCTCCTCGTCGAGCACCTTCTCGTCCGCGCGCCGGCTCCAGTCGATCTCCGGGTACTCGGCCAGGCTGCCGCGATCGGTGAACTCGGGGGCGAGCATCTCCTCGGTGGCCGCCTCGACCACGCGCTGGTGGCGCAGCCGCATCAGCGCGTTGTTGGCGGCGATGCGATGCACCCAGCTGCCGAAGGCCGCCTCGCCGCGGAAGGCTTTCAGGTTCTGGTAGGCGGCGAAGAAGGTGTCCTGGGTGATCTCCGCCGCGTCGGCCTCCGAGCGCGTCATGCGCAGCGCCAGGCCGTAGACGCGGTCCTTGTGCCGCTCCACCAGCGTCTCGAAGGCGTCCATATCGCCTTCCTGCGCACGCTCGAGCAGTGCCCGGTCTTCGAGAGCGGCGTCGTTCACGGAGAGACCTCGGCCACGAAGACCGGCTTGCCCTGGGCGAGCCGCACCACCACCGCCGACTTCACCGCATTGCGGTCCGGCCCGAAGCTGATCCGCCCGGTCACGCCGTCGAAGTCGCGGGTGGAGGCGATGGCCTCGCGCAGCGCCGGACCTCCCGGACCGGACGAGCGCCGGAGCGCCTCGATGCCCACCCGGGCCGCGTCGTACCCCAGCGCGCCGAGGGAGTCCGGGAGCTTCCCGTAGCGGGCGCGGTACCGGCCGATGAAGCTCTGGACCGCGGGCGACGGATTGTCCGGGCTGAAGTGCGTGGAGTAGTACGCGCCCTCCACCGCCGAGCCCCCGAGCTCGACCAGCTTGCCTCCCGATTCCCAGCCGTCCCCGCCGAGGAGCACCGCCTGGATGCCCAGCTCCCGGGCCTGGTGGGCGATGGGACCGGCGTCGCTGTAGTAGCCGGGGACGAAGATGGCCTCCGGGCGGCGCGCCTTCACCCGGGTGAGCAACGCCCGGAAGTCGGTGTCGCCCTTGGCGTAGCTCTCCTCGGAGACGACCTGGCCTCCCAGCTCGCGGAATCGCCGGCGGAACACCTCCGCCAGCCCGATGGAGTAGTCGCTCTTGAGGTCGGTGAGCACGGCCACCCGGGTCAGGTCCAGGTTCCGGCGGGCGAAGGCGGCCATCGCCTCGCCCTGGAAGGTGTCCACGAAGCAGACTCGAAAGACGTACGGTCCGCCCTCGCTGGTGACCCGCGGATTGGTGGCCGAGGGCGAGATGAGCGGTACCTGAGCGCGCGCCACCGCCGGAGCCATGGCCAGGGTGTTGCTCGAGGCGTTCTCGCCGATGACCAGCGCCACCCGGTCCTGCATCACCAGGCGCATGGCCGCGTTGGCCGCCTCCTCGGGTTTGCTCTGGGCGTCGTAGGAGCGCAGGACGAGCCGCTTGCCGCCCACGCCGCCGTCGGCGTTGGCCTCGTCGATGGCCAGCGCCACGCCGTCGCGGGTGTCGAGGCCGAAGTGGGCCTCCGGCCCGGTGAGCGAGCCGACCGCGCCGACGACGAGCGTCTGGGCCGGTGAG
>Ga0335085_10011619_pt1 | contig 13048 bp, 13 predicted proteins | sample Lox_Sample_45_FD_206712 | JGI IMG/M metagenome (GOLD analysis project Ga0335085, IMG submission 206712) | Soil microbial communities from Loxahatchee National Wildlife Refuge, Florida, United States - Lox_Sample_4.5 | ecosystem: Environmental > Terrestrial > Soil > Wetlands | place: USA...
GCCAGGTCGCGGACCCGCGGCGTGACTTTGGGTGACAACTCCTCTGGCGCCGGGCCGGCGAAAGCGGAATGGCGGCGGCGTCGCGAGACGGATACGGGCTCAGAGGTATCGCAGATCGCGCGCGGCCTTCTCGAGGTCGTCGCGGAAGCGGGGGTCGGCCACGGCGATCAGCGCCCGCGCCCGCTGGCGGAGGGATTTGCCGTAGAGGTCGGCGATGCCGTGCTCGGTGATCACGTAGTGCACGTGGTTCCGCGACGTGACCACGCCCGCCCCCGGCTTGAGCGTCGGCACGATCTTGCTGACGGGCTGGTCCTTGACCGTCGCCATGCTGGGCAGCGCGATGATGGGTTTGCCGCCCTTGGAGCGGCTCGCGCCGTAGATGAAGTCCAGCTGCCCGCCCACGCCGCTGAAGAGCCGCGTGCCGATCGAGTCCGCGCACACCTGGCCGGTCAGGTCGACCTCGATCGCCGAATTGATCGCCACCATGCGGTCGTTCTGCGCGATGCGGAACGGATCGTTGATGTACTCGGTCGGGTGCAGCTCGACCATCGGATTGTCGTGCACGAAGTCGTAGAGCCGGCGCGTGCCGATGAGGAAACCCGCGACAATCTTGCCCGGGTGCAGCGATTTGCGCTCCCCGTTGATGATGCCGCGCTCGACCAGGTCGATCACGCCGTCGGAGAACATCTCGCTGTGGATGCCGAGGTCGCGCTTGTCGTTGAGGAAGGTCAGCACGGCGTCGGGAACGCCGCCGATGCCCAGCTGAAGGGTCGAGCCGTCCTCGATCAGGCTGGCGCAATGGCCGCCGATGCGGCGCTCCAGCTCGGTGATCTCGCCCATGCGGTGCTCGAACAAGGGGTAGGAGACCGGCACCACGTGCGTGAGTTTGGAGACGTGGATGAAGCTGTCGCCGAGCGTGCGCGGCATGCGGTCGTTGATCTCGGCGATCACGATGCGGGCGGACTCGGCGGCGGTCTTGGTCACGCCGACCTCGACGCCGAAACTGCAGAAGCCCCGCTCGTCGGGCGGGCTGAGGTGCACCAGCGCCACGTCGAGGGGGAGGACGCGGTGGCGGAAGAGGTCGGGAATCTCGCCCAGGAAGCACGGAGTAAAATCCGCCCGGCCGGCATTGACGGCCGCGCGCACGTTGGCGCCGATGAAGAGGACGTTGGGGCGAAGGTACCGCTCCAGGCCGGGCGCGGCGAAGTCGGCGTTGCCGAGGGTGAGCAGGTGGACGAGCTCGATGGGCGTGGCGAATTCGGGCGCGCGTTTGACGAGGGCCGCCATCACGGTCTGGGGCACGGAGCAGTTGCCGGTCATGAACACCCGCATGCCGGCGGAGATCGCGGTGACGGCCTGCTCCGCGGTCGTGATGCGGCTCTGGTAGATTGGCTGCACGAAATTCATGGGAGGGGGCGGGCGAGCGGCCGCGCCTGCGCCGGCGGCGCGGCGGGGCGACCCGGAGGGCCGGCGCGGCGGCTGCTACATCAGCAGCTGGATTTGATCATGGCCGTGGACCATCCCGAGCTGCTCGTGGACGTCGACCAGGACCAGCTTGTGCGCGTGGCAGCCGCCCTTGAGACAGCCTTCGAGGATGCCGCCATTGGGCAGGTACAGCGCGAACATGGGCGAGAAGCAGAAATCGCATTTCTCGTGCTCCACCTTGAGGGAAACGCCGCAGGTCGGGCAGAACATCTCGACCACCACGCCTTCGGGGATGTCCACGTCGAACAGGTTGTGGAAGCTGCCGTAGACCGGGTCGAGGTGGATGTTGCCGCGGACCGCGCCGTACTGGATGACCACCTTGATGGAGGGGTAGCCGTTGATGGGCACCGAGGGATCCATGAGGCTGTGTCCACGGGGACAGTGCGCGTGCTCCAGATGAAACGCCTGGGAGGGAACCTCGATGACGATCTTTTCCTTTTGCATGGCTACACCTGCACCTTCGTTGCGAACGCCAGGCCGGCGTCCAGGGCGTTGAGATTGATGCGCAGCAAGTGCTGCTTGGTGGGCCCGAGCACATCCTGAATCGCCGCGATGACGGCGTCCTTCCGCACGGGCTCTGCGAGCGCAAGGTAGGCGCCCAGCATGACGACGTTCGCGACCCGCGGACTGCCCTGCTGGTGGGCGAGCTCGTTGACGGGGATGGCGAGCGCCTGCACGTCGGAACGCGTGGGCGGGCGGGGGACGAGGGAGCTGTTCACCAGCACCCAGCCGCCGGGCTGGGCGAACGACTCGAAGCGGTCGAGCGACGGCAGGTTCATGGCGATCACGCACGTGGCCTCGGAAATGATGGGCGCGCCGATGATGTCGTCGGAGATGATGACGTTGCAGTTGGCGGTGCCCCCGCGCATTTCCGGGCCGTAGGAAGGCAGCCACGAAACATTCTTCCCTTCCATCATGCCGGCGTAGGCCAGGAGGCGGCCGATCATCAGGATGCCCTGGCCGCCGAAACCGGCCGCGATGATGCGGTGCTCCGCCATGGTCAGGATCCTCCTTCGCTGTCTTTGAACACCCCCAGGGGATAGGCCGGGATCATATTCTGCTCCACCCAGCGCAGGGCGTCGACCGGCGACAGCCCCCAGTTGGTCGGGCAGGTGGACAACACCTCCACCAGGCTGAATCCCTTGTTGTCGATCTGCAGCTGAAAGGCTTTCTTGATCGCACGCTTTGCCACGTTCAGCCGCGGGATGCTGTGGACTGACACGCGGGCGATGTAGGCGGTGGCCTCGATCGTGGCCAGCATTTCGCAAACCCGGAGCGGGGCGCCCTGGCCCAGGCGGCTCCGGCCGAGCGGCGACGTGGTGGTGGGTTGGCCGACCAGCGTGGTGGGCGCCATCTGGCCGCCGGTCATGCCGTAGATGGCGTTGTTGACGAAGACGACGGTGATATTCTCGCCGCGCATGGCGGCGTGGACGATTTCGCCCATGCCGATCGAGGCGAGGTCGCCGTCGCCCTGGTAGGTGAACACGATGTTGTCCGGCCGCACTCGCTTGATCCCGGTGGCCACGGCCGGGGCGCGCCCGTGGGCGGCCTCCTGCGCGTCGCAGTTGAAATACTCGTAGGCAAATACCGCGCAGCCGACCGGTGCGACCGCCACCGCCCGGCCGAGCACGTCGAGCTCCACCAGCGACTCGGCCACGAGCTTGTGGATGATCCCGTGCGTGCAGCCCGGGCAGTAGTGCAGCGGGACACCCGTCAGACCGGGCGATTTCTGGTAGACGGTCTTCATGGGCCGCCTCCTCCGAGCAGGGCTTGCACCTGCTTCACGACCTCCTCCGGTGTCGGCACGATTCCGCCGGTGCGCCCGTAGAAGGCGATCGGACGCCGGCCCGCGACCGCGATCTTCACGTCGTCGAGCATCTGCCCCATGCTCATTTCCACGACCAGGAAGGCGCGGGTCCGGTCGACCACGCGGTCGAAGGCGCCGAGCGGAAACGGATAAAGCGTGATCGGGCGGAGCAGGCCGACCTTCAGTCCGAGGCGGCGGCATTTCTCGATGGCCGAGCGCGCGATGCGCGAGGTGGTGCCGTAGGCTACAATGACCACGTCGGCGTCCTCGCACTGGTACAGCTCGAAGCGAACCTCGGTCCGCTCGACCTCGAGGTACTTCCGGTAGATCGCGCGGACGTGATTCTCGAGTTGGTCGGGGTAGAGGTAGAGCGAGTTGATGATGCGCCGCCGGCCGCCGCTCTCGGCCGTGCCCGTGGTGGCCCAATCCTTGGGCGGCAGCGCGCACGCCGGCTGGTACGGCGACAGCTCCACGGGCTCCATCAGCTGGCCGATCATGCCGTCCGCCAGCACCATCACGGGATTGCGGTACTTGTCGGCGAGATCGAACGCCAGCTGGGTGAGGTCGACCGCCTCCTGGAGGTTGGCGGGCGCGAGCACGAGGACGCGGTAATCGCCATGGCCGCCGCCCTTGGTCGCCTGGAAATAATCCGCCTGCGCCGGCTGCACCCCGCCCAGTCCCGGGCCGGCCCGCATGATGTTCACCAGTACGCAGGGCAGCTCCGCCCCGGCGATGTACGAGATGCCCTCCTGCATCAGGCTGATGCCGGGGCTGGAGGAGGAGGTCAGGACGCGCGCGCCCGCGCCCGCCGCGCCGTAGACCATGTTGATCGCCGCCACCTCGGATTCGGCCTGCACGTAGGTGCCGCCGACCTTGGGCAGCTCCCGCGCCATGTATTCCGGAATCTCGTTCTGCGGGGTGATCGGGTAGCCGAAGAAGTAGCGGCAGCCGGCGTTGATCGCGGCGGCGGCGATCGCCTCGTTCCCCTTCATCAATTTCCTCGCCATGGGCGTTCCTCTAGCGGCGCACGGTGATGACCGAGTCGGGGCAGATCTTGGCGCAGCTCGCGCAACCGCTGCACTCCGCCAGGTTGTAGACGACGGCGGGAAAATAGCCGCGGATGTTCACCCGGGTGGTGTCGATCTTGATGATCTTGGTGGGGCAGATCGTGACGCAGAGCTCGCAACCCTTGCAGAGATTCTCGTCGAAGATCACTTCGGGCATGGCGGCTGCGGGGAGCTCAGGCCGGGTGGGTGAAGGCGGTGGGGAGAGGGGCACGACGGAGGGAGGAAGAGGTGCCGCGGGGCGGGCGAGCGGGGCCGTCATGGCTGCGCGGCGCAGGCCGGCGGCGGTGAACGATAGGGTTGGGGAAACACTGCAAGAACAAGCACAACCGACGAGGTCGGATGATAAATCGACGCTGCGGGCGCGCGAGTAAAAACCGACTCACCCCGCGGCGGCGCGGTGGTAGTAGCACCGTTTGTCAGGACGATGAGCAACGGGCGCGGGCGGCGAATTCCGCTGCGCCCGATCGCCTTGCGCCGGCGACTCGACCGCCGTGGGGCCGCCAAATGACTTGTTGTGGCCGGGAAGATGGGTAGATCTCCCCAATGCCCACGCGGCAAGGTTCCCTTCATCTCTTCCGCCTCGCCGGGGTCGACCTGTACCTGCACTGGTCGTGGTTTGTCGTCGCGATGTACGAGATTTCCAGCCGGCGCGGGAGCTACGGGTCGCTCACGTTCAACGCGCTCGAATATCTGGCGCTGTTCGCGATCGTCCTGCTGCACGAGATGGGCCACGCGCTGGCCTGCCGGTCGGTGGGCGGTCGGGCGGATGAGATCGTGCTCTGGCCGCTGGGTGGGGTGGCCTATGTGGCGCCGCCGATGCGGCCCGGTGCCACGCTCTGGAGCATTGCGGCCGGCCCGCTGGTGAACGTGGGACTGGTATTCGTATTCGTCGGGGTGCGCGTGCTGAGTGGAACTCTGCCGTGGCCGGAGAACCCGTCCGATGCGGTGTGGTTTCTGCACATCCTCTGGATCGTCAACCTCGGCCTGCTGATCTTCAACTTGCTGCCGATCTACCCCTTGGACGGGGGCCAGATTGTACGCGCGCTGCTGTGGTTCGCGATCGGGCGCGCCCAGAGCCTCTTGGTGGCGAGCATCATCGGCTTTGCGGGCGTGGCCGTAATGCTCCTCGGCGTCGCCGTGCTGTTCTTCATCGGTCAGCAGCAGAATGCGATCTGGTTTGGCATCATGGCCCTATTCATTCTCGCCAACTGCTGGCGCGGGCTGCAGCACGCCCGGATTCTGGCTCGCGCCGCCCGGCTCCCTCGGCGCGACGGGTTTCGGTGCCCGAGCTGCGAGGCAGCGCCGCCCATCGGTGCGTGGTGGACGTGCGGGCGGTGTGGAAAGCCCTTCGACACCTTCGAGACGCAGGCCGTTTGTCCGCACTGCGGCGCGACTTTCGCGGCCACGCGTTGCCTGGATTGCGGCGAGCTGCACGCCATCGAGCAGTGGCGCGTGCCCCCGCCGCGGATTACCTGAACGCACGCCCGCAACGGTAGTCCTTGGACGCCAGCGTCGTGCCCACCCCGGTTCCGCGCACGGCGGGCGTGGCGGGGAATTTGACCTCGCGACTGGCGGCGGGGTCGTGGCACAGTTACCCTTTCAGATGCCGGACGCTGCCGCCACCGACTCGTCGTCCCGACCCGCGGGTTCACCGTGGGCGCGGCCCTTCCACGTGATGGCCAAGCCGGCGGGCGCCCGCTGCAACCTCGCGTGCAGCTATTGTTTCTATCTGGAAAAGGAGCCGGCTTACTACCCGGGCGCGGGGCTGCCGCGGATGAGCGAGGCCACGCTCGACGCCTACATTCGCGACTACATTGCGTCGCAGCCGGGGGAGGAGGTCACGTTCACGTGGCAGGGGGGCGAGCCGACGCTGCTGGGTCTGGAATTCTATCAGCGCGTCGTAGCATTGCAGCAGCACTATGCCGCGGGGCGGCGCATCGCCAACGCGCTGCAGACCAACGGCGCGCTGCTCGACGACGCCTGGGGGACGTTTCTGGCGCGGCACGGCTTCTTGGTGGGACTGAGCCTCGACGGTCCGCGGGCGCTGCACGATGCCTATCGCGTGGATCGCGGCGGCCGGCCGACGTGGGCGAAAGTCATGCGTGGCCTGCGCACGCTGAAGCGGCACCGCGTGCCGTTCAACACGCTGACGGTGGTGCACCGGCGCAACTACCGGCAGGCGCGGGATGTCTATGAGTTCCTGGTGGCCGAGGGCTCCCGCTTCCTGCAGTTCATTCCGCTGGTCGAGCGCCGGGCCCGCCCGGCGGACACGGCGGCGCGCCTCGACCATGCGCCGCCGCCGGCCGGGCCGGGCGATCTCGTGCCGCCGGAGCGCGCCGCGGAGGCGGCGGCCACGGAATGCGTGCCGCGCGAGGGTTATGGCGAATTCCTCTGCACGGTGTTTGATCTCTGGGTGCGGCGCGACGTCGGGCGGGTCTCCGTCCAGCAGTTCGACGCCGCGCTGAGCGCGTGGAGCGGGCTGGGGCCGGGGCTGTGCATTTTCGCCGAGCGGTGCGGGCGGGCGCTGGCGCTGGAGCACAACGGCGACGTTTACGCGTGCGATCACTATGTCTATCCGGCGTATCGGCTCGGCAACCTGCACGCGACGCCGCTGGCCGACCTGGGCAACGGTCCCGCGGCCGCGCGCTTTGGCGACGCCAAGGCGGATCTGCCGCGCGTCTGCCGGGAATGTCCGGTGCGGTTCGCCTGCAACGGCGACTGCCCGAAGCATCGCTTCGTGCGCGCGGGCGCAGGCGAGCCGGGCGTGAGCTACCTCTGCCCGTCCTACCTCCGCTATTTCACGCACATCGGGCCGGCGATGCAACGGATGGCGGCCCTGTGGCAGGTCGGCCGGCCGGCCGCGGACATCATGGGCGGCGCGGGGTCGCCGGCGGGATTTTGACGCGCGGTTCACCAATCGGCTTTACCCGGGGTTTACCACTGGGCGATGGACGGGGCGGGGAGCGCCCCTAGACTGGCGGCCATGGCTGTGTTTCAGCCGCTCCTGCGCCGGTCGGCCGCGATACCTCTTCCGGCGGGCAGGCGCCGGGGCCTTCAACCCTCCCTCCGCGCATGAACTGGAAAGCCATCCTTCTGCCCAGCGCTTACCTCGCGCTGTTCGCTCTGGCCGTCTTTGCGATCGTTTGGTGGGACCGACGCAAGCGGGGCGGGCGCATTCCGTTCGCCAAGGATCTCCGCCTGCTGCGGGTCGCGGGCGAGACGCACCTCAAGGAGGTGGGCCGGCTGGACGAGGATTTCATCCTCATCATGGTGTGGGCGGCGCTGGTGCCGTGCATCGTGGGACTGCTCTTGCTGGAGGTCGTCGCCCGGCTGCCGGCCGTGTGGATGTGGATCGGGCTGGGCGTGACGCTGGCGATGTTCGGCGCGGCGGTGGCGCTCGCGGTCCGCTGGTTCCTGGCGCGGCTGCGGGAGCGCAGCGATCAATATCTCGCCTATTTCGGCGAACGCATTGTCGCCGAATTCCTCGAGCCGCTGAAAGAGGGGGGCTGGCACGTGTTCCACGACGTGCCCTGCGAGAGCGGCAAGGAGAGGTTTAATATCAATCATGTCGCGGTCGGGCCGGGCGGCATCTTCGTGATCGAGACCCGGGCGCGGCGCAAGGGCGTGCCGCGCGAGGGGCGCGACGACTACAAGGTTTTCTTCGACGGCGAACAGCTGAGCTGGCCTTGGGGCGAGGACCAGGAGGGCATCGGCCAGACCATCGGCAATGCGAAGTGGCTGCAGCACTGGATCGACAAGACCACCGGCGAGAAAGTGGAGGTCGTGCCGGTGCTGGCGTTCCCCGGCTGGTATGTGGAGGCCAAGGCGCACGCGGCCCTGCGGGTGGTCAATCCCTCGTGGCTGCCGGGCGTGTTGACCGGGGGCGGCGAGACCATCCTCAGCGAGAAGCAGATCGACCAGTGCGTCCAGCAGCTTGAGCAACGCTGCCGTGACGTGGAGTACTGAGCGGGCGGCGTGGCGCCGGTCCGCGGAAGGAATTTAACCGGCGGCGGCGCCGCCGGGGCGCGCTCATTCCGTCGGGATCCGGTTGTCCGTGCGCAGCACGATGACCGGCGTTCGCGTCTTCACCCAGAGCTCGGCTTCCTTGAAATGCCGCGCCGGCACGTTCTCGAGGGCCTCGCCGACGGTCTTGGCCGGCAGGAGGCGGCCCCGCTTGGAGCGGTTGAAATCATAGGTTCCGCGCAGGATCCGTTCCTTGGTCGAGGCGGGGCTCTCGGTCTCGGGAATCTGCACGACCCAGCCGACCAGGTCGTCCTTGGGCAGCCGGCGCTCGGGATCGGAGACGAGGATCAGCCATTGTTTCTTCACGGGCGGCGGCGGGACCTCCTCGGCCGGGTCGGGCTGCACGAGGTGGTGAATCTCCTCGAGGATGCGGCGCAGCACTGCCGGCTCGATGTGGTTTTTCTGCAGGATCTCGGCAACCTTGTTGACGTCAATTTTGGGCATGGTCAAAGCGGAGGGAGTGGCGGGGAGAGTCGGCCGTTCCGGCGGTCGCGGCGCCGGGCGCACCGGCGTCGACGTCGACGGGGGCCTCGCGGTTGGGGCGCGCGAGCACGCCCGGATAGGGCTCGAGCGAAAACAGCCGGACCGGATCGCGGAGCAGGTGACGATCGCACGCGGCGAAGAGCGCGGCTTCGGTTTCCGCCCGGCGCATGTCATAGAGAAAGGCGCCGGCGGGATCGACGCTCTGCCCAATGAAATTGAGGTACTTCTTCATCTTCGCGACCTGCAGCCGCTCGGGCACCCCGGGCGTGGCGGTGGCGGCGTACAAGTGGTCGATGTAGGCCCGGACATCGGCGAGGGTAGGCTGGAAGATCCCCGCGTGCGCGCCGTCGGCCGACCGGCAGGCAAAGAGTTCCCGGCATTGGCGGAAGATCCAGGGGTTGCGGATGGCGTGGCGGCCCATCATGACGCCGGCCGCGCGGGTCCGGGCGAGGATGCCGGCAGCGCGGTGGGCGGAGGTGATGTCGCCGTTAGCAAGAACCGGACAGCGCACCGCCCGCACAGCCTCGGCGATGAAATCGTGCCGGACCGCGCTGCGATACATGTCCTTCACCGTGCGGCCATGCACGGCCAGCAGGTCGATCCCGTGCCGATCGACGATCTCGAGCAGGCGCGGGAAGTTCGCGGTGTCGTCGAAGCCCAGGCGCATCTTGACCGTGAGCAAACCCGGCACCGCGGCGCGGAGGGCGCCCAGGATCTCGTCGACCCGCCCGGGCTCGCGCAGCAGGCCGCCGCCCACGTTCTTTCGATAGACCTTGGGCGCGGGGCAGCCGAGGTTAAGATCGATGCCGGCAACGGGGTAGGCGAGCAGATCGCGCACGGTGCGCAGGAGGTCGGGCACGTTCTCGCCGATGAGCTGGGCGAAGACCGGGCGGCCCGTAGTGTTCTCAGTCAGCGAGCGCAGGATGTGTTTTTCGAGGCGGGACTGCGCGTGGACGCGGAAGAACTCGGTGAAGAAGAAGTCCGGTGGGCCGTAGCGGGCGATCACCCGCATGAACGCCAGGTCGGTCACATCCTGCATTGGCGCGAGCGCCGTCAGCGGCTGGCCGGGCACGACTGCCGCCGGCAGCGGGCGCGGCGCGATCGTCGCGACGGGGGAGGCGGGAGGTGGCAGGCTCAAGGGGAACGGGGGTGACGGACCCTCGGTCGCCGGGAGGCATCCCGAGGACCCAGGGCGGCGGGAGCGGCCGGACGGGCCGGCGGCCCGCGGCTCAGGATTTCTCGCCCTCCTCCTCGTCGTCCTCGTCCTCTTCCTCCGCCTCGTTCTGTTGCTTGAGGACGCGCTCGAGGATTTCAGTCATGTCCTCGACGCCGTCGAAGACCTTTTGGGCGACGAAAATCGGCTTCTTCTGCTGCAGGGCGAGCACGATGGAATCGCTGGGCCGGGCGTCGACCTCGATGATCTTGCGCCCGAGTTCGTTCTGCATGTGCAGGATGATGCGCGCGTAGAAGGTGCCGTCGCTGACGTCGTTGACGATGACGCGTTCGAGGGTGACGTTGAGGCCGAGCAAGATGCTGCCGATGAGGTCGTGCGTGAGCGGGCGCTCCTTCTTGATGCCGTTGAGCGTCATCGAAATCGCGTTGCCGACGCTGTGGTCCACGTAGATGACGAAGGCCTTGTCGTCATTGCCGAGGAACACGGCGCAGCCGTTGGCGGTGGGCATGACGCCCTTGATGCCGACCTCGATGACCTCGTTCTGCATGGCCGCAATCTGCGGAGGGAGGCGCGAAAGCGCAAGCCGGCAGAGCGCTAGGTGAAGCCCAGCAGGTGGATGCCCCACGCTCCCGCTTGCGCGACCACGGCTGGGCGGTCGAGGACGATGACCTTGCCGGCTTCGAGCGCGGCGGCGGCGATCCGCGCCTCGCGCATGGCATCGAGCGTGCGCTGGCCAAAGACGGGCACGTCGAAGCGGTAGTCCTGGCTGGTCTTCACCGTCTTCACAAACAGCATCTGGTCCGTCTGGAACGCGCCCGCGCGGCGGAGCATTTCATCGGTGCCTTCAAAAGCCTCGACTGCGAGCACGGTCCCCTTGCGCACCACCACGCCTTGGCCGATGTCAAGCCGCGCCGCTTCGCGGGCGATGTGGATCCCGTGGTCGAGATACTCGCCGTCGATCGGGAACCGGCCGCCGGTCATGACACCGGGGCTGGCCAGGTGGTCGTCGAGAAAGGAGCGCGCGTCGAGCAGGGTGATGCCGAGCCGCTCGATCTCCGCGGCGATGGCGCCGAAGATGGTCGTGGCGTTGCGCCGTTTGAGCGAAAGCAGGAGGCGCGTGGTCTTGAGGTCCGGATGCAGACCCTTGAACAGGCGGCGCGGGGCGATCTGCCCCGCCATGTAGGCATAGCCCGCGCCGAATTGCTCAAGCGTCCGCAGCATGTGGCCGAGCTGGCCGACGCGGAGGGTGCGGCGGTCGGCCTCGGCGAAACTGGCAACGAGCTCGGGGCGCGTCTCCTCGTCGAAGGCGATCAGCTTCAGGGGAACGCCGGCGCGGCGGACTGCCTGGGCGACGAGGATCGGATAGAGGCCCTGGCCGGCGATGAGCGCGACGGGCCGGGCGGGATCAAAGCGGGCCGGGAGATAGGCGGAAAGCGCGGAGGACACGGGATACCGGATACCGGAGTGCGGATACCGGAAAGTAGAACGGGAAAGTCAAGCGCGGGAGTTTGCGTCGCCCGTCCCGCCGCTAGGTCTGCGAGCCGTAATATTTCTTGTAGCTGCGGTAGTAGCGGTAGTTCGTGTAGTACTCGATGCGCCGGGGCGACAGGCCGTTGAGCACGATCCCGAGGAAGTCCTTTTCGCCTTCGCGCAGCGTCCGGACGAACTGCCGGATGTGTTTCCGGTAGGCGCGATTGAAGCGGCAGACGTAGATGAGCTCGTCGGCATGCTCGGCGATGAGCAGGCTGTCGGACACCGCGCCGACCGGCGGGGAGTCGATGACGATCAGATCGTACCGCCGCTTGAGCTGTTCGAGAAACTGTCCGAAGACCGGCTTCTCGAGGAACTCCGTCGGGCTCTTCGAGCGCCCGCCGGATCGCAACAGCGAAAGGTTGTCGCTCAGGTGGGTGATGCCGAGCTGCGGGTTGGCCAGCAGATCCCCCTCGAGACTCGCGCCCGCTTCGGCCCAGGTGAGAATGCCGGCCTCGTTCGGCAGGTTGAAATGCCGGTGCAGCATGGGCCGGCGCATGTCGCAATCCATGAGCAGGGTGGCCCGGCCATGGCGGGCAAAGCTGCCCGCCAGGTTGCAGGAGATGAGCGTCTTGCCTTCCCCGGGGATGGTGCTCGTGACGAGGATGATCTTGGGATAGTCGAGCTTCGACTGGATTTTGACCGCGCTGTAGACGCTCAGGAACGCCTCCACTCCGGGTGTGGCCTTGGCCCGGATGGCGAGCATGTGTTTGTCCTCGTCCTTGACGTTGGCGAGATCGGGGATGATGCCGAGGAGGTTGACCCCGATGTAGGACTCGACGTCCCACGCGCTCTTGATCCGGTCATCGATGACGCTCAGGCCAAACGCCACGCCGAGGAAGACGAGCACGCCGACCATCACGCAGGTGCGGGCGATCCGCGTCTTGTTGGGCGTGTAGGGCGCGAAGTTGGGGACGGCGCGGTCGAGCAGGCTGACGGGAATGCGGTAGTCGAGCCCCTTGGACGTGGTGGTCTTGTTGAGGCTGTCGAGCACCTGCGAATAGGCGTTCTTGGCGACGGCCGCCTGGTCCTCGAGGCTGCGGTACTCGACCTTGAGGTCATCCAGACGCAGCTGCTCCTTCTCCTGCCGGGTATACTCGCGATCGAGGGATTGCTCCGAGTCGCGCGCCTTTTCCAGGCTGGCATTCAAGTCGGCGATGGCGAGGCTGATGGCCCGGTCGAGCTGGTCGCGGAGGAGCGAGATCGTCTTGGCGATCTCGATCATCTGGGGATGGCGCTCCAGGTAGCGTTCGCCCAGGACCGCCTGGCGCTGGAGCGCCTCGGCGAGCTGCCCCTTGAGGGAGGGGATGGTGCCGTGCCCGGCAATGTAGGAGATCTCGAGCAGGTCGCGGCCGTCCTTGCGAAACGTCTCCACCTGATTGAAGTAGACCTCGAGGTTGAGGCGTTCGAGATGGGCCGTGGTGCGCGCGGTGTTCACGCTTTTCAGGCGGTCGGTGATGATGTTCAGGCTGTCATCGA
>Ga0335085_10011620_pt1 | contig 13048 bp, 14 predicted proteins | sample Lox_Sample_45_FD_206712 | JGI IMG/M metagenome (GOLD analysis project Ga0335085, IMG submission 206712) | Soil microbial communities from Loxahatchee National Wildlife Refuge, Florida, United States - Lox_Sample_4.5 | ecosystem: Environmental > Terrestrial > Soil > Wetlands | place: USA...
CCGACGGCTTCATCCTCGCGGGCACCCAGGCGAACTCGCCGGTCATCGCCGAGATCGCCAGCGCGGTCCCGACGGTCACGGTGGGCTGGCGGGACATCGACCTGCCGCGGGTGGACGCGGTCGCGAACGACGACCTGCTCGGCGCGACGCTGGCCACCCGCCACCTGATCGACCTCGGCCACCGCAGGATCGCGCACATCTCCGGGCGCGTGTCCGGGACCAGCAATGTGGTGCCGAAACTGCGCCAGCAGGGCTACGAGGACACCATGCGAGCCTGCGGATTGGGCGAGCACATCAGGTTCGAGTGGGCCGACTTCACCGAGGACGGCGGGTACCGCGCCACCGTTCGGCTGCTCAGCAGCCCCGAGCCGCCGACCGCGATCTTCGCCGTCGACGACCTGACCTGCGTCGGCGCCCGGTCGGCCGCCTCGGAGATGAACGTCGACGTGCCCGGCAGGCTCTCCCTGGTCGGCTACGACAACACCTACCTGGCCCGGCTGCGGTCGATCTGGCTCACCAGCGTCGACAGCGTCGGCTTCGAGGCCGGGCGCCTCGCCGCCCGCACCCTGCTGGCCCGGGTGGCCGATCCGGCCCGCCCCGCCGAACTCCACCTGCTGCCCCCGGCCCTCGAGGTCCGCGGCTCCACCGCGCCCCCGGCCAGCTGAGGTACGCTCTGGCGCCCGGCGACCCGTGCACCGGCAGCTCCTGAGATCGGCCGCCGACCCCTCCGCCCCGGAATTTACTCGTGAAAAAGTAGAAATACAAGCCGTAATACGCTATTATGTTCCATAAGAATCATCATGCCGAACGGGTGGTGGTACATGCCTCCGGAACCGGTTCCCGCGGAGCCAGAGTGGGACGATGATCCCGCCTGGACGCGCCCGGATCCGATGACGCCGGCCGAGCTGGAGGCGGGGCTGGACCGGGTCTGCGAACACGACGAGCTGCCCGGCCCGGACGAGTTCGAGGACTTCGAGCCGTTCACCCCCGAGGAGCTGGCCGAGATCCGCGAGGCCGCGGCCGATGAGCTGCTGGCCGTGGAAGCGGCCACGGCCGGCCGGCGCGGCCCGGGCCAGCCCGGTTCGGCGCGTATCTTCCCCGGCGAGTCGTCCAGTCCCGCGGCGTCGTTCGGCCCCGGTATGCCGCTGGACGTGCTGCCCGGCTGCGCAGCCCTGGCGGTCGCCGCTGACGCCGCGGCCGGGGAGGCCGGTGACTTCGCCGGCGTTTCGGAGGCCGAGCTGGTTGGGGTGGTATGCGCGTGGGACCGGGTCGAGGCTCACGCCGCCGCGCGCAAGCTCGCCGCCGTCGCCGAGCTGGCCCGCCGTAACCCCGCCCCCGAGGACCAGGAGTTCACCGCCGATCAGGTCGCGTGCGCGCTGGGCGAGTCCCGCGGCCGCGCCGGGGACCTGGTCGACCTGGCCCAGACCCTGCACACCCGCCTGCCCGGCACCGCCGCGGCGCTGCACGACGGGACGATCACCCGGTACAAGGCCGAGATCATCGCCCGCGCCACCGCGCTGCTCGATGACGCCGAGGCTGGCGCCGCCGAGGACAAGGTGCTGGACCGGGCGGCCCGGCTGACCCCGGGCGGGCTGCGCGCCGCCATCGCCGCAGCCGTGATGGACGTCGCCCCGGAGAAGGCGAAAGAGCGGCGGGAGGCCGCGGCGAAGGATGCCCGGGTGGAGCGGTGGGCGGAGGATTCCGGTAACGCCGCGCTGATGGGCTGCGAGCTGCCCCCCGATGAGGTCCTAGCCGCGGACCAGCGGATCACCGCCTGGGCGAAGGACCTGCGTAAGGCCGGGCTCGAGGGCGACATGGACGTCCTGCGTGCCCGGGCCTTCCTGGACCTGCTGCTGGGCAAGGACTCGCGTCCCCGCCGGGACGCGGGCGGCGGCGAAGACAGCACCGGGCCCGGTTCGGGCGGGCCCGGTTCGGGCGGGTCAGGGCCGGCGGGCCCGGATGCGCCGCCGCCCTCGGCCGGGCCAGCGCACGGCGCGGCCGGGTTCGCCGGACGGGTCAACCTGACCGTGCCGCTGGCCAACGTGACCGGCCTGGCCGACCGGCCCGGCGAGCTCGGCGGGCTGGGCCCGGTCGATCCGTGGCTGGCCCGGGAGCTGGCCGCGGCGGCCGCGCGCAACCCCCAGACGACGTGGTGCGTGACCGTGACCGACGACCAGGGGCACGCCGTCGGCCACGGCTGCGCCCGCCCCGAACCCAGGAGTCACAGGCGACGCGCCGGACCCGGGCCGCCCGGAGAAACCGGCTTCACCTTCACCCCGGCCAGCCGGGACGGGCCGCCCGGCGGGTACGGTACCTGGCGGCTGCGCACTCCCGGTGACGGGCCCGGCCTGATCATCACCCTGGAATCCCTGACCACCGACCCCTGCGACCACCGGCACCAGGCCGGCGGCCACGACCCCGGGGTCACGCTGAAGCACCTGATCCAGGTGAGGCACTCCACCTGCACCAGCCCGGTGTGCCGCCGGCCCGCCGCCCAGTGCGACGTCGAGCACAACACCCCGTACGAGGCCGGCGGCCGGACCTGCCGCTGCAACACCGGTCCGAAGTGCCGCCACGACCACCGGCTCAAGCAGCACCCCAGGTGGAGAGTGGACCAGCTCCCCGACGGCACCTTCAGATGGACCACCCCAGTCGGCCGCACCTACACCACCGAGCCGACCCGCTACCCCATCTAGCACCCGCCGGCTCGATAGGTCCCGGGCGCAGAAGATATCCGGCGCCGCCTCCGTGCAGTCCTGGCAACAGCCGCTTTACCTCATGTTGGCCTGCGGGACAGATTCCATTCGCAACATGGATGAAGTCGATCATCCTGGCCGGTATCGTCCTTATTTGTGGAAGATTTGGTCCTGGCCGGTGACGTCGACGTCGGCGACGTGATCATGCTTCCCGACGCCGACGAGCCGGTGCTGGTCAGCCGGGTACGCCTCGGTCAGGGCGGGCTGATTTTCACGGTGGCCTCGGCCACCGGAGACTCGCCCGAGCAGGATCGCCCGGTGAAGCTGACCACGAAGGTCCGGCTGCACCGCCGGGCGCGGGACCTGGACAGCTAGCCGCCCACGGACGGCCGCCCATCCCCTCCGCCGGGGCGCCGTCACTAGCCGGCGATTCTCTACTCTGGGCGGATGATGTTCAGCAACGGCACGGACCTCAGCGAGCGGATGCGCACGGCATCAGCCGGGCTGCGCGTGACCTGGTCCATGCTGGGCGGCGCCGTCGCCGGGGCGGTCGTCTCGCTGGTCACCCTGCCCAGCGCCGCGGTCCTGGCCGGGTGGGACGTCGCCGTCGTGATCTACCTGGCCTGGGTCTGGATCGCGGTGTGGCGGCTGGACCCCGGCACCACCGGCCGGTTGGCGAAGCGGGAAGACCCGAGCTCCCCCGTGGCCGAACTCGTCGTGATAAGCGCGGGCATCGCCATGCTGGTCGCGGTGGGCTTCGCGCTCGTCCGGGCGGGCCAGGCCGCCAACGGCATGAAGGCGTTCCTGGTCACGCTGGGCCTGCTCAGCGTCGTGCTGTCCTGGATAATAGTGCACACGGTGTACGCGCTGCGGTATGCCCGGGCCTACTACTCTGAGCCGGACGGCGGCATCGAGTTCAACGAGCAAGAACCGCCGACCTACACGGACTTCGCCTACTTCGCCTTCACCGTCGGGATGACGTACCAGGTGGCGGACACCAACATCACCTCGAAGGAAATCCGGCGGATAACCCTGCACCACGCGCTGCTGTCCTACCTGTTCGGCGCGGTCCTGCTCGGGCTCGTGATCAACGTGGTGGCCACCCTGCTGAAGTGACGCCCTCCGGCCGGGCCGCTCAGGCGTGCTGCCCGTCCGCCTGCTCGCGCAGCCGCCGCCGGGAGGCCTCGACCTCGGCCTCGGCCGCGATGCGATTCGCCCAGGCGGTGTCGCGGACGCTCTTGCCCGGTTCCAGCTCCTTGTAGACGGTGAAGAAGTGGTGGATCTCGAGCCGGTAGAACTCGGGCACGTCATCGAGCTCGCGCAGGTGCTCCTGCCGCGGGTCGCCGGCCGGCACGCAGATGATCTTGTCGTCGCCGCCCTTCTCGTCGGTCATCCGGAACATGCCGACGGCGCGGCTGCGGATCAGGCAGCCGGGGAAGGTCGGTTCCTGCACCAGGACCAGCGCGTCCAGCGGGTCGCCGTCCTCGCCCAGCGTGTTCTCGATGAAGCCGTAGTCGGCCGGGTACTGGGTGGCGGTGAACAGCGTCCGGTCCAGCCTGATCCGGCCGGTGGCGTGGTCGACCTCGTACTTGTTGCGGCTACCGCGCGGTATCTCGATCAGGACGTCGAACTCCATGCCCGCCACCTTACGGGGGGCGTGATCACGGCACATACATCCGCCGGCCCAAGGATCACGGGGACCAGCCGCCCGAGGCCATCACTGATCCAGGCCCCGGCTGCCGTAACGTCGCCGGGGCTAGCCGGCCGGCTCCTTGTCCACCGACGCCCGGTAGATCTGCTCGATCGACGAGTCGAGCTGGGCGTTGAACTGCTCGTCGGTCTGGCTCTCCGTCAGCCCTTCCAGGAGCGCGCGCGAGAAGCTGGCGATGAGGGTGGGATCGCGGGCGAGCAGGTCGCAGGCCTCGTCCCGGCTGTAGCCGCCGGACAGCGCGACGACCCGCAGCACGCGCGGGTCGGACGCCAGGTCGCCGTACAGGCCGACCTGGGTCGGGATGGTGAGCTTCAGCATCACGGCCGCGTCCCCGGGCAGCCCCTGGACGTGCTTGGCGATGGCGTCGTGCAGCAGCATCTCGGCCTGCTCCTTGTGCGGGCTGTGGATGCTGACCTCCGGCTCGATGATCGGCACCAGGCCGGCGGCCATGATCCGGCCCGCGTAGTCGAACTGCTGGTCCGCGATCGCCGTGATCCCGGCCTCAGCCGCGTCGTTGATCACGGAACGCATCTTGGTCCCGAAGATCTGGTGCCGCTGCGCGCGCTCGAGCAGGTCATCGAGCGTATCGATGGGCTTCATGAGCTGCACACCGTCCTGCTCGGCGGCGAGCCCCTTGTCGACCTTCAGGAACGGCACCACGTTCTTCTCGTCCCATAGGTACCGCGCGGTGGGGACGCCGTTGACCTCCCGCTCCATGGTCTGCTCGAACAAGATCGCCGCCAGGATGCGCGAGCCGTCGAACGCCGGGCTGGTCAGCACGCGCGTTCGCATGGCGTGCACCAGGTCGAACATCTCGGCGTCGGAGCTGTACCTGTCCCGCTCGATGCCGTAATGGGCGAGCGCCTTGGGCGTGCTGCCGCCGCTCTGGTCCAGGGCCGCGAAGAAGCCGGGGCCCGTCCTGACTTTCTCGGATTGCAAAGTGTTCACGTTCCGCATTCTGTCACCGGCAGGGCGCGTCTCCCAGGGGGAGCCGGATCCCGCGGCGGATCGCAGATCTACCGTCCGCACACCGGGGCTGACCGTCGCCGGAATCATCCGGATCATGGGTTGGCCACTCATCCTGTCGGCGTCCAGGCTCGTTGACGAGGAATCGCCAGCCGAGGAGGAGTGCGTGACCGGCGGATACGGCGGGCCGCAGCAGTACGAGATCAGCGTGCGCGGCCACCTGGGCGAGACGATGCGCTCCGCGTTTCCCCGCCCTGCGGGCTCAGCCGCGCGGAGCGGACACCGTGCTGACCGGAGCGCTGCCGACCAGGCCGCGCTGCACGGCGTGCTCGCCGAGATCGAGGCCCTCGGGCTCGTGCTGCTCGAAGTCCGCCGCGTGAATCCTCCGGATCGTACGACGCGGGCTCATCCGCCCCGGAACGAGACTTCATACGTGGAACGAGAAGAAGACGAGGGGACAGGATCGCCCGGATGATGTCGATGAGGGCGCTGGAGTGCCTGGTCACCATCGTGGGTCAGGGTTCGCTGACGCAGGCGGCGGCGGTGCTGCATATGTCGCAGCTGGCCTTGTCGCACCAGATCGCGGCCATCGAGCGGGAGCTGGGCACGCCGGTCATGGAGCGCTTGCCGCGGGGCGTCAGGCCGACCGCGGCCGGGCTCGCCGCCGCGGCCGAGGCGCGGATCGCGCTGGCCGCGGCTGACCGGGCCGTGATCGCGGGCAAGAGGGTGGCGGCCGGGACCGGCGGCCGCATCCGCATCTCCTGCGTGGAGACGATGACGGCGTGGGTCCTGGTCCCAGTGTGTCACTGGCGGCGCCGGTTCCCCGACCTCGAGCTGGACCTGAAGGAATACACCAGCGCGGACCGGATGCGGGACGTCCTGCTGGCGGGCGGGGCGGACATCGCGGTCGGGCCCCGGCCGACCCGGACCGACGAGCATGTACATCAGCACCCACACCGTGGCCCATCATCTGCGCCAGGCCTTCCGCAAGCTCAGCATCGCGTCTCGCGTCGAACTCACCCGCATCGTTATCGAACGCGCAGCGGACGGCCCGTTAGGCCTCATCAGCGGGTCGTCACCGGTGACCGGTCTGACGGTGTGCGGCGCAGCCGCGAGGGGTGGCTAGTGGGCGGTGGCGGCTTGGCGGGACTGGCGGGTGGCGCGGGCCTGGTCGTTGGCCTGGTGGATGGCCCGGTACGCCTCGACCGTGCGCAGCTTGTGCCAGCGGGCGTACGACTCCACGTCCTCTTTGCTGCCGCTCTCCAGCAGCTCGATCAGGTGAAGGTGCTCGCCGAGAGCCTCCTCGGACCGGTGCGGCAGGTACGCGAACATGGTCGAGCGCAGCCGGTCGAGCCGGGAGTTCGTCTGCTCGAGCAGCTCGGTCAGGTAGGTGTTCGGGCACCGGGCCACGATGGCGGCGTGCAGCAGCCGGTTCAGCTTGCTGAACCTGAGCGGATCCGCGCGGGCGGCGGCTTCCTCCATGCCCGCGGCGATCTTGCGCAGCCGGGTCAGGTCGGACCGGCGGAGGTTCTGCTGGGCTTCGGCGCTGGCCGCGCCCTCCAGGATCGCCAGGGCGATCATGGCCTGTTCCCAGGTCGTGGAGTCCACCGGCGATACGACCGCTCCCACATTCGGCGTGAACCGCACCCAGCCCTCGGCCTCCAGGCGGCGCAAGGCCTCGCGCACCGGTATCGGGCTCACGCCCAGCTCGCGAGCCAGCGCGTCGATGTTGAGCCGTTCCAGCGGTGCGAAGCTGCCGGAGTGGATCCGGTCCCGGAGGATCGTATAGGTGCGTTCCTGCTTGTTCACAGTTAACTAGCGTAACCGCAGCGGTGACGTTCCGCCGCAGGCTATACGATGCCGGAATGACCGAGCCCGGGCGCGTGCCGCTGCCGGACTGGATCGCGGCGCTGGCCGCGTCTCGTCCCTTCGGCGCCGGCGACCGGCGCGGCACGGCGAACCTCATCGACGCCAGCGACAGCATCCGCGGACCGAGGGCAGCCAGCATCCCGCATTGGCGCGGGCACCGGCGGCTCCGCCTCGTCCAGGGCGTCCAGGTACGCCGTCATCTTCGCGTACGGGCGGGCGTACGGCACGCCCAGGGCGCTCTCGACCAGCGGCGCGTGGCTGTTCCCGAGCCCGAGCAGGAACCGCGGGCCGAACCGCGCCAGCAGGCTCGCGCGCCAGCGCGCCACCTCGGCCGGGTCGTGCATCCATATATTCAGCACGCCGGTCGCGAACGGCACCCGCCGGGTCGCGGCCAGCAAATGCCCGACCGCGCCGAGGACGTCGCCTCCGGCGTCCGGGATGAAGATGGCCTGGTACCCGAGGTCCTCGAGTTCGGCCGCTGCGGCGGCCCGCGCGCCCGGGTCGGGGTTATACCGGAGCTCACGGCTCCAGATCCCTATCCTGCCCAGGTCAACGGTCATGTCTGTCGCTCCCCTGTGTCGTGGGCGGGATCGCGGCGGCACCGGCCGTGACCCGGGCTCGTCCCGCTCGCCGCCGCTGACGGGCGTCGGCGCGAGACAAGATCGTGATGGTTAGCTCTCGACGCTCCGCGCGTGCCTGGTCTATCGTTTCATATATGTTTCGCTCCGGATAAGGCGATTAGCCCGGAGGTTCTTGAGCATGGTGGGCTCAGGTAGCACAGCCGCGATGAGGGCTCTCCCGACCGACGACCGTGCTGGCCGCACTCCTTTCCGCACCGTGCGGGCCTCATTGGACCAGGTTGACGAGAGCCGTACGTCGATTCGCGGCGGCCTCCCGGGGGCGGACATCGTTCCTGCCAGCACCTCAGCGAACCGGAAGTCGTATATCGCCGGGGAGCCATCGCGGTGACGTCGGACGAAGGCGCCGCGGTCATCGACGTGCCCGGTGCGCCGAGCGTCCCCGACATCCTGGTCCGGGTGGAGCACGTGGCGAAGGCGTTCGGGCCCACCCAAGCGCTCAGGGACTGCTCGTTCGAGCTGCGCGCGGGCGAGGTCCACGCCCTGGCCGGGGAGAACGGCTCGGGCAAGAGCACGCTGGTGAAGATCCTGAGCGGGGTGCACGCGCCCGACTCGGGCCGGGTCGAGGTGGCCGGGGCCGAGGTCCAGCTGCGCAACCCCAAGTCCGCCCAGCAGCACGGCGTCGTCACCGTCTTCCAGGAGGTCCTGGTGGCCGAGGCCCGCCCGGTGCTGGACAACATCTGGCTCGGCGCCGACGACACCTGGCGGACCAGGGTCCCGGCCCGGGAGAAGCGGCGTCTGGCCAAGGCCGCGCTGGAGGAACTCCTCGACCGGCCGGCCGACCTGTCCACAGCCATGGAAGACCTCTCCCTCAGCGACCGGCAGGCCTGCTGCATCGTGCGGGCGCTGCTGCGCCGGCCGCGCATCCTGATCCTCGACGAGGCGACCTCCGCGCTCGACGTGGTCACGCGTGACCGGTTGTTCGCGCTGATCGCCCGGCTGGCCGCCGACGGCGTCGGCGTGATCTTCATTACCCACCGGATGGACGAGCTCGAGGAGATCGGCGACCGCATCACGGTCATGCGCTCGGGCGAGACCGTCGCCAGCCTCGGCCGCGGGGCCTGGACGCCGCGCCAGCTCGTCGGCCTGATGACCGGCGCGGCGGAACTGGTCACCGTCGGCCGTCCGGAGAAGCGGCTGGCCGCGACCGGCCACGGGGCGCCGGTGCTGAGCGTTCGCGGCCTGCGGCTCCGGCCCGACGGCCGGCCCATCGACCTGGACGTGCACGCCGGAGAGCTGATCGGACTGGCCGGATTGGAGGGTCACGGTCAGAACGAGTTCCTCGAGGCCCTGTGGGGCGAGAAAGTCGTCGCCGGCGAGGTCATCCGTCACCTGCCCCGCCGTGACGTCGTCGTCCGATCCCCGGTCCACGCCGCCGACTGCGACATCGCCTACGTCCCGCGCGAGCGGGCTCGACTCCCTGTTCAGCTGGATGACGATCCGGGAGAACTTCGCGCTGCCGACGCTGAGCCTGGACAGCCGGTTCGGCTGGCTCAGCCCGCGCTCCTCGCGGCGCCGCTTCGCCTCCTACGCCGACCGGCTCAAGATCGTCCTGGGTTCCCCCGAGGACCAGATCACCACGCTGTCCGGCGGGAACCAGCAGCGCGTCATCATCGCCCGCTGGCTCGCCTTCGGGCCGCGGATCCTGCTGCTGAACGACCCCACCCGCGGCATCGACATCAACGCCAAGCACGACCTCTACGCGCTGTTCGACGCGCTGGCCCGCGAGCAGCTGGCCGTGGTGATGCTCTCCACCGAAGTCGACGAGCACGTCGAGCTGATGGACCGCGTGCTCGTGTTCCGGGAACACGAGCTGTTCCGTGCGCTCGACCGCAGTGAGCTGTCACGCAATGCGCTGGTCGGGGCGTTCTTCGGGGAAAGCGGCGAGGACTGAGATGGCACCGGCATCCACGCTGTCCGCCCGGCCGCAGGGCGCGCCCGCGCGCCAGGCCGTGCAGCGGGCGGTCCGCACCTACAGCTTCGGCTTCGCGGCCGTCCTGGCCATCGGGATGCTCGTCGCGAACATCGCCACGGTGCATGGCGGATTCGGCGTCGCCGACCAGCTCGCCAACGTCGCCCCGATGGCGATCGCCGCGCTGGCCAGCGCGCCCTCGATCATCGCCGGCGGCTTCGACATCTCGATCTCTCCGCTGATCGTGCTGACCAATGCCGTCTACATCGTCTGGCTGGCCCCGAACGGGCTGGGCGGCGCCGTCTCGGTCCCGATCATCCTGGGTCTCGGGCTGGCGGTCGGCGTGCTGAACGGCCTGCTCATCATCGTGCTGCGGGTCCAGGCGATCGTCGTCACGCTCGCGATGTTCTTCAGCCTCCAGGGCGTCGTCCTGTTCGTCGCCCCGAACCCGCTCGACGACACCAGCCTGGCCTACCTCAACGACCCGGCGCAGCGCGCCGAGATCGCCCGCCGCGGCGAGGACGCCGAGCACCAGCACGAGACCTACATCCGGTCCATCAACCGGGCGCTGCGGGACAAGCCCGCCGGGATGACGGTCACGACGCACATGTGCCGCGGCAACTTCCGCTCCTCGTGGGTGGCCCAGGGCGGCTACGACTTCGTGGCCGACGCCCTGTTCAACCAGCCGACCGTGGACGGCTACTTCATGGAGTTCGACGACGAGCGCTCCGGCGGGTTCGCGCCGCTGCGGTTCGTGCCGACGGGCAAATACGTCGTCCTGGGTTTGGTGACCAGCAAGAAGGGAGAACTGGAGGCTAAGGACGACATCAAGCGCCGGATCGAGGAGGCCAGCAAGTTCGTGGACATCGACCAGCTGTGCCTGTCCCCGCAGTGCGGCTTCTCCTCCACGCTGGACGGCAACTCGCTGTCCCGGGACGAGCAGATCGCCAAGTTGCGCCTGGTGGCGGAGACCGCCGAAGAGGTCTGGGGCACCCAGTAGTGCTGAATGCCCCGCCCTCGAAGATCATCGCGGTCCACGTGAGCTACCGGAGCCGGGCGCTCCAGCGCGGCTCGGTACCGGCCTGGCCGTCGTTCTTCCTCAAGCCGCCGTCATCGCTGGCCGCCAGCGACGATCCGGTGGCCCGGCCGCCGGGATGCGCGCTGCTGTCCTTCGAGGGCGAGGTGGCGCTCGTCATCGGCAGCCGGGCCAGCCGGGTGGGCCGCGACGCGGCCTGGAGCCATGTCGCCTGGGTGACGGCCGGAAACGACTTCGCCGTGTACGACCTGCGCTACGCCGACCGCGGCGGCAACGTCCGCTCCAAGGGCATCGACGGGCTGACGCCGCTCGGCCCGCGGCTGCTCGACGCGCGCGCGATCGATCCCGCCACGCTGCACCTGCGCACCTGGAAGAACGGGGAGATCGCGCAGGACGCCAAGCTCGGCGAGGAACTGCTGTTCGGCCTGGAGGACATCGTCGCGGACCTGTCCCGGCTGATGACGCTGGAACCGGGGGACGTGATCCTGACCGGGACGCCGGCCGGGTCGACGGTCGTCGAGCCGGGAGACCTGGTCGAGGTCGAGGTCACCGCCGGGGATGCGACGACGGGACGGCTGCGCAGCCCGATCGTCGAGGCCCAGTACACCCTGCCGCCGTTCGGGGCGATGCCGCGGATGACGGACGAGGCCAGGGACGCCGCGTTCGGGGTCAACAGCCAGCAGGGCGAGGCCGGGCCGGCCGCCGGGCGCCCGGTCGCGGCCGGGGCGCTGCTGGCCGGCCTGGCCCAGGTGTCCACCGCCACGCTGGCCTCCCAGCTGCGCAAGCGGGGGCTGAACGGCCTGACCATGGACGGGCTCCGCACGACCAAGCCGGGCCGGCGGATGACCGGGTTCGCCAGGACCCTGCGTTACCTGCCGCTGCGCGAGGACCTGTTCGCCTCCTACGGCGGCGGGATGAACGCCCAGAAGCAGGCGATCGAGCAGATCCGGCCGGGCGAAGTGCTCGTGATCGACGCCCGCCAGGAAGCGTCGGCGGGCACCATCGGCGACATCCTGGCCCTGCGGGCGCAGGCCCGCGGCGCGGCCGGCATCGTGACCGACGGGGCCATCAGGGACGCCGCCCGGCTCGCCGAGCTGGAGATCCCGGCCTACCACGCGGCCGTCCATCCCGCCGTGCTCGGCCGGCGGCACGTCCCGTGGGAATGGGGCGTCACGGTGGCCTGCGCGGGCGTCACGGTCCAGCCGGGCGACCTGGTGGCGGGCGACGATGACGGCGTGGTCGTGCTCCCGCCGGGCCTGGCGGCGGAGATCATTGCCGATGCCCGCGAGCAGGAGCGGCAGGAGGAGTTCGTCGCCGCCCAGGTCGCGGCCGGCGCGGAGCTCGACGGGCTGTATCCGCTCGGCGACCGCTGGCGGGAGGCGTACCAGGCCTGGCTCGCGGAGCGTGAGTCATGAGGTTCCGCGCCGACCCGTCGTCGCTGCGCGGCTCGATCGCCCCCGTGGTCACCCCGTTCACCGAGGACGGGCAGCTCGACACCGAAGGGCTGGGCCGGCTGATCGGCTGGCAGCTGGACTCCGGCTCGCACGGCATCTCGCTCGGCGGCTCGACCGGCGAGCCGAGCGCGCAGACGCCCGGGGAGCGGATCGCCGCGATGACCGAGGCGGCCCGGGTGATCGCGGACCGGGTGCCGTTCCTGCCCGGGACCGGATCCGCCCGGCTGGACGAGACGCTCGAGCTCACCGCGGCAGCGGCCGGTCTTGGCGCGGACGCCGCGCTGGTGATCACGCCGTACTACGCGCGGCCGACCCAGGAGGGCCTGTTCCAGTGGTACGCGACGGTGGCGAGCGAGAACCCGGACCTGCCCATCGTCGTCTACAACGTCCCGTCCCGCACCGCGGTCGACATCGCGCCGGAGACCATCGCCCGGCTGCGGCGGCGGTACGGCAACGTCGTCGGGGTCAAGGAGACCACCCGGGATTTCGAGCACTTCTCCCGGGTGCTGCACCAGTGCGGCCGGGACATCCTGGTCTGGTCCGGCATCGAGCTGCTGTGCCTGCCGCTGCTCGCCCTCGGCGGGGTGGGCTTCGTCAGCGCGGTGGCCAACCTGGCTCCCGCGGCCGTCGGGCAGATGTTCGACCTGTGGACGGCGGGTGAGCAGGAGAAGGCCCGCGAGCTGCACTTCGCGCTGCACCCGCTGGTGGACGTGATCTTCACCGAGACCAACCCGGCCCCGGCCAAGTGGGTGCTGCAGCAGGCGGG
>Ga0335085_10011621_pt1 | contig 13047 bp, 16 predicted proteins | sample Lox_Sample_45_FD_206712 | JGI IMG/M metagenome (GOLD analysis project Ga0335085, IMG submission 206712) | Soil microbial communities from Loxahatchee National Wildlife Refuge, Florida, United States - Lox_Sample_4.5 | ecosystem: Environmental > Terrestrial > Soil > Wetlands | place: USA...
CGGCCGCACCCGTGCCCGTGCCGAGGTCGAGCACCCGCGCCGGCGGCTCCAGCTCGGCAAGCGCCAGCTCGAGGGCAGCCAGGTGCTGGGGGCCGATCCGCGCCTCCCAGGTGGGCGCGATCGCGTCGAAGAGCGCCCGCAGACGCCCCCGCAGGAGCCGCCAGAGCCACGGTTGACGAACGACCACGTCGGTCACGAGCCGAGAGACCCTTTGCGGCTTCAGGGCACGTCCACCTGGATCAGCAGCTCGCTGCCTTCGCCTGCGCCGAGCACGTCGGCCGCGCTCCCGCGCGAGACGGCAACGGCGACGTGGCGGTAGCTGTCCTCGTAGAGGATGAGCTCGCCGGGAGCGGCGTCGCCGAAGGTCCGGGCGGCCACCGCGTAGTAGCGCTCGCCATGGCAGCTCAGCTCGACGCGGGTGCCGGGGACGACCCGGGCGCTGTCGAGCTGCTGCCGCGTGAGGTTGAGCGCGAGATTGCCGAAGCGGTCGACGCCCAGCACCGTGGACCGGATCCGGCTCTGCCCGATCTCGGGCTCGGGGAGCTCCAGGCGCACGAGCTCCTCCCGGTCGATCGGGGGCCCCAGCTCGTCGATCGCGACCCCGTGGGCGAGGTGCGCGGCCGCTGGCGCGAAGAGATCGCGCCCGTGGAAGGTGCGCGAGACCGGCTGCAGCGAATAGGCGGGATTCGCGAGCTCGTGCACAACGACGACCCCCCCGAAGCGATCGGCGGCCGGGAGCAGCAGGCCGTTGTCCGGGCCGACGTGGAACCGGCCTTCCGCGTCCCGGAGCGCGAGCGCGCGACGGCTTCCGCCGACACCGGGGTCGACCACGGCGAGGTGGACCCCCGCCGGCATGTACGGCAGCGTGTTCGCGAGCATCAACGCGCCCTGGAGGACCCGGCCCGGCCGGATCCCGTGCGTGATGTCGATCACCTCCACCTCGGGTGCGATCCGCTTGACGACTCCGTGGCACGTGCCGACGAAGTCGTCCTGGAGGCCGAAGTCGCTCAGGAAGGTGACGAAGGGCGGCATCGCCGCCGGAGGCTACATGCTCAGCAGGAGCCGTTCGACCGCCGCGACGAGGCCGTCGAGATCGTGCGTCTCGGCCTCCGCGACGACCTCGATCCCGCCCTCGCGGGCGGCGGCGGCCGTCTGCGGTCCGATCGCCACGGCGGGGATGTGCGCACCGGTGGCGGCGAGCGCGCGCGCCGCCGAGGCCGATGCGAGCAGGACGAGATCGCCTTCCGGCGGCGGATCCGGCGCGACCTCGACCGTGCGGTAGAGAGGCAGGAAGTCCGCGTCGAGCGCCTCGACGAGCAGGCGTCGCGCCCCCTCCGCCGCGGCGAGCAGCACGTGGCCGGCCGGTCGGGGCAGCTCCGCGAGCAACCCTTCCTGGGTCGACACGGCGGGTACGAGATCCGGCTCGAGCCCGTGCGCACGCAGCTTGGCCGCCGTACCGGGACCGATCGCGGCGAGGCGCCGCGGCACCCCGGCGAGGCGCCGGGCCAGCTCGGCCGCGCCGTTCGGGCTCGTGACGACCACCCAGTCGTAGGGCCCCGGATCGACCGGGGCCTCGGAAAGCGGCTCGAGCCGGATCAGCGGACAGTGGACGACCTCGCAGTCGAGCCGCGCCAGTCGCTCAGCGAGCGGCCCCACCTGCTGCTCCGCCCTCGTCACCACGACGCGAAGGGGGCTGCCGCGCCCTCCCCGGCGCCTCCCGGTCCCCATCCCTAGCCCCCACCCTCCCGAGGGGGACCCGCGTCGGCTGGACGCGACGCTACCGGGACAACCGCGTCCTGTCCGTGCCGGCTTGGCAGCACCAAGGTCACGCCCGGGTCAAGAGCCGTGGTCGGCCGCGAGGCCCGCGAGCGCACGGCCGAGCGCAACGGGCTCGTCGCCGCATCGGCGCTCGAGCCACGAGCCGTCCTCGGCTGCGACGAGCGCCGTCAGGACGATGCCGTCGTGATGGGCGGCCACGGGCGCGAGGCAGCCACCCCCCACGGCTGCGATCACAGCGCGCTCCGCCTCGACGCACCGCCGCGTCTCGAAATGGTCGGCCGCCACGACGATGTGCTCCTCACCCGAGCGCACCTGCAGGGCGAGCGCCCCCTGCCCCGCCTCCGGCAGCAGCTCCTCGCTCGCGAAGCGATGCCCGATCTCGCCCCCCAGACCGAGCCGGTCGAGCCCGCAGGCCGCGAGCACGACCGCATCGAGCCCCCGCTCGCGCCGCTTGCGGAGCCGCGTGTCGACGTTCCCGCGCAACGGCTCGATCGAGAGCGTCGGCTCGAGGGCGAGCAGCTGTGCCTTGCGCCGCGCGGACGCGGTACCCACCCGCATGCCCGGGCCGATCCCGTCCGCTCCGCAGAGCGCGTCGCGCGGATCCTCCCGCGCGAGGTAGGCGCCGACGACGAGCCCCTCCGGGTCGCTCGAGGTCATGTCCTTCGCCGAGTGGACGGCGACGTCGATCCGGTGCTCGAGCAGCGCCTCCTCGAGCTCCTTGACGAAGACCCCGCGGCTGCCGATCTCGCCGAACGGACGCGACCGGTCACGATCGCCGGCGGTCGTGACCGGGACGAGGGCGATCTCCATCCCGGGCGCCCGCAGGTGCGAGGCGGCGAGCTCCGCCTGCGTGAGCGCGAGCCTACTGCCGCGGCTGCCGACGCGGATCAGCACACCGGGTCCGCCTGCGCACCGGCTGACCGCAGCGTCCGGCGCCGCGCGCGCGGATCCGGACGAACGCGGTCGGAGCCTGCAACGGCAGCGGCCGACCTGTGAGCTTCCCGAGCTTCAGCGCTCGTCCTCGCCGAGACCGAACAGGTGCCGCACGGCTTCAGCATAGAGGACCCCATCGGCTGCCGCGGCCGCCTGCTTCATCCGCACGGTCGGCAGGTGGAGCAGCTTGTTCACGATCTGCGCGGTCACCGCCTCGACCGCGCGGCGCTGTCCCTCGTCGAGCCGCCCGAGGAGGCCCTCCGCCTTGCGCAGCTCGGCCTCGCGAATCTCCTCCGCCCGTGCCCGCAGGGAGGCGATCGCAGGCACCACCTCGAGCGAGGCGTGCCACTCGTGGAACTTCTCCGCCTGGGCGGCGACGAGAGCCTCGGCCCGCTCGGCCTCGCGGCGCCGGCCGGAGAGCGTCTCCGCAACGATCGCTTCGAGGTCGTCGATGTCGTAGAGGTAGCAGCCGTCGAGGTCGTGGATCTCCGGGTCGAGGTCGCGCGGGACGGCGAGATCGATCAGGAGCAGCTGCCGGCCGCGGCGCTGCCGGAGCGAGCGGGCCACGGCCGCGGCGTCGAGCACGAAGCCCTGGGAGCTCGTCGAGGCGACGACGACATCGGCCTCAGCGAGCCCGTCCTCGATTCGCTCGAGCGGAAGGGCGGCTGCGCCGAGCCGCTGCGCCAGCGCCTCGGCGCGGTCGGACGAGCGGTTCGCGACGAACGAGATCCGGGCGCCGCGCGAACGGAGACTCCGCGCCGACTGCTCGCTGATCTTGCCGGCGCCGACGAGCAGGATCGAGCAGCCCGCGAGGTCGCCGAAGACCTGCTCGGCGAGCGCCGCCGCAGCGCCGGAGATCGAGGCGGGGCTCTCTCCGATCGCGGTCTGTGCGCGCACCTTGCGTCCCGTGTGGACGGCCTGGCGGAAGACACGGTCGAGCAGCGTCGACGTCGTGCCGAGCTCGTGCGCCGTCCGCACCTGCCCGAGAATCTCGCCCTCGCCGGGGACGAGCGAGTCGAGCCCCGCCGCGACGCGGAAGAGATGGAGCGCGGCCGCGTGGTCGCGCAGCCGGTAGAGCGCCCGCTCCACCTCCGGCTCGAGCTCCGCCAGCACCGCGACCGCGTCGAGCTCCGCCGCCTCGGCGTCGGCGGCGGCGAGATAGAGCTCCGTGCGGTTGCACGTCGCGAGGCAGACCGCCTCGCGGCCGCCCTCCGCCAGCTGCGCCGCCAGGCCCTGCGCCTGCTCGCGCTCCAGCGCGACCCGCTCCCGGAGCTCAATCGGTGCTCGGTGGTGGGACGTGCCGACGAGGACGAGTCGCATCAGGCGAAGTGGGTGGCAGGAAGAGCGAGGCGCACGACGATCACGAGCGCGAACCCTACGAGAGCGAGGTAGGCGGCCCGGCGGCCCCTCCAGCCGGAGCTCCAGCGCAGCCAGAGATATGCGGCCCAGACGAGCCAGGTGACCCCCGTCGCGATCACGAGCGCGTCGATCCGGTCTCGATCGAGGACGAGCCGCACCAGCCCGACGCCGAGACCGAGCGTCAACGCAGGCAGCGACCAGGCGACCGTGCGCAGCGCGAGCGCGTCGAGCGTCGCCAGGGCCGGCACCGGTCGCCGCAGGATCGTGACCGCACGCAGCTTCAGCCGGCGCTCCTGCCAGAGGTAGAGACCCGAGAGCGCAGCTGCGAGCGTGAAGCCCGCGAACGCGGCGAGTACGAGGCCGACGTGGAGGAGGAGGAAGAGGCTCGAATAGCGGCTCTCGCCGCCGACCCCCGTCCCGCCGCCCGCGCGCGCGACGAGCAACAGCACGACAGCAAGCGGCATCACCACGAGTCCGAGCAGGCGATACGGCCGCCGGCAGCCCCAGATCAGGTAGCCCGAGACGATCAGCCACACGAACAGGTTGAGCGAGCCTGCCCACGTCTCCCACGGGAAGCCGTCGCTCCGCGCCGCCTGCACGACGAGCAGCGCGGTCTGCGCGAGCCAACCGAGCCGAACGCCCCAGGTCGCAGCGCGGCCGGCCGCACCCGGTCGCCGAGCGTCCCCGAGGTAGCCGACGGCCGCCTCTCCGTAGAGGAGCAGCGCCGGCCAGAACAGGAGCTCAGCCAACCGGCGCCGGCTCCCGCGACGGCTCGTCCTCCGGCTGCGGCCTGGCGCGCCCGGCGAGCTCGTCCACCTCGCGCTCGAGCCGCTGCAGCTTGAGCGCAATGATCACGACGTACGCGAGCACGAGCGCGAAGACGACGCAGTAGGCGGCCGTCACGTATGTCTCGGCAGTCGTCAGGCGAGCACCTCCTTCAGCTCGCGGAGACGTGCATCGAGACGCTTGCCCGCGAGCTCGACCCGGTAGAGCGTATAGGCCAGAACGAGCATCGCGACCTGGGCGACGCAGTAGGTGACGAGGATCCAGCCGCCGAAGTTCGGCCCGTGGCGCGTGAAGACCACCGGATGGATGAGCCCTTTCGCGAGTCGAATCGCGAGAAAGCTGACGGGGATCAGCACGACGCCGAAAAGCGCGTAGACGGCGCTCATGTTCGCCCGCTGCGGGCCGGGCTCGAGTGAGTAGCGAAGCATGAAGTAGGCGCAGTAGAAGAGGAAGAGCACGAGGAAGAGCACGAGCTGGTCCTCGCTCCAGAGCCACCAGTGCCCCCACGAGATCTTGGCCCAGATCGAGCCGGTCAGGAGCACGGCCGAGCCGAAGATCAGCCCCTGGTGGACGGCGACGTAGCCCTCGAGGTCGGCGCCCGGGTCGCGCCGGGTCAGGTGGCGGAACGCCTTCCAGGCGGCCGCGATGAAGCACGCGTACGCTGTCAGCGCGATCGAGACGTGGAAGTAGAAGATCCGCTGCGAGAAGCCCTGGTCGGCGTCGTTCGGCGCCACGAAGAAGACGAGGGCGAGCGCCGTCGTGACGAGGACGAGCGCGCTTGCCGCCAGCACGGGCAGCGAGATGCGGTACACAGGACCCACCGGCGCTGATTGTGGCAGGTCCCCGGCGGCCCCCGGGCGCCTCACTCGGCGACGACATACTCGAACGTCGCCCAGCAGACGACCGCAAAGAGCACGTCGTAGAGCGCGAGGAAGCCGAGGTAGCGGCCCGGCGCGGAGACGATGCTCGCGCCGACGCCGCCGACGACGATCGGGATCGCGAGCGGCAGGAAGAGGAGCGGCAGCAGGAGGTCGCGGGCGCGGGTGGCCACCGCCATCGCGCCGAGAAACGTCCCGACCGCGCAGATCCCGAGGTCCGCCAGGGCGACACCGAACACCGTCGCCCCGCTCACGGGATGGAAGAAGAGGGCGTAGACCGGGACGGCGACGAGCTCGGCCGCGACGAGGAACGCAAGTGTCGCGAGCGACTTCGCGAGCCAGATGGCGCTGCGGTCGCACGGCGCGAGCACGAGGCCGTCGAGCACGCGCTGTTCGCGCTCGGGCACGAATGCGCGCCCGAGCCCGAGCAGAGCGGTGAAGAGGATCGCCACCCAGAGCAGGCCGCTCGCGGCGAGCCGAGACGGCGAGGCTGGCAGCGCGAAATGGAAGACGACGAACGTCGCGACGACGAAGAGGAGCATGGCGGGCAGCGTGTCGCGCGCGCGCAGCTCGAGCAGCAGGTCCTTGCGGGCGAGTGCGGCGACGTCGCCCAGATATCTCATGCCGCGAGCCCGAGAGCGGCGGTCTGGAGCGGCGCCACACGCGCCGGGTCGTGCGTCGAGACGAGGCAGGTCCGTTCGCCGTGCAACTCTGCCAGCTGCGTATCGAGCAACTCGGCACCGGCGGCGTCGAGGGCCGTGTAGGGCTCGTCGAGCACGAGGAGCGCCGGGTCGTGAAGGAGGACGCGACACAGCGCCAGACGCTGCGTCATCCCGCGCGAGTACGAGGCGACGCGGTCGTGGCGCACCGGCCAGAGGCCGAAGCGCTCGAGCAGCATCCCGATCCGCTCCCGCCGTTCCGGCACGCGGTACAGCCTCCCGTAGAGGTCGAGGTTCTCGAGCGCGCTCAACTCGCGGTAGACGAGCGGCTCGTGCCCGAGATAGCCGATCTCGGCGCGGCCCGCGGAGCACCGAAGCTCGCCGTCGCTCGGCAGAGCCAGCCCGGCGCAGATACGCAGGAGCGTCGTCTTCCCCGAGCCGTTCGGGCCGGTCACGACGAGGAAGCCGCCGCGGTCGAGCTCGAGGTCGACGCCGCGGAGGACGCGCTTCTCGCCGAAGCGCTTGCCGAGGCCCTGCGCCCGGATCACGGCCGCAGCATAGGCACACCGCATCCTTTACAGGACTTTTACGCCCCCGTTGCACAGACGTGTAGGCGGACCGCGCTTGATCCGAAGCACGGAATCGCCTTCTCACAGGGGAGAGAGACCATGTCCAGGAAACGCTTTGCCACCCTCGCAGCGCTCGCCCTCGCCGGACTCGCCGTGACCGGGGCGGCACTCGCTGCGCGCCACCGCAGCCAGTCCTCGCAGGCCGTCACCGCCTCCTTCGCCGCGACGGCGATCTCGCATGCGACCAGCAAGACGTGCACGGCGGGCGACGGCACATACCGCGAGACGACCGCGACCTACGGCGGCACCGCCACGAGCAGCGACCCGCGCCTGAACGGCCAGCTGACGATCCGTGCGCACAGCGTCGTCGACACGACGACGGGCGTCGGCTGGACCGAAGGGAGCTTCCGCGTCCGCGGCAACGGCGCAGGCTCGCAAGGAACGCTCAGTGCAGCGGTCTCCGGCGCGCACGCCGTCGGCAGCGTCGTCGGCTCCGTCGACCATCCGCAGGGCAAGCTCCTCGCCTCGTTGGCGGCCGGGTTCACCGAGGACGCCGGATTCACCTCGGGGGCTCTCGGCTCCGGATCGGTCACGGGTGCCGGCACCGTGTTCCAGCGCGGGACCTGCACGAACCCAAAGCACACGCGCAGCGTCGCGATCGCACACCTCCGCTTCAGCCGGCGGACGGTCGTCCCGCCGAGCTCGGGCAAGGGGACCGCGACCGGGACCCTCACGCTCGATCTCACCCGTGACGCGAACGGCGCGATCACCGCTGCGAACGCGGTCTTCTACGTCAACTACCGCTTCGGCGGTGCGGTCACCATCACCGGTCTCGCACTGCACCAGGGAACGAAGGGGACGAACGGCCCCGTCGTCCTCGACGCCGGCACCGGCACGATCGACGACACCGACGGAAACGGCAACGTGACGAGGGTCGTCGGCGTCTCCGGATCACTCGCCCAGGCGCTGCTCGCAAACCCGCGCGGCTACTACGTCGAGCTCGCAGCGGGCACGACCCTGCGTGCGCAGCTCGCCGGGTTCGCCCGCCGCTGAGAGAACGGCCGTGGGTGGGCGCCGGCCGCCTCGGCGCCCACCCACCCGCACGTAGGCTTCCGGGGTGGTGGACCAGACGCTCGGCCGCACGCTCTGGACGCATCCCTCGCCCGCGCCGCCCGCGCCGTAGCGCCGGTGAGCTGGCGGCCCGAGTTCGATCCCGAGGAGCGGCCGGTTCCCTCGTCGCGGGTGCTCGCGGTCGTGGAGGACCGCGTGATCGACACCCGGGCCGCCGAGGTCGACGGCGAGCCCCTTCACCTCGGGCGGCTCGGAGGCGAGCCGGTGTTCGCCGCCCGTCTGCCGGGGCCGCCGCCGGCCGATGCACCGTCGCTGCGAGCACTGCTCGCCGAGGGGCCGGAGGATCTGGCGCAGGCGGCGGGACGAGCGGCGCAGTTGCTCGCCTGGGAGGCGACGCATACCTTCTGCGGCAGCTGCGGCACCGCGAACGAGCGCTCGCCGCGAGAGCTCGTCCGCATCTGCCCGAGCTGCGGCGCGGCGACCTATCCGCGCATCTCGCCCGCCGTGATCATGGCCGTCCGCCGTGGGAACGAGGTGCTGCTCGCCCGCCGTGCCGGCACGAGTCGGCCGTTCTGGAGCGTGCTCGCCGGCTTCGTCGAACCGGGCGAGACGCTCGAGCAGGCCGTGGCGCGCGAGGTCGAGGAGGAGGCGGGGGTCCAGGTCGAGGACGTCCGCTACGAAGGCAGCCAGGCGTGGCCGTTTCCGAGCCAGCTGATGATCGGGTTCAGCACGCGCTATGCGGGCGGCGAGCTGCGAGTCGACACGCGAGAGCTGGCCGAGGCGGACTGGTTCGGGCCGGACGAGCTGCCGGCGATCCCGCCCCCGTTCACGATCGCGCACCGGCTGATCCGCGGCGCCTAGACCACCGCATCGGCGATCACGAAGGCGGCAAAGACGACGCTGATCACCCCGTTCATCGTGAAAAAGGCGGTGTCGAGCCGGCGCAGATCGTCCGGACGGACGAGCGAGTGTTCGTAAGCGAGCAGTCCGGCGACGACCCCGAGACCGACCCAGTAGAGCGCGCCGACGGGCAGTCCGAGGCCGACGCCGACGAGGCAGAGGACCGTCGCCGCGTGAGAGAGCCGCGCGCCCAGAAATGCGCCGCGGACACCGAAACGGGTCGCCACCGAGTGCAGCCCTTCGCGCCGATCGACCTCGACGTCGAAGAGAGCGTAGAAGAGGTCGAAGCCGGCGACCCAGAGAGCTACCCCGGCGCCGAGCAGCCACGATTGCCAGGGCAGCCTGCCGGTGATCGCGACCCAGGCGCCGACGGGCGCGAGCCCGTCGATCGCGCCGAGCCAGAAGTGGCAGAGCCACGTCCAGCGCTTCAGGTACGGGTAGAGGACAAACCCGGCCACCGGAATCGGCCAGAGCCACCGGACGACCGGGTCGAGCTGCCAGACGGCGGCGAGGAAGAGCGCGAGCGAGGCCGCGCAGAAGAGCAGCACCTGCCTGACGGAGAGCTGTCCGCTCGGCAGCTCTCTCCCCGCGGTGCGCGGGTTCCGGGCGTCGAGCCCCGCGTCGATCAGGCGGTTGAGGGCCATCGCGAGCGAGCGGGCGCCGACCATCGCGACCGTGATCCAGAACAGATCGGGCGCGCTCGGCGCGCCGTTCACCGCGAGAAACGCGCCGACGTAGGCGAACGGGAGCGCGAAGACGGTGTGCTCGATCTTCACGAGCCGCGCAAAACGCGCGGGCAGCGGCGCGAGCGTCTCGGCCTCGGCGGTCACCCGCGGCAGGATACGCGTCCATCCCGAGCGGCCCGGGCCATCTCCCGAGTGTGACGGCGTCAGGTCTGGCGGTGGGACACGTCCCGCTCGCCGGCGAGCAGCTCGAGCGCATGCGCGAGCGCGGGACGCAGCACCGCGAAGCCGTCGCGGCAGCCGCCGGACGAGCCGGGCAGGTTGACGACGAGCGTCGCACCGACGACACCCGCGGTTCCGCGGGAGAGCAGGCCGTGGGGTGTCTTCGCGATCGAGTCGGCCCGCAGCGCCTGTGCGATCCCCGGCGCTTCCCGATCGAGCACGTCCCGCATCGCCTCCGGCGTGACGTCCCGGGGCGCCAGCCCGGTGCCGCCCGTCGTGAGGACGAGCCGCGCGCTCGTCGCGAGCTCTCTGATCGCGGCCGCGATCTCGTCCCGCTCGTCCGGCACGACCCGCCGCACGACCTCGAAGCCCTCGCCGCGAAGCAGCCCTTCGAGCACGTCACCGCTCCGGTCATCGCGGGTGCCGGCGACGACGCCGTCCGAGACCGTCAGCACCGCCGCTCTCAACCCACCGTCTCCTTCGTCTTCTCGACGAGCACGACCTCCGCGATCCGCATCGCCTTGTCGATCGCCTTCGCCATGTCGTACAAAGTCAGGGCAGCCACCGAGGCCGCGGTGAGCGCCTCCATCTCGACGCCCGTCTGGGCCGTCGTCTCGGCGGAGGCGACGATCTCGACCGACCTCTCGCGCACCTCGAGCGTCACCTCCACGCGCGAGAGCGGCAACGGGTGGCAGAGCGGGATCAGCTCGCTCGTGCGCTTCGCCGCCATGATCCCTGCGAGCTGCGCCGTCGTGAGCGCGTCTCCTTTGGGCAGCTCACGCAGACACCGAGCCGTCTCGGGCGCCATCTGGACCTCCGCCCGAGCGACCGCACGCCGGCGTGAGAGCGGCTTCCCACCGACATCGACCATGTGGACGTCCCCGGACTCACCGACGTGGGAGAGTCCGCTCACCGCCGCAGCGACCGCCGCGCGACGTGGAGCAGCTCGCGGCGGTGCCGCCACGCCGCCGCCTGCCGCGCGAGCCAGACCGCGTGGTCGACCGCCGGATAGACGTCCTGCGTCAACGCCTCGGTGCCTGGCTTCCCGGTCTCGGCGCTCACGACGACGGCCGCCCGCTCCACGAGGTCAGGCACCTCCGCCCCGTCCGTTCGCCGCACCGAGCCGACCGGCTCGAGCGTCGCCGGGCTGAAGGAGACGATCTCGGATTCGCCGAGCACGGCCATCGACGAATCGTACTGGGCTTCGCGTCAGCGGCCGGCCCGCGCCGCCGCCCGGTCGAGGTCGGCGAGCTGCGCCTCGATCCAAGCGCGGATGTCGTGGCGCCGCACGTGCCGGCGGATCCCCTGGATCCGCCGGCGCCGTTCACCCGGCTTCATCACGAGAGCCGCATGCAGCGTCTCTGCCTGGCCGACGACATCGAGCGGATTTACCGTAAGCGCCCACGGGGCCAGCTCCTCGTGTGAGCCCGCGTTCTCGGACAGGACGAGCACCCCGTCGCGGACGTTCACGAGCGGCCCCTCCTTCGAGACGAGGTTGAGCCCGTCGAAGACCGGGTTGACGAGCAGGACGTCGAACTGCTTGTACGCGGCGACCGAACGCAGGAAGTCGTCGGCCACGTCGAGCTCGACCGGCGTCCAGCCCGGACGCCCGAAGCGCGCATTGATCTCGCGCACCAGCCGCTCGACGACCGCGACGTAGTCCGCGTACTCGGAAACGTCCTGGCGGGACGGGGCGAGCAGCGCGAGCATGCCCACACGGCCGTGCAGCTCTGGATGGCGTTCCAGCAGGAGCTCGTAGGCCCGGAAGCCGCGGACGAGGTTCTTCGACGGGTCGGTGCGGTCGACCCGCAGGACGAGTTGCGCCGGCCGCCGGGCGACGAGCTGCTCCTCCCGGGCGAGCACGCCCGCGCCGGCCGCCAGACGGTCGAACTCGTCGGCGTCCACCCCGATGCCGTGCGCGGTCACGTCGGTCACGCGTCCGCCGTGGACGACACGCGAGGACTGCTCGTCCACATCCGCGCCGAGCAGCGACCCGCAGCACTCGAGGAACGCACGCCGCCAGCGGTGCGTGTGGAAGCCGACGACGTCGTTCGCAAGCAGGCCCTCGTGCACGGCCCGCCGCAGCTCCGCCGGCAGGGCGTGCCAGTAGTCGGACTGCGGCCAGGGAATGTGCACGAAGTGCGTGGTGACCGCATGGGGCCGCAGCTCGCGCACGAGCCGCGGGGCGAGGTAGAGGTGGTAGTCGTGGAAGAAGACGGCCGCCCCCGGCTCGCGCTCGAGCTCGCCGAGCGTTGCCGCCGCGAACGCCTCGTTCACCGGGACATAGCCGCGCTCCCAGGCCTCGTGCACCTGCGGGCCGACGTCGGGCGCGACGCCGAGACCCCACAGGTAGTGCTGGAGGAACCAGAGCAGCGGATTCGCGACCACGGTGTAGAAGCGCGCGAAGGCCGCCGGATCGTGGGCGACGAATCGAAGCCGATACGAAGCGCCGTCGCGCGTGGTCTCGCGAAACGACCCCTCGTGCTCGGCCGCGACTGCCCGATCCTCCTCCGTCAGCGCGCTGGCGACCCAGGTCACGTCGTGATGCGCAAGCAGCCCGCCGAGCGCGGTGACGAGGCCGCCGCCGCCGCGCCGCGCCACCCGGCGGCCGTCGTCCGCACGCTCGTAGGCGACGGGGGCCCGGTTGGCGACGACGAGGACCTTCCGGCGCGGCGCCGTTGTCCGTTCTGACAACTCTCTACCCGGCGCGGAGGCGCTTGGCGAAGCGAAGCCGGGAGCCGCGCTCACCCGGTCGCGACTCGATCTCCAGCTCGTCGGCGATCGTCCGGATGATCGCGATCCCGAGCCCACCCTCGCTCAGCTCCTCCCCCTCGAGCACGGGCGGCCGTTCGGGGTCGAAGCCGGCGCCGTCGTCGACCACCTCGATGCCGAGCTCGCTGCCCGTGAGCTCGTACCGGACCTCGACGTAGCCCTCGCGGCCCACGTATGCGTGGCGGATCGAGTTGGAGACGGCCTCGGTGAGCGCGAGCTTGAGATCGGCGAGCGTCTCCTCCTCGATCGGGACCAGCTCCGCCAGTCCGCTCAGCGCGAGCCGCGACAGCACGATGTACTCGGGCTTCGCCGGCATGCGAAGCCGCACCGTGCGCACGCCGTCCCGCTCGTCGTCCCTCGTCTCGATCATCGCCGCCTCACGCATGCCCATCAGGCTGCCCGCTCGACTCGCAGGCTCACCCTGCCAAACCCCGCC
>Ga0335085_10011622_pt1 | contig 13046 bp, 12 predicted proteins | sample Lox_Sample_45_FD_206712 | JGI IMG/M metagenome (GOLD analysis project Ga0335085, IMG submission 206712) | Soil microbial communities from Loxahatchee National Wildlife Refuge, Florida, United States - Lox_Sample_4.5 | ecosystem: Environmental > Terrestrial > Soil > Wetlands | place: USA...
GACGCGGCGTTGTTTTTCCCGAGCGGCGTGATGGCAAATCAGGCCGCCATCCGCGTCCTGACCGCGCCGGCGACCGAAGTGCTGGTCGACGCCACCGCCCACATCGTCGAAGGCGAGATTGCCGGACTCGCCGCGTTGAACGGGGTGCAGATCCGACCGGTCCGCCCGAGCGGCCGGGTCATGCATGCGGGCGACCTCGCACGGGCCATCCGCCAGCCCTCCCGGTACGATCCGGCGTTGAGTGCGGTGTGTATCGAAAACACACATAACAGTGCGGGTGGCGTCGTGACCGCGCCGGAGGAGCTCCGGGCCATCGCCGACGTCGCGCACGGCCGCGGGTTGCCGGTGCATCTGGACGGGGCCAGGCTCTGGAACGCCGCCGTGGCCTTGGGGACCTCGCCCGCCGAGCTCGCGGCGCACGTCGACACGGTCATGGTGGCGTTCTCAAAGGGGCTGGGTGCGCCGATCGGAGCGGCCGTCGCGGCCCCCGCCAGTCTCATTGACGCGCTGTGGACGGCTCGAAAGTTGTTTGGTGGCGCGATGCGCCAGTCCGGCGTGGTGGCGGCAGCGGCCCTCTACGGCATCGAGCATCACTACGATCGGTTAGCCGAGGACCATCGGCATGCGCGGATCCTGGCGGAGCGCCTCGATGGCGTTGCCGGCGCCTCGGTGGTTCCGCCCGACACGAACATTGTGATGATCGATCTGCCGTCGGGCATGGATGCGGAGCAGGTCGTTGCCGCCGCGGGACTGGAGGGCGTGCACGTCACCGCATGGACGCCGACCCGGATTCGACTCGTGACCCACCTCGATCTGAGTGCGGCTGACACGGACATCGCGGCGACCGTGATCGCGCGGGTCCTGACCGCGGCGCGTTGATTTGGCGCGCCGCGGGCCGCTATATTTCTGCGTGTCCCAGGTCCCGGAGGGCGCCAGCCTTCTAACTCCGTCAGGACCCCGAAGGTAGCAGCGGCATGGAGTGTCTGATGTCGCTTCGTCAGGCCTGGGGCACTCGCGCGGGAGATTTCCGTTCAGAGAGCGGAGTCCCCGCGCGTTTGACTTTACCGCCAGTCGTCGCGAAGGCAGCGCCTCCGGGCACACCATTAGGTTCCGCTGGACATGTCGATCGCTCTCGCTCGAAAGTATCGCCCACGCAGGTTCGCGGATGTGGCTGTCCAGTCGCATGTTTGCGCGACGTTGCAGGGCGCGATCGCTGGTGGGCGCGTGGCGCATGGGTACTTGCTCTGCGGGCCGCGTGGCGTCGGCAAGACCACCCTGGCGCGCGTTCTCGCGATGGCGCTGAACTGCGAGCGCCGTCAACCGGTTCCCGCCGAGAGCGGGCCGCCGGCAGGCGGGCCGCGGGCGACCGGTGAGCCATGCGGCGAGTGTGATTCGTGCCGCCGCATTTGGAGCGGGTCCGCCAGTCTCGACGTCGTCGAAATCGACGCGGCCTCCAACCGCGGCGTAGACGACGCGCGCGAGCTTCGCGAACGCGCGATGTACGCCCCGTCGGGCGACAATCGCTACAAGGTCTACATCGTCGACGAAGCGCACATGCTGACCCGGGAGGCGTGGAACGCCCTCCTCAAGATTCTCGAGGAGCCGCCGCCGCGGGTGGTGTTCGTGTTCGCGACGACGGAGCCGCAGAAGATTGCACAAAACGCCGCGCCGGTCCTGAGCCGGCTTCAGCGCTTCGATCTCAAGCGCATTGGCATCGGAGAAATCAAAACGCGGCTGGCCTTCGTGCTGGCCCAGGAGTCGGTACCCGTTGAACCGGACGCGCTCGCCCTGATTGCGAGGGCCGCGGACGGCTCCATGCGCGACGCGTTGAGCTTGACGGACCAGGTTTTGTCCTTGGGCGGCGGAGCCGTGAGCGCCGAGGGGGTCCGCGAGTCGCTGGGGCTCGTTGCCGACGACGAGTTTCTCGGACTCCTGGATCTCGTGGTTGAACGGCGCGCGGCGGACATCTTCCCGTTCGTCGCTCGTCTCGCCGATGCCGGCGTTGATTTTGCCACCTTCTTTGCCGGCTTTGGGGACATCGTGCGCGCACAGCTTGCGACCGTTCTCGGCGCGGAGCTTCCAGACGTGTCCGAACGAACGCAAGCGGCACTTTCGGAACGGGCCGCCCGTCAGACGCCCGCGGACCTGGTGCGGATGCTCTCGATTCTCACGGAGTTCGAGCCTCGATTTCGAAAGAGCGGACAGCAACAGCTCCTTGTTGAGGCGACCCTGGTACGTCTCGCACTGCTCGATCGAACGGTCGATGTTGAAGCCTTGCTTGAGGCCGTTCGCTCCGACTATGCGCCCGAGCCCGGGAAGCAAACGCCGCCGCGCGTTCCGGCGGTGATCCCGAGAACGCGGCCGGAGCCGAAGCGCGAGTTGCACTCGGCGCCGCAGGGCGATAGGCCGCCAGCTCCCGCGCAAGCGGCGCCACCCGGTCCCCGTGCGCTGCCCGCGACCGCCCGGTCGGTCGAGCCCGCGCCATCGCCAACCCGGGTCGACACTCTCGATATCAATGGCGTTGCCGGTGTTTGGGACGCTCTCGTCGAGTTGTTACGAGCCGCGGGGAAGACCCTGGTGGCGACGGCGTTGGCGCACGCGACTCCGGCGTCCGTCACGAACAGCGGCGTCATCACCATTGCACTGGATGAGCCGAACGAGTTTTATGGCAAGGCGATAGAGAACGCCGCGCCGGACATCGTGTCCGGGCTCCGAACCTGGTTCGTGTCCGTCGAACGCGTCGTCGTTCAGAACCATGGGCGCGACGGGCAAGCGGCGCCGAAGAGGCTCACGGGCGAGATGCTTCGCGCGGAACAGCTGGAGTCCGTGCGGAAGCGGGACCCCGTGCTGGCTACCGCGATCGACGCCCTCGAGCTCGAGATCGTCGAGTAGTCGCAGCCGACGCGGGCCCATCTCGCCCGCGCATCGTCCCGTTCGTAGGTTTGGTCATGCCCGACTTTATGAAAATGCTCCAGCAGGCTCAGGAGCTCCAAAAGAACTTCCAGCAGATTCAGGATGACCTGCAGCTGATGACCCTTTCGGGGTCCGCCGGAGGCGGGATGGTCACGGCCGAGGTGACGGGTCAGGGCAACATCAAGCGCCTGAAGCTCGACCCCGGCGTCGTCAACGCCGCTGATGTCGAGATGCTCGAAGATCTGATCGTGGTGGCCATCGCCGACGCGCAAAAAAAGGCCCAGGAGGCCGCGCAGGCGCAGGTCGGAAAGTTGAGTGGCGGACTGCAGTTACCGTTCAAACTGCCGTTCTGATCACGCTGGTGTCTGCGATCGAAGATCTCACGACCGAACTGGCACGCTTGCCAGGTATAGGGCGCAAAACGGCCGCGCGTCTCACGTATCACCTCCTGCGCCAGCCCACGGAACAGAGTCAGCGGCTCGCCAGTGCGCTCCTGTCGCTTGGAGACCGTGTGCGGCCGTGCACGGAGTGCTTCAACCTGACGGAGGACGGCCTGTGCGTGGTGTGTCGTGATCCCAAGCGCGACCGTTCCGTTGTCTGCGTTGTCGAGGAAGCCTCCGACATCGGCGCCATCGAACGGGCCGGCGAGTACCGGGGGCTGTACCACGTGCTTGGGGGCCGGCTCGCTCCGCTCGATGGCGTGGGGCCCGACGAGCTGACGCTCGGATCGCTCGCGACCCGGGTGCGGAGCGGGTTGGTTCGCGAGGTGATCGTCGCCACCAATCCGAGTCTCGAGGGCGAGGCGACCGCCCTCTACGTGCAGCGGCAGCTATCGGCCCTTCACGTTACGGTAACGCGGATCGCCCGCGGGCTTCCGGTTGGGGGAGACCTCGAATACGCGGACAGCGGTACGATCGCCCAGGCACTGACGGCCAGGCGGGCAATGTGATGTTTGACCAATCGCTGGCGATCGCCCCGGTTGGGTCACGACGTCCGCACGCCGAAGCGCGCACAACCGACTATGTTCGGTGGAAGCGGAATTCTCCGAGCACCCTCGACTAGCCAGGATCCGACATGCCTGTTGGCGCAGCGAGTTGGTCCTTCACCGAAGAAGACTTTGACGCGATTACGCAGTCGCTTCAGCGCTTCCTGACTGATAGCAACGCCCGGTGCGCTATTCTGGTTGATCGAACAGGGCAGCTGGTGGCCACGGTCGGCGAACAACCCAATTTCGATGCGACGGCGTTTGCCACGCTCACCGCCGCGGATTTCAGCGCGAACGACCAGCTGGCCAAGCTCATCGGGGAACAAGACTTCAATTGTCTCTTCCACCAGGGCGAACGGGAATCCATGTACCTGGCCGACGTCGCCCGCCGTGTCATTCTGGTCGTGCTTTTCGACAATCGAACGACGCTTGGCCTGGTCCGTCTCAGGATGAAACACACGGTTGACGAATTGACCCGATTGTTCCAGCTCATGTTTCAGCGCGGCCGTTCGGGCCAGGCGGCCCGCCCCAACATTCTCGCCGGCGCGGACGACGAGATCGACAGGTTGTTCCAGTAACGGGAGCCAACCATGTCGATGATCAACTACGCGTCCCGCGAGATCAACTGCAAAATCGTCTACTACGGGCCGGGACTCGGCGGGAAGACGACGAACCTCGAGGTGGTGTACGGAAAGGTGCAGCCGGATACGAGGGGCAAGCTGATTTCCCTCGCGACGGAAACGGACCGCACCCTGTTCTTCGACTTCTTGCCGGTCGACCTGGGCTCGATTCGGGGATTCAAGACGCGCTTCCACCTCTATACCGTTCCGGGGCAGGTCTACTACAACGCCAGCCGAAAGCTGATTCTCAAGGGTGTCGACGGGATCGTGTTCGTCGGGGACTCGCAAATCGAGCGCATGGAAGCGAATCAGGAATCGATGCAGAATCTTTACGACAACATGGCGGAGTACGGCTACGACCTGACGAAGATGCCGTTCGTGATTCAGTACAACAAACGGGACCTTCCGAACGCGGCCCCGGTCCGTGATCTCCAGGGGTCGTTGAACCCGGGGTGGGAAGTCACTGATCCGACGAAGCGACGCGTGGCTCCCGATCCCTACCACGCCGGCGAAAACCTGATCGAGCAGCTCGACTCCGGAGAGTGGGTAGAACGCGCGCAATATTTCGAGGCGGTCGCGGTGACCGGCGACGGCGTCTTCGATACGCTCAAGGGGATCAGCAAGCTCGTGCTCAAAGCGCTCGCGTAACGCGCATCGACGAATTGTGAACCTGCCGAACGCGATCACGGTTGGACGCATTGCCGCGGCGCCGTTTATCGGATGGCTCCCGTTTGCCTCGACGTGGTCGTTGCGCCTGGTCGCGTTCCTGCTCTTCGTCATCGTCGCCGTGAGCGACTACTACGACGGAATGTTGGCTCGCTCCCGCAACCTGATAACGGATTTGGGCAAGCAACTCGATCCGCTGGCGGACAAACTGTTCCTCGTCGCGACGTTCGTGCCGATGTACTCGCTGATGCGAACGCCGTCGGCTGTCGCGTCCAACGAGTCCTTCCGGTTTGTAACGCCCCTGGGCATCGTCGGGCTGCCCCTGTGGGTCGTCCTGGTCGTGCTGGGCCGCGAAATTCTCATGACCGTCCTCCGTCAACGCGCGGCGAGCCGGGGTGTCGTGATCGCCGCGATCGGCCCGGCCAAATGGAAGACGGCGCTCCAGCTCGTGTGGGCGGGATCGGCGTATTTCTGGTTCTGGATCGCGACCGCCGCGGCGGCCGGCGGATGGAGTTCGTCCGCGTGGCACGCATTTGAGAACTTCAACGGGACGGTCGGCGTTGTCACGATGGGCGGGGCCGTGATCCTCACCATGTACTCGCTCGCGCTCTACCTTCGGCGCTACGGGGCCGTGCTGCGCGCCAGCGCCGGAGCCACGTCCGCTCGGTGAGAGCGGCGGCGCCGTCGTGACGCCGTCGGGCGAAGGGTCCAACCGGGTCGAAATCGTCACGATCGGCGACGAGTTGTTGCTGGGGTTCACCGTCGATACGAACGCCGCGTACCTCGCTCGACGGTTGGCCGACGTTGGCGTCGGCGTGGCTCGGCGGGCCACTGTCGGGGATGATCCCGCGGTCATCGCGTCAGCGGTTGGCGAGGCGCTCAGCCGAACCGGAGCCGTAATCACGACGGGCGGACTGGGCCCAACCGGCGACGATCGGACCAAGCCGGCGATCGCCGCCCTGTTCGGCCGCGGAATGCACACCGACGCGGACCACCTGGCGTGGATGCGTCAGCGCTGGCTCGATCGATTTGCCCGACCGATGCCTGAGTCCAACGTGAACCAGGCGATGATTCCGGACGGTTCGACCAAGCTCGCCAACGCCCACGGCTCAGCGCCCGGGGTCTGGATCGAAGACGACGCGGGGCGCTGGGTCGCGATGCTGCCCGGGGTTCCGCGCGAGATGCGCGGCATGCTGGACGACGTCCTCCTCCCTCGCGTGCAGGCCCGCGCGACCGGCCAAACGGTGGTGCGCTCGCGAACGCTTCGGACAACCGGCGTCGCGGAGTCGCTTCTTGCCGATTGGATTGAGGCGGCTCCGGCGGCCGCCGACCTGCCGGGGCTCGCCTACCTCCCGTCGGTGGATGGCGTTGACCTCAGGGTCACCGTCCGGGGCCTGTCCGCGCAAGAGGCAGACGTGAGGCTCGCCGCGGCAATGGCGTCTCTGCGCGACGTGGTCGGGGCGGCCGCGTACGGCCAGGATGACGCCGACCTGGCTGCCGTCGTCGTCGACCGATGTCGAGAGCGCGGCCTGTCCATCGCCGTCGCCGAGAGCTGCACTGGTGGGCTCCTCGGAGCCCGCCTGACCGCACACGCGGGGGCGAGCGACGTGATTCGCGGCGGCGTCATTGCCTACCATGACGAGGTGAAGGTAGGACTGCTTGGTGTCGATCCTGCCGTGATTGGCCTGCACGGAGCGGTCAGCGAACCGGTCGTGCGCCAGATGGCCGCGGGTGTTCGTCGGGTCACGGGCGCCTCGATCGGACTTGGCATTACGGGGATCGCTGGTCCGGGAGGCGGAACCACGGAAAAGCCGGTCGGAACGGTGTGGATTGCCGTCGATGGTCTGGAACGGGTCGAGACGCGCCTGCTGCGCCTGTGGGGCGATCGGAAAGAGATCCGCAGACGAGCCGCGCAATCCGTGTTGGACGTGCTGCGGCGAAGCCTCGTTGGAACCTAGCCTTCGCCCGTTGCACGCTTCGCTCCAGCCCGCGAACATTCATCATGCGCCGTTCAGACAACGACAACCCTGATTCGCGACTCCGAGCCTCGGATGCCGCAAGGACACAGGCCGACGGTGATGCCAGCGACGGGGGACCGAAGGTGACAAAGGGCGGCGGCGAGGTCCCGAGCGACCTCGCAACGAGCGACGATCGTCAAGGAGATCCACAGGCAGTCGCGGGCGTCGCCGGTGAATTGGGCCGCCAACTAGCCGAACAGCAGGACAAGTACTTGAGGCTCGCGGCCGAGTACGACAACTACCGCCGCCGGACGGCGAAGGAGCGCCTCGAAGCGCATGGCAGGGGACAGGCCGAGCTGGTGAAGGTGCTCCTCGATCCGCTCGATGACTTGGCGCGGTTTGCCCACGTCGATCCACGCGCCGCGGATCCCGCGGCGATCGTCCAGGGCGCGGAAATGGTCGAGAAGAAACTGCAAAAGGTGCTCGCTGCCCTCGGACTGGTCGTGGTCGATCCCGTGGATCAAACGTTCGATCCGACGCTGCACGAAGCGGTTTCGACCGTCGCGGCGTTATCGCCGGAGGACGATCATGTCGTCGCGCGGGTTTTTCAGCCTGGATACCTGTTCAATGGTCAGCTGCTGCGGCCTGCCCGAGTGGTCGTGAAGCAGTGGAACGGTTGATCTCGTATTGACGGTATGCCAAGCAACAAGGACTATTATGCCGTGCTCGGCGTCTCGGCGTCCGCGACCCAAGACGAGATCAAGAAGCAGTATCGCAAGCTGGCCGCGAAGCATCATCCGGACAAGAACCGGAACGATCCGAAAGCCGCGGACCGATTCAAAGAGATCTCGGAGGCGTACCAGGTGATCGGAAACGCCGAGAAGCGGAAGCAATACGACCAGATGCGCCAACTCGGCGCTTTTGGAGGGTTTGGGGGTGACGGCGCGGGCAGTCGGCCCCGTGGCGGCGCCAGGGGGCAATCCGGGGGCGGGTCCACGGGATATGGTCAGCAAGGGCCGAACGTCCGGTTTGAGGACTTCGACATCGGCGGGCTTGGCGGCCTCGGCGACATCTTCAGCTCGATGTTTGGAGGCGGGAAGGGAACCGCCCGGCAGGCCCGCGGGCCGGAGAGGGGCCAAGATGTCGAAACAACGCTGGAGATTCCATTCCGGACGGCGGCACTGGGCGGCAAGGTGCCGGTCGAGCTCGAGATGAACGAAGAATGTCCGACCTGCCATGGGTCGGGCGCGGCGCCGGGCGCCAAGGTGCAGCAGTGCCCGGAATGCCTTGGGAGGGGCACGATCTCGTTTGGGCAGGGCGGGTTTGCGGTCCAGCGCCCGTGCCCGATGTGCCTGGGCAAGGGGCAAGTGCCGAGCGAACGGTGTCCGACCTGCAGCGGCTCCGGGGAGGTTCGCGTTCGCAAGAAGGTCATGATCACGGTGCCGACGGGGGTGGACACGGGCACAAAGATTCGACTCAAAGGGCAGGGCGGCCACGGGGTCGCGGGCGGCCCCCCCGGCGACCTGCTCATCAGCTTCACGGTCGAAGCGGACAGGTTCTTTCGCCGTGAGGGTCTCGATGTGATTGCGCCGGTTCACATCAACATCGCTCAGGCGACCCTCGGGTCAAAAATCAGCGTGCGGACCCTCGACGCGCACAAGGTCGCCATCCGGATCCCGGCGGGAACGGCTAGCGGCAAGCGCTTTCGGGTTCGCGGACATGGGATCGAGAAGGGGTCCCAAAAGGGCGACCTTATCGTTCAGGTCGAGGTGACGGTCCCAGACAAGTTGAGCGAGGAGCAGGAGAAGGCGATGCGCGAGTTTGCGGAGGCGACAGGCCTGAAGTACTGACGGGCCGGGCCAGGCTTCCTTGTGACCAAGTGGTACCCTGGGGACCGAGCGGCGGGTACCGATTTGGCCGAAGCCGGTCCGTAAACGGGCAATCCAGGGGCTTTGGCGCCCAATAACGGTACCCAAAGGCGAAGAGGGCGGTTCGGTGCTTCGGGTACCGATGGAGGGGACGGCGCCCACGTTCCCCTGGCGAGGCGCCTATGGGACTGTGGGTACCGATGGAAAGGGGCCGCGGGAACCCCACCGCAGGCCCATGCTTGAGGGGCCGGTGGCGCTACGCCGCAAGCACCGGTAGCCCGGGTCGCTGGCGATGGGCTCGCTCGATGAACCCTCCGCCGAGCACGCGGTCGTCGGCGTACAGGACCACAGACTGGCCCGGCGTGATCGCGGCCACGGGCTCGTCGAGCGCAAGTTCGATCTCGGTTTCCTCCAACCGGACGATTTCGGCCGCCGCGGGAGGCGCGCGGTGCCGAACCTGAACCTGGACCCGCGCGCCTGTTCTCGGAGCGTCCCCGAGCCAGTTCATCTCTCGCGCAACCACACCCCGCCCAAGGAGTTCTTCTCTCGTCCCGATGATGACAGCGCGCCGCTCCGACTGAATGTCGACGACGAACATCGGGGCGGGAAATCCGCCGGGCAGGCCGCGACGCTGCCCGATGGTGAAGCGCGCGTGGCCATCGTGCATGCCGATCACCGTCCCATCCGTGAGGAGCAGCGGTCCCGGTGAAAGCGCGGGCGCACCGGCGCCGAGGTGTTGCTCGATGATCGCGGTATGGTCGCCGTGCGGCACGAAGCAAATATCCTGGCTCTCCGCCTTCTCAGCGATCAGGGTCAGGCTCAGGCGGCGGGCCGCGGCGCGCGTTTCGGCCTTGGTGAGATCCCCGACGGGAAGCAGCATCCGGTCGAGTACCCCGCGATCGATTCCCCACAAGAAATAGGATTGGTCCTTCGTTCGATCCAGGCCGCGGTACAGCCCGCCGCCGATCGCTCGCGCGTAGTGGCCGGTGGCGATCCACCGCGCGTCGATTCCGTCGGCCTTCCGAAGCAGGTCGCGAAACTTCGTAAAGGTGTTGCAGCGGACGCAGGGGATCGGCGTGCGCCCGCGCGCGTACTCGCCGACGAAATTCTCGATCACGTCGTGGTGAAACGCACTCTCGAGATTGAGGACGTAGTGCGGAATGCCGATCTGCTGGCAGACCCGCCGCGCATCGTTGATCGAGTCGAGCGAGCAGCAGGGTCGGTCGGGGATATCGTCGCCGTGGCAAAACAGCTTCATCGTCGCGCCGACGACGTCGTACCCCTGGTCGACGAGCAGCGCCGCGGCGACCGACGAGTCCACGCCGCCGGACATGGCCACCAACACCCGGTCCGCCATCGGAGGTCGCGCCCCGGTCAGGAGACGCCGACGCCGACGCCGATCCGCGGCGCCACACCGGCAGACTGTCCGCGCGCCTTGGCCACCAGGGCAGGGAAGACCTCGGCTACGCGGTCCACCGACGCCTGATTGGAAAGCGCGCCAAGGCTCATCCGAATCGCTGCACCGGCGAGACTCGCGGAAACGCCCATGGCCGCGAGCACATGCGATGGAGCGACCGAACCGCTCTGGCAGGCGGACCCCGCGGAACATCCGATCCCCCGTAGATCGAGCGCCATGAGCATGGCCTCGCTCTCGACCCCCGGCACCGACACGTTAATGATGTGGGGCGCCCGGTGCGCCGCCCCGCGGCCGTGGATCACGGCGTCCGGCACCCGCGCGATGATCGCTTGCTCCAGCGCCTGACGCAGGCCGCCAAGGCGGGTGCACTCGTCCACTCGTTCCGAGGCCGCGAGCTCGATCGCCCGCGCGAGGCCGACGGCGGCCGCCACGTTTTCCGTTCCGGGTCGACGCCCGCGATCCTGCGACCCTCCGTGAAACAGCGGCTCGATGGGCGTTCCGCGTCGAATGAACAGCACTCCGCACGCCTTCGGAGCGCCGATCTTGTGGCCGGAAATCGACAGCACATCGAATGACGCCCGGCTCGCGTCGATCTCGACCTTGCCACACGCCTGCACGGCGTCCGTGTGGAACACCGCGCCCCGCGACTTGGCGACCGACGCCAGGCGCTCGATCGGCTGAACGGTCCCGATTTCATTGTTCACCCACATCACCGACGCGATCGCGAGCCGGTCGTCGACCTGTTCGGCAAACGCGCTCTCGTCGACCACGCCGTCCGCCGTCACCGCGCACAGGCGCTCCTCGCCGCCCTCCCGGCCGGCCTGGTGCACCGCCGCCAGCACCGCTTTGTGCTCGATCGGCGTGGTGAGGAGCGCGGGGCGATCGTGCCGCCTCGCGCGCCAAACGCCCAGCACCGCCAGGTTGTCGCCTTCGGTGCCGCCGGACGTGAAACAGATCTCGTCCGCCTGCGCGCCGAGGCATCGGGCAATCCGCTCGCGCGCTTCATCCAGCGCCGTGCGCGCCTCGCGTCCCCATCGATGCGTGCTGGACGGATTCCCAAAACGCGGCCCCCAGAACGGAAGCATCGCGTCGAGAACCTCCGCGCGGACCGGAGTCGTCGCGGCGTGATCCAGATAGACGGGTTCGGGCATGCCTCGAATATACGGGTTTGCGGGTCCTCGAGGCTACGTTCGCGCGCGGCGCGGGCCCGGCCGGCCGCGCCATCGCGCCGGGAACGCCCTAGCCGGCCCGATCGCCGAACAGCCTCTGACGCACCTCCCACAACGCGGGGAAAAAGCGCTGCGAAATCGTTCGCTCCAGGTAGCGGGCCCCGAGGGTGCCGCCGGTCCCGCCCGCGGCCGGACCGATCACCCGCTCAACGAGTTGCACATGCTTGAATCGCCATTCGGAGAATTGCTGCTCATACTCCAAGAGGGCCTCGGCCAGGAAAAAGAGCACCGTCGGCCCCGGACCCACGTAGAGCGCGTCGAGGGTCGTGCCCTCATGCGCGACCAACTCGAGAAACAGCGTCTGCAACGCGGGGCGCTCCAGGGCAGCCGCGACCAGCGGCGGGACCGGCGCGCGTTCAGCGAGGGCTTCCATGAAACTGGCGTCGCGAAGTCCCGATGCGGCTTCGATCGCTCGAAACTGGACGCTCTGCGATCCGCTCGACGCCCCTAGGTACCCGCGGAATTCGGCGAAATGCTGCGGCGGGAGCGTGTGCAGCGCGGAGAGTTGTGCCGAGACAATGCGCATCAGTGCATTCACCCGCTGCACGTGCCACAGCGATTGGCCCGCGTCGAACCGCCCGAGCGCGCGGATCACCGCGTCCAGGTCGTGGAGAATGGCTTTGAACCACAACTCGCTCGCCTGGTGGACGATGATAAACAAGAGCTCATCTTCGTGCTCGGGCGACGAGCGGGGGCGCTGGAGCCGGAGGAGGTCGTCGAGCCTGAGGTAGGACCCGTAGGTGAGCCCGTCCGGCCCCGGCCGGTGCGCCGTCAAAAGGTCGAGACCTCGAGCGTCACCACGTCCTCGACGCGCATGGTCTCCGCCGTGTAGAACGGTTCTCCATAGCGACAGCGAATCAGCGCGCCGTAATGGGCCGCTTCGTGACGGATGACCTCCGGGAGCGGTTCGCCGTTCGGGTAGACTTCACCCGCCTGGGTCGCCAGGTGAAACTGCGACGCGTAGCACCGCATGGCGTCCAGCTTCTGTTCGAACTCGTCGGAAATGTCCACGACGAACGTTGGTTTGGCGAAGTCCTGCCGGTAGGTGACGCAATGAATCACCTTGCGCGGGCGGTGCGGCGCAAGATCCGGCGCGAGCTTCGCCAGGCCGGACAGAAAACACGCGTCGCGCACGAGTTCCGCCGTTACCCGATGGTCCGGATGACGGCCGGCCTGCGCGGGCGCGATGACGATCGTCGGCTGAAACCGCCGGATCGCACGGACCAGGCGCTCCCTCGTGTCCGGATCGTTGACGATCTTCGCGTCCGGCAGATCGAGGTTGTCGCGCGCCGCCACGCCCAGAACCTCGGCCGCGCGGCTCGCCTCCGCCGCCCGCACCTCCGCCGACCCGCGCGTTCCCATCTCCCCGCGCGTGAGGTCGAGAATCGCC
>Ga0335085_10011623_pt1 | contig 13046 bp, 13 predicted proteins | sample Lox_Sample_45_FD_206712 | JGI IMG/M metagenome (GOLD analysis project Ga0335085, IMG submission 206712) | Soil microbial communities from Loxahatchee National Wildlife Refuge, Florida, United States - Lox_Sample_4.5 | ecosystem: Environmental > Terrestrial > Soil > Wetlands | place: USA...
GATCCGGAAATGCGCGGCGTCTCCACGATCACGCTCGGCTATACGTTCTTTCGTTCGGCCAGGCCGGCCAACGCCAAGGATTTATCGCGCTTCCTCGCCAATGCCGCGCCGGATGCAGCGCGTGGCCACGCGCTTTTCGCCGAACGATGCAGCGCCTGCCATGCGCTGGACCGGAACAAGATCGGCCCAATGCTCGGCGGGGTGGTCGGCCGCAAAGCCGGCTCCGCCGCGGGCTACAACTATTCGTTTGCGCTTAGCGACGCCGGCCTTGTTTGGTCCACTGATAATCTCGACCGCTGGCTTGCCGACCCGCGGGCATTTATTCCCGGTGCCAATATGCCGATACGCGTGATCGACGCGCCGTCGCGCCGGGACATCGTCGCCTATCTGCAGAAAGTGAGCCAGGCGCATCCGGACCGCGGCTCCGGGTCCTGACGCCGTCACGACCATCACGGAGATCGCCGCGATGAAAATCAGGATGGCGCGCAGCTTTACCCGCAGCTAGGTTATCTGGTGCAATCTTCAACTCGCACGGGAGCAGGGGAGATCACCATGGCAAAGGCACATCGCGGCCTTGATGGCCGCCATCGCGATAAGTCCGGCAAGATCGAAAAGAAGCACGGCAACACCAAAGTCGCATCGTTGCGCAAGGAATATGGCGAAGGCTTCGCCAAGGGCCGCCGCAAGGATTTGATGCTGAAGAATCTGCTCAAAGAAACGGGATCGGCCTCATTGCACGAATATCTGAGGCATCATCACAAGTGATGACTGCCGCGGCCGCCGCTCGAGCAGAGCAGGTGGGTGGCGCCCTCCTAGTCTTTGCTCGGCGCGGCGCGGACAAGCTTCGCGATGCCCCGACGGGCTGGTGTAAAGCTCCGCTCCGCTTTGCCCGGTCGGCCCACTCGCTCTAAGCTTGTGGGCCCCACGGGAGTTTGCCTATGTCTGTATCTCACGGCCCTTTGCGCGTCGGCGTCGGCGGTCCGGTCGGCTCCGGCAAGACGGCGCTGATGGATGCATTGTGCAAGCGGTTGCGCGACCGCTACGAGATCGCCGCCATCACCAACGATATCTACACCAAATGGGATGCCGAATATCTGGTGCGCTCCGGCGCGCTGGTGCCTGACCGCATCGCCGGCGTCGAGACCGGCGGTTGCCCGCACACCGCAATTCGCGAAGACGCTTCTGCCAACCTCGCGGCCATCGCCGACATGCGGCAGAAATTCCCGGCGCTCGATCTGGTGCTGATTGAATCCGGCGGCGACAATCTTGCGGCGACGTTTTCGCCGGAGCTCGCCGACCTCACTATCTACGTCATCGACGTCGCCGCCGGCGACAAAATTCCTTCGAAAGGCGGCCCCGGCATCACCCGCTCGGATTTGCTGGTGATCAACAAAGTTGATCTCGCGCCCTATGTCGGCGCATCGCTGGAAACGATGGAGCGCGAGTCAAAGCGCATGCGCGGCGCGCGGCCTTTCGTGTTCACCAACCTTCGTGAGGGCAAGGGCGTGGACGAGATCGCAAGTTTCATCGAGGAGAACGGTGGACTTCGATAAAGTGTGAGCGTGGTAATGGAGGAATCGTCCGACAGCCATCCAAGGCAAAGCTCGGCCTCATTTAATTTGGTTTGCCCAGCTTTGCCAATGACGATCTGGAGCGGCATTACCGCGATTCAACGGCTGGTATTTCGCCTGAATGCCGTCAAACGGCTGTGAATTTGACGGTCCGAATACAATTGACGTCAAGGGGATGGGGCCGACCAAAGTTTGGCTCCTGCGGCACCCCGAGTAACATCCGCCGCGGGTGACCCCGAAGCCTTCGCCGTTGAGAGCTATACTCTACCCGTGTGCTTTCGCGCGGCTTCGAGGTGGCCGTAGCTCTGAACCGGCGCGCACATCAGGAAGCGGTAGCCTTCCTTGACGACGCGTTCGGCGTTGCCTTGCTCGACATGCGGGTGGCCGACGACGACGTTGTGCTTCTTGCAGGTATCGACGACGCGCTTCATCCATTCGAGTACGACCTTGTGCTCGTACTGCCGCGGATAGCCCAGCTCCTGTGACAAATCGCCTTCACCGATCAGAATGCAGCCGATGCCCGGTACGTTCTTGAGGATGTCGTCGAGGTTCTCAATACCGCGCGTGTCTTCCATCTGCAGGATGCAGAAAATCTCGCCCTGTGGATTGAGCGGCCAGACGTCGGCCTTTTGGTAGTACTCCTGCTGCGTCAGGCCCCAGTAGCGCGCCGCTGTGGTCGGGCCATCGCCGCGGATGCCGGCCGGGTGAAAAAACGAAGCATCGCTGAGCCGCGGATACCGGCAGGCGCCAACCGCGTTGGCCGCTTCCTCGACCGTCGAAATGTGTGGGAATACGATGCCGTAGCAGCCCATATCGAGCGCCTGCTTGGCGTGCCACTGCGCCATCTCCACGCCGTTGACGGGCACACGCGCCAGCGGGGTCACGCCCGGCACCACCGACGCCGCCTTGGCGATCTGCGCCCGGTTGAGCATGTATTGCAGGCAGTCGCGAAGGAGCCGCCCATCCCACGGCTGATGTTCCATCTCGAACACGCAGCCGTCGAATTTCGACGTGGCCATCGCCACGGCGCTGGTGATTTCGGCCGGCGCGAAGCATGTCAGCGCATGCTGTCCCGCTTCGAGCGCGCGGATGACGCCGTTGAGGCGCGGTAGGTCAGCCATTTCCTCTTTCTCCCGTGGTGCCACAGGCATCCTAGCGCATGACCCCGAAAAGTGGATGCCGGTTTTCGGATAAGGTCATGCGCAAGCAGAATAAGTGCCGTTCCCCTTTGACAATGCCGTCCCGCGCCCTAGCATCGGACCTTCCGAAGACCCCTGAAGCGAAGTTGTCATGATCATCGATTGTCACGGCCATTACACCACCGAGCCCAAAGACCTGCATCGGTTCCGCAAGGAGCAGACCGCAGCGGCCAACGCCAAGGACAAAGCGGCGATGCCGTCGCGGGCGTCGCTCAAAATGTCCGACGACGAAATCCGCGACAGCATCGAGCAGAACCAGCTCAAGCTGCAGCGCGAACGCGGCACCAATCTCACGATTTTCTCGCCGCGCGCGTCCGGCATGGGCCATCACGTCGGCGACGAGAGCGTCAGCCTGGAATGGTCGCAGATTTGCAACGATCTGATTGCCCGCGTGGTCTCGCTCTATCCGCAGAATTTTATTGGCGTCTGCCAGTTGCCGCAGTCGCCAGGGGTGCCGCCGGCGCACTCGATCGGCGAGCTCGAACGCTGCATCAAGGAGCTCGGCTTCATCGGCTGCAACCTCAATCCCGATCCGTCCGGCGGTTATTTCAATTCGCCGCCACTGACCGACAAGTGGTGGTATCCGTTCTACGAGAAGATGGTCGAGCTTGACGTGCCAGCGATGATCCACGTGTCGGGCTGCTGCAATCCGGCGATGCACACCACCGGCTCGTATTATCTCAACGCCGACACCATGGCGTTCATGCAGCTGATCCTGTCCGACCTGTTCAAGGATTTTCCGACGCTCAAGCTGATCATTCCGCATGGCGGCGGCGCGGTGCCGTTCCATTGGGGCCGGTTCCGCGGCCTGGCGCTGAACAACGGACGACCCGAGCTCGTCGACATCATCAAGAACAACATTTTCTTCGACACCTGCGTCTACCATCAGCCGGGTATCAATCTGCTTGCCGAAGTCGTGCCGGCCGACAACATCCTGTTCGCTTCGGAAATGGTCGGCGCGGTCAAGGGCGTCGACCCGAAAACCGGATTTAATTTCGATGACACCAAGCGCTATGTCGACCACTCACCCAAACTGAACGACGCTGACCGGCAAAAGATTTTCGAGGGCAATGCGCGCCGGGTGTTCAGCCGCCTCAAGACCAAGGCGCCGGCGCAGGCTGCGGTTTAGGCGTTGTTGCGTTGGCAAAGGCGCGACGAAAGCGGTCGAACGGGAAATCCCAGCTCGTCAGGTTTGGCCATCGCGAAATCGAGACGCTGGGCTTAAGCCAAGGCTTCTGGACCGATTTCTATCACCGGTCGATGTCGGTTTATTGGCCGGTGTTCTTCGGCGGCGCGGCGCTGGTGTTCGTCACACTCAACGCCATTTTCGCTTTCCTTTATTTTCTCGGCCACGAGCCAATCGCCAATGTGGCCGGCGATAATCCGCTGGAATATTTCTATTTCTCGATCGAGACGCTGGCGACGGTCGGCTATGGCGACATGCACCCGCAGACCAACTACGGGCATCTGATCGCCACCGTCGAAATCTTCACCGGCATGTGCTTCCTCGCGGTGTTGACCGGATTGGTCTTTGCCCGTTTCTCGCGCCCCCGCGCCCGTTTCGTCTTTGCCGCCCATCCGGTCGTCACGCAGCACGGCGGCCAACGCACTTTGATGATCCGCATGGCGAACGCGCGGCACAATGCGATCTCACGGGCGAACGCGCGGCTTTGGCTCATTCGCGCCGAGCGCACCAAGGAAGGCGATCAGCTGCGCCGCTTCTACGAGCTGCCGCTCGATCGCAACGATCATCCGATGTTCGTGCTGAGCTGGATGCTGTTTCACGTTATCGACAAGGATAGCCCGCTCCACGGAACCACCGCGAGCGATCTCGCCGAAGGCGACGCGATCCTGGTACTGAACGTCGGCGGTCTCGACGACGGTTCCGCGCAGCAGCTTTATGCCCGGCGGGTCTACTCCTGGCGCGATATCCGCTGGCGGCATCGCTATCGCGACATCACGAGCATTTCGCCACAGGGCCGCTTTCTGCTCGACTACACCAAGTTCGACGATGTGGTGCCCGAAGAGGCGTGAACACAACGGGGCCCGGCCACGGTATCACCGATGTACCTGCTTGTCCCCGCCTGGTAGTTACCTATCTTTCCCGAGGATCAAAGGATCACCGAACATCAGAGGTGATCGGCCTGCAATCGTTTCGCCAAGGATGAATTCCCGAGGATAAATTCCAATGTCCATTCGCCCCGTGAAAAGCATCGTTTCATCGAAGCCCACGATGGAGGGCGCCGGTGTGCATCTGCGCCGCGCCTTCGGCTTCGGCGACACCACCGCGTTCGACCCGTTCCTGCTGCTCGACGATTTCCGTAACGACCGGCCGGACGAGTACCGCGCCGGATTTCCATGGCACCCGCATCGGGGTATCGAGACCATCACTTACGTACTTGCCGGCAACGTCGAGCACGGCGACAGCCTTGGCAATCGCGGCAATCTTGGCTCGGGCGACGTGCAATGGATGACAGCCGGACGCGGCATCATGCACCAGGAAATGCCGCAGGGTGATGCGCAGGGCCGCATGCACGGCTTTCAGCTCTGGTCGAACCTGCCGTCGTCGCTGAAGATGACGGCGCCGCGCTATCAGGACATCAAGGCCGCCGAAATTCCGGATGTCACCGATGACGATGGCACCCGCGTGCGCGTCGTTTGCGGCGATTTCTGGGGCAAGCGCGGCCCGGTCGAGGGCGTCGCCGCTGACCCGCGGTATCTCGACATCTTCGTACCGCCGGGTAAGCGCAAAACTCTACCGGTGGAGCTTGAGCGGCATGCTTTCGCTTATGTGTTCGAAGGCTCCGGCGATTTCCGCGCGGCGTCGCAGCCGTTCGGCGTGCTGACCGAAAAGACCGATGGCGAAAACGAGATTCTAATCCGCGAACAGACCGGCAATCGCTCGCTGGTGTTGTTTGACTCGGGCGACGAGGTCACGGTGCAGGCCGGCGACGAAGGCATCCGCTTTCTGCTGGTCTCGGGCAAACCGATCGAGGAACCAGTCGCCTGGTACGGCCCCATTGTGATGAATACGCAGGCCGAATTGCGTCAGGCGGTCGCCGAGCTGCGCAACGGGACGTTTATCAAATAGTCCGCTCTGTCATCCTGAGGCCCGCGCTGCGCGCGGGCACCTCAGGATGGGGCTTCTCAGTCCTGTATCGACTTCAGGTGCTGCACCAGGCGCGCGCGCAGCGCCGCCTGCTCGTCCGGATTCCACTTGCGAAAGCCTTCGCCGGATTTGAAGCCGAGCTTGCCATCGTCAACGAGCTTTTGCAGATAGGGTGACGCTCCCGGCCGGCTCTCGATCTCCTTCAGTACATTGCCATGGATGGCAAGCGTGAGATCGGTGCCGATCAGGTCGGCATTTTCGAGCGGGCCGAGCACCGGCAAGCGCAGGCCGAACGAAGACTTCACCACGGCATCCACGGTTTCTGCATCGCAGACCCCGTTCTCGACCAGCGAAATTGCTTCACGCCAAAGTGCGTGTTGAAGCCGGTTGCCGATGAAACCCGGCACGTCCTTCTTCACATGCGCCGGCTTTTTGCCGGCGGTCTCATGCAGCTTCATGGTCCAAGTGACCGCCTGCGGCGCGGTCCATTGCGTTTCGATCACCTCCACCAGCGGAATCAAAAACGGCGGATTCCACCAATGAGTGCCGAGCGCGCGCTCACGCCTGGAAAGCCCCTGCATGATCGCGGTGATCGGAATCACCGAGGTGTTGCTGGCGAGGATGGCGTCGGCACGCACGTGGCGTTCGATTTCACCGAACAGTTTCTGCTTCAGCGCCAAATCCTCAGACACGACCTCGACCACATAGTCGGCGTCGCGTACGGCGTCGGCGAGGTTGGCGCGGGGCTGCACGCGGGTCACTGCCGTCTCGTCTTCGCCGAGATCGCGCAGATTAGCCGCGATGCGTGACTTCACTGCGTCGAGACTTGCCGCGACAGAATCAGTAATCGTCACCGCATGGCCGGCAAGCGCAAACACTTGCGCAATGCCGTGCCCCATCAGGCCGGCGCCGATGACGGCAATGCGCGCCTGTTCCGGATCCGCCGTCATGTCAGCCAGCCGTGTAGCCGCCGTCGGCGTAGAGGATGTGGCCGGTGTAGAAGTCGGACGCCTTCGAAGCGAGGAACAGGAGCGGCCCGGCCAAGTCCTCCGGTTCGCCGAGGCGGCCCTTCGGCACGCGGGTCAGGAAGCCGGTGCGGACGGTCTTGCCTCGCTCGTCATCGGCAAACATCCATTCGGTCAGCGGCGAACGGAAAACCGTCGGCCCTAGTGCGTTGACGGTAATGCCGATGGCGCCGAGTTCGCAGCCGAGCGCTTTGGTGATGCCGTCGACCGCTGACTTCGAGGCGCAATAGGCGCTGTAACCGGCAGGATGCCCGAGCAGGCCGCGCGCCGACGACATCAAAATGATCTTGCCGCCGCGGCCCTGCTTGATCATCTGCCGTGCCGCGGCCCGCGCCATCAGCCAGGATTGCGTGACATTGGCGTCCATCACGTCGAGAAAGTCCTCGGGTTTTTGATCGACAATTTTCGAAATCTTGTTCTGGCCCGATGCCACCACCAGGATATCGAGGCCGCCGAATTTTTCGACCGCTGCCGCGACGATGGCGTCGCAGTTTGCTTCCGAACTCGGGCGCTTGGCGACAATTTCGGATTTGCCGCCAAGCTTGCTGCATTCCGCCGCGAGCTTCTTCAATCCGTCGGCATTGTTCGCGGTAATGACCACATTGGCGCCGGAAGCCGCGAGTGTTTTTGCCGCGACAGCGCCGAACGCGCCGGTCGCGCCGGTGACGATCGCGGTCTTGCCCTTTACGTCGAACAGCGAAAGCGGGCCTTTCAGGACATCTTCGGACATGACGCTCCTCTTCTCCTTCTCCCAGCGTGCGGGGAGAAGGTCGGGATGAGGGGGCCTTTCCGCTTGGCTCGGAATCGCGGCGAGGCCCCCTCACCCTCATCGCGGAGCCTGTCATCGGGCCGGCCACTTGGGGCCGGACCCGTTGGCTCGAACTTTCCCCGCGCGCGGGGAGAGGTAAAAAATATCACTTCGGCGGTGGTGCGATGGCGACCAGGATCGAACACACTTCGTTGGTGCGATTGACGATCTCGCGGCTCTCGTTGGGACCGATGAAGCATGAATCGTGTTTTTTCAGCACCGTCTCTTTGCCGTCGACGATCAGGGTCAACTCGCCTTCGAGCACGAAGTAGACTTTCTCCGGCGGCGACGTATCGGGCCCGGCGCCCCCACCCGGCAGGAAGTGAGAAATGCCGACAATCAGGCTCTTGGAACCGCCCGCCTCGGCGCCGAACAACCGCAATCCTGTAAAGTTGCGGTGATTGGGCGCTTCGTATGTCCTGGCGTCTGAGAAACGCTTTACTTGCATCAGAACTTCTCCCCCTTATCGATCCGGTAATTGCCCTTCGGGTCGGTGATGGCGACCAGGCGGATGATGCAGCCGTCGCCGCGATCCCAATTCCACGGGAAGAACGCGAAGGTGCAACGCCGGCCGGTGACCTTGTCGATGTCGCCGCCGACGTTCTCGATGCCGAGGATGCCGTTCTTGAACAGGATGCGGTGCACCGGCTCCCAGTCCGGGAAATCGTCTTTCCAGTCGCGGCCGCCAGACCATTTCTTGTATTCCGCGGCAAGATGCGGATGCAGCGGTCCGTTGCGTTGCGGGCCGATCGCGGTTGCCAGCGGATGATCGTTGGCCTGGGTATCGTGGCCGACGACCTTGACTTTCTTTTCTACGAACCATTCGCCGGCCGACGGCACGAAGCCGGGCGCGTAACAGAAGTAGTCTTCGCTGTCCTCGTACTTCTTATGCCAGCCGGTATTGACGATCACCACGTCACGCGGCCGCACCACCTTGCCGGCCGCCTTTTCCAGATCGTCATAGGTGATCTGCTCCCATTTCTTCTTCGGGATCGAAACGACGATGCCGGAGCCGAAGAAGTGCGGCAGCGGCACCTCGTCGATGAAGGGCGTACCCTGGACGACGTGCGCCGGCGCATCGATATGCGTGGTGTTGTGCATCGACGTGGTGATGCGCTGCGACAGCACGCCGGACTTCGCCATGTAATGGATGCGCTCGATTTTGACGTCTTCGAAATACGGCCAGTTCGGCGACTGATAGCCGAAGCGATGGGACAAATTGTAGAACGACAGCCCCATCGTGTTGTTCTCGTTTTCCTCGAACGAGACCCCGCGAATTTTCTTGACCACTCAATCCTCCCTATACACGCCCACGTGGGGCATCTTTTATAGCATTGGGCCATATACCATTGCACAGCATATCGGCTATAGACCGCTATCGATTAGCCGGGGTAACGCTTCAGTCTCACTTTGGGGGGAGAATAAAGACGCATGGTCCGCAAAATTGCGCTCGAAGAGCATTTCCTGGCGCCCGGCTATGAGGATTACTGGCGGCCGACGGTTGCTACCATCAATCCGAAAGTGGCGAACGGCCTTTACGAACGCCTGACCGATTTCGGCGACATGCGGCTTGAGGCGATGGATGGCGCGGGCATCGTCCGCTCGATCCTCTCGATCTCGGGGCCGGGCGTACAAGCCGAGCGCGATACCGCGACTGCCGTGCGGCGAGCCCGCGAGGCCAATGATTTTCTGGCGCGCGAGATCGGCAAACGGCCCGATCGCTATTCGGGTTTCGCCCATCTTGCCATGCAGGATCCGCGTGCGGCGGCCGACGAGCTCGAGCGGTGCGTGCGCGAGCTCAACTTCTGTGGCGCCATGATCAACGGCCACACCAACGGTCAATACCTCGACCACCCGTCGCTCCACCCGTTCTGGGAGCGGGCGGAGGAGCTGCTGGCGATGATCTATATTCATCCGACCGACCCGGTGACGCCTGCTCCCGTGCTCGACGGCTATGACGGGCTCCGCCGCTCGACTTGGGAATGGGGTTTTGAAACCGGGTCCCACGCCTTGCGCCTCGTCTTCAGTGGCCTGTTTGACCGCTATCCGCGGACGCGGATTGCGCTCGGCCATCTGGGCGAGACTTTGCCGTACCTGCTGTGGCGTTTCGACAGCCGCTCCAAGCTCTACGGCGTGAAGCTCGGCCAGAAACCGTCCGACTACATCAAGCAAAATATCGTGGTGACGACGTCGGGCATGTGCTCCGCCGAGCCGCTCGCCTGCGCGATGGCCGCGCTCGGCGCCGACCGCGTGATGTTCGCTGCCGACTATCCGTTCGAGCAGGCTGCCGAGGCTGGTAAATTCATGGACGAGACCCCGCTCGACGAAGGTCTCCGGAAGGATATTGCGTTCAGCAACGCCTTTTCCCACCTCGGGCTGACCAGCTAGCCATCCCGGTCCGGCAGCGAAGTCCGCTATTTCGGCTTCCGGGTGTTCAGGCGTAGTGTGAATCGAGTGACGGCGCCGTCGCGGCCGCTGCGTCGTTCACGGCCTCCTTGGATCGCTTCCAATCGATCCGCAACAGTTGATTGATGCCGACAGCCAGAACCGTCGATAGCGTGAGCGACGATTCGACCAACGGCCGCATCCACGAATAGATGTGCGAATAAAGCTCCGGCAGCACATCGAGACTCATGCCGAAGATCAGCGCGATGCCGATGACGAAGGTCCGCGGCGTGTCCATCTGCGCGCTCAGGATGATCTGGATGCCCGAGATCATCATGAAGCAGACCACAAGCACGAGAATGGCTCCAGCGACCGCACTCGGCATGATGGCCAGCAGCGCCGTCAACTTTGGCGACAAGCCGAGGAGACAAAACAGGCCGCCGGCGGCAAGAGCGATCGAGCGGCTGGTGGCCCCCGACGCGATGCTCAAGGCGACGTTGCTGGCCGACGTATCCGAAGCGACGCCGCCGAGCGCGCCTGAGACAGCGACGGCTATGCCATCGGCAACGAGGCCATCGCCAATACGATTGACATCCGGCTGTTTCCAGTCGGCATCGTTGGCCTTTTCACAAAGCACCAGGTTGCCGAAAGATTTCAACGCGCCGCAGATCGATACGATGACGAACAGCGGTACCAGCGACCACCGAAACGAGTAACTCCACATCCCGTCGTAGCTGGGCAAGCCGAACCATCGGGCATCGGTCACGTTGCGCAAATCCACGCCGGTCAGAACACCGAGACCGAGCGACAGGCCAAAGCCGACGACCAGCCCGATCAGGATCGCGTAGAGTTTGAGCTGCTTCGATCCCCACACGTTGATGCCGACCATCACCAGCAGTGTGAGTGTGGCGATCACGAATGTCTTGGGCTGAATCGGATCGCCGGCATAATTCACGCCGAGAAATTTGGAAGCGCCCAGCGGCACCAGATTGAATGCAACCATGAACACGACCAGGCCGGTGATTTCTGCCGGAAACAAGAAAGCCAGCCGATGGGCGACGCGGCCGAATACGACTTCGACCAGGCCGGCAACGATCGTCATGCCGCGCATCAGCGGAAGTCCGCCAAGCCACGCCGCACCGATCGAGGCGGCGAAGAAATTCGGTCCGCACAGATTGGGACAGAGATAACCGGAGCCGATGCCGTGCCAGCGTGCGGCCTGGATGATTGTTCCAATGCCGCAGGCCACCATCGTCATGGCAACCGTGGCCTGGACCTCGGTGAGGCTGCCGCCGATCTCGGTCACCAGCGCTACCGGCAGTACCAAAGTGCTCGACATCAAAAAGATGTGCTGCACCGACAATGCCGCAAGAACCGACCACGGCGGCCTGTCCTCCAGTCCGTAGATCAGATTGGATGGCTTGGTCATGCGCGATCCCTAAACGTGCATCCAGATTGGCGTGGCCAGGTAGAAATCGGACCCGACAATGAAAGTCTCGCCGCCGACGGTTACCTTGCGGGCATACAGAAGCTTGCGCGTCGGCACCGGGCTGCCGGGCTTCGGCCATAGATACTGGACCCACGCCTCGTCGGCGTGATTGAGCTTTTCCAGGAGGTCGCTGACGGCCGGCATACCGACCGCGTCGCGGAACGCCGAGAGGTCGCGCCCGGCGCCGTTCGGGAACGATGGATCGACCACGGTGTGGCCGCTTTGGTCGAGAACGAAAATATAAGCGCCGAGAAAGACAAAGGGCGAGGCGGGATCGCGGAATTCCTTGAATGCCGCATCCTTGCCTTCGCTTTGCAGCTTGTCACAAGCCAATGCGACCCGATCGTGGACAAACACCCGCTCGGTTTTCAGGTTGTAGAGCCCGCTGCCGACCAGAAAGGTCTTGCCGTTCGGCGCTATGGCTTTGCGGATGTACGAACTCTTCCACAACGGAATGAGCTGCGTCTTGTATTCCCACAGATAAAACACCCAGCCGCTCGCGTCACGTTCCGGCCTTTTGGCAACATCCGTGATCATCCGAACGACCGGTTTGCCGTTCATGTCGCGTAGATCGCGCAAATCGCGTCCCATGAGCTGGGTTTCTACCGGATGGAATACATTCGTACCGTCCGGTGTGTAGACAAAGACATAGTAGTCGTCGGTAAGCCATTTGGAGCCCGGTACATTGAAGTCCTGGAAAGCGACTTCGCCCTTTCGCTCGATCAACGCCGCGGCATCGTCGACAAAAGATACGAGACGCTTGGTCTCCTCGTAGCTATAGCGCTCCAGATGCTCGCCTTCATCGGCGGGAGCGATGCCCGGAAGCAGCACCAGGGCTGCGATAAAAAGCCAGCGCAAGTTATGCACGACTGACAATCCGGCAAAACATGGCAACAGGCATCCCCACCGTAATAGCGCGGTGGGGCTTGCCCTGTTTTTTGCGGATGTTCAACGATGGCTTGAAACCAGGGCTAACTGCTGGCGACGGTTTTAGTTAAATTTGATAGCGTTTGCGAAATTTGGTCGCTATTTTGCGGTATCGGTTTCCGACATCCCACTTCGATCCTCTCCGCTCACCCCCGCCATCCCGCACGATGACCACGAAAATTCTTGTTCTCGACGGACACGCCGAGATTTATCGCGACCGGTTGCAGCCCGAATTTCCCAAAGCGAAATTCGTGCTCGCGCACGGACTGTCCGACTTGCCGGACGACGTCTCCGATATCGACGTGCTGATCTCGTTTGCGATCGAATTAACCGACGAATTTTATCAGCGCGCAACGCGGTTGAAGTGGATTCAGTGTCTGGCGACCGGCGTCGATCACGTGCTGCGTTGTCCGTCGCTCCGGCCGGATACGGTCTTGACCAGCGGCCGCGGCGTTCACGGCGCGCCGATGCGCGAGACCGTGATTTATCTGATGATGGCGGTGAGCCGCGACGTGAAGACTCTGGTCGAGGAG
>Ga0335085_10011624_pt1 | contig 13045 bp, 11 predicted proteins | sample Lox_Sample_45_FD_206712 | JGI IMG/M metagenome (GOLD analysis project Ga0335085, IMG submission 206712) | Soil microbial communities from Loxahatchee National Wildlife Refuge, Florida, United States - Lox_Sample_4.5 | ecosystem: Environmental > Terrestrial > Soil > Wetlands | place: USA...
TGTTCTACAGAGTCTCAGGCTGGTAAATTGATCGTCGCAAAGTTTGGTGGTTAATCTGGGAATGTCCGAAAAATGAAAAAAAGCCTGCACCCTCTATTTTCTAAATTTCCTGCCCCGGCAGTCCCGCTGCAAGGTGTCGGCCCTTTGCCGCCCCTCTCACTGGAAGGTGTGCAACGAGCACTGATCATCGCTCCTCACCCGGATGACGAGACCCTGGCCGCGGGAGGACTGATGGAATCGGTCCTCTCCCAAGGCGGACAGGTGAAGGTCGTTCTGGTCACCAACGGCGACGGACAACCAATGGCCCCACTGATGCTCAAGGCAAGTGTCCCCCCTACACCTGCTGCCTTTGTCTCTGTCGGCGTACAGCGGCAGAATGAGACGCTTACTGCGCTGACCCGGCTGGGAATTCTTTCCGAGGATGTCATCTTCCTGGGTTATCCAGATCGCGGCATAGAACCGTTGTGGTTGAAACACTGGGATGAGGCGGATCCCTACCTGGCTCCCTTCACGATCACGACCCATTCTCCCTACCCAAATGCTTTTCACCCTGACGCTCCTCATGCCGGAAAGACGCTGCTGATCGACCTCGAGGTCATTCTTGACGATTATCGTCCGGACTTGATTGTCTTTCCCTCTCCTTCTGATGAACATAAAGACCATTCGGCCACTGGCAAATTTGTCTGCAAGGCTATTGAACAAATCCAGGCGTCTGATCCCTCCTATCACCCCCGGCCGTTGGCCTATCTGGTTCATTGTGGAGCTTATCCCCGGACGGTCGGTACAGGCCAATCCACTTTTCTACCCCCACTCGAAATGAGGGAAGGGTTCACCTGGATCAACCTGGGATTGACCCCTCGCCAGAAACAGGACAAAGCTGAAGCCATTCAGGATTACCCTTCCCAGAATCTCATGCTTGGACCTTTTCTATCGAGCTTTGCCCGAGACAATGAGATTTTTATCGAGATGCCTGCTCGGCCGGTTATGGTTGAAGACAAAAAAGCAACAGGCCGGTTAAACTCATCACGCCGTGCTGATCCCCTCGTCATTGCTACCATCCCTTAGATTCAACTCCCAAGTGATTCGATATCTAAATTGAAATAGGATGGTCAGGTTTTTTAAACCCCATAATCTATGCACGCATTGGATGATTACTTTACGCTTTTCTGATAGTATGAGCCGAACTCATACCGGAATTGCACGTGTTCTCACATCGAGACTGACTCTCTAAGAATTTCCGTTTATCCGATCATTGTGCCTCCCCTCAATTGCCGAGAGAACGGAGATTTCCTGGTGTCTGCGTATTCCATCCCCATCCCCGTATTAATAATTTCCTTATTCGGCTTTGCTGCATTAGGAGCCATCCTCCTCGGCTGGAAGTTCATCGGCTGCTGGCATGGTTATCCTCGCGAACTCAAAGAAATATTCTCGAAGCCGTGACTCCAAGGTGGCCTTGAGAGTCCCTATTTTGCAATATCCATAAGGTACCATCGGGCGCTGTCGCCAGTTCATTAACCTCGTCTTGACCTTGAGCGGATCACATTTGGCTTTCGCGCGGCACAAAACGCTCCGTGCGAATCCATTGGCTCTGATCCCTTCACCAGCCTGGCGCTGCCTGCTGAAGCGGTCAGAAGATAGCGGGAGGGGCTTGCGTAATGCAACTTATTACGCAAGCCCAATGCCACTTCTGTGTCCGTACCTGCCTGCCCCGCCAGAGTGCGGAAAGCAGCAGCAAACCTGCAGCTGCCAGCTCAGGTTTCTGTGCCTGAGCTGGCAGCCAATCGATCGCTGCAGAGACTGATATCAGGTAATCAATGCTTCCTGACTAGGACAACGATTCAGCGTAAGCCCGTGCGGCGATCGCCTCTAACACAGCGACCTCAGCTTCGTCAACCGCCATGTAGACAAACATGATCGCGGCCACGGCATAGTCCTCTGCATCTTCGGCTCGCTTGTTCGCCTTCTTGACCTCACGCGCTTCTTTCTCGGTCTCAATCTTGTTCTTGATCTGCTGGGTCTTCAGGTGAAAATTCTCGTGGAGTGCTTCCCAGTCTGATGCAGCAGCTGCCTTCTTCGTCTGTACATCGGCCTTGAATGACGCACGCCTGGCTTCGGCATCCGCTTTTGATTTCTGGAGAGAGGCTTCCACCTTCTCCTTTGATTCTTGCTGAGCGGTTGCCGCTTTCGTCTCCGCGCTTGCTACGCGGTCTGAAAGTTCCTTAAGTTGTTCTGATAGCTTTTTCATGGTACTCTCCTTGTTTTTCTGGTATCTCCTCATCTGCCTTTTCGGTTTCGAGGGTTTCGATGAACTATCGTTCATCACTAAGCATAGGATACCAACTGAGGAGGTGGTTGTCATGAATCTAAAGTGCTATAAAAGTGTTATTCTTTCCCATATCATCCGCAACGAACCCCTGATCGCGATTGCCAACATCGCACGGGCGAAGTAGCACTGCAAGCCAAGGAATTACCTTTACTTACATTTAGGTTCCGATTCTCTTAAAAACGAAATCTCGGAGTTTGGTTCCGAAATTTCGTGTATAATGAGCCCATGATCAAGCGCCCCATTTATCATGAATCCTTGAAAACAGCTGTCCGCCGCTCTCCCGTTACGGCACTGCTAGGCCCGCGCCAGACTGGAAAAACCACCCTGGCGCGTATGTTCGCCGAAAAAAAACCGGCGACTTTCTTTGACCTGGAATCCATCCCGGATCAACGCCGCCTCCAAAATCCCGAGCTGGTTCTGGGAAATCTGGAAGGCCTTGTGATCCTGGATGAGATCCAGCTGATGCCGGAATTGTTTGGGACCCTTCGCGTATTGGTGGACCGTCCCGGGCAAAAAGCGCGTTTTATCATCCTGGGCAGCGCTTCGCCAGAGATCATTCGAAAAGCCTCAGAAACACTTGCGGGACGAATTGAGTTTATCGATCTGAATGGATTCGATCTGGCTGAAGTGGGAAGCTCGAAATGGGAACGGCTTTGGATCCGGGGAGGCTTTCCACGCTCCTACCTGGCAAAAAATGAAACCGACAGCCTGACGTGGCGGGAGGGCTTCGTTCGCACCTTCCTGGAACGCGATATCCCGCAGCTTGGTATTAATATTCCCACCACGGCCATGCGGCGGTTCTGGACAATGCTGGCTCACTATCACGCTCAAACCTGGAATGCATCTGAACTGAGTCGCGCGATGGGGGTATCGGACAAAACCGTTCGGAGCTACCTCGATATTCTGACCGCAGCCTTTATGGTCCGGCAGCTCCAGCCCTGGTACGAAAACATCAGCAAGCGCCAGGTGCGCGCGCCAAAGGTCTATCTACGCGACAGCGGTCTCCTGCACAGCCTGCTCGGCATTCAGGACAGGCATGCTCTGCTGGGGCATCCAAAGGTGGGGGCCTCCTGGGAAGGATATGTGATCGAACAGGTTTTGCAGATCCTTCGTCCCTCAGAAGCATATTTCTGGGCAGTCCATCATAGTGCGGAGCTGGACCTGTTGCTCTTCCACAAAGGGAAGCGATACGGGATAGAGGTTAAGTTCAGCGAAGCTCCCGAAATCACCCGCTCGATGCAAATAGCTCTGCACGATCTGAACCTGTCCCATCTGTGGGTCGTTTATCCTGGGGCAGAGGCTTACCGGGTAGAAAAGAAGATCTCAGTACTGCCTTTGCAGGAAGTCCCGGAGTTGATTCATCGCCTGTAGTTGGCTCTAAGAAATGGAGTGGGGGGAAGCGTATTCGAGCCCCTGGGTCAGCATATTTGGCGCCAACGAATATTACCCATGGCACTGTTTCCATACCTCCATAGGCACCGACATCGATCAGACCAGGGTCTCGCGTGCCTTCAAGCAGGCACTTCGAGAGGCCGGACTCCCCGACATTCGCTTCAACGATCTGCGTCACACCTCGATCTCGGTCCTGCTCGAGAATGGGACTCCGGTAAACACGGTCCAGACTGGGCAGGACACTCCAAGGCGAGCGTCACCACCGGCATTTATGGTCATGCTATGTCGCGATCACAGGAAGATGCTGCCTGGATGATCGAGGAGATCGTGGCACCGCTCACGCATGAGTTGCTGTCAAACTGAAGTCAATTCATACGCTTGGAAAGGTGGGTTCCCCATATCTCGTGCGGTAGCGCACCTGACCACCGGTGAATATGGGGGTAAGATGCAAAAGGTTGAAGCTATGGAAGGAGGGCACGGCTTTCTCGGGAAACTTCTCAAACTTCAGCGGCCCGCTCTCCCGGAACGAGATGTACGGTTTCCACATGTACAACTGGTTCGGCGACAACCGCCAGAAGAAACTGGACGGCTACAAAGGGGTCTCGCAGTCCCAATCCGTCCCCCTGTGGGCCGGCGAATTCGGCGATAACACCTACGACATGATCGCCTCCACCGTGGCGATGTATGAGGATCCGGCCAACGCGGTCAACGGCGGCTGGTCCTTCTGGACCTGGAAGAAGGTCCCGGGCAAGTATCCGGCGCTGGTGGCCATCACCGTCCCGCCGCGCTGGCAGGCCCTCTTCGACTGGATCAACAACCCGAAGAAGAACCCCCAGCCCACGCCGGCCGACGTCCAGGCCGGGATGCAGGACTTCCTTCAGGCTGTGCGCTACGGCAACGCGGCCGTCGATCCGCAGATGCTCCAGGCACTGACCTCAGGCTGGCGTTAGCCAATTCCCCTCTGGCCGGAAAGCCCAATACACATGGAAGGCAATCCTCTCCCCGGGGCAGCAGGCCGAGCTGAACAGGGTCGTCCCGGTGAATCCGCTCCAGCCTTTCACATAAGCACAAGCCCTCTTAGAAGACCATCCCACAGGTTTGCGACTCAGGATCCCAAAGGATTCCCCTGCCATCTCTCGCGATCCATTCCTTGAGGATCGTCCGATGGGAATAAACTGTGATCTTATTTTATCAATGGCCGCAAGACATCCCGTGCCAGCAGGAAACCGCGCTTCACCAGTTCCTCTGTTTTTTCGAAATCGCGGTCTTCGTGCTCAATGCTGACCACATCGGCATAACCGCTCCTGTAGAGAGCGCCAATGAAGCGACCCCAGTTCACTTCCCCCAAGCCGGGCAGCCGCTTTCATCAAGTGCGACACACCTCGATCTCGATCCTGCTTGAGAACGGCACGCCGGTCAATACAGTCCAACGCAGGGCAGGCCACTCCAAGGCGAGCGTCACCACCGGCATTTACAGCCAAGCGATGGCCCGTTCCCAGGGAGGGGCAGCCAGGGTGATCGAGGAGATCGTGACGCCGCTTCCCAATGACTTGCAGCAGGGTTGCTGTCGGTTTTTGCCCCCAGGAAGCGTATCCCCCTTATTCAGCATGGTAGCGTACAGGCCACCGCCGAATAGGGCGGATACCGACCCCAGGTGGAAGCCGTGGAAAGAGGATGCCCGGACTCATCTGTGTAAACCCCTGCCCTGCGGATACTGCGGCGGCCCAATCAGGCCCTGGTCATCCTGAATATCTTTCACGTCCATTGTCCTTTCACGTGGCTAATCTTCATTTCATGTCCTTATATGTCGCGTACTCTATTTCCCTCAAAATAAAGAGGAATAAGATTTTCCTCCCAAAATAATTCCGAGAAATCTACTCGATAAATAAATCAGCCCTTCTATTTTTCGCTGGAGGGCTAATTTTCTACTTGAATCGTTTTATCAATACAAGGCGTGCTACTCTAAAACCTAGATCATCTGCAATGTCCTCTTCTGGAACTTCATATTGAAACACCTCCTCGCTAGCTCTCCTCCGTCAGTTGCACAACTTGCAATAAGTCTGCCAGCTCGAAAGGTTTTCGTAAACATTTCACAAGATTCTCTTCAATAAATTTTCTCGTTGATTCATCAGCCGTGTCGCCAGTGATAAAAATGATCTTTTGGGCAATTTTCTTATCCTTCGCCTGCACCTGTCGATAAAATTCCAAACCATCAAGTCCCGGCATGCGAATATCGCATAATATGATGTTGTAGGATGCCTTGGAGAGATGAACAAGGCCGTCTGCACCGTTACAGGCAATGTCCACCGTATAACCTCGGCGCCGTAAGGATTGCGCCAGCACATTTTGGATATTGGGTTCGTCATCGATAACCAGGATCCTCGAATCTTTTACGGGGGGGGCGGGAGTCTTTGCGCTTGCCGGTCTCGCGGCCTGACTTTCTTCCAGGGGGGTCACCGGCAGTTCGATAAAGAACTTAGCACCCTGTCCAGCACTGCTTTCCGCCCAGATGTGCCCGCCGTGGTCGGCAATGATCCCGAGGCAGATTGAGAGCCCCAGGCCGGTGCCTCTCCCCTCGGGCTTTGTCGTAAAAAACGGATCGAAAATGCGGTCGCGAATCTCATCCGGGATGCCAGGCCCATCGTCCTCGAAACTAATCCGGATTACTTTACTTTCACAAGGGGAAATGTCCGCAAAGTAGGTTGGGACAGTTTCTGTGCGGATCCTCAGGTGGCCTTCACCATAGGTTGCGCTCATGGCCTGCCAGGCATTTTGGATCAGATTGACGAACACCTGCTGCAACCGATGAGGATCGGCCATGGTCATGGGCAGGTCCTGGCCAAGATCGATCTCCAGGTTAATGTGATGGGAGTTCAATTCATAAGCCAGAAGCTCTGCGCTAAGTAGTAGAACGTCGTTGATCTGGGTAATTTCGCGATGGATGGGTCGCTGACGGGTGAAATCGAGCAGACTCCGGACGATTTTCCCAGCACGCAAGGCTTCGGTGATGACTTTGCTGAGGTTACTCCTGGCAGCCTCATTCATTTTTTCCTGTTGCATGAGCTGCGCATAAAGCACAACGGATGTCAGGGGGTTGTTGAGCTCGTGAGCTACTCCGGACACCAGCTGGCCAATGGCAGCCAGCTTCTCGCTTTGCAGCAGCCTTTTCTGGGTTTGCTGCAGGGTTTGCAACTGGACGCGGATATCCTCATTGAGCGTTTGCCGGTGGATGGCATTTGCAGCCATATGCCCGATGGCCGTAACTAGGCGCATATCATCGTCCGTGATCGGTATTTTGCGTCCGATCCATAACGCGCCGATGGTCTGATCGTTTGCAATCAGAGGGACGCAGGTGACGCAGGTCAGGTTGCCGAATTGCCCGGGATCCCTGGCACGGGGATCGTCTTGAGCATGGTTGTTGCGATAAGGCTGATCGCTGGAGGTCACCTCGCCGCTGATGCCCTCCACCGATCGAGACCTCATTCCTCTCCAATGGTCCCATTCCCCGTAACCCCGCTCGATGGTCATTGTTTGGGTGGACAGGTCCACCGCCACAAAGGCCGCCCCTTCCGCGGACAACATTTCGGAAAGTTGCTGCAAAATAATCCCAATGATATCCGAGCGGTTCTGTGCGGTACGCATGGCACTGGAAATCTTGTTGAGGGCTACCAGTTCCTCGGTGCGGCGGCGGCTTTCGTCCTCCGCCCGTTTGCGGTCGAAGATGTTGGCGATCACCTCGCTCACAATTCCAAGGCGTCGTACGTCGTCAGGAGACCATCGCATCCGGTGTGAAAAGGAGAGAAGTCCTAAACAGCCATCGATCAAACCTCCTTGACCGTGGAAAGGCACTTCCATCACGGATTTTACGCCTGCACGCCGGTACCAACTGTGCTCAGCTTTTGCAGCAGGGGATAACTCATCCAGGGTATTGAATTTGATCGCCTTCCCTTTTGTGAGCATTCTCGACGACCATGGAAAGATTCCTGTCGGAATATCTTGATGAAATTCGGCTGTTTTTCGCCTGCCTGCTTTTTCCCACCGGTAAGGCATGCTCCATGTACCCGCATCCCGTCTTGCCCGGACAATGATTGCGCTTTCGGCTCCAAAAAAAGTGCCGATCTTGGACAGGCTGATCTGGAGCTGGTCATCGATCTCCGAACCGAGGCAACTCGCAAATCCAGTTGAAACGCTGGTGAGCAACTCATCAAAAACAAGCTGCTGACGTAAATCTTCCTCCGCCCGTTTGCGTTCGGTGACATCCAGGAATTGTCCGATGGTCTGCACTTTTCCGGAAGGATCCGTGATTGTTGTGGAGCTGATTTCCATTCGTCTTTTTTCGCCATCCCGGCGGATGATTTCGAATTCATAACGGGAGGGGACCTTTTCACCCCTTTGCCTGCGGAGGTAATAATCCATGACAAGCGTCCGGCTCGAGGGATCCAGGAAGATCTGAAAATCACGGCCGACGACTTTCTCCATCGGCGTTTTCAAGAGCCGGCTCATCTCGCTGTTGACGAAGGTGATTTTATGTTTGTGATCTACTGTGAAAATCCCGGCCGGGGAATTTTCGACGATCGACCGCAGGCGTTCTTCACTGGTTCGCAGGGTCGCTTCCGTGTTTTTCCTCTCAGTGATGTCTTCCAGGCTGCCTTCGTAATAGATGACTTTGCCATTTTTATTGCGGATGGCCATTCCCAGAGCCTTGACCCAGATGATTTTGCCGTCCCTCTTTTGCATCCTGTTCTCAAGCTCGCATACCCCCTCCTGGCTGACAAGCTTCTTAAACTGTTTCCAATCCCCTGGATTCGCCAAAAATGCAAGCACATTTTGTCCGGTCACGGTCTCCACATTCTTGTAACCGAGCATTTTCGCGCCGGTCAGGTTGAAGTCCAGGATCTGACCGGAGGGGGTTATTCGATAAAGACCCACTGGCACTCTTTCAAAGAGGATTCGGTAACGCTCTTCGCTTTCCAGCAAGGCACTACGGATATGTTCATGTTCGGTAATATCCTTCATTGTCCCGACCATCCGGTAAACCTTCCCGGCGGTATCGGGCATCAAAAAACCCACGTCCAACACCTGGATATAAAGTCCGTCTTTTCGTCGGATTCGGTATACGGCTTCAAAAGAAGATTTGTTTTTCCTGGCGAGATTTTGAAGATGCAACGCTCTTTTTCGATCACGGGGATGAATCAATTCTCGCCATTGCTTCAGTCCCTGGCCTAATTCTGCTGGCGTATATCCCAGCATCTTTTTAAGGCTTCCACCCAAGCTTATCGTCCCACTGTCCAGTTCACGCTCGTACGCCAGTTGCCGGGATGATTTGTTCATTAAGTCATGGTGCTGAATCCAGACCGCGGCGTCATGTTCAACTCTCGGGTGGGCTGGGACTTTGGTCTTAGAAGTTTTCTTCGGATGCAATGGCGATTTCGGTTTCATGGGTCATTAATAGATGGGGCGCACAATGGAAAAGGAACAGGCTGCAATTCCTATCTTGACCATTTTCTGTGCTGAAGAGGGGCAGTCGACATGCTCTTCAGTTCCAGGTCCAGGGCTTCTGCGATGTCGATCATCGGAGAGGTGGTGGAATAAGGCGTCAACCGGACATCCGTGGTTCGCAGGAGAATATTCATGACGGCCTGAATACCTCGGACGCCTTCCCTGCCTTTCTGAATAATCTCGTAAAGGTCGATCTCCGGCGAGTCCTGCTCCAATGCCTCGCACAGCAGAGCCAGTGCTCCGTTGATCGCCATGAGGTTATTGTTGAGATAGTGGGAAAGCGTGATCACGGTGACGCGCACCGCCTCGGCGGTTAACAAACGGCGGTTCAATTCCTCACGCTCGCGCGCCAGGCGGCTCTCGTGTAATGCCCGGTCGACCGTCTGCTGGATCTCGTCGCCTGTGAAAGGCTTGGTAATATAGTCGCGCACGCCCAGCCGGAAAGCTTCGACCGCCACGGTCTCGGAGCCAAATGCGGTCATCAGGATGGCAGGAGAACGGCAGTCGGCCTGGCGAAGTTTCGCGAGCACCTCCAATCCACCCATTTGCGGCATGTTCAAATCCACCAGGATCAGGTCTGGATTCGTTTGAACAGCCAGTCCGAGCCCAGTTCGCCCATCCAGTGCCCTGGACACTGCAAAGCCCAGAGGCGACAACATGTGTTTGTCGATGAGATTGAGAATTTCGATGCTGTCGTCAATCACCAAAATAGATTCGCCGGCCATCGCTTTTTCACTCTCTAATATAAAGGCAGATCCGCCACGGGTTGGATTCCTGTGCGCGGTAGGGAGCCTGCTTCAAACAATAGAAGTTGGTCTGAGGGGATCGCCTGGGCAGGCAGATCATTACCCAAGGCATTCCGCAGGAAAACATAGCGTGAGGAAAACAACAAGGCGTTCCAATCGGGATGATAGAAAGAATAGAGCGGGTTGCCGTGCTTTAAAACCAGCAACCTCCCGGGACGGCGTTGATCGCAGGCCAATATTGTGAATTGCCCTTCCAACAATTGAAAAAGCGATCGGACCTCCCTCAGGTAAACGTCGACAGGTATGGTGGGAGAGATCGTTTCAAGGAAACGGAAGATGATCTCACTGTCCACACTGCCCCAACGTGGCAGGCTGTGCTGTGCAAAAAGATCATCGGCGTTGTCGATATGTCCGTTGTGGACCCCGAACACCGGGCCGGCCTTCAGCGGGTGGTTGTTGAAAGCAAACGCCGGATCCCCTCTCGTAGCCAGACGAGTATGTCCGAGGATGAGCGTTGTGGTCGAATCGACCTTCGCCAACAGCGACAGGTAGCTGGGCGAGGTGACAAATCGGGAGGCTGCCATCGGCAACTTTTTCAGGCGCAACCGTCCATCCTGACTCCAAACACCACATCCCGTGGCTTCCTTTCCGCGCTCTTCATTAGCAACCAGGTTGCGCGTGAACATATCTCGAATGGCTGTCCATTCCGATTTACTTCTTCTTTGGGGGTTAAGCAAGACGGCTGTGATTCCACACATGATATATAATTCCAGTTCAATTGCTGAAGATGATCGTCCCCTGACGGTCATCCCAACGCATAACGCGCAGCGTGCGTAATTTGTCCAACCTGCGCTCGAGGTCATGAGGGGTCAGGGTGAGTTCACGGGCGGCATGCCACTTCCAACTCTCCAGGGAGGACTGGCCCGCCCACTCGCCCAGTTCTATGCGCTGCATCAAGCGCCGGTCGATCGAATCGACACCGACTGGATCCAGCCTGGTCTTGGTAGAAAGGAGCACCTCGATCTCTTCCCAATCGTATCCGGCACAGCGCAGCAGGGATATCGGTTCTCCGGCCAGGCTAAGGAGCACGTCCAGCGCCGGATTGTCCTGGAAGCGCTCGAAGGTGGGCGCAAGCAGGTCAAGCAGCTCGTGGCAGCCGCAGCGCAGCTCCTCGATGATTTCAGCATTGATCGAAGCAGTGTCGCTGGTTGCAAGGTTGCCGTCGTTGTTGCTCAATAGGTTGATTAACTCCACCTTTCTCCGCCAGGGGCCGATCTTTCCGACGTGGATGACGCCGTACTGAGCCAGATCGACCGACTTGAGTACCATGGCCAGGAACAGGAAGGTTTTCGCACTGACGGATGTGGGAGAGAGATCCGCATCCGGATAACGGAACTCGAGATGGAACGGAAGCACAGCGCCTTCCTGGTTAAAGCCCAGGTGTTCAAGGTTGAGGAAATTCTGATGCTCGGGTACCTTGCGGCTGTTCCTGAGGTTCTGCTGGATTTCGACCATGGTTTCCAGGGCTGGCGAATGCCAGATCATTTCCAGATGGCTGTTGTGCTGGCGGCGGCGACACAGTCCCTGGCGGCTTTCACCGCAGCTGGTGAGAAATTTCAATTCAGGTGCATAGCGGCGGGTCAGGTTCCAGATGTTCGCCAGCACGATTTCAGGCACCGGTTCAGCCAGACCGGGCGAGAGCAGATGAAAATGCAGACCACAGGTCGGTCGTGCGCGTGCCCCGTTCATGGCCAGAACTTGCATAATGGCGGAATATTGGCTCTGTAAAGCGCGAAAATGCGGATGGCGCCCGATGATGCGAATCTCGATTCCACAATGCTCCGGGCTCACGTCCAGCACCCCATTTATTCCCAGATGCTCCAGGCTCCCGGATGGTTCCAAGGCCTGGCGAACGGCATTCTCGAAGGTCGGCCGGTCGCAACCCTTGGGCGGCGAAACCTCCAGCTCGGTACCCACCTTGATCACCCGGTAGAGCAGGTCTTTCCAGTAACTGGCTTTGGCCGGCTGGAGGACATCCTTACGCCGTATAACGATCGGATCCCTCATCAATAAAGCTCCAGGGAAAAAAACCGGGGCAAGGAGCAGCACGTACCGAGCTTTCCTTGCCCCGACTTGCTCAGGTTAGCGCTAGAGCAGCTCGTAAGTGACGGTCTGGCTGCCGGTCGCAACGTCAATCGTGACATCCCAGCGAGCCTTAATACCCATCCGGGAGAGGACAGCCAGGCCCGCGCACATGTAGGGATGGCAGAATAGCTTCTCTGCGCCTGCCTGTTTCAACAGGTTGAACTCCGAGGTCCCCACCGCATTCTTGAATGAAATACTGATGGTTTTATCGGCACGTTCGACCTTGGAGTCAACCGCATAACCGAACTCGTCGATGAAAATGCGCGCCAGCTCGGTGAGCACGTCCTCGGGCTTCTCCCCGGCGACCTCCAGGCCGAGCTGTTTTTCGGCCATCTCGAGGACCTGCTTTCCAATCATGGGTGAAAGCGAGGTGGCGGATTCTTCCACCATTTCCCAGATTCCCAGGGCCATCCCCAAGGTGGTCAGGCCCCAAAGTCGAGTGCGATTTAAGTATTTTTGCTGTTCGTTTGCCATCTTGATTCTCCTTTTCTCATTCTGAGTGTAGTCAGAGTGTATAGGCTAGCGCGGGATGGCGTCCCAAAGCTGGTCTGCATACTCGTTCATCATCATTCGGATATTGCCCAGGGTGGCATTACGCGAGGCTGCCACGCCCCAGTAATAGGAGCCATTTCCCAGGAAGCGGGAAATAATGTAGGCTTTATCTGTAGTGACCAGGTTATCGTCAACCTTGCCCAGGCTGACCTTCTCACTGACTTTATCCGCCAGCTTCATCACCATGGCAAAGCGGGCGGAAGCGTCGGTTGAGTTGAAGCTCGGATCGATCGAGCCGCCCGCGATGGAAAGGCCATCCATCCCGACAACATCCGTGGATATAAAATCAGCACCCAGTTCACTGCGAAATTGATAGATGAGTTGTTCAAGTTTATTCATCGGTATCTCCTTTCGTCTTCATATTTTTAGCGGGGCATTGCCTTCG
>Ga0335085_10011625_pt1 | contig 13044 bp, 23 predicted proteins | sample Lox_Sample_45_FD_206712 | JGI IMG/M metagenome (GOLD analysis project Ga0335085, IMG submission 206712) | Soil microbial communities from Loxahatchee National Wildlife Refuge, Florida, United States - Lox_Sample_4.5 | ecosystem: Environmental > Terrestrial > Soil > Wetlands | place: USA...
AACCTGGAGATCGAGCTGATCACGCCGGTGGCCATGGAGAAGGGCTTGCGCTTCGCCATCCGCGAGGGCGGCCACACCGTCGGCGCCGGCACCATCACCGAGATCATCAAGTAGGGGAAGGAGCGGGCCTTCAGGCCCGCGGAACAGGAACCAGAACTCCGGGCTTTAGCCCTGGAGAGCAAAGGCAGATGAGGCGCAAGCCCGCTAGCCGGAAAGATCTTTGAGGCCAGACAACGTGATCGGAAAAGAGAGAATCCGGATTCGCCTGAAGGCGTACGACTATCGCGTGCTCGACCAGTCCACCGGCGAGATCGTGGAGACGGCGAAGCGCACCGGCGCGCAGATCGCTGGGCCCATCCCCCTGCCCACGGTCAAGAACAAGTACTGCGTGTTGCGCTCGCCCCACGTGGACAAGAAGTCGCGCGAGCAGTTCGAGATCCGCACCCACAAGCGCCTGCTCGACATCCTCGAGCCGACGCAGCAGACCGTCGACGCCCTCATGAAGCTCGACCTTCCCGCCGGCGTGGACGTGGAGATCAAGGCGTTTGGGAAGGAACATAAATAAGCGCCGGGAGGGCACGGCTTCAGCCGTGCCGCCAGGAGCTTCTTGGAACGGGGCTTTAGCCCCTGAGGTAACCGGCAGTGCCCGCCCCGCGCGGGCATGATGAGGAAGAGAAGATTATGGTCAACGGAATCCTGGGCAGGAAAGTCGGCATGACGCAGCTCTTCGACGACAAGGGCGACGTGCGCCCCGTCACCGTGCTGCAGGCCGGTCCCTGCGTCATCACGCAGCGCAAGACCGCGGCCAAGGACGGCTACGAGGCCGCCCAGATCGGGCTCATCGAGTTCATCAAGGAGTCGCGCCTCACCCAGCCGCAGCGCGGCCACCTGGCCAAGCACAACCTGCCCCCGGTGCGCTTCCTGCGCGAGGTGCCGGTGGAAAGCGGCGACGGCGCCTCCGCCGACAAGGTCGGCGACAAGGTGCTGGTCGGCATCTTCGAAGGCGAGAAGTACGTGGACGTGATCGGAACCAGCAAGGGACGCGGCTTCGCCGGCGTGGTCAAGCGCCATCACTTTGCCGGCGGCCCCAAGTCCCACGGCTCCATGTTCCAGATCACCGGCTCCATCGGCTCCTCCGCTTTCCCCTCGCGCGTGTTCAAGGGGATGCGGATGTCGGGGCACATGGGCGTGGACCGGGTCACCGTGCGCAACCTGCGCATCGTGGGCGTGGACAAGGAAGAGAACCTGCTGGTGGTGGAAGGCGCGGTGCCCGGCCCCAAGGGCGGGTACGTGGTCATTCACAAGGCCGGCAAGCCGCCGCGCGAGCGCCGCGGCTTCGCGGGCGCGGCCACCGTCGATCCCTTGAAGGCGGCCAAGCGCGCAGCAGCGAAGAAATAGTGACGGAAACGCATATGGCGAAACTTGACGTTGTCGATCTGAGCGGCAAGAAGGTCGGAAGCCTCGACCTCGCCGACGAAGTCTTCGGAGCGGTCAATGAGGACCTGCTCTGGGAAGCGGTGCGCCACTACCAGGCCGCCCGCCGCGCCGGCACCCACGCCACCAAGAACCGCAAGCTGGTTTCGGGCGCGGGCAAGAAGCTGTGGCGGCAGAAGGGGACGGGGCGCGCCCGCGTGGGCTCCATCCGCTCGCCGCTGTGGCGCCACGGCGGCACCGTGCACGGGCCGCAGCCGCGCTCCTACGACTTCGCCTTCCCGCGCAAGAAGCTGCTGGGCGCGCTGCGCTCCGCCCTGGCCGCCAAGCTGGCCGACGGCAAGCTCATCGTGGTGCAGAGCTTCGAGCTCAAGGAAGCCAAGACCAAGGAGATGCGCAAGGCCCTCGACGCCCTGCACGTCGACAAGACCGCCCTGCTGGTGGAGGCGGGCAAGGAGAACCGCAACCTCGAGCTCAGTGCGCGCAACCTGGAGGGCGTGGAGCTGGTGCGCGGCAACCAGGTGCATCCCTATCACCTGCTGCGCTACGACCGCGCCATCTTCGCCAAGCTCGCGCTGGAGAAGCTGCAGGATTCCCTGAAGGCGACGGCGAGCCGCCGCCGCGCGGAGGTGGCGCGATGAAATCCGCTTACCAGATCCTGCGCCGCCCCCTCATCACCGAGAAGGGGCTGGGGGTGAAGGAGACCCAGGGCACGCTGGTCTTCGAGGTCGCCTCCAAGGCCACCAAGACCGAGATCAAGGAAGCGGTGCAGACCATCTTCAAGGTGAAGGTGGATTCGGTGCGCACCGCCACCTTCGTAGGCAAGGAGCGGCGCCGGGGACAGTTCGCCGGCTATCGCCGCGATTGGAAGAAGGCGTACGTGCGGCTGAAGGCGGGCGAGAAGATGCCCGAATACGCTCAGAACATGTAACTGGCTGAGCGCGGAAGGCTAAGAGCTAAGAGCTAATTTATGGCGATCAAAACCTACAGACCGGTGACCGAGACCCTGCGCTTTCAGACGCGGGTGACCAGCCAAGACCTCACCACCAACCGGCCGCACAAGCCGCTGACCGAGGCCAAGATGCGCACCGGGGGCCGCCGCAATAAGGGCGACATCACCATCTGGCACCGCGGCGGCGGCCACAAGCGCAAGATCCGCATCATCGACTTCAAGCGCGACAAGGTCGGCGTGCCCGCCACCGTGGCCTCCATCGAGTACGATCCCAACCGCTCCGCCCGCATCGCTCTGCTGCACTACGCCGACGGCGAGAAGCGCTACATCCTGCAGCCCCTGGGCCTGCAGGTGGGCCAGAAGATCATGAGCGGTCCCGAGGCCGACATCCTGGTGGGCAACGCCCTGCCCCTGCGCAACATCCCTCCCGGCACCACCATCCACAACATCGAGCTGCGGGCCGGCAAGGGCGCGCAGATGGTGCGCTCCGCCGGCGGCGCCGCACAGTTGGTGGCCAAGGAAGGCGAATGGGCGCTCATCAAGCTGCCTTCCGGCGAGACCCGCAAGGTGGCGCTCGGCTGCATGGCCACCATCGGCCAGGTCGGCAACCTCGATCACGAGAACATCTCCATCGGCAAGGCCGGGCGCACGCGCTGGCTGGGCATCCGGCCCACCAACCGCGGCGTGGTCATGAATCCCGTGGACCATCCCCACGGCGGCGGCGAAGGCAAGACCTCGGGCGGGCGTCACCCCGTTACTCCCTGGGGCCAGCCCACCCGCGGCTACAAGACCCGCAACAACAAGCGGACCGACAAGTTCATCGTCGGCCGGAGGAAGTAGGCATGGCTCGCTCAACCAAGAAAGGTCCGTTCGCCGACCTGTACCTCCTCAACAGGATCGAGGAGATGAACCGGCGCAACGAAAAGAAGGTGATCCGCACCTGGTCGCGCCGCTCCACCATCCACCCCGAGATGGTGGGCCACACCATCGCCGTGCACAACGGTAAGAAGTTCATCCCGGTGTACGTCACCGAGAACATGGTGGGGCACAAGCTGGGCGAGTTCAGCCACACCCGCATCTTCAAGGCGCACGCCATGAAGGCGGCCACCGAGGTCGCGGCCACCGCGGCGCCCGGGCGCATGCCCGGGCAGATCATCCCCTCGACCCCGGCGGCGGCTCCCGCGGCCGGCGCGGCTCCGGCGGCCCCGGCGCCCAAGGGCAAGGAGTAAGGAATCATGGAGTTTAGAGCAGAAGCGCGATACATGCGGATGTCGCCGCAGAAGGTGCGCCTGGTGCTGAACCTGATCAAGGGCCGGCGCGTGGAAGATGCCATGAACACCCTGGCCTTCACCCGCAAGGGCTGCGCCGAGGACGTGCAGAAGCTGCTGCGCTCGGCGGTGGAGAATGCCAACTACCTGAGCCAGGAAAAAGGCGTGGATGTGGACGTGGACAACCTCTACGTGAAGCGCGCGGTGGCCAACGAGGGGCCGCGCATGAAGCGCATCCGCCCCGCTCCCATGGGCCGTGCCTACCGCTACCAGCGGCGCATGGCCCACATCGAGATCGCCCTGGCCGAGCGCAAGCCCGCGGGCGAGGAGATGGCCACGGTGGTGGGTGAGGAGCCGGCGGCCCAGCCCGCCGCTCCCGCGAAGAAAGCGAAGGGTCATACCGCCGGCAAGAAGCCGGCGGGCAAGAAGGCTGCGAGGAAATAGGAGAGGTTATGGGACAAAAGGTACATCCCTACGGCTTCCGCCTGGGCTACACCAAGCCCTGGAAGTCGCGCTGGTTCGTGGACCGCGACTACGACAAGCTGCTCTACGAGGACGTGAAGCTGAAGGGCGAGCTGCTGGAGAAGCTGAAGTCGGCGGGCGTCAGCTCCATCGAGATCGAGCGGCCCGGCAACAAGCTGCGCATCATCATCCGCACCGCGCGCCCCGGCATCATCATCGGGCGCAAGGGCGCGGAGATCGACAAGCTCAAGGGCGAATTGCAGAAGCGCACCAACCGCGAGGTCCACGTGGACATCCAGGAGGTGCACAAGCCCGAGCTGGACGCGCAACTGGTCTCCGAATCCATCGCCCTGCAACTGGAGAAGCGGGTGGGCTTCCGCCGCGCCATGCGCAAGGCGGTGGACTCGGCCCTGCGCTTCGGCTGCAAGGGCATCAAGGTGCGGGTGAGCGGCCGCCTGAACGGCAACGAGATCGCGCGCTCGGAGTGGTACCTGCAGGGGCGGCTGCCGCTGCACACTCTGCGCGCCGACATCGACTACGGCTTTTCCGAGGCCCGCACCACCTACGGCGTCATCGGGGTGAAGTGCTGGGTCTACCGCGGCGAGATCCTGCCCGCCAAGAAGCGCGAAGGCCAGGCCGCCCCGGCGGCGGGAGCGTTCTAAGGATAGCGAACCATGTTGATGCCGAAAAAAGTCAAGTACCGCAAGCAACAGCGCGGGCGCATGCGGGGCAAGGCCTGGCGCTCGAGCCAGCTCGCCTTCGGCGACTACGGCTTGAAGGTGCTGGAGCCCGGCTGGATCACCGACCGGCAGATCGAGGCCAGCCGTGTGGCCATCACCCGCTTCATCAAGCGCGGCGGCAAGGTGTGGATCCGCATCTTCCCCGACAAGCCGGTGACCAAGAAGCCCGCCGAGACCCGTATGGGCAAGGGCAAGGGCGCCCCCGACCACTGGGTCGCCGTCGTCCGCCCCGGCAAGATCCTCTTCGAGATGGAAGGGGTCACCGAGCAGGAGGCCTCCGAAGCCATGCGCCTGGCCTCGCACAAGCTCTCGCTGCGCACCAAGCTGGTGTCGCGGCACATGGCGCTGTAAAGGGATGGAAGCATGAAACCGGAAAAGATCCGCAACCTGACCGACGTCGAGCTGCAGCACCAGGAGCGCGAGCTCCACGACCAGCTCTTCCGCCTGAAGTTCCAGATGCAGATGGGGCAGACGGAGAGCCTGAAGAAGATCCGCGGCCTGCGCAAGGACCTGGCGCGCGTGAAGACCATCATGCGCGAGCAGCAACTGGCCGGCGAGGCCCCCAAGAGCGCGTCCCGCAAGGCGGCCGCGACGGAGAAGCGTTAAGCCATGCCTGAAGCCAACACTCCCAATCCGGCCGTCTCCCGCCGCAACACCAAGGTGGGTGAGGTGGTTTCCACCAAGATGCAGAAGACCATCGTGGTCGAGGTCACGCGCCAGAAGGCGCATCCCCTGTACCGCCGCGTGGTCTCGCGCTCCAAGCGGTTCTATGCCCACGACGAGAAGGGCCTGGCCCACGTGGGCGACGTGGTCCGGATCGAGGAGACCCGGCCGCTTTCCCGGCTCAAGCGCTGGCGCCTGACCGAGATCATCCGCAAGGCCGCCCTGGTGCCCCAGGTCGAGGAGACCCAGGCGAACTAGGCCCGGGGAAGAACGGAGAACGAAGCTATGTCGGTGATGATGAGAAGCATGCTGGAGGTGGCGGACAACTCCGGCGCCCGCAAGCTGCAGATGATCCTGCCGCTGGGCGGGCACACCGGGCTGCGCGCCGGCCTGGGCGACGTGGTCACGGCCAGCGTCAAGGAAGCCGCTCCCGACAGCCAGGTGCCCAAGGGCAAGGTGGTCAAGGCGGTCATCGTGCGCACCCGCAAGGAGCACCGCCGCCGCGACGGCACCTACATCCGCTTCGACCAGAACGCCGCCGTGCTCATCAACGAGACCGGCGAGCCCGTCGGCACCCGCGTCTTCGGACCGGTGGCCCGCGAGCTGCGCGAGAAGAGGTTCCTGAAGATCGTCTCCCTGGCTCCGGAGGTGCTGTGACCATGAGCGCGCAAGTGGATATTCGGCGCAACGATACCGTGCGGGTCATCGCCGGCCGCGGCAAGGGCCGCGAGGGTCGCGTGCTGCGCGTCTTCCCCCGCGAGGGCACGCTGCTGGTCGAGCACATCAAGATGGTCAAGAAGCACGTGCGCCCCAACCCGCAGAAGAACGTGAAGGGCGGCATCGCCGAGCAGGAGAGTCCCATCTCCATCTCCAGCGTGATGCTGCTCTGCCCCAGTTGCGGGCCGGTGCGCATCCGCCACGAAGTGCGCGGCGACCGCAAGGTGCGCATCTGCCACCGCTGCGGCAGTACTTTGGATAAATGATGGAGGTCTTGGCGAAGTCGCCAATGACCAACGACCAACGACGAACGACTGGATTCTGATATGGCGAAACCGAAAGCGGAAGCGAAACAGGCGGAAGCCAAGCAGCCCGAAGGCCGGCCCCAGGCCGGGGTCAAGGGCGGGGCGCGCCTGCGCGTCAAGTTCGAGAAGGAGGTCGCGCCCGCGCTCATGAAGGAGTTCGAGCTCAAGAACCCCATGGCGGTGCCGCGGCTGCACAAGATCGTGGTCAACATGGGCGTGGGCGAGGCCACCCAGAACGCCAAGGTGCTGGACCCGGCGGTCCAGGAGATGGGCCAGATCACCGGCCAGAAGCCCGTGGTCACGCGCGCCAAGAAGTCCATCGCCGCCTTCAAGGTGCGCGCCGGCATGCCCATCGGCGCCATGGTCACGCTGCGCGGCGACCGCATGTACGAGTTCTTCGATCGCCTGGTCAACGTGGCCCTGCCCCGGGTGCGCGACTTCAAGGGCGTTTCCACCCGCTCCTTCGACGGCCGCGGCAACTACACCCTGGGCCTGCACGACCAGCTGATCTTCCCCGAGATCGACTACGCCAAGGTGGACAAGATGAAGGGCATGAACGTCACCATCGTGACCACCGCCAAGAGCGACCACGAAGCGCGCGCCCTGCTCAAGCAGTTGGGCATGCCCTTCCGGCCCCAGTAGGTGGAAGAGCGGGCCTTCCGGCCCGCTTGGGGAGATGCAAGATCCGGGGCTTGAGCCCCGGCAGAAAAGGAACCATGGCAACCACAGCAAAGCGAGTCAAGGACAAACGGAAACCCAAGTTCACGTCGCGGCGGCACAACCGCTGCAGCCTGTGCGGGCGCCCGCGCGGCTACCTGCGCAAGTTCGGCATCTGCCGCCTCTGTTTCCGCGGGCTGGCCTTGCGCGGCGAGATCCCCGGGGTTTCCAAGTCGTCCTGGTAGCAAGGCGTTTCTCTTTCTAGAAACTAGAAACGAGAAACGGGCAACTAGCAACTGGGTTTCACCGCCGCCGCAGGTTCCCCGGCTCGCCGGGGCGAACGGGCGGCGCAAGGAGATGTTGACGATGAATTTGACCGATCCGGTCGCAGATTTCCTGGCCCGCATCCGCAATGCGATCAAGGCCAGGCACCAGAAGCTGGATGTTCCCGCTTCCCGGCTGAAGCTGGAGATCGCCCGCATCCTCAAGGAGGAGGGCTACATCACCAACTTCAAGGCCACCGAGGAGGACGGGCACAAGATCGTGCGCCTCTACCTGAAGTACGGCCCCAACGACGAAGCCGCCATCTCGAACCTGATGCGCGTCTCCCGCCCCGGCTGCCGCGTGTACGTGGGGCGCAACGAGATCCCGCGCGTGCTGGGCGGCCTGGGCATCAACATCCTGACCACGCCCAAGGGCGTGATGACCGGCCGCCGCGCCCGCAAGGAAGGCGTGGGCGGCGAAGTGCTCTGCGAGATCTGGTAGCGGGACGAGGCAGGAGTCATGTCGAGAATTGGCAAGAAACCGATTGCGATCCCCAAGGGCGTGCAGGTCAGCCTGCAGGGCAACGTGGTGGCGGTGCAGGGTCCCAAGGGCAAGCTGGAGACCCGTCTGCCCCAGGGCGTCCGCATGGAGCAGAAGGACGGCCATCTGCTGGCCACCCGCGAGAACGATTCCCAGGCCGCCGTGCACGGGCTGGCGCGCGCCCTGGTCAACAACGCGGTCGAAGGCGTCACCCGGGGCTGGACCCGCGAACTGGAGATCGTGGGCATCGGCTACCGCGCCGAGATGAAGGGCAAGGGCATCGTGGTCTTCAGCCTGGGCTACTCGCATCCCATCGAGTACCCGCTGCCTTCCGGCATCGACGTGACCGTGGACGCCAAGCAGACCCGACTCACCATCATCGGGGTGGACCGCCAGAAGGTGGGCCAGGTGGCCGCCGAGATGCGCGGCCTGCGTCCCCCCGACCCTTACAAGAACAAGGGCGTGCGCTACGCGGGCGAGCGCCTCAAGAAGAAGGTCGGCAAGACGGGAGCAAAATAAATGCTGACACGACTATCCAAGAACGCCACCCGGCAGCGCGTGCACGAGCGCATCCGCTCCAAGATCCTGGGCACGGCGGAGCGCCCGCGGCTGAGCGTCTACCGCTCCCTGAACCACATCTACGCCCAGCTCATCGACGACATGCAGGGCATCACCCTGGTCTCGGCCAACAGCGCCGAGGGCGGCGCCAAGGGCGCCAAGCGCGTGGGCGGCAACACTGCCGCCGCCAAGGAAGTGGGCAAGAAGATCGCCGAGCGCGCCAAGCAGAAGGGCGTGAGCAAGGTGGTCTTCGACCGCGGCGGCTATCTCTATCATGGGCGGGTCAAGGCCCTGGCCGACTCCGCCCGCGAGGCCGGTTTGCAGTTCTAGCTGACAGGATTCGAGTGCAACCATGCCAACTGTGAAGAAACGGATCGACGCAGGCAGCTTCCAGCTCAAGGACCAGGTGGTCGCCATCAACCGCGTCACCAAGGTGGTCAAGGGAGGCAAGAACCTCTCCTTCGCCGCTTTGGTGGTGGTGGGCGACCCCGCGGCCGCGGTGGTGGGCTACGGCTCGGGCAAGGCCCGCGAAGTCCCCCAGGCCATCCGCAAGGGCATCGAGGCCGCCAAGAAGAACCTCATCCGGGTGAACCTCACCCAGACCACCATCCCGCACACCGTGCTGGGACGCTTCGGCTCCGGCATGGTGCTGCTCAAGCCCGCCCCCGAGGGCACGGGCGTGATCGCGGGGGGAGCGGTGCGCGCGGTCATGACCTCGGCGGGGGTGCAGAACGTGCTCACCAAGTCCATCGGCACCGCCAACCCGCACAACGTGGTCAAAGCCACCTTCGACGCCCTGCGCAAGCTGCGCGACCGCAGCGAGGTCGCCGCCCTGCGCGGCAAGTCCATGGAGGAGCTCTAAGCCATGAGCCCCCAGAAAGCCTCCGGCAAGAAGGCCACCCTCCGCATCCAGTGGGTGCGCTCTGCCATCGCCGCCCCCACCAAGCACAAGAAGATCGTGCGCGGGCTGGGCTTCACTCATCTGAACCAGATCGTGGAGCGCGAGGACACTCCCGCCATCCGCGGCATGGTCAACAAGGTCCCGCACCTGGTCGAGATCGTGCGGTAAAGGTCGGCATATGAATCTTTCCACAGTTCGGGCACCCCGGAAGGCGTCGGAGAAACGCAAGCGCGTGGGCCGCGGCATGGGCTCGGGCATGGGCAAGACCTCGACCCGCGGCCACAAGGGCCAGCGCTCCCGCTCCGGCTCGCGCATGATGCGCGGCTTCGAAGGCGGCCAGATGCCGCTGCACCGCCGCATTCCCAAGCGCGGCTTCGTCAACATCTTCCGCAAGGAGTACGCCATCATCAACCTGGAGCGCATCGCCGCCCTGGGCGAGAAGACGGTGACCCCGGAGGTGCTGCTCCAGGCCGGCCTGCTGCGCCGCGCCGGCGAGCCTTACAAGATCCTGGGCGACGGCGAGCTGAAGTCCGCCGTCACCGTGCACGCCCACAAGTTCTCCAAGTCGGCGCAGGAGAAGATCACCAAGGCCGGCGGGAAGGTTGAGACGATCGGCGGGCGTGAGGCCGAGCCGCGCGAGGCCGGGAGTCCGCCCTCGAAATCCCGGGCCAAGCGAGGGACCTCCGAGCCGAAGGCGTAGCCATGATCGAGAAGTTCACCAACATCTTCCGCATCCCCGACCTGCGCAAGCGTGTGCTCTTCACCATGGCGCTGCTGGCGGTCTACCGCCTGGGCGGGCACATCCCCACCCCCGGCATCAATGCGGACAAGCTGGAGCAGTTCTTCAACCAGAGCCGCGGCACCGTCTTCGGCTTCATCGATCTGTTCGCCGGCGGTAACCTGCGCCGCCTCACCGTCTTTGCCCTGGGCATCATGCCCTACATCACCGCCTCCATCATCCTGCAGTTGCTGACGGTGGTGTACGAGCCCCTGGCCAAGCTGCAGAAGGAGGGCGAGCTGGGGCGCAAGAAGATCACCCAGTGGACGCGCTACCTCACCGTGCTGCTCAGTGCGGTGCAGTCGCTGGGCATCGCCTACGCCCTGCAGCGCGGCGGCGAGGGCTTCGTCAACAACCCCGGCCTGGGCTTCGTGCTCATGACCATGATCACCCTGACCGCGGGCAGCGTCTTCGTTATGTGGCTGGGCGAGCAGATCACTGAGCGCGGCGTGGGCAACGGCATGTCGCTGCTGATCTTCGCCGGCATCGTGGTGGGCCTGCCCCGCGGCATCGCCGACCTGTGGGACAAGGTCAACACCAAGGCCTGGGGCGCCTTCACCCCGGCGGCCATGATCATCCTGATCGTGGGCATGATCGCGGTGGTGGCCTTCATCGTCTTCGTGGAGCGCAGCGAGCGCCGCATCCCGGTGCAGTACGCCAAGCGGGTGGTGGGACGCAAGGTCATGGGCGGGCAGTCCACTTTCCTGCCTCTGCGGGTGAACGCCGGCGGCGTCATGCCGGTGATCTTCGCCTCCTCCATCCTCACCTTCCCGCAGACGGCCGGCTACTTCCTGCACAACAGCAAGATCTTCGGCCCGGTGCTGGACGCGCTCAAGTGGGGCGAGCCGCTGTACACCCTGCTCTACGCCGTCGGCATCATTTTCTTCGCCTACTTCTACGTGTCCATCGTCTTCAACCCCAACGAGGTGGCCGACAACATGCGCAAGTACGGGGGCTTCATTCCCGGCATCCGCCCCGGCAAGCGCACCTCCGACCACATCAACGAGATCCTCACCCGCATCACCCTGGTGGGCGCCCTCTACCTCATCCTCATCTCCTTCATTCCGGAGTGGATGATCACCGGCATCCACCTCAACCACCTGCCCTGGTGGCTGGGCGGCAACTTCTTCGAGCGCCTGCCCGCCTGGGTCACCGGCGGCCTGGGGGTGCAGTTCTATTTCGGCGGGACCTCGCTGCTCATCGTGGTGGGCGTGGCCATGGACACGGTCAACCAGGTCGAATCGCAGCTCATCATGCGCCACTACGACGGCTTCACCTCCAAGGGGCGCATTCGCGGGCGGCGCATTTGGTGACCGGTTCCGAGGAGCGCATGGCAGCACCCGCCACCGGCATGGCCGACGCCAAGACCCGCGAGGTGAGGCCCATCATCCTGCTGGGGCCGCCGGGCTCGGGGAAGGGCACGCAGGCCAAGCAGATCGTGGAGCGCTACGGCATCCCCCAGATCTCCACCGGCGACCTGCTGCGCGACAACGTGGCCCGCTCCACCGAACTGGGCCGGAAGGCCAAGGCGGTGATGGAGCGCGGCGAACTGGTTCCCGACGACCTGGTGTGCGGCATGGTCGCCGCCCGCCTGCAGCAGCCGGACTGCGCCCGCGGCTTCATCCTGGACGGCTTTCCGCGCACCGTCGCCCAGGCCGAGTGGCTCGACAAGTTCTTGAAAACAGAGTTCTTTGACAACGGCAGGATGCGCACGCCCCCGGTTGTGGTCGATATCGTGGTGGGATATAATGAGCTTTTGCGACGGCTGACCGGGCGCCGCTCGTGTCCCACCTGCGGGCGCATCTATAACATCTACTTTCAGCCTCCGCGCGTCGCCGACACCTGCGATAACGACGGCGCCAAACTCGTCCTGCGCAAGGACGATACGGAGGAAGTGATTGCGGAGCGCCTGAAGACCTACGAGCGGCAGACCTTGCCCCTGACCGACTATTACCGTCGCCAGGGGCGGCTGCGGCAGGTGGACGGCGCCAGGCCGGTGGAGCAGGTCACGGCCGCGGCCTTCCAGGCGATCGAGCATGGCGATCGTCTGTAAGTCGCCCGCCGAGATCGAGCGCATGCGCCGCAGTGGGCGCATCGTGCGCGAGGTGCTGGACCTGGTGGCCGGCATGGCCCAGCCCGGCGTCTCCACCATGGTGCTGGAGCGCGCCGCGGAGAGAAAGATCAAGGAACTCGGGGCCAAGCCCGCGTTCAAGGGGTACTTGAATTACCCCTGTGTTCTTTGCACGTCGGTGAACCAGGAGATCGTGCACGGCATCCCCTCGGAGCGGCGGCTGCTCAAGGCCGGGGACATCGTCTCCATCGATTGCGGGGTGGTGCTCGATGGCTACTACGGCGACGCGGCCGTGACCGTGGCGGTGGGCGAGCCCACGCCGGAGGTGCAGAAGCTGCTGGAGATCACCCGGGCTTCGCTCTACCGGGCCATCGGCAGGGCGCGCGTCGGCAACACCGTGGGCGACCTGGGTTCGGCGGTGCAGGAGCTGGTGGAGGCCAACGGCTTCAGTGTGGTGCGCGAGTTCGTGGGTCACGGCATCGGCACCAAGCTGCACGAGGACCCGCAGGTGCCCAACTTCGGCCTGCCGGGACACGGGGCGCGGCTGCAGGAGGGCATGGTGCTCGCCATCGAGCCCATGGTCAACGCCGGCAAGCCCGGCTCCCGCGTGCTGGACGACCATTGGACGGCGGTGACCGAGGACGGCAGCTTCAGCGCCCACTTCGAGCACTGCGTGGCGGTCACGAAAGATGGGCCCTTGATCCTGACGGAGTAGCGAACCGGGAACTTCCAACTGG
>Ga0335085_10011627_pt1 | contig 13043 bp, 13 predicted proteins | sample Lox_Sample_45_FD_206712 | JGI IMG/M metagenome (GOLD analysis project Ga0335085, IMG submission 206712) | Soil microbial communities from Loxahatchee National Wildlife Refuge, Florida, United States - Lox_Sample_4.5 | ecosystem: Environmental > Terrestrial > Soil > Wetlands | place: USA...
GTACCGCAACTGCTGTCGAAACTCAATCTCCTGTTCGTAAAAGCCAATGAAGTCGTGCTGCCGCGCGTACTGGACAGCGGGATGAAACGGCGTGAAACTTTGCACCATGACTTCGCCTTCGACATCTCCACGACCCGCACGGCCTGCCACTTGCACGAGCAACTGAAACGTCCGCTCTCCCGCGCGGAAGTCGGGCATGTGCAGCGCCATGTCGGCGTAAATGATGCCGACGAGCGTCACGTTCGGAAAGTGTAATCCCTTCGCGATCATTTGCGTGCCGACAAGGACGTCGATTTTGCCGACACGAAACGCGTTGAAGATCTCGCGGTACAACGTCTTCTTCGTCATGACGTCGGAATCCATCCGTTGCACGCGCGCCTTGGGAAATGCGTGCTGGATCGCGGCCTCAACCTTCTCCGTGCCCATCCCTGCATACCGGATGGCTGGATCACGGCATTCAGGATTCGGGCAAACCTTCGGCACCCTCTCGATATAGCCGCAGAGATGGCAAATGAGTTGTTCCGCTTTGCGGTGGTAGGTCAGCGACACGCTGCAATTCGGGCACTGTCCTACATAGCCGCATTTGGGGCAGAACATGTGGGTTGCGTACCCGCGTCGATTCAGAAACAGGATCACCTGCTCCTTTTTGTCGAGACGCACTTGAATCGCGTCGCGCAGTCGCGTCGACAACACGTGTAGTCCCTTACGCCGAATCGCCTCCTGCCGCATGTCAACAATGCGCATGAGCGGCATCTTGCGGTGATCAACCCGGCGCGGCAACGTCGCCAGCGCGTAGCGGCCGCGGCGGGCGTTTTGAAAGGATTCCAGCGATGGTGTGGCCGAACCAAGCACGACAGCGGCGCGCTCCAGTTTGGCCCGCATCACGGCCACATCACGCGCGTTGTAGCGCGGCGCCTCCTCTTGCTTGTAACTGGTCTCATGTTCTTCGTCGATGACGATGAGGCCGAGCGCCTGCACGGGCGCGAACACAGCCGAACGCGCACCGATGACGATGTGCGAGTGGCCGTCCCGAATCTTGTGCCATTGATCGTGCCGCTCCCCCGCACTGAGATGGCTGTGCAACACCGTGATCTGCTGATCTGGAAACCGCGCACGGAATCGTTCGACCGTTTGCGGCGTCAACGAAATCTCGGGGACGAGCACGATCGAATCCTTGCCCTGATGCAACGCGTAATCGATCGCCTGCAGATACACCTCAGTCTTGCCGCTTCCCGTGACGCCGTGAATGAGCACCGGCGTTGTCGGAGCTGCGACGCGAGACTTGCACAGATCGAGCGCCTGCTGCTGTTCGGGTGTCAGCACCAACGGTTCCGTCGGCAGAAACACCTCGCCTCCGAATGGATCGCGCTCCTCGGTGCGCTCGCTGAGTTCGACAAAGCCTTTTGCCGCCAGCTTCTTCACCGTCGCCGCGTCGGTGCCAACGAGCTGCAGGAGCTTTGAAACGAACACCCCCTCGGCCTTGCGAAGCACCTCGATTACTCGCGCCTGTTTTGGCGCCTTGTTCTGGAGCTTGACGAAGCTTTCCGCGGAAATTTCGCCCAACTTGACGAACTGACGTTCCTTCCAGCCAAACTTCGCCTTCCGCACGACGTCGGGGAGAGCGCACTTAACGCACAATTCGACAGGGCAACAGTAATAGCGGCCCATCCATCGCGCGAGTTCGAGAATCCTGTCGCCCAGTAACGGTTTCTTGCCGACCACGTCGGCGATCTCCTTCAGCCTCGGATATGCGGACGCGTCGACAAGCCCAACGATGTACCCGTTGGCGCTGCGCTTGCCGAAGGGAACCACCACACGCGAGCCGACGCGCACGAGTGCGGTCAACCGTGAGGGGACGCGGTAGTCAAACTCACGGTCGAGCGCGAGGTCGACAACGACTCTGGCGATAGAATTCTCGGAACCTGCAGTCATCAGGGCGCACTATTGCTGCAGGCGATGGTAGACGATTCGGTCGAAAATTCTACTGTTATTCTGGGACGCTGCTAGGGCATGTTGCTATTGATCAAGTCAAGGTAGTTGTGGGTCGTCTGTCCAATGGCCGCCAGAAACACGACGCCCGCGATCGAGACAATCGTGACAATGAATACGTATTCGACGAGAGTGGCCCCCATTCTCTGCCTGACGCGCCACTTCAGAAAGACCGCCGAGGCCCGAAGTTTCCGCAAGTTCTTCAGGATTCGATTCATATTGACGCTCCGCTAGGGCATCTAAACCTGTCAATTGCTGCAGCCATCGTGCCACAAATGAGGGAATTCCACACGAATTCGGGTGCTCGGAGACAGTTTCATCGGCATACAGCTTTCGTTTTCGTTCTTGCTCACGGGTTGGCCTATAATGCCGTCCATGACTCGGCGTCGAGCATCTTCACGGGTGCGACTCGGCAACTGGCTGACACTTGCGCTTGTCGCGGCAGCCATCGGCTCCGCCGCCGCGGTGTATCTACGCTGGCTCTACCGCGAGCAGCGTTACAACAAACTCATCGAGCAAATCGCGATGGCCAATGGTGTCGACAAGTTCCTAGTCAAAGCCGTGATCAAGCGCGAGAGTCAGTTCGATCCGTTCGCCTACGGCACACACGGCGAGATCGGACTGATGCAAGTGACTGAGGGAGCCGGACGTGAATGGGCCCGCGCAACGGGACGGCGTGATTTCGGGCGCGATCTGTTGTGGGATGAACAGGCGAACATCGAGGCGGGCACGTGGTACCTGGCGCGGGCGTTGCGCCGCTGGCAGGATCGGGACGACCCCATCCCGTTTGCGCTCGCCGAGTACAACGCGGGGCTCGGCAACGCACTGCGTTGGCTGCCATATGGGCGCGACACGAGCGCGAGTCAGTTCATTGAAGCGATCACCTTCTCCGGCACTCGGCGCTACATCGAAACCATCACAGATTATTACCAGGCCTACAAGGCGGACGGGGTACTGTAGCGCCGCCGAAAAAAGATCGGTTGCTCGCGATTTGGCAGTGACTACCTGGGTGAGGTCAGGTCAGGCTAGGAGAAGTTGCAGCCACCACCGGAGGAGCTCGCGAGCAACCGATCTACCTACCACTTACTTTGACCGCGTTACCCGCGAAGCGTTCAACTAATTTCGCCCCATTGGATGCCAACAAAACACAGGGCTGCAGGCGGACCGTCAGCTTTGCGGCTTCGAATTCGTTGACCGGGCCCGGTCGGCAAGACGCGATTTGAACCGGATGTATCGCTTTTGCAGCCGCTGATCCGCGGTCGCAAGAATCTGCACCGCCAGCAGCCCTGCATTGCGAGCGCCGCTGATCGCAACGGTGGCGACAGGAACTCCCGTCGGCATCTGGACGATTGATAGCAAGGAATCGAGTCCCTTGAGCGACTTGCTTTCGATGGGCACGCCGATGACAGGCAATGGCGTGTGCGCCGCGACGACGCCCGCCAAGTGCGCTGCGCCGCCCGCGCCTGCAATGATGACCCGCAGCCCCCGCGTGTGTGCGCGGCGTGCGTACTTCGCAACATCTTCAGGTGTACGGTGCGCTGACATCACCCGCGATTCACACTCGATGTCGAATTCGGCGCACGTGTCGGCGGCCAATTTCATCGTCGGCCAATCCGAATCGCTGCCCATCAGGATGCCGACAAGAGGGTCCCGAGAACTTTTCATGTTTCAGAGAGAAACTTCAAAAGGCTCTCCAATTCAAGTCTTTTGTCCTCGCGCTCAGACTCATCGGCTTCGGGAGACACATTCAGCGGCGGTCCAATGCGCAGAGTGGCGTGTGAGAACGGCAGCGGTATCATGAACGTATCCCAGCTGTTGACAGTAATCTTCCACGACACAACATAGGAGACGGGAATGATTGGCGCCTGAGTGAGTTGCGCAAGGCTGATGACGCCGTCCTGCACGCCGTATTTCGGACCGCGCGGCCCGTCGGGTGTGATGCCCACATCGTAGCCATCTTCGACCAGTCGCGTCAGTTCGCGCAGCGCTTCCTTGCCACGGCGGCTGCTGGAGCCACGTACGCAAATGAGATTGAACTTCTCCAGCACGCGCGCCAGTTTCTCGCCGTCCTTGCTCGCGCTGACGAGCACGGCGACCTTGTCGTGATGGCGGATGCTCCAATGTTTGCGAAACAGATAGGGCATCAGGAAAATGCGGTTGTGCCAAAAGGCAAAGATGCATGAACGCTGTGGCGTATTAACCAGCAATCCCGCCATGTCGTCGATGCGCCAGCGCAGTGTACTGCCGATCACGGAGACAAGGATGCGCAGCAACCACCCAATCATACGTTAAACTGCATTTCGTAGAGCCGCTTGTAAACGCCCTCCCGCTTGACCAACTCCTCGTGTGTTCCCCGTTCCACGATGCGGCCCTTGTCCAACACGATGATGCAGTCCGCGTGCTGAACTGTCGAGAGCCGATGCGCGATGACGAGCATGGTCAATTGTCGCTTGGTGCTGCCCCACATCAAGTCATCAAGCGCTGCTTGCACCACGCGTTCACTTTCGGTATCGAGCGCGCTCGTGGCTTCGTCGAGCAACAGAATGGGCGGGTTCTTCAAAATCGCCCGCGCGATGGCGAGCCGCTGACGCTGACCCCCCGACAGTTTCACGCCGAGATCGCCCACCAGCGTGTCGTACTGTTGCGGCATTTGCTGGATGAAATCGTGCGCGTGTGCACGGACTGCGGCATTGACGATTTCTTCGCGAGAGGCACCGGGCTTGCCGTAGGCGATGTTGTTGGCCACGGTGTCGTTGAACAGAAACGTCTCCTGCGTGACCAAGCCGATCTGCGCCCGCAATGAGGTGAAGGTCACTGTGCGGATGTCCACGCCGTCGAATTTCACCGCGCCAGACGTTGGGTCGTAGAACCGGGCCGCGAGGTTGAACAAGGTTGTCTTGCCCGAGCCGCTCGCTCCCACAATCGCCATGAGTGAGCTAGCGGGCACCTCCAGATTGATGTCGTCGAGCACGGCACTGTCGAGTCCGTCGACGGGGCGCTCGTAGTTGAAGGTGACGTTCTCGAACCGGATCGAGCGGTTGAACCGCGGCAACGTCTTCGCCGTCGGTAATTCGCTGACCGATGGTTGTTGATCCAAAAGCTGAAAAATCCGTTCCGCCGCGCTGAGGCTTTCTTGGATTTGCAGGTGCACTCGGCTGAGCCGTTTCACCGGGTCATACAACATCCACAAGCCCGTAGCGACGACGACGAGTTGGCCGCTCGCGATTTCCGCCTGATAGGCGTACACGAAGACCAACATGCCACCGACGCCGGCCACCATCTCGATCAACGGTGTGCTGATGGCTTTGGCGGCCACCACCCGCATTCGTTGCCGGAAAAACTTCCAGCACAGTGCTGTGAAATCGTCGGTCTCCCGCTGTTCCATGTTGAACGCCTTGATGACGCGCAGTCCAGTGATCGCCTCATGGAGCACCGAGAGCAGCGATCCTTGGTGTTCCTGTGCCGCGCGGCTGGCCTTGCGAGTGCGGCGCCCGTACACCAAAATCGGCGCCAGGCAGATCGGCAACAGAATCAGTCCGGCCAGAGTGAGTTTCCACTCCGTGTATAGCAACGTGGCCATCACAAACAACAACGTAAATGGTTGCCGGATCACGTCTTCGATCACATTGGAAATGGCGTTTTGCACCAGCCCGGCATCGTTGGTGACACGCGAGATCAACTCGCCCGCTCGTGAGCCAGCATAAAAATCCAGTGAGAGTTCTTGCAGGTGACGAAACATCCGGACCCGCAGATCCGTGATCGCCCGCAAGCCCACCCAGTTCATCTGATAAGTGCCGATGAAGTCACAAAGCCCCCGCCCAAGAATCGCCGCCGGCAGCAGTGCCGCCACACCGATGATCTGCCTCAAGCTCAATCCGCGGTTTTCGAACACGCTCTTCCACACGCCCCTGATCACAAACAGCACCGCGGCATTGGATGCGCCGTACAAGGCATTGAACACAATGCCGCCGGCCAGCCGACCGCGGTACGGTTCCACGTGCTTGAGCAGCCGACGATATTGCGGCCAGACCTCCTGGATGAGTCGCTTCATGCGGTGCTCATCATAGCAGTGCACCCCGTCTTGAAGAAGGGGAATGTTGGGTTTGACACGCCGCGAGTTGCTTGCTAGAAAGTGCTGCTGAGCTTCAGCTAACCCTGAGGAGTGTTACAGTGGCAAAGGTTGTCCTCGAAAACGTCAGCAAAGTCTACCCCGGCGGAGTCAGAGCCGTCGAGAGCGCCACACTCGAAGTCCAAGACCAGGAATTTGTCGTGCTTGTCGGCCCGTCGGGCTGCGGGAAGTCCACGACGCTGCGCATGGTCGCCGGCCTCGAGGAGATTTCCAGCGGCAACGTTTACATCGATGGCAAGCGCGTCAACGACGTCCCGCCCAAAGACCGCGACATCGCGATGGTGTTTCAAAACTACGCACTGTACCCGCATATGACCGTGTATAAGAACATGGCCTTCGGTCTGATGTTGCGGAAATATCCCAAAGCCGAAATCGATGTTCGCGTTCGCGAAGCCGCGCAAATCCTGGGCATTACGGACGAACAACTCCAGCGCAAACCGAAGGCGTTGTCGGGTGGTCAGCGACAGCGCGTCGCCGTCGGTCGCGCCATCGTGCGGAAGCCGAAGGCGTTCTTGTTCGATGAGCCGCTGTCGAACCTCGACGCCAAAATGCGCGTGCAAATGCGCGCCGAAATCTCCAAGCTTCACGACCGGCTGGCCTCGACGATGATTTACGTCACGCACGACCAAGTCGAGGCGATGACCATGGGCGACCGCATTGTCGTGATGAAGGATGGCGTCATTCAGCAAGTGGCCGAACCGATCGCGCTCTACGACAATCCGAAGAACATGTTCGTCGCGGGCTTCATCGGCTCGCCGCCGATGAATTTCTTCAAAGGCGGCATCGACCAGCGCCAAGGCGGGTTGTGGTTCACCGAGTCCGCCTCGGGCGGCAACGGCCAGAAGGGTTTTGCCATCCGCCTCAACGATGACATGGCCAAGAAACTGACGGGGCTCGTCGGTAAGGCCGTCGTGTTTGGCTCGCGTCCCGAAGACATCAACGACAAGCACACGGCTTCGTTCGCCAATCCCGACCAGTCGGTGCCCGCGACGGTGGAAGTTGTCGAGCCGATGGGGGCGGAGATTTTCGTGTATCTTACGACCGGCAGCCACAGTTTCGTGGCGCGCGTCAACGCCCATCAGAAGGCCGAGGTCGGTCAGAAACTCGACATGGCGTTCGATATGCGCAAGTGCCACTTCTTCGACGCCGCCACCGAGCAAGCCATCGCTTGAGTCGAGGCGCCTTGTGAGCGCCAACCAAGACAAGTTACCACCCTATCGCGGCCAACTGGCCGTGCGCACGATCGGCACGATTCTGCTGACGAGTTGCGCACTGATGCTGGTTCTCGGTCTGACCGTGCTCGTCGACCGATTGCACGGACCGCGATTCGTCTTGTACTGGAGCTGGTGTTTCCTCATCGCCACCGCGGCGATTCTCGTAGCGCTGTTCGACATGCTGATGATTCGTCGCACCTCCAGGCAAACCCGCCGCGCCCTGTTCCGCGAGCAGCTCATGACGAAGGATCTCGTCGAGAGGTTGCGCAAAAGAGGCGACGGCTAACAGCCGTTGCCGACTACTGTTCGCGGTCGCAGTTTCGTTCCTGCGGCGGCTCGATTTCCAGCGTAAACCGGAATCGGCCGACCTTGTGGCGCGCCTTGTACTGATGCTTAACATCGACCCAATTGCCCCAGAAACTGACGTTCTGTGCGGCTGGATCCGTGGACGCAGTAACGTAGCCCTGCGGCTTGATGCTGCGCTTGCTCGGCGCCCGGAAGCTGACCATCAACGTCGGCGTGTTGCGGGGCACGGGCGACGTGTGCATCAGAAACATGTCTGGCTTGCCCAGCCGGCGGGGTGTGTTGATGATGTAACCATCCTGATTGATCAAGTCGGCGCAGAATGATTTCTTCTTCGTCACACAATCGAAGCCCGAGCAGATCTTGTCCTTGATTTTGACGTAGCGCACTTGGTTGTTCTCGTTGGCCTCGGAGGAGAGGTAATTTGACAGCATCGTCACCGCATAAAACTCCTCCTGCGTGTCATCCTTGGTCTGATCGACGCAGAAATCGCGCGTCGCCTTCAGTTGATAACTCACCCGCACTCTCACCGAGTCGGTCTCGACGGGGTAGAATTTCAACGTCAGATCGTCGGCTTGCATCGAGTTGAGATTCGAGATCTGGCCGGACATCTGCAACAGCCCCTTCTTGCTTCCCTTTGAAGGCAGCGCAATTTCCTGAATCACGACCGCCGGAATCAATCCCTGCTCGCAATCCCAATAACCGGCCATTTGAAATACACCGCCCGGCTCCCCCGGCGGTGGCAACGACGGCTGCAAGGTCCCGTTGCCCTTGATCGAGAACACCTGCGCTGTGCCGACATTGGGTACGTTGAAGTAAAGCTTCATTTCTGAAAACACCCCGATCGTCGCCCCGTCCATCGTGACGACGATGTCACTCGGGTTTGGCCCCGGATCGGTCGCGCCGTCGACGAACCACGTGCCGTCGTCGTAAAGATTCGTATCGGCCCGCCCTATGAAACTGATCGCCAAACACAACACAGCGATAGAAATTCTCAGCTTCATCTCCTGCCTCAACCGTTAAGGCTAATCCCAGCCGGCAGCCAAGTCAACGTCTACCTCAAGCCTTCGCGAATCCGCTCAATAGCCCACGCGGCGTGCTCGCGCACCAGCGACTCCGGATCATCGAGCGCCTTCCGCAACGCTGGTAACGCCGCCATGTCGCCGATGTTGCCGAGGCCGACGCAGATGTTGCGCAGAAAGCCACGTCGCTTGATCCGGTAGATCGGCGTGCCGCGAAAGAACGTCTTGAACTTTGCATCGTTCCACGCGAGAAACTCGCCGAGCGGCGGCAACTCGCGGCGCTGAAACTCGCGAACCGGCGACAACTTCGCGAACCGGTTCCATGGACACACTTCGAGGCAATCGTCGCAGCCAAACACCCGGTCCCCGATCAGCGGACGCAACTCGACCGGTATGCTGCCCTTCAGCTCGATCGTCAGGTAGCTGATGCACAACCTGGCATCTAACCGGTACGGCGCGACAATCGCGCGCGTCGGACATGCGTCAAGGCAACGCCGGCACGTCCCGCAGTATTCGCGCTCAGGCGGGTCGGGCGTCAACTCGAGCTTGGTCAACACCACGCCCAGAAAGATCCAATTGCCGAGTTGTCGGCTGATGAGGTTGGTGTGTTTGCCGATGAACCCGATACCGGCGCGCTGGGCGAGGTCGCGTTCGAGAATCGGCCCGGTATCCACGTACCAAGTCCCGCCGACAAACTCGGCGAGTTGCTTGAGCGTTTCGCCCATTACGTCGTGATAGTCGCGAGCACCGGCCGCGTATCGTGCGACCCGCGTCGTCGGCAGGACGCGACCGCTGGGCGCGCTGTCACCCGAAAAATAGTTCAACCCAACCACAATGATCGAACGCGCGCCGGCCAGCACCTGCAACGGATCAACGCGCCGGCCAGCATTGCGCTGCAAGTAGTTCATCTCGCCATGAAAACCGTCCGCGAGCCATTGCTGGAACTGCGCGGCGTGTTGCGGCCGATCGGCGGTCGTGATGCCGACGAGGTCGAAGCCGAGCGCACGGGCGCGGGTTTTAACTTCGCTCGCGGTAGATGCGTTCGATGGCATCGGCTTGTTGCTCCACAGTCATCGCCGAAGTGTCGATTTGATTCGGGATCGCGCGGTAGAGCGGCTCGCGTTGCCGGAGCAGCGCCTCGATGCGTGTCTGCCGGTCGGTGCCGGCCTCCAACAACGGACGGTGTTTCGTGTGTTTCGTGCGTTCGTAGGCCACACGCGCGTCCACCCAACAACAAATAACTACGCCGCTGGCGCTGAAATCACGGATGTTCTCGGGGTTGAGCACGACGCCGCCGCCGGTGGCGATGACTTGGTCCTGCCCGCCCGCCAACTCCTGCACCAACGCGCGTTCGTGCTGGCGGAAGAACGGTTCGCCCTTTTGCTCGAAGACTTGCGAGATTTTCATGCCGAGCTGATGTTCGATGATATCGTCCATGTCGACGAACTTCACGCCCAGTCGCCGGGCGACGCGCTTGCCGGCGGCGGTTTTACCGCTGCCCATGAAGCCGACGAGGACAAGGTTTTTCATCGCGCAAACGACTCTAGCAGATTATTAAAACGGAGATGAAGAATGAAATCATCTGCGCCGATTGCCGGCGGGTTCTTCAGAAGTTGCCGGCCGGGTCGGCGCATCTGGTGATTACCTCGCCGCCGTACAACGTTGGACTGGAGTACGACAGCCACAACGACTCGATGCCCTACGAGGAATACCTCGCGTGGCTCATGCCGGTCTGGCGACAACTGTATCGCGTGTTAGTGTCGGGCGGACGATTTGCCCTGAACGTCTGCCCGACCAGCATCAAGGATTTCAAGCCCGTTCACTACGACATGGCGCGGCAACTCCGTGACATCGGCTTCATCATGCGCACCGAAATCATCTGGTACAAACAGACAATGCGGCGGCGTACGGCGTGGGGTTCGTTCAAGAGTCCGAGCAACCCGCACATCGTGCCGAGCTGGGAATACGTGCTGGTGTTCTCGAAAGGCTCGTGGACACTGCCGGGAAACAAGCACGATGCCGACATCACCGGCGCCGAGTTCATAAAGTTTTCGGACGGCTTTTGGCCAATCGCGCCGGCGACAACCGGCCGGCAGCCGTTCCTGAAGAGTCTGTATCCGCCACGCCGCGGGCGTAAGGCGCCCACGGCAAAGAACGGACATCCGGCGCCGTTCCCGCAGGAGCTGATTTACCGGCTCATCAAGTTCTACAGCTACCGGGGCAATGTCGTGCTTGATCCGTTCGGGGGAACGGGAACGGTGGCTCAAGTCGCGCGGGACACCGGCCGCCACTTCATTCACATCGACGCCTCGAAGAGGTATTGTGAGATTGCGCGTCAGCGCCTCATCAACTCGCGCGCGGCCGGCTGACCGGGCGCGACCGGCTTGTCCAGATAACCGTAGGTGAGGCACGAGCCGAGCTTGGGAAACTCGACGCGCGTTTGCGGGCCAAGCGGTCCTATCCCGAGGACGCACAGCGCGGCCGAGCAGTTCTCGTTGAACAGTGCGCGAAGTGTCGCAAGGTCATCCTCCGTCTGGGCGAGCGTGGCGATCTTGACGACGGTGCCGTAGTTGGCGGCCTGGGCCATCACAGTTCTGAGTTCATCCAACGGCGGTGTCCTGTGGAAATCGTGATAGGAGATGATCAGCGCCCGATGATGTCGGCACGCCAACGCGGAGACCTTTTCGAGCAGCGGACTGCGCAGTTCGATGTCGGCCCCGGCGATCTGCTGCAACGCGGTCTCGAAGACCGGCAGGCGCGCTTCGTCTGGCAGCGTCCATTGACCGCCTTCTTCGGCAAGACGGATCGTGGCGATGGCCGGCAGACCGCCCGCCTCGATGGCTTGGGCGTGTTCGAGCCACTGGTCTGCGGCCTGGCCAATGAGATCGAGACGGATTTCAACGATGTCGCAGTCGCGTTGCGCACCGGCGGCGAGTTGTGCGAGCGTCCGGGCTTCCGAGACGGTGCCGACGATGCGTGGCGTGACGCCGAGCATCAAGCTGCTGAACTGTGTTTGCGCGCGAATCATCGCCGACATGTTACCGCAGCCGGTAGCGGAGGGAAAGTTTTTGGTTTGCCGCGCGGGCGAAAACGTTTACATTCAGGCGTGTCCACGCCCATTGTCCAGGAGAGCACCCGGGAGATGAAAAGTGTACTGAACCAGTTGATCCAGTTGCAGGAACTGAATTTCGCCAAAGAGGAGCAGAAAGCGTCGAACTCGAAGATGCCACTCGATGAGCTGGAGAAGGCCGTGGCGAATATCCGCGCGCAATTGCCGCCCGATATCGCCGACCGGTATGATCGCCTACAAAGACGGAACCCGCTCGCGGTAGTGCCGCTCGCGCATGGGAGCTGTTCCCGCTGCGGGCTGGCGGTGCCAACAGCGGTTGTGAACGCGGTGAAGGCAGGCGAGCAACTGCAGAATTGTCCGCACTGCGGCCGGTTTCTTTTTTACCCCAACACGGTAGCCCGTCTACCGAAGAAGAGGCACGATGCCAGTCGTCCCGCGGAGGTAGGAATTGCGAAGTTTTCCGCACCGAGCCTGATGGTACCGAGGTTGGCCGCATCAGCGCGCGAGGAAGTCGTCGGTGAACTGGCGAAGGTGCTGGGTGAAGGCGAGTTTGTCGAAGATGCGGCGACGGTGGCAGAATTGGCGCTGCGGCGTGAGGCAATTGTGAGCACCGCGGTGGGGCATGGCCTGGCGTTTCCGCACGTGCGCGATGTCGAAGGCGGAGGATTGACGTTTGCCGTCGGGCTCAAGGAACGAGGGATCGACTTCGGCGCGCCCGATGGTCACCTCAGCAAGATTTTCTTTTTCATTGTCATCCCGACGCCCGCGACAGCCTTTTATTTGCGCCTGCTGGCCGGACTGGTCCGCGCGTTCGAGTCATCGGAGGCGCGCAAGGCGTTGCTGGATTGCGAGAAGCCCGACCAGATGTGGAAAGCACTGACGAAGCTGACTCGCGAAACGATTTTGTAAGTCCGCCCACGCGACAGACCGTCCTTTCCGCGTCTCATCGAATCGTCCGAGCGCCAGTCAACGTCGCGGCGTGTTCCGGCCCCCCGCCTCACTGGGAAGCCTTGATGAACGCGTCTCCCTACGGGCACGGCGGCCCAAGCTGCAGGCCCATGCGGTAGAACCGCGACGGATAGTTCGTTGCGCCTCCGACGTCCACCCAGTTGGTGATAACCGCACCGCTTCCAGGCACAATGACCGTGTCGAGGTCGATGTAATTGTTCGTGTAATTGCCACCGATAATCGGCGTCGCCAATTGGATCACGTTGGTCGAATTGCCAAACGTCTGCCATGTCAGGTTGATGTCATCGCCAATCGCTTCGATTGCCAGGATGCTGAAGTTGGACGAATCAACAGTAACCGCAACCACG
>Ga0335085_10011628_pt1 | contig 13042 bp, 15 predicted proteins | sample Lox_Sample_45_FD_206712 | JGI IMG/M metagenome (GOLD analysis project Ga0335085, IMG submission 206712) | Soil microbial communities from Loxahatchee National Wildlife Refuge, Florida, United States - Lox_Sample_4.5 | ecosystem: Environmental > Terrestrial > Soil > Wetlands | place: USA...
GCGCATCGAGGTAGATGGAGAGGTGCTCGAGCAGGCGGGGCCAGGGCGCGTCGTCCGGACCGGCCTCCGCGAGCAGGGCCGCCACCTCCGGCGGCATGTCCCGTTCCACCAGCCCGGCGATCTCGTTGCGGAAGAGCCCGCGCGCATCGGCCAGGACCACGGGGACCTGGTCGATCACCGGGTAGCGCCGGCCGCACTCGCAGACCAGGAGGTCGCCTGCGCGGGCCAGCGTGCGCAGGTCGATGCGGCCGGCGGTGCGCGTCCGGCATCCGGGGCAGACGAGGGCGTCCCGCATGAGCAGCCGATTCTTAGCGCGACCGCCGCTCCCGGCGCGAGAGCGCCCTTGTAGCGCCCCTGTGGCGCTACGGCGCCAGAGGCCCGCCGGCCGGCGAATCGGCCGTTCTTGCGGCGATCCGCGCCGGCACGCGCCGTGCTTCTCAAGCGCGGCGACCCCTCTCCCAGGAGGATGCCATGACGCTGCGATGGAGCCTCGTTGTTCCGGTGTTGGCCGCGCTGGCGGCCGGCTGCGGTCCGGAGTCGGCGACCCAGAGCCAGCGCACACAGCAGTCGGTGGAGTGCTCTCTGCGGGTGCCGGCCGCCGACCTGCAGCGCACCCTGCGGCAGGTCGAGGACGGCTCTCTCGACCCCTGCGCCGGCGCGCTCACGCAGCGCGCGTCCTACTCCGCCGAGCTGGAGCGCGTCGTCCCCCTGAACGGCGAGGACCCGTACGTGCTCATCATCTACCAGATGCGGGTGCGGCACCCGAACGACCCGAAGACCTACATCCCTTAGGGTGACGCGGGATCAGCGGGGCGCCTGCGCCTCGGCGATGGCCTGCTTGCAGTCCACGGCCAGCTCCGGCTGGTGCTTCTTCAGGCAGGCGGCCATCGCCCCCCCGCCCACGTCCACCCCGGAGCAGAAGCGCTGCTCGTCGACGGCGCAGGCCATCTGGATCTTCTCGTACGCCGCGCGGGTCGCCTGCGCCTTGCGCTTCACCTCCGCCAGGTGCTTCTTGCAGGGCTCGGAAAGCTGGGAAGCGTGCCCTCGCAGGCAGCGGGCGATGGCGCCGCGGCCCTGGTTCACCCCGCCGCAGAACTTCTCCACGTCTTCCCTGCAGGATTCCTGGATCTGCGCCAGCTGCTCGCGGTAGCTGGCGCGCTTCTCCTTGCAGGCCGGCGACAGCTCCGCCTCGTGCTGCTTGAGGCAGCGAGCCACGCGGCCGCCTCCCGGGTCCACGCCCTTGCAGAGCCGGTCGGCATCGGCCACGCAGGGATGGTTGGCGGCGGCGAGAATGAGCGGGAGAGCGAGAGCGATCATGGGACCTTCCTTCCGGACCTCGAGTGAGGCTGCGTCATCCTGAGTGGCGGGCGGCGATGTAGTTGGGAGCGCCGAGCTTGACCTTGGGACCCGCGCCCTGCGCCAGCGCCTCGGCGGCCTGCGCGCGCTGCGCGGCCAGCGCCTTTCGCGCCTGATCGAAGGCCAGCATGCCCGGGGTCATCTTTTGCGGGGGCGGCGCGGGCTCCATGCCGGCCAGCTTGAAGGTATCCAGCGGGGGCGCCTTGCCCTGGACCGGGCTGCCCGAGATCACCTCCGAGAGGCTGTGGATCTGCCCCTCCTGGTGCCGCTTGCCCACGATCTCCGAATACGCGGTCCCGGGGTCGGCAATGTCCGCCAGCATCTGGAGGATGGAGGTGTGATCGAAGCGCAGGGTGGAGCGGCTGCCCTTCCCCACCAGGGGGGAGACCACGATGGCCGGCACCCGCGGCCCGCTGAACTTGAAGGGGTTCTTGTCCGTCCAGGCGTCGTCCGAGAACCCCGGGGGCGCGGTAGTCACCGGGAAGGGGGGGACGTGATCCCAGAACCCGCCGTGCTCGTCGTAGAGCAGGATCATCACCGTGCTCTCCCAGCGCTTGGGATTGACGGTGACGGCCCGGTAGACCTCGGCGAGGAACGCCTCGCCCGGGCCCATGGGGTTGGGCGGGTGGTTGTCGTCCGGCTTCTTCACCAGCGGATCGTCGCTGTAGGCGGGCTCGACGAGAATGAACTGCGGGAAGGTGGCCTCCGACTCGCTGCGGAAGTCGTGGGCCAGCTCGGAGACGTTGCGGAAGTGCTTGGGCTCGTGCTCCAGCCCGTGGGGCCGCAGGGCGGTGAAGAGGGTGACGAAGGAGAAGTGCTCGCTGTAGACCCGCCAGCGCAGGTTCCGGTCCTCGCACCAGTCGAGCACGGTCTCGTGGTCGGGGATGCCGGGGATGGGGCCCGCCAGCTTGGGCTCGCCGCTGGTCTGGTCGATCTTCGTGTACCCGCAGAGCGACATCAGCCGGTTGGGATGCGTGTCGGTGGGAATGGGCGAGAACCAGTGGTCGCAGACCATGAAGTTGCGGGCCAGAAAAGCGGTGGCGGGCACCAGCTCCGGGGGCATCATCCTCATCGGGTCGGGAAACTCATCGGGCTTGAGCTTGATCGCGGGATGCTCCTGGAACCAGGCCTCGACGAACCCGTCCATGGCGAACGTGCCGGGCGTCTTGCCGGCGTGCATCTGGGTCCACACCCGGTCCCGCCCGTGCGGAAGGTCGTCCTTCAGCCTGTCGTCGACCTTGGCCATGAAGGGCCGCCAGATCCTGCTTCGCCCGGAGTTCTGGTAGCCGCGTTCGAGGAGCTCCCGGGTCTTGGGATCGAGATCGCCCTTGAGGCCCTCGATGTCGCTGCGGCCGCCATACTGGGGAAGGCTCATCCAGCCGAGGAGGTGATCGAAGGAGCGGTTCTCCATCATCACCACCACGATGGTGCCGACCGCCTCCCCCACGTTCTGCGGCCGCATGCGCAACGTCGTCGGTCCGGCCACGGGATCCCCTATGAGGTGGAGGCCTCTTCCGCCCGCAGCGCCACTTGCCAGCTCGCCAGCTCGCTGCCGCCGTCGAGCAGGCGCAAGGTGGCGCTCTCCGCATCGGCGTTGGGCACCGAGAGCCAGAGCTCGCCAGTCTCGCTGGTCGTTCCCCGGATGGGCGCCTGCCCCGGGATCACCAGGACGCACTCCATGTTCCGGGCGTAGTCGCTTCCGTCCGGCAGTTCGAGGCGCACGTTGAAGTTCGCCACCCGGGCGGTGGCCTTCACCGGCTCCGGCGCTTCCGCTCCCTCCTTCGCGGTCACGGTCAAGGTATATTCAGTGGAGGTAACGGGTCCGGGGTCGACCAGCACCACGCCGCTCCCCGCGCCTTGCACGTCGAGCGGCAGATCCAGGCCCGGGGAGACCAGCTGATCGTTGGAGACGTGCGCCGCATCCGCCGGCGGATCGACCGCCTCTCCCGCGCCCTTCTCCACCAGCGCCCTCGCCCGCAGGCGGGCCATGGCCCCGCCGTTCACGCTCCACTGGAGCCGCAGGGCGCTCCCCGCACCGATCTGCAACTCGTCCACCGGCTTGCCATCCGCGCCCAGGACGGCCAGGGCCGCGGGAGGCGCTCCCTTGCCGCCCTTCACCTCCAGCACCACGTAGCGGCCGGCGGGCATCTTCACCCCGGCTTTCACTTCGCCCAGCTCGACGATCTTCCGCGCGGCGGCCCGGTCCCTGGCGCCTTCGCTCTGGTCGGCCATCTTCGAGCCCTCCCCGGCGGTGCGGCCCGAGTATATGCCGCGCCCCACCGGGAGCGGTTGCTGCCCCGACGCCGACGAGCCACCTGACCAGGTGTAGCCGGGCGCGGATTGTCCGCGCGCAATCGTCTCGCTCGCCGGCGGCCTGCTGCGAAAGTCCTGCGGTCGACCGGGCGAGCGCCGGGGCGCAAGCGCCGGAGAAGACGCCGGGCGGCGTCCCGGCATGGGGCTTGCTGCCGTTGATATTGAAACTGATTTTCAAAATCAAGATAGACCGGCAGCCGCCATGCCCCCCCTGAGCTACTTTCCCCCCGGCCAGACCGCCCGCATCGAGACCGTCCACGGCGACGAGTCTTCGGCCTCACCACCATCGCCTGGGTGCTCTCCTTCGTCCTCTTCAACCTGGGCCGGCTCCTCCTCTGAACGCAGACCGATCGAAAGGCAGCCGCCATGGAAACCGCCCTCACGCTGCTGGCCATCCTCGCCGCCCTCCTCTGGGCCGTCCTTCGCGTCCGCTCCCGCCTCTGCTCCTCCCGCGGCCCGGGGTGCGCGTCGGCCTGCGGCGGATGCGCCGCCTCTTCCGGCGGCTGCGCGGTCCCCGAGCGGCGGCCCGGCAGCCGCACCTTGCCGGTGCTCGGCCTCGCCGCAGCCTTGGGCGCCGCCGCTCCCGCGCACGCCTTGGGGACCATCGAGACCTGGGCCCCGGGCGCCGCCGACTTCGAGTCCAACATCGGCGTCAGCGGCCTCGGCGGAGGCCGGGCCCGCCAGGCGGTGGGCTCCGATCTGCAGCTCGGCTACGGGATCGCCGACAAGGTGTCCGCGTACCTGGGCCTGGGCCTGCAGGGCAACGGCTTCCTCGCGGACGCCGAGCCGGCGGTGCGGCTGGGCGCCTTCACCACCGTGATCGACGGCGACCTCTTCAAGCTCGATCTGCTCCTGGAGGTGGGCGGCGACGGCCCCGGCCTCTCCACCCTCCACCTCCTGCCCCAGACCGAGCTGAACTTCGACTTCACCACCGCCGCCGGCAAGCTGGGCGCCTACCTGCGGGCGGGCCTGCGCCTCTCCGGCCAGCGGCGCGCGGGGGACGGCGATCCCTCCTGGGAGACCGTGCGCCTGCTCCAGCTCACCCCCGGCCTCTCTTACATCCCCCGCGAGGGACACCGCTTCCTGGTGGAGAGCGGCGGCGCCTTCCACTTCGCCTGCTCGCAGGAGCCCTTCCACTGGGAGCACGCGGGCGTGGCGGTGGGCTACAACCACGTGGTCTCGCCCCAGCTGGAGCTGATCAGCCAGCTCTCGGTTGCCCCGCATCCCGGCGACGGCCAGGCGGTGGTGGGAGCGCTGGTGGGGTTCATCGCCACCGTCCCGGCTGGGCGCCCGTAGCGCCCTGCCCTGGACGGCCTCAGAGCCTCCGGACCACCTGGCCACCGTGTACGGCCTCACCATCTCGTTGTCCTCGTGATCGAGGATGTGGCATGGAAGGTGTACCCCGGGCCGCCCGGGTTGCCGGCGAAGTCGTCGCACCAACCTCACCACCCAGGCGTCTTCCGGCCTGCGCGCCAATCTCCATCTGGGTTCCACGGGGCGCACGGTCGGCCCCGGCTCGCCAGCCATGGCTCTCGACCCACTGTGGCCGCGATCGGTGCCGCACGGCCGGGGAGACTTCACCTTGATCGTGAAGGGGAGCGGGCCTGCGCTACTCTGCCGGCGATGAGACTCCGCCCGGCGGTCCTCGCCTGCTCCCTGGCCCTGGCGTCCCCTCTCCTGGCTGCGCGCGCAGACGAGATCGACAGCTACCTGGAGCCGAGACTGCGCAGCCTCCACATCCCCGGCGCCACGCTGGCGGTGATGCGCGAGGGGCGGATCGTCAAGGTCCGCGGCTACGGGCTTGCGAATCTGGAGCTGGGTGTGCCCGCCGGCGAGCGCACGGTCTACGAGCTCGGCTCCACCACCAAGCAGTTCACGGCGGCGGCCGTCCTCCTCCTGGTGGAGGAGGGGAAGATCGGGCTGGACGATCCGCTGGCCAGGTTCTTCCCCCGGGTCCCGCAGGCGTGGCACGGCATCACCGTCCGCCACCTGCTCACGCACACCTCCGGCATCCAGGACCACGTGGCGGTGCCGGGTTACCTGAAGGTGTTCCGGACGGACCTCTTCTTCGAGACCACCCCGGGGCTCGACGAGCTGGTCGGGCTGTTCTTCAAGCTCCCGCTGGAGTTCCAGCCCGGAGAGACCTGGGCCTACGACAACACCGGCTACATCCTCCTCGGCCGCCTGATCGAGAAGGCCAGCGGCCGGCCCTACTGGGCGTTCCTCGAGGAGCGAATCTTCCGGCCGCTGGGCATGACCGCAACCCGCAGCACCGACCCGCAGCCGCTCGTGCCCGGGCGGGCAGCGGGCTACGAATGGGTGGCCGGGGCCTTCCAGAACCGCGCGGTCCTCCTCCCCGGCATCGCCTTCTCCGCCGGCGCCCTCCTCTCCACCGTCGGCGACCTCGCGCGCTGGGACGCGGCGCTCTACGGGGAGAAGCTCTTGCGGCGATCGAGCCGGGAGCAGATGTGGGCGCCGGCCCGGGCCGCCGACGGGTCGCCGCTCTCCTTCGACTACGGGTTCGGCTGGTTCCTGGACAGCTACCACGGCCATCGCCTCGTCCAGCACAGCGGCGGCACGCCGGGGTTCTCATCGGCTTTCTACCGCTTCCCCGACGACAAGCTGACCATCGCGCTGCTCACCAACCACGGCGACCGCGTGCTGGACCACCTGGTCGTCGACATCGCGGGAATCGTCGAGCCTTCGCTCCGGCGCCCGGAAGGCAAGCCCGATCCCGCCCCCCAGACCACCCTGCTGGTGAAGGGCTTGCTCTCGGACCTGCTCCGGGGCAAGCCCGACCTGGCCCGCTTCACCGGGCCCATGCGCATCTTCCTCCGCACCACCGTGGGCAAGGCCCTCTGGGCCTGGCTCGCCTCGCTCGGAGAGCTGCGGTCGGTGGCGTATTCCGAGGAGGAGAGGGGACCCTCTGGCCGCGTCCTCCGCTACCGGGTGGTCCTCGGCGAGGACCCCTGCTGGTTCACGGTGGTCCTCGCCGGGGACGGGCGGATCGCGCAGATCCGCTGGTGGTGAGGCTACTACGCCACCGCGTACGGCCTCATCATCTCGTTGTCCTCGTGATCGAGGATGTGGCAGTGGAAGGTGTACCCCGGGCCCCCCGGGTTGCCGGCGAAGTCGTCGCGGTCGCCGATCACGATGGTGGGGTCGAACGGGTACTTGTTCTGCCCCGCCGCCACCCCGTTGCTCGGCACGTGCTGCGGCGCCCAGCGGACGATGATGCGGGTGACGAACCCCGGCGGCATTCAGCACCGTGTCCTTCCAGCCCGCCTCGTTGTGTGGATGGGGTGCGCGTCCTCGGTGGTGTTGCCGATCTCCCAGATCTCCGTCGAGCCCACCCGGGGAAGCTCGGTGAGGTAGTTGTCCACCACCAGCGTGCTGTCGGCGATGGGCATGGGGGTGGTCATCATCGTGCTCTCCTTCAGGCCGCTCCAGCGGGTGTCGTTGAGCAGCACTTCCAGCGGCCCGCCGTCGCCCTCAGGGCAGCGGTACGGGCGCCGACCAGAGCTCGGCGATCGCCCGCGGCAGCGAGTGCCGCACGTTGTCGACCTGGCCCTGCGAGACGTGCCGGTCGATCACCCGGAAGACCGCCCGGGCGACGCGCCGCGCATCGAGCCTCCCGTGGGGCATCCCCTTCTCGATGGCCTCGAGGAAGCTCTCTTGCGAGCGCAGGCGCGGGCGCTTGCCGCCCGGATGCCAGCCCTCGAAGAACAGCCCGCGGATCGCGGTCGGCAGCTGGGCGGCGAGGTGCGCCGTCTCCTCGACGGTCAGGCGGTCGCGGAGCGCGTGCAGACCCGCGCGCAGCGCCAGGCAGGCGCGCTGCTCGTCGTCGATCCCCAGTTCCTTGCGAAGGTCGTTGATCCACACCTCCGACTTCGCCATCTCGAAGACGCTCATCGCACCCTCCTTCCCGCCCCCAAGGCCGTGCAATCGCGGTTCCGCGCCCGGTCCTTTCAATTCGGGAGGGATGGCGCTTCTCTTCGCGCGGCGAGTTCCACCTTTGCACCGGCAGGCGTGCCGCCGCGCAAAACGTGCCGCGTCGGGGAAGCCTGGCCTGGCGGCAACAGGAGGGCCAGCGGCACGGAGTTCGCAGTCCGGAGAGCGCCATGGCGAGCCCATTCCGCAGCCCGGACGAGTTCAAGGAGGCGTTCGAGCACGTCTTCACCCTGATGAACGAGCAGCCGCAGGTGGGACGCGCCCTGCGCGATGCGCACGCCCCGCACCGCTTCGTCATCACCGACCTGGGCCTGGAGCTCAACGTCGACGCCGAGGCCGCCGCGGCGGAGAAGGAAGGCCGGTTCCTGCGCTGGGTATGGGGCTCGCCCCCCTGGAGGCCGGCGATCACGCTGAAGATGTCCAGCGAGACCGCGAACAGGTTCTTCCAGGGCAAGGAGAACGTGGCGCTGGCGGTCGCGCTCGGCCGGGTGAAGCTCTCCGGGCCGCTGCTCACCATCCTCAAGCTGGCTCCCGTGACCACGCCGATCCATCCCCTCTACCGGCGCTGGCTGAAGGACAGCGGCCGCGGCCACCTCGTCGTCTGACCTTCCCCCCGCGCGCGCTCAGGCTGGACCGGGAAGGAGCAGCGCGCCGGCGAAGAGGCCGTAGCGCCGGTCGCCGTCCAGGCCCAGGATCACCCAGCCCACCTTCGCTCCCGCGAGCTGGTGCGGGCCGGGGCCACACTCCGGCGTGAGGAGGAAGGAGAGCATCCGCCGCGCGCGGAGGGTCTCGATCCCCAGCGCCTCGGAGAGGAAGACGATGCCCGCCGCGGTGAACTCGTCCAGGGGGACGCGGCGGCCGTGCTCGTCCTCGGTGGTCCCGCCGTAGCTCAGGTCGCTGCGGCCCAGCGAGGCGTCCATCGATTCGAACACCAGCTCGAGCCTCGCCACGGCGCCGCCCCGTTCCTCCGCCGCCAGCTCCGCGAAAGGCGCCCGGAACCTGAGCGGATCGGCCAGGTCGCGGGCCAGCGCCGAGCCCACCAGCGGGCTGGCAGCGAGCCGGGCCGCCGGCGCTCCCAGCAGCCTGCGCGAACGGGCGCGCAGGGCCGCCTGCTCCAGCGCCGAGAGCCGTGCGGAGAGCGCCGGCTGGGGGCCGATGCGAGCGAGCAGCTCGCGGAGCTGTTCCGCCGCTCCGGGGTCGTCGCCCAGGGCCTCCAGCGCGGCGGCGCACTGGGCGCGGGCGCCCGCGTGCCCGGGGTCGAGGGCCAGGGCCTCTCGCTGCGCCAGCGCCGCCAGGCCGATGTCGCCGAGCTCCAGCAGGGCCAGCCCGCGCTCGTGCGGGATCTCCGGATCGCCCGGCGAAAGCTCCTGGGCCCTCCGGTACAGGCGCTCGGCCGCCCGGGCCTCGCCCTGCTTCAGCGCGGCGCGCGCCTGCGACAACGTCTCCAATGGCCCCATGGATGGGCAGATATCACGGGCTTGGCATGCGCCTTGCCAAGCGGCCTCGCTGCATTACGTTGCGGCCATGAAACTCGACAAGTTCACCGTCAAGGCCCAGGAGGCCCTGCAGGAGGCGCAGGCGGTCGCGCGCAAGCGCGACCACCAGGAGATCCTGCCCGAGCACCTGCTGACGGCCCTGCTCCAGCAGCAGGACGGGCTGGTGCCTCCCCTGCTCCAGCGGGTAGGCGCCGAGCCGCACCTGGTCGAGCAGCGCCTGGACGAGGAGCTGCGCAAGACTCCATCGGTACATGGCGGCGAGGGCGGGCACCTTTCGCAGCGCACGCTGAAAGTGCTGGACGCGGCCGAGGCCGAGGCCGGCAAGATGAAGGACGAGTACGTCTCCACCGAGCACATCCTCCTGGCGCTGGCGGCGGAGAAGAGGGGCGGGGCGGCCGACGCGCTGAAGAGCGCGGGGGCGACGCGCGAGCGCATCTCCCAGGCCCTGGTCGCGCTGCGCGGCTCGCAGCGCATCACCTCCAACGACCCGGAGTCGCAGTACCGGGCGCTGGAGAAGTACGCCATCGACCTCACCGACCGGGCGCGCAAGGGCAAGCTCGACCCGGTGATCGGCCGCGACGAGGAGATCCGGCGCGTCATCCAGGTGCTCTCGCGCAGGACCAAGAACAACCCCGTGCTCATCGGCGACCCGGGCGTGGGCAAGACCGCCATCGTCGAGGGCCTGGCCCGCCGGGTGGTGGACGGCGACGTCCCCGAGGGGCTGAAGGAGAAGCGCATCGTCGCCCTGGACATGGGCCAGCTCATCGCCGGCACCAAGTTCCGCGGCGAGTTCGAGGAGCGGCTCAAGGCGGTGCTCAAGGAGGTCACCGCCTCCGAGGGCCAGGTGATCCTCTTCATCGACGAGCTGCACACCATCGTGGGGGCGGGCGCCGCCGAGGGGGCGATGGACGCGGGCAACATGCTCAAGCCGGCCCTGGCCCGGGGCGAGCTGCACTGCATCGGCGCCACCACCGTCAACGAGTACCGCAAGCACATCGAGAAGGACCCGGCCCTGGAGCGGCGCTTCCAGCCGGTGATGGTGGGGGAGCCCTCGGTGGAGGACACCATCTCCATCCTCCGCGGGCTGAAGGAGCGCTACGAGCTGCACCACGGGGTGCGCATCCAGGACAGCGCCATCGTGGCGGCGGCGACGCTCTCCAATCGGTACATCAGCGACCGCTTCCTCCCCGACAAGGCCATCGACCTGATCGACGAGTCCGCCTCCCGCCTGCGGATGGAGATCGACTCCATGCCGGCGGAGATGGACGAGGTGCGGCGCAAGCTGATGCAGCTGCAGATCGAGGAGCAGGCGCTGAAGAAGGAGACCGACTCGCTCTCCCGCGGGCGGCTGGAGGAGATCAGCAAGGAGATCGCCCGGCTCACGGAGGAGATGAGCGGGCTGCGGGCCCACTGGGAGAACGAGAAGAAGGCCATCTCCAGCATCCGCGACGCCAAGGCGAAGATCGAGCAGGCCAACCAGCAGATGGCCGAGGCGGAGCGCAAGGGCGACCTGGGCCAGGCCGCCGAGCTGAAGTACGGCACCCTGCCCGCGCTGCAGAAGGAGCTGGACGCCCAGAACCGGAAGCTCACCGAGCTGCAGGGCCAGCGGCGCATGCTCAAGGAGGAGGTGGACGCCGAGGACGTCGCCCACGTGGTTTCCAAGTGGACCCGCATCCCCGTCTCCAAGCTGCTGGAGGCCGAGATGCAGAAGCTGGTGCGCATGGAGGAGCGGCTGCGCGAGCGGGTGGTGGGGCAGGAGGAGGCGGTGCGAGCGGTCTCCAACGCCGTCCGCCGGGCGCGCAGCGGGCTGCAAGACCCCAACCGGCCCATCGGCAGCTTCCTCTTCGCCGGGCCCACCGGGGTGGGGAAGACGGAGCTGGCCCGGGCGCTGGCCGAGTTCCTCTTCGACGACGAGCAGGCCATGGTCCGGCTGGACATGAGCGAGTACATGGAGAAGCACTCGGTGGCCCGGCTGATCGGGGCCCCTCCCGGCTACGTGGGCTACGACGAGGGCGGCCAGCTCACCGAGGCGGTGCGCCGGCGGCCGTACGCGGTGATCCTCTTCGACGAGATCGAGAAGGCGCACCGCGACGTCTTCAACGTGCTCCTGCAGATCCTCGACGACGGGCGGCTCACCGACGGCCAGGGCCGCACGGTGGACTTCCGCAACACGGTGGTGATCCTCACCTCCAACCTGGGGTCGCAGCACGTGACCGGCGGGGAGCCGGAGGCGGAGGAGAAGCGGGTGCGCGAGGCCATCCGCGCCGAGCTGCGGCCGGAGCTGCTCAACCGGATCGACGAGATCGTGGTCTTCCACAGCCTGGGGCGGGCGGAGCTGGCGCGGATCGTGGAGATCCAGCTCGGGCGGCTCTCGAAGCTGCTCTCCGACAAGCAGCTCCGGCTGGAGCTGACGGAGAAGGCGAAGCAGGCCGTGGGCAGGGCCGGCTACGACCCGGTGTACGGGGCCCGGCCGCTGAAGCGGGCGCTGCAGCGGCTGGTGCTCGATCCCCTGGCCATGAAGGTGCTGCAGGGCGACTTCAAGCCGGGCGACACCATCCGGGTGGACGCGAACGCCTCCGACGACGTGCTCTCGTTCGCCCGGGCGGGCGGCGCGCGGGCAGAGACCGCCGCCACCCTGCATTAGGTGCAGACTCCCCCGATGTTGGGGGTGAGCGCCGCGCAGCGGTTGGCGCTGAAGCTTCCCGTCGCGTGGCTGCCGTCGGAGAAGGTGACGTCGAACGTTCCCGCGTAGCCGTTGGCGTCGACGCGGGTGAGGGTGAGCGTGCCGGAGACCGCTACCGGGCCGCGATCAGGACGATCGCCGCCGCGGCGCAGCCCGGGCCGGCCGCAGGCGCTCCCCCAGCACCAGCCGGGCGAGGGGCACAGCGGCCAGAGGCCGGAGGATCCGCCAGCGCGGGCGAGGCAGACGAGGAAAGCGCCGATGGCCACGCCCGAGGCCAGGGCGATGGCCACCGAGCGATCCCTGACGGCGGCCGGGCGGGCGGGGTCCTGCTGGCGGCTGATCAGCCCCACCGCCACGCCGCGATGCCGGCGACCGCGGAGAGGCCGGCCTCTCTCCCAGCCCGAGGGCCACCAGCACGGGGACGGCGATGGAGCAGACGGCCGTCACGGTCGCCACCACGATCATCCGGCCCCCCTTGAGGCCGTAGTAGAGGAGCGCGACTCCGACAGCGCCGGTCACCCCGGCCCCTGCGCCCCAGAGGACGCCGTCCCGGGACGGCAGCGGGGGGGAAAGAAGGGCAGCGCCAGCGCCACGGTGACCACCCCGATTCCCTGCGCCAGGGCGGTGACGGACAGGGCAGCCGCGCGGCGCGCGCCCAGCCCGCCGAAGAAGTCGGCCGTCCCGTAGAAGGCTGCCGCGAGCAGGGCGAGGAGCAGGGGCATGCGAGGTGCTCGATGCCGCGGCGCGGCCGGGGGATTCGGGGGAGATGCCGAGCTGCGCCGGCTGGTGGCCGAGCGCCGGCACTGGGACGAGGAGTCCGGCCGGCTGGCGGCGGTCTTCCGGAACCTTGGGCTCTGGCGGGAGGGGAAGTCTGCCTCCTTCGGTCACTGCTGCTCGGAGCGGCTGGGGATGAGCGAGCGGGCGGTGGAGCAGCGCATCGCCCTGGAGCGGAGGCTGCTGGTCTTGCCGGAACTGAGGCGGGCGATGCAGGCGGGGCGAGTGACGTACGAGAAGGCCCGGCTCATCGCCTGGCAGGCCACCGACCGGAACGTCTCGGAGTGGATCGAGCGGACCGACTCGAGGTCCGGGTACCCGGGAGCACCGCGGACCTGTTTGCGGACGTCTACCGGGCGGCGCGCAAGCTGGTGGGGGAGGACCTGACGGCCGGCGACGCATGCGCATCACCTCCAATACCGGGGGCAGGGTGGCAGCGACGAGGAGTGGAACCTGGTCGCCCTCTGCA
>Ga0335085_10011629_pt1 | contig 13042 bp, 8 predicted proteins | sample Lox_Sample_45_FD_206712 | JGI IMG/M metagenome (GOLD analysis project Ga0335085, IMG submission 206712) | Soil microbial communities from Loxahatchee National Wildlife Refuge, Florida, United States - Lox_Sample_4.5 | ecosystem: Environmental > Terrestrial > Soil > Wetlands | place: USA: Florida...
GTGCCCCCGCTTCCCGCCGAAGCGCCGACCCAGGCCGCTTTGCTGAAGGCATGGGTGGAGACGCTGAAAACCTGGAGGTCCGCGTCGTTGGTGGTGGCGATGTTGGCCGAATCGGGCGAGAAGCCCACGGAAGTGGGATAGTAACCGGTACTGAAGGCGCCGTAGGTGTTATTGATATCGGTGGTGAAGATGTCGAAAATCGTATACCCGTTGCCGTTGCCCCCGCCGTTGACCCACACCAGGTGGTTTTGGTCCGGGGAAACGCTCATGTCCTTCCCATTGGTAGTATAGGTTCCGCTGGCCGTGTACTGCTGGGTCAGGGTGTAGGTGCTGGTGTTAAAGGCGTACTGGTAGGTGGTGCAATTGGAACAACCATCCGCGCCCACGTAAAGGGTGGTCCCCGCCGAGGTGCAGGCAATATAGGCATTGGAGTTGAAAGAGGCGATGGTGACCGCGCCCAAGGCGGTGTTCGTATTGCCGTTGACGTAGCTGATGACTTCACCTGGCCAGTTGTAATTGGTCGTCAGGGAAACGAAGAGATAACCGTTGTTGGCGGCGGCCAAATGCACGCCCTGGGCCGGAAGGGTAATGTTGGTGACGGTCCCGGTGTTCAGGTCCACCTTGGCGACGAAAGAGGCTCCGGACAAGGCCGCATAAAGGAAACCGGTCGTAGGGTCATAAGCCAGGTCCCCCGGCGTGGCGCTGAGCTGGTAGCTGTTCCCCACAACCCCGTAAACAGCGTTGACAGCCTGGATCTTGTTGTTCGTCAAATCGCCGTACAAAACCCAACCGCTGCACAAAGGCACGATCTGGGTGGCGTAATGGATGCTGTATTTCCCGCTGCCGGTTACCGCGGAGGTTTCCGACGTACAGTAAATATTCATGGGAGGCGCCGAGGCCACCGGGGTGGATGTGGGAGTGGGAGGAACCGGAGTGTGGGTCGAGGTAGCGACGGGAAGAGGGGTCGCCGTCGGTAACGAAAGGGGGCCGACGTTATAGTTGTTCTTGCAGGCCAGGGGAGCAAGCAGGCAGATCGAAACAAGGGCGAAATAGACGGCCGGAACCAGAATACGAAATTTCATGATTTCCTCACTCTTCAACAACCTAATAATTTAAGACTGAGATTAAAGTCGAATTATACCACGGGATTTTCGGGCAAAACCCCCAAGTCCCGGCCCAAATCCTATGGGGCGGCGCCATTCATCCCCACGACCCTGCCGTAAAACCCCCTAATTTTTATTTGCTTCTGGACCTTCTCGGGGTCGGTTGCGCAGGGGCCTCCCCTGGCTCCTCCGCCACTTGCCCCGGCTCGGGCTCGGGCAGGACCACCATGAACCAATAGACGATCATGGCCATGATATGAAGGACCAGGAAGAGCACCACCCAAAGCGTCTTCATGTCCTTGGAAAGGGCCTCGTTGCGGACCAGGTGGATGAAATAGGTGATGCTGATGAGGAAGCCGAGGAAAATCCCGCCCAAGAAGAGGGCGTAAAAAAGGATGAACCCGGCGAAAAACCCGGGAGGAGGAGGCGTGCCCTTGGGCAGGTTGGTGATGTTCGAGAAGATAAACGCGAAAAAACAGATGAACCCGGTGATGATCATCAAAATCGGAACCGGTGTCAGCCCACCCCAGATGACTTTATAGGACTTTTTCATAACGGCCTCCTTGAATCTTAACAACTTTCGAAACCGGCACATCTCCCCCTCTGAAAGAGGGGGAGCAAGGGGGCGTTAGTTTTATTTTTTCCTATCGTAAAAACTAATACCCCCTCTTATCCCCCTTTTTCAAAGGGGGAATAAGCCCCACGTCATTTTATTATCTCAGTTGTGTTCCGCCAAAATCGCCTTGACCTCGGCGATCACGTCCTCAGGCTTGATTTCGGCCATGCAAAAATAGCCGTCCGTCCTTTGGCATTCGTGGGCGCGGCAGGGTGAACAGGGGGGATGCTGGGTCAGCACCTTCACCTTCGGCCCGAAGGGCTGCCAGACTTCCACCTCGTTGGCGGCCGAAAAAAGGCTCACCACCGGCACCCCGCAGGCCGCCGCCAGATGGGTCAAGCCCGAATCGCAACCGATGAAAACCTTGCAATCCTCCATCAGGGCCGCCGTCTGGCGCAGGGTGAGCTTTCCCACCAGGTTCACGATGGGGCATTCCAGGCCGTCCACCACCTCCTGGGAGAAGCCCAGGTCCCCCTCGCCGCCCAGGACCAGGATATCGGCCTGGGTGTTGGCGTGCAGTTCGTGGATCAGCACTTCGAAGCTTTCCTCCCGCCAGCGCTTGGAAGGCGCGGCGGCGCCGATATAAACCGCGATGCGGGGCAGGCCGGGCAAAAGTTCCTGGTTCGGCAGGTGGTTCTCGGCCGTTTTCTTGTCGTGCTCGTCGAACCAGGCCTCCAAATTGCGGTCGACGACGGTGATGCCCAGGGCCTGCAACAAAAGGAGGTTCCGGTCCACCTGATGCAGCCCCGCCGCGGGCCGGGGGGCCTTTTTCGTGAGAAACCGGCTGACCCATCCCAGGTCGAAACCCGCTCTTTCCTTGGCGCCCGAAAGGCCGGCCACCAGGGGGTCCAGGCGGCTTTGGTAGCGGAAATCCAGGAGGAGGTCGGCCGGTTTGGAGCGCAGGAACTTCACAAGGTTCAAGGCCGACTTCCACCGGTCCCAGGCCGGGTAACCGGGAAGCAGCCAGAGGGCGTCGAAGATGTAGACATCGTCGAAGTAAGGGCAGACCTTGGCCAGCTCGGCCACGGGCGAGGGCACCACCACGGAAATATGGGCGTCGGGATGGGCTTGGCGCAGGGCCCGGTAGGCGGGAACGCCCAGGATGAAGTCGCCGATGCGGTCCAGCCTCAGGAGGACAATTTCCATGGTGCGGACATCTTAAACAAAAAAAGACTGTTAAACCACCAAGGTCACCAAGAGCACCAAGAAAACATAAAAGATTCCTAAACAACACTAAAAAATCAGTTATTTAAAAGATTCAATTTTCGATTTCGTTTTTAATAAGCCTTCTTGGTGGACTTGGTGACCTTGGTGGTTAAATCGCCTTTACCTTAAAACCACCACTTTGACGGTCTTGTGCGCTTCGGCTCCCGTGACGGGGTCCATCACGTCCAGGCTGATGAAATAAAGCCCGGACGCCACCGTTTCCCCTTTGCCGTTCGTCAGGTCCCAGGACCCCTGGCCGCCCACCAGGTCCAGGTCCTTCACCCGTTCCCCGTTCATGGCGTAAACCTTCACCAGCCCCTTCCCATCGGCGGGGTTCCCCTCCACCGAGGCGGTCAATTGGATCGTCCCGCCGGAATAAAGCAGGTTGGGATAGGCCGCCAGTTGCACCTGGGCCTTCTGGGAATAGGGGGCCACGTAAACGCCCCGGTTGAGGGCGGTTAGAGTGCCGTCCGTCAGGGCCTGGGTAAAGACCAAGTGATAGAAGCCGTTGGGCACCACCTTTCCATCCTCGTCCGTGGCGTCCCAGACCGCCACCACCTTGCCGCCCAAGTAAATCGTCAGGCTCCCCCCGGGGCCCGCGGCGGCGGGGGTGAAGGCGGAGAGGGTCAGGTTGAGCGTTCCGGGCGCCTGCGGCGGCAGGTCGCCGCAAAGAGTGGTGATCCATTCACCCTGGGAATTGTAGATGCTCACCGACTCGGAAGCGCAGGAGGCCGTAAAGGGCGGGGTGATCGTCCCGGTTACAGTGAGGGTCGGCGTAGCCGACATCGAACTGGTTTGGGTGAAGGTGGGGGTGGCCGAAGGGGTCGAGGTGCGGGTCGCCGTGGGTGAGGCCGTGGGGGTGCCGGTCACCGTGGGCGTGGGCGTATTGCGCGGCGTCAGGGTCGGAGTGCCGGAGGCGGTACGCGTTGGGGTCGGGCTGGGCGTGCCGGTCCGGGTGGAGGAGGGCGTCAAGGTCGGGCTGCTGGTCACGGTGAAGCTGGCGGTCAGGGTGGGGGTGGGCGTGGTCGTCCCGGTGGGCGTTAAGGTCGCCGTCAGGGTGGGGGTCCCCGTCCGCGTACTGGAAGCGGTCGCGGTGGGGGTCAGGGTGACGGTGCCGGTTGGGGTCCGGGTCGCCGTCGCGGCAGCCGTGTTGGTCGGCGTTGCCGTCGGCGTGTTGGGCAAGGTGCTCGTGGGAGTGGCGCTGGGCGTGTGAGTCGCCGTCAGGCTGGGCGTGCCGCTCGGGGTCAGGGAAGGCGTGGCCGTCATCGAATCGGTAGGAGTCAGCATGGCGGTTCGCGAAGCCGTCGACGTAGCCGTGCTTGCCGGCGTCAACGTCGGCGTACTTGACGGCGTAGCCGTCAACGTATTTGTGCCGCTCAAGGTAGCGGTAGCCGTTGGCGTCTGGGTCGCCGTGTCGAGAAGGGTGTTGGTGGGGGTGGCGCTGGGCGTGTGAGTCGCCGTCAGACTGGGCGTCCCGCTCGGAGTCAGGGAAGGCGTGGCCGTCATCGAATCGGTTGGAGTCAGCGTGGGGGTCTTTGTTACGGTCAAGGTGGCGGTAGCCGTTGGCGTCTGAGTCGCCGTATCGAGGAAAGTATTGGTGGGGGTGGCGCTGGCCGTGGATGTCGCCGTCAGGGTGGGGGTTCCCGAAGGAGTGCTTGACGGCGTAGCCGTGAAGGTGGAAGTGGGCGTCGCGCTCGGCGTCGGTGTAAAGGTTTGGGTGGCCGTAAAGCTGGCCGTGGAAGTGGCGGTAAAGGTCGCCGTCGACGTGGCGGTAGCCGTGTTAGTCGGCGTTACCGTCCGCGTAGCCGTATTGTTCGGCGTGACCGTCGGCGTGGCCGTGGGGGTGCCCGAAGCGGTATTGGACGGCGTCGCCGTGAACGTGGAACTGGGCGTGTTGGTCGCGCTGTTCGTGGACGACGGCGTGGGCGTGCCGCTGGGGGTCTGGGTGGCGGTCAGGCTGGGTGTTCCGGTGAAAGTGCCCGAAGGAGTGCTTGAAGGCGTAGCCGAAAACGTAGAAGTGACCGTTTGGGTGGCGGTTGAGGTCGGCGTGGAGCTGAAGGTGTGGGTCGGGGTTTGGGTGGCCGTCAAGGTCGGGGTGGAAGTGGCCGTCTGGGTCGCCGTCTGGGTGGCCGTGGAAGTCGGGGTACTCGACGCAGTCTGGGTGGGGCTGCTGGTCGGGGTCAAGCTGGGCGTGGACGTCGGTGTATTCGTGGCGGTGAGGGTGGCCGTCAAAGTGGCCGTGGCGGTAGCCGTGTTGGTCGGCGTCAAGGTCGGCGTATTCGTGGGGGTCGCCGTACAGCCGGTAATCGTCGTGGAAACCGCCGCCGAAACCACGCTCGCCTGGGGGAGGCCGCTGTCCGCCTCGCCCGTGTTGACGAGGGTGGTGCCGCAATTGTTCACCGCGCCCGTGACCGTCAGGGCCCCCGAGGCGGCATTGGCCAGGTTGCCCAGGGCCCAGACCACCTTTTGTCCGGAAACCGCCGGCGAACCGCTTGAGGAAACATAGGTGAGGCCCGTGGGCAGGGTGTCGGTCACCGTCACGTTGTAGGTTTGGGTAAACTTGACGATGGAGACGTTGTCGAATTCCACCGTGGAGCCGCTGTTGGCCTGGATGCCCGCCTGGCCCGAGCCGATGTCGAAGGTGGTCGTCGTGGGGGCGATCACCTGGGTGCCGTTGACCGAGAGGGACATCGTAACCGTGCCCGACCCCGTGCCCGTCACTTGCAGGAGGATTGTGTTCCAGGCGCCGGTGGTGATATTGGCGCTGCCCGTGGCCACGTTATGGAAGGCCCCACCCCCGTTGTCGTAATAACCCACGATCAGGTTGTTCGCCGTGCCGGTGGTGATCAGGGCCTGGTAATTGGAACCGTTCACGAAGCTGGGGGTGTTGGTGCCCGTGAAGCGCCAAAGCAGGACGCCCGTGTTGCCTGCGGTGATCTTCATGTCGGTTTGGATGTAACCGTCGCCTACCTGCCCCGCGCAGGAATTTAAAAGCAGGGGATATTGGCCGTTCGGGGCCACACCCTGGGCCGCGCGGGTCCCCCCCGCGTTGCGGGTGGAATTGTCGTTGACCGCCGTCCAGGCGGCGATGTTCTGCGTCCAACCCGGGGGCAAGGCGCCCAGGCTGTCCCCCTCGAAGCTGTCCGAACAGGTGGTGGGGGCGCTCGCGTTGGCGTAATTAAGGATATAGGTAACGGCGTTGCCGGGGGCCGCGCTGGTCACGTTGACGGTTTTGGTCAGGGAAATCTGGGCGAAAAGGGGCGAAACCCCAAAAAGGAATAAGGCTGAATAGATGGAAACTTTTAATCGACCCACGGTACGGCAACTCCAATGGCGTTGAAAGGTGTTGTTAAATATCGGCCTAGAACGCAGCAGTTACTGAAATTGAATTGCCAAATTATACCTTTTTCGGGGAAACGCGCTACGCGCGGGGCCGTAAAAAGGCTGAAAACATGGCCCCTGGTAGGTTATGGCGGGCCTTAACCCCATATATGGATTACCTAGTTGGCGGCTCTCAACCGGAAAATCTTTTAACCGCCGATCAAGTCCGATAAACGCCGATAAGTTTGAGAAAGCGTTAAAGATTGAGCCGTTATCGGCGTTCATCGGTCGTTATCGGCGGTGAAAGTTTTCTGGTCGGCCTTTTTGTTACTTCGGGGTATGGGCGTCCAGGATGAGCATTTGGATGCTTTCCAATTCCCCCCCGTCGCACCAGATGGCGCCGCAGGAATCATTGGAACAATGGTCGATCACCACCTGGGTGAGCATGGAATGGATGCCCTTGCCCATGGGGCTTTGGCAGTAGGGGCACTTGATGTCGGGAAAATGGTCCCGGTCCTTCAAGGGACCCCGTTGGGAATCGCGCCAGACCCTGGCCTTTTGGATCTCCTCGGAGGAAAAGGCCACCTCGTTGCGGGAAATCATGCGTTCCAAAACCCCGGAACGAAGCAGGTAGCCCTTGCAGAAACTGCACTGCTCCACTTCCACCCCCTCATACTGCACCTTGACCAGCGGCACCTTGCAACGCGGGCAGGCTTCCGGGGCCACCGACCCCTGCACCCGCTGTTGGAAAAGCGGCAGGAGTTCCGGGGTTTCGGCGGCCCGGGCGACCTCCTGGCTTCCGGCGGGACAGACCCAGGTCGTGGGGACCATGACTCCCGAGGCCAGCAGTTGGGTGGGCGAATAGGGCCCTTGCCACTGGTTGTTGAGATAGGCCATAAAACCGGGCGGGGCCGCCCCGGCGGACGGGGCGGCCTGCGCGGCGGCAAGCTGGTCTTCCTTATCCTCGGCCGTCCTCAAGGTGCCCAGGTCCGACCGGGCCCAGGCCAGGAGCTTGGAGAGCCGCTTGGACACGGGGGGATGGTTGCTGAAAAGGTTGGAAAAGAACCCCTCCTGCTCGTCCAGGCCCATCTCGTTGGGGTTCAGGATGAAAAGGGCCCCGAAATTGTCCGGCATGTCCCCGCGCCAGCGGCGGGAGATCTTGTCCAGGCTCTCGGCCATGGCGAAGGGGTCCTTGCACATGGAAACACCGTCGGCGTCGGCCAGGTATTCCCTTTCCCGGGAAATGGCCATGGAAATCAGGCGGGTGATCAGGTAGCCAATCCCTGAAACCACCCAAAGCACGAGCACCACGATCGACAGGCCGCTATTTCTCGTATGGGTCCTGCGGTCATAGGAACTGTAGTACGTATCCCGCATGAGATATCCAAAGACGGCGTTGATCCAGCCGAAGATGGAAAAGAGAAAACACGCCGTGGCGACCAGCCGCGAATCCTCATGCACCAGGTGGGCGGCCTCATGGGCCACCACCGCGGAGAGCTCGGCGCGGTCCAGCTTGGACAGCAGCCCCTCGGTGGCGCCGATGGCGCATCGGCCCGCGCCGTCCTGCAGGGAGAAGGCGTTGCAGCCCGGCGTCGGAAGGACCACCGCCTTGATGCCGCGGATGCCCGTAGCCGCCTCGGCCTCCGAAACCAGGTTGGCGAAGAGCCGGTGGTAGCTGTCCTTATCGTCGGCGGGCTTGGCGCCGACCTGGGCGAGCATGTCGTCCAGGGTCTTGGACCTGACGTGGAAGAAATGCGCCGAGCCCAGCGCCCCCGCGCCCAGGGAGGTCCAAAGAATGACGGGCCAAAGGTCCTTGAGGCCCACATGGTCCCAGAACCAGATGGAGAGATAGATGGCGACGGCCAGGAGGTCCGCGAAGAAGACGTAGAGGACGACGAGCAGGAGGAAGAGGTAAAAAGTGGCCCGGCGGGTGCGTTCCTTGGCCTCGAAGACCGTCTCAGCGGGAAGGGCGTAGAACATTCGAATTCCTAGCTGTCAGCTGTCGGCTGTCAGCCGGCGTCAAAATTTGACTTGCGGCACTTCTTTTTCGGCCTCGGCGGCCTTCAAAAATTCCCGCTGGGTGAAACCGAAGGGCCCGGCCACCAGGTTGGAGGGGAACTGCTGGGTAATGGCGTTGAAGTTGGCCACCACGTCGTTGTAGTGCCCGCGCACATAGGCGATCTTGTTCTCGGTGGAGGTCAGTTCCTCCTGCAGTTGGGAGGCGTTTTCGTTGGACTTGAGGGTGGGGTAGTTCTCCCAGACGGCCAGGAGGCGGCCCAGGCCGTTGGTGATGTCGTTTTCGGCCTTCAGGCGGTCGTTCATGTTGGTGGCACCCATGGCCGCGGCGCGGGCCTGCATGACCTGGGTCAACGTGTTCTTCTCGAAGTCCATGACGCCCTTGACCGTCTCCACCAGGTTGGGGATCAGGTCGTGCCGGCGCTTCAATTGCACGTCGATCTGGCTCCAGGAATTGTCCACTTCCACACGGTAGCGGACCAGCTGGTTGTAGACCGAGATGAGGTAAAAAACGAGCAGAAGGGCGATTCCGAGGACGAAAAGCAGGATAACCAGCACGAGTGCTCCCATGACAGACCCCTTTTATGGTGTATGACCGGCAAAGCAGGTTAAGTATAGGATGATTGCCGGGGACGGGACAGTGGGCATTTCCCCAATGTTTGCGCCCTAAACCGCGCCATTTATTCTTGACAGTTTTTAAGCCCTCTTATAATCTTCTATCCTTTTCAACGCCCTGGACGGGCATCCCGTTCCGAACGACCCGATTATTTTTTGGAGGAACCCATGGCTCCCAAGAAGAAACCCGCGAAAAAGACCACCGTCAAGACCAAGAAAGCCGCCCCGAAAATTTCCAAGCCCGTCATGATCGCCAAGGCGCCCCCCAAGAAGAAGCGCATCGACCCTGCTTTCCAGCCCCTTTTGGAAAAACTCCAGCACCGCCGCAACGAGATCACCGGCCAAGTGAACCACTTGGAGCAGGACCTGCGCGAGGAGATCGCCGACAACCAGAACATGCCGGGCGATATGGCCGACCACGGCTCGGGCGAGCTCTCCCAGCACCTCTCCGTCACTCTTATGGAGAACGACCGCATCGAGCTGGAGCGCATCGAAAGGGCCATCACTCGCATCGAAGCCGGTATCTACGGCTCCTGCGAGGTCTGCGAGAAGGCCATCCCCATGACCCGCCTGAAGGCCATTCCCTGGGCTACCAAGTGCATCAGCTGCCAGGCAAGGTTCGAAGGGGCCTGAGCCCCAGTTTTCAATAGGCGAAGAAATCCTTTTTCCCAAAGGGAAAAAAGGACGCCTGAGTCAAAACAGTTCAAATGACGAAGAAGTACCCATTTCCTCTATGGGAAATGGGTGCGCCTGAACCGCAGTTTCCACCCTAACCGCCGAAAACAAACCCCCTCTTAACTTGACCCCGTTTCCCCCGCCCGTTAGCATTGCTTTATGAACTTTCGTCAACTCTCTTTATATAGCTTCATCCTTATCGCGCTGGCAAACCCTTCCCTCCTCTGGGCGGCCCGGCACCACCATCCCACCCCCACGCCCACCGAAACCGCCACCGACACGCCCACCCCGACCCCGACGCCCTATAACTACACCGGCCCCAAGCTTTATTCCTTCGACGCCATGTGGGGCTCGAAGGGTTCAGAACCCAACCAATTGAACTATCCCGAGGATATCGCAGTGGGCCCGGACGGCCGCCTGTTTATCGCCGACACGGGCAACAACAGGGTGGCGGTGTGGACCGCCGACGGCGAGCCCGTGACCACCTTTGGGACCTTCGGCTCCCAGTCCTCCTGGCGCAACCCTCCCCAGTTCAACCACCCCACCGGCATCTTCGTCTATCCCAACAAGCAGATTTACGTCGCCGACAGCCTCAATAGCCGCATCGTGGTGCTGGACGTGAACGGAATGGTCGTCACCACCTGGGGAAGCCCGGGCACGGGTGTCGGCCAGTTCAACCTTCCCCATGCCATGGCCGAGGACCACTATGGCAATATCTGGGTCATGGATACGGGCAATTCCCGCGTACAGATCTTCAGCAACCTGGGCGTCTTCAATTCCACCTGGGGCTCTTTCGGCACCGATGCCACGGCGAACACCCTGACCGCGGTCATGAACCAGCCCCGGGGGCTGGCCCTCAACCACATCGACCAAGCCATCGTGGCCGACACCGGCAATTTCCGCATGGAGGTTTACAACAACGGGGGCATCCCCGTCACCATCCAGGGCTGGTACGGCGAGGACGGGCCTAATGTCTTCAAGGATCCATCCGGGGTGGCCGTCACGCCCTCGGGAATGGCCGCCATCGCCGACGGATCCGGCCGGGTGCTTTTCTACAACAGCAAGAACGGGGATTTCGAATATCTCGGCGAATGGAGGGCCAAGGACGAGATCCTCAACGCCAATTACGCACCGCGCTTTAGGGGCATCGCCTGCGACGCGCAAAACCGCCTCTACATAACCGACGTTCAGAACGACGCCGTCCTGCGCTTGAAGCCCATCAATGTCCCGGGCGCCGAACCCACCCCCACGCCCGAACCGCCCACCTTCACCCCGACCCCCGTGGACAGCAATCCCTACGGTGGTTCCGGGTTTCCGATACGTTAATTTTTCCGTTCAAGTCTCCTCCCGCGAATAGAAGCTGGCAGGCCCCTCGCCGCCTATGCTAAACTCCTGGCTTCGCGGTCAGCCCATCCTCATCGAGGTGCCATGAAACGCATCCATTCGCTGGTCACCGGCGGCGCCGGTTTCGTCGGGTCCCATCTTTGCGACTTCCTTGTTTCCCAGGGCCACCACGTGGTCTGCGTGGACAACCTCATCACCGGCAAGCTGGAAAACATCAACCACCTGCGGCGCCATCCCCAGTTCCGTTTCATCAACCAGGACATCATCAAGGGCCTGCCGCGCTTTTTGGCCCTACCCCGTTTCCTCCGGGATGTGGCCCGCGGCTTCCCCCGCTTTTTGCCCAAGGCCGACTACGTCTTCCACCTGGCCTCCCCCGCCTCGCCTGTGGGCTATATGAAGAACTCCATCGAGACCATCCTCACCAACTCCATCGGCACCTACCGCCTGCTCGAATACTGCAAGAAGAAGGGAGCGGCCTTTGTCTTCGCCTCCACCTCCGAGGTTTACGGCAACCCCCACGTGCATCCCCAAGTGGAGACCTACTGGGGCAACGTGAACTCCTTTGGGCCCCGGTCCTGCTACGACGAGTCCAAGCGCCTGGGCGAAGCCCTCATCTATGAGTACGTGCACAAGTACAAGGTGAACGCCCGGCTGGTTCGCATCTTCAACACCTACGGGCCCCGCCTGAACGAAAACGACGGAAGGGTGGTTTCCAACCTCATTACCCAGGCCCTGAGCGGCCGGGACCTGACGGTTTACGGCGACGGTTCCCAGACCCGTAGCTTCTGCTACGTGTCCGACCTGGTGAGGGGCCTTTGGGCGGCCGTCTCCACGCCCCATACGGCGGGGCAGGTCTTCAACCTGGGCAACCCCCACGAGACCTCCATCCTCAAGTTCGCCCAGACGGTGAAGGAATTGTGCGGTAAACCCGGGGCTAAGATCGTCAAGAAGCCCCTGCCCCAGGACGACCCCATCAAACGCAAACCCGATATTTCCAAGGCCAAAAAGGTGCTGAAATGGCAGCCCAAGGTTTCCTTAAAAGAAGGCCTCCAATACACAATCGAGTACTATCGCGGTAGAATATGACCCGTCCCACGTCTATATAAATGATGGGTTGGTTTTTTCCGGGTTTTTTCGTATTTTAAGTCGCCCCTTATCTAACAAATCGAAGTGAGGTCTTCATGAGAGCCGCCGTTCTTTACCCCCCCTTCCGCAAGGACGGGGAATTCCCCTTGCTAACCCAGAACCGCCACCTGAAGTTCTCCAAGTCGCTGGAAGTGCGCATCTTCCCCCTGGTGCCCGGCCACTTGGCCACTAACCTGAAGCACCTGGGCCATGAGGTCCTCTGGCTGGACGGCATCAACCGCCGCATGTCGGATGAGGATTTCAACGCCCAGCTCGACGCCTTCAAACCCGAAGTCATCTTCCTGGAAACCAAAGCCCCCGTGGTCAAACGCCACTGGAAATACATTGAAGAGCTCAAGGCCCGCTACCCCCAAGTCAAAGTAGTCCTCATGGGCGATCACGTTTCCTACTTCCCCGGCGAGTCCGTGGAGAATTCCAAGGTCGATTACGTCATCACCGGCGGCGACTACGACATCGTGGGCCGCAACATCGTGCAGTTCTTGGCCGGCAAAGAACCCCTGGGCCCCGGCGTCTGGTACCGTGACGAAACGGGCAAAGTGGCCACGACCGGCCCCCACAAGCTGACCGAAGCCCTCGATTCCCTCCCTTTCATCGACCGCGAACTCACCCGCTTCCAGGATTACGGCGAAGCCTACTTGCTGCGCCCCACGGCCTATATCCTGACCGGCCGGGGCTGCGGAGCCTCCGACGCCTCCCCCAACAGCGTGGGCGTCTGCACCTTCTGCATCTGGCAGCACGCCCTCTGGGGCAAGACCGCCCGCCTTCGCTCCCCCGGCAACGTGGCCGCGGAGATGCAGGAATGCATCGAGAAACACGACGTCTGGGAATTCTTCGACGACAACGAATCCGGCCCCATCTACAACATCGAATGGCTCAAGGAGTTCTATAAGGAACTTCAGGCCCGCAAGCTTCTGGGCCGCTTCCAGTTTTCCTCCAACTGCCGGGCGGACACCCTGAACGAGGAAGTGGTGGACCTCTTGGTCAAATGCGGCTGGCGCCT
>Ga0335085_10011630_pt1 | contig 13042 bp, 13 predicted proteins | sample Lox_Sample_45_FD_206712 | JGI IMG/M metagenome (GOLD analysis project Ga0335085, IMG submission 206712) | Soil microbial communities from Loxahatchee National Wildlife Refuge, Florida, United States - Lox_Sample_4.5 | ecosystem: Environmental > Terrestrial > Soil > Wetlands | place: USA...
CTTATTACCGCCGGTTGTTATCGGAGAATCACGACAAAAAGGATGCAACCCATGTATACCTTGAAGACCGTCTACGCTCTGCCGTGTGGGTGATTAAAAGCATTGAACAACGGAACCGCACGATTTGCAGGGTGGCCGAGAGCATTGTAAAATTCCAACAGGATTTTTTTGAAAAAGGACTTGGTCACCTCAAACCACTGGTACTAAAGCAGGTTGCTGAAGATATTGCGATGCATGAGTCTACCATTAGCCGTGCAACAACCAATAAATATCTCTCCTGCTCACATGGACTCTTTGAGCTCAAATATTTCTTTACGACGGGTATCTCAACCTCTGGTGAAGGGGGAGAACTTTCTTCGGATACGGTGAGAGAGATTCTCCGCCAAATGGTTGCAGCGGAAGACCCTAAACAACCACTGACCGATCAAGAAATTGTGGTACGCCTGCATCAGACCCATCAGATTGAGATCGCAAGAAGAACAATTGCCAAGTATAGGACTGAGCTGAAATTGCCGCCGGCCAACAAACGCAGGAAGTATTTCTAATTCCAGAGGAGTAGTAGACATGGTTCATCTGACTCTCACCGCAAGGCATCTTGAGCTAACAGACGCCTTAAAGTCCTATGTCGAAGAGAAAATACGAAGAATCGAGCGGTATACGATGAACCCCATTACGGCCATGGTGACCCTGATGATACAACGCTACCACCACATTGTTGACATTTCTCTCAATATCCATGGTGCCTATATTCAAGCCAAAGGAGAGAGTAATGAGATGTACAATTCAATTGACAAGGCAGTTGACAAAATCGAACGGCAGATGAAGAAATACAAGGGAAAGAGCCAACGAAAGAAAGGACACCTTCAAGCCTCAAGCAGTCGAGTTGTACCAGAGAGATCAAGCGGTGAAGGCTCCGGCGTGAGCGACATTTTGGACATCCTAGTAAAGGAAGGGATGGAGGACACCGCTTCTGAGAGGTCTGAGATATCCAGAACAACTTGGGCCTTGGGTCCCATTGAACCCCTCTGCTGAGTTAGAGGAAGACCAGTCGCAGTGAATGAACTTCGACTCATCGTGGTCAGCGGGCTCTCTGGCGCTGGCAAAAGTTATACCATCAAATGTCTCGAGGATTTGGGTTTTTTTTGTGTCGATAATCTCCCGCCGCCTTTCTTGCCGAAATTTGTGGATCTGTGCCTTCAATCCCCTGCCGATATTCGAAGGGTTGCCTTGGGGGTAGACATACGTGAGCGAGAATTCCTTAGCGAGTTTCTAGTCATTTTTGACAAGATGCGACACGAAGGTTATACGATTGAGCTACTTTTTTTGGAGGCCAGTGAAGAAGTATTAGTCCGTCGCTTTAGTGAAAGTCGTCGGCCTCATCCCCTTGCTAAAGATCGGCCGGTGATTGAAGGTATTCGGATGGAAAGAATTCAACTCCAACCTTTGCGTGACCGGAGCGATCAAGTCATCGATACCTCTTTCTTGTCTGTCCAACAGCTCAAGGAAATTCTGACACGACATTATGTGGAGCAACACGAAGCAAAAAGGTTACAGCTGACCATGATCTCTTTTGGCTATAAATACGGGATTCCATTCGATGCAGATTTGTTGTTCGATGTTCGTTTTCTTCAGAACCCCCAAGCCCGTCAGGAGCTTAAAAGCCTATCCGGAGAAGATCCTAAAGTGGTTTCCTATCTTCTTAACGATCCTGCAATCGGCGATTTCTTACGGCACCTGACTGATCTATTCTGTTTTTTGATTCCGCTTTACGAGAAGGATGGGCGATCCTACCTGACGATCGGTGTTGGATGTACGGGAGGAAGACACCGATCTGTGGCGGTGGTGAATGAACTTTCAAACCGTCTAAAAAATGTGGGGTATGAGGTTTCAGTCCGACATCGGGATATTCAACGGGGATGAGTCAGATGACTTCCCGGTCGCTGGCGGGTTTTTTATTGATGGGGGGGGTTCTTCTTCTGTGTCTGATCACGGGTTGTGAGAAGTCACCTTCCCCGTTGGACGCGATGAAAGATTGGAGCGACAGCTATCTTACGGCGACGGGCTATAGCACTTTGAAAGGTCAAGAGAGGCTGAGTGCAATGGAAGAAGCAAAGGAAAACGCCTATTCCAGCTTGGAGAAACAGGCGCTAAGATTAAAAATAGATTCCAGACAAGACGTTGCGGAATTGTTGATGAAGGATGGAAAGGTTAAAGAGAAATTTAAGGCATTTATTCGGGGGGCTAAAGTGATCACAACCGAATTTTTGCCGGCCTCCAATCAAATATCTGTTACACTAGAATTATATTTGGGTACTGATTTTAGGAGAGCGCTTGGATTAAAAGAGAGGGAAAGGCAAGAAGAAAAACCTTCTGCAAAGGTACCTGAAGGATTGGGAGTCCTTCATTAGATTATACGGTTTCAGGAATGCGCACAGGGTTTAAGATCATGCCTAAAACTCCATCCAGAACTACTATGAATCTGATGCGACTGCTTCCGCTTGATCTTGAGCATGCTTCCCAGGGAACCATCCGATCTCTCTTGGCTGACCCTCAAACGGATGGTCATATTTTGGATCGCATCGCAAAACTCTACTTCTTCAAGACGGACCTGATGCAGTTGTTGATCCGTCATCGGCATTTTGAGAAAGAGACCGCTCTTTTCCTATTCAAAGCATCGAAAGACATTCGCGAATTTCTTTTGTCAACTCGACCGGAATGGCTTGACCATGATGGTCGAGCGATGGTGGTCTCCCAACCAGCAACATCTGCCCAAGGTGCGGCTGCGCGTGAGGAAGAGGTCAGCGTCTACCACCGGATTCAGATAATGAACGTTGCTGAGAAGATGCAATTTGCTTTAAAAGCTGATAAGGAGGCGCGTAGCATCCTCTTTAAGGATTCCAACAAGCAGGTTTCGCTTGCGGTGCTGAGTTCACCCAAACTTACAGAAGATGAAGTTGTTATGATGGCTCAGTCAAGAAACGTTTCAGATGAAGCGCTTCGGGCCATCCGCAAGAACCGTCAGTGGATGAAGAACTATTCGGTGATATTGGCGTTGGTGAATAATCCCAAGTGCCCCATTACAATTGCGATGTCGCTGTTGCAGCATCTTAAAGCTAATGATTTGGCCATCCTCGCAAAAAATCGAGGTGTTGCCGAAGTCCTACGCACCACAGCAAATCGGTTAATTCAAACACGTAAGATGAAGGCTTAGTCTTTGAGTTCCCTTCTGGTGATCTGGTTGCTCATACCCCATATTTTGTTGTGTTAATTTTGTCCTCTACTATCTCTGGTGTAGACTCGCTTTATCAGAAAAATATTGCTGTTATTCTCAAAATATTTGACAATTTAAATATATTGAATATACTTAGTGATGTTAATTTGACCAGAGAATTATTGGTGTATCTGAAAGACCGTTAAGATCGTTCTTGACCGAAGACGAATTATGAGAAAGAAATACAAGACCAACGAGATCTGCGATATATGTGATATTTCTAAGGCAACGCTTTTTCGCTGGGAAAAGGAAAAACTGATCTCCAATGTTGGAAGGGATTGGCGAAACTGGCGCATCTACTCGAATGCCAATATTCGTGAGATTCAGAAGCTCATGCGAAAACGAAATAGCAGACGATAGAATAATGAGGTAAATCATGCAATTCCCATTCTCCAGAACCAAACCGCTTATTGGTTTGGATATCGGCTCAAGCGCAATTAAACTGTTACAGCTTGATGAGGCAAAAAGCGGTTACCGGTTAGTGCGTTTTGGTCTGAAACCGCTCTCCCCTGAGATGATTGTGGATGGTACTGTTATGGATGCGGGCAGTGTGATTGAAACGATTAAAGATCTGATCAAGGAGCAGAAAGTCAAAGTGAAGGATGTGGCTATCTCTGTATCTGGGCATTCGGTTATTGTCAAAAAAATAAATCTGCCAACGATGACAGAGGATGAACTTGAAGAGTCCATCAAATGGGAAGCCGAGCAATACATCCCGTTTGACATCAATGATGTAAATATAGATTTCCATGTTCTGGGGACTTTGGACACCAATGAAGCACAAGCCCAATTGAGTGTTTTGCTGGTGGCTGCCAAGAAAGACAAACTTAATGATTACATGAGGCTTGTGACCGAGTCGGGATTAAACCCTGTTGTCATAGATGTGGATGCCTTTGCGTTGGAGAACATGTATGGGGTGAATTATGAGATCCAGGAAGGAGAGGTTGTAGCGTTAATCAATATTGGCGCGAGTGTCATGAACATCAACATTTTAAAAAGTGGGAGCTCTGTCTTTACACGAGATATCTCTATCGGAGGCGACCGATATACGGAAGCCATTCAGCGTGATCTAGGTTTAAGCTATGAAGATGCTGAGCGAGCTAAAGAAGGACAACAGGCAGAGGGGGTTGATCGGGAAGCCCTAACGAACGTACTGACTACTGTTAATGGAGAAGTTTTGGCAGAGATCAGCAGATCGTTTGATTATTTTAAGACGACGACATCCCAAGAGCGTCAAAGCCGCATCGATAAAATTATGGTCAGCGGCGGCGTAGCAAAGGTCAATGGTTTTGTACCTTATCTGTCGGAAAAACTGGGTGTAACTGCAGAGATTGCCAACCCCTTTCGGAAGATCGAAATTAATCCGAAACTCTTTAACGTTGAATTCGTGCAAGCGATGGCTCCCGCTGCGGCTGTCGGTGTTGGGTTGGCAATTCGGAGACAGGGTGACCGATGATTCGAATTAATCTGTTGCCAACCGCAAAGGCGAAGCGGACTAAAACGAGGACAGAGCTTCAAACGCAGTTGTTGCTCGCTGGGGTATCCGTAGGGTTAACCGTGATTTTATGCGGATACTTCTGGTGGCAATTGAACCATCAGATTACGATGCTTCGAAACGATCAGGCCCGGGCCACAAAAGAACGGGATGTATTGCGAGAAAAAGTTAAAGAGGTCGAGAATTATGAGGCAAACAAGAAGCTGCTGGAGGAAAAAAACAGAATCATCGAACAACTGAAACGGAATCAAAGCGGCCCTGTTCACCTCTTAGACGAGATCAGTAAAAATCTTCCAGAGCGGGTTTGGCTTGTCTCCTTGAACGAGCAAGAAGGGAAAATTGATCTGGCTGGTCGTGCTATTACGAATGCAGACATCGTGGATTTTATCAACAATCTCAAACGATCTCCCTTCTTTAAGGATGTTCAGATCATTGAGTCTAAACAGTCGAACGATAACGAAAAGAAGATTGTTCTTTATGATTTTAAATTGGCATGCACGATTGTCCTTTAGAGAATAGAGCACATCGAGAATGAAATGAATACCGACTTCTTAAAAAATATTCCGAATCAATTACGCCTTGTAATACTGGCTTTGGGGATTGTCATTATCGTGGGAATGTTCATTGCTTTTATCTATATTCCGAAGAACAATGAAAAGAGCCAGCTTAGAGGGGAGATCGCCAAGCTTGAAAATGAAATTAATATCTACAGCGTCAAGGCAAGACGTCTGGAGGAACTCAAACGAGAAAATGCGGAGCTTGAACGTCAACTGATTGAAAAAAAGGAGCAACTACCACAAGAGGCTGAGGTTGCAACGCTTCTGAAACAAATTTCGGAGCTTGGCATCCGGGCTGGACTGAATTTCAAATTGTGGAGGCCTGGGCAACGCAAGGACAATTCAAGCGGTCTGTACGCCGAAATCCCGGTCAATGTTGAGGTGGATGGAGGTTATCATGCTTTGGGAATATTTTTTGACCGTGTGAGCAAAATCCCAAGGATTGTGAATATTTCGAACCTCCACATGGGAACTGCAAAGATAGAGAAAGGTCCATTCTCGATACAGACTTCATTCATTGCGACCGCTTTCGCGGCAGCTGAGCCCAAACCGGAGAAGGCTTTGCCGGCAGGTAAAAAGACAGTTTCTGGAGGCACAGGACAACCAAAACCACCTCCAGGAGGGATAGAGTAAAAAGATGGTTTGGATATTTTTAAGATGGCAATCGTTAGCCTGCTTGTGCCTTGCTTTTCTTTTTTTGAACTCAGGCTGCGAAGGGAAGGTTACGACAACAAATCCGAAGCCCAAACCTGAGGCTCCAGCACCCGTTCAACCGGTTCCGTTGGCCTTAGAAACACCGAAACCCGCTGTGGTCGCTACGCCGTTTAGCTATGATCCTGCAGGACGTCGTGATCCCTTCCAATCCATCATCACGGTTGAGAAGGCCAAAGGTATCGGAGGACTTCTGCCCTTACAACGGTTGGAACTGAGCGAGCTGAAATTAATTGCGATCGTTTGGGGAGGATTTGGCCGCTATGCCATGGTACAGACGCCGGATGGGAAAGGATATACTTTGAAAATCGGTACGGCGGTTGGACCCAATGATGGTTCCGTAAAAAAAATTACAGAGAAAGATGTGATTATTCAGGAGAACTACACAGATATTTTCGGAGAACGAAAATTACGAGAAGTTGTATTGGAAATCCATCCCCAAAAGGAGGGGGCAGAATGAAAAAGAGGATACGTGGTGCCATCTGCTTGGTCGTAAATTGTCTTGTCGTGTGGGACCTTTTAGCCTGTGCTCCGAAGGCTGTTCCGATCACGCCGATCTCCCAAGAATCCCAAGAGATCAAAGAAATTAGAATCGTAGACATGCCGGATAAGACGCAGATCATTGTGGAAGGGGAGCAGCCGATGGTCTACACCTCTTTTCGATTGACAGATCCCTTGCGGCTAGTTCTTGATCTGGCAGGGACCACCTTGGGAAAGTACAGTGAACCGATTTTGGTGAACAGCGGAGCGGTGACCAAGATCACATCAGTAGAGGGGACTCCATCTTCTAAAGTGGCCCGCCTGGAGATCGGCCTTGCTCAGTCGGTGAACACCCAAGTGGTTACAGAGGGCAACAGGCTGCTTGTGGATGTCATGAAGCCACGCCCAGAGGCATTAACAAATCCGCCTGCTCCGGAAACACCTGTTTCTCCGTCTGCTTCGACACCACCTGAAGAGATGACTAAAGAAAAACCAGCCGAGCTAACAACGGAACAGCCAAAAGAAACGGCAACAGAGACAAAGGCAGCATCGGTTGTAACAAAGATCAAGGCGGATTCCAGCAACGGAACAGTCAAGGTGACGATTGTCGGAGATGGTGCCTTCAAGCCTGAAATCCTTGAACTGAGCGGGAATCGTTTGGTGGTGGATCTTCCTGGAACCACTAACCTGACGAAACCCAATGTCATCCAAGTTAATCTTGGCTTGCTCAAGCGGATCCGAATTGGGCAACACCCCAAAAAGGTTCGAGTCGTCCTGGATCTTAAAAGGAAGGCATCGTACAAAATTGAAAAAGAGAACAATCAGATCGTTTTAGTGCTCGCGGCTCTACCCATGGGCCAGATACCATCGCCCGCATCGGTGGAAACAGTGGCTGAGAATGCATCTGTCCCAGTAAAACCAAAAGAGGAGAACCAAAAAGAAGAAGCTGCAGGTCTGATCTCAAAACACGATGAGCCGATCTCCAAACCGACAGAGCCCGAGGCACAGTCGCCCTCTGAGGTGAAAGAAGAAGTAAAGAAAACCGCATCTCCACCTGTTGCGGTGAATAAAGAGGAACCAATTCCTGTCAAGCGATACGTAGGGCGTAAGATCTCGCTCGATTTTCAGGATGCAGAAATCACCAATGTGTTACGGCTCATTGCGGACGTCAGCGGTTTTAATATCGTCTTGGGGGATGATGTTAAAGGCAAGGTCACGATGAAGCTTATTAGTGTTCCCTGGGACCAAGCCTTGGATATGCTACTGAAAATGAATGGTCTCGGACAGGTGCGGGAAGGAAATATTATCCGCATTTCGTCCCTATCCAATATTACAAAACAGGAAGACGAGGAGGCTAAAGCGAAGGCGGCCAAAGCCAAGGCGGAGGAACTCGTGACCCAGGTGGTCTATTTGAACTACGCTAAGGCCAAGGATCTCTCAGAACCCCTTAAGAAGAACTTGAGTCCACGGGGTATTGTTACGACTGATGAGCGAACCAATACGATGATTTTAAGAGACGTGCCAAAGGAGATTGCTGTAATCAACGATTTGGTCAAGAAGCTCGACACACAAACGCCTCAGGTTTTGATTGAATCCAGAATTATCGAAGCGACCACAGCCTTTGCAAGGTCGTTAGGAGTCCAATGGGGCGTGACCTACAAGAATTATAGTAATGGGGGAGTGGTTGGGGTGACAGGGCAAGGGTTGCCTCCTAGTGCGCCTTCTCCTTTCGGAGCGCCTAGTCCAGATTTTGCAGTGAATCTACCTGCCGGAACGATCACTGCAGCGGGTCTCTCTTCTTTTGGGGGGTTGGGATTGACCTTTGGTCGGTTTGCAGGCAATCCATTTACTCTCGATCTTCGGATTTCAGCGGGGGAGAACCAGGGATTGAGCAAAACGATCTCGGCTCCAAAAGTCACCGTTCTGGATAATCAGGAAGCCAAGATCCAGCAAGGATCATCCGTCCCGTTTGCCACCACATCGGCTCAAGGGACCCAAACGATTTTTGTGGATGCAAGCCTTTCGCTGCAAGTCACCCCCCATGTGACTCCAGATGGAAGCATTACAATGAAAGTAAAGGTTGCTAATGACCAGCCTGACTTCGCTAATACAGTCCCAGGCGTCGGCCCACCGATTAACAAGAAAGAGGCAGAAACGAATGTCTTAGTCAAAGACGGCGACACCACCGTCATCGGCGGTATATTGGTTAATACAAAGGCCAATTCGACTCAAGGTATTCCATGGTTCAGCAAGATCCCTGTTCTCGGCTGGCTCTTTAAGACAAATACCGTGGCGGATCAGACTAGCGAGCTGCTGGTTTTTATAACCCCGCGGATCGTCAAATAATGGAGGATGACGAGGGGTTATTAACGCATGCTGCGATATCTTACGGCAGGAGAATCCCATGGCAAGTTTTTGCTTGGTATTCTGGAAGGAATCCCGTCGGGTTTAAGCCTGACGTCCGAGGAAATCAATCGGGATTTGACCCGGCGGCAACGTGGATATGGTCGTGGCGGACGGATGAAGATCGAGCACGACGCGGCAGAGATCGTCTCGGGCGTGCGCAAGGGGAAAACGCTTGGAAGTCCGATCGGGCTACTCATCAGCAACCGCGACTGGGAAAATTGGCAGGAGCGCATGGCAGTGGAACCCGGAGAGGTCGAGGAAAAACAAAAGGTGACCAAGCCCCGACCCGGACATGCCGATCTGCCCGGGGTCATCAAGTACGGTCATGATGATGTGCGAAACGCCTTGGAGCGTGCCAGCGCGAGGGACACCGCCACTCGAGTCGCCGTGGGGGCCGTGGCGAAGCGGCTGCTCGAAGAATTTGAGATTAAAGTTTTCAGTCACGTGGTGGAGATCGGCGACGTAAAAGCGAATCCGGGTTCGTTTACGCCTGAAAGGTTTCACAAATTGGCCGAGGAGTCGGAGGTACGATGTGCCGACCCCGACGCTTCCAAAAAGATAATTCAAAAAATTGATGAGGCGAAGGCGGCGGGTGACAGTCTCGGCGGTATCTTTGAAGTGATCGTCACAAATCCACCGATCGGACTGGGGAGCTATGCTCAGTGGGACCGACGTTTTTCCGCACGATTGTGCATGGCCTTGATGAGTATCCAAGCAATGAAAGGTGTAGAGGTGGGGATGGGATTCGAGGCGGGGCGGAGATTTGGATCGGAGGTTCATGATGAGATCTTCTATGATGCCAAAACGCGTCACGGATTTTATCGAAAGACCAACCGTGCCGGTGGAATTGAAGGCGGCATGAGCAATGGAGAAGATATTGTTCTCAGGACCGCCATGAAGCCCATTGCGACCCTATACAAGCCGCTCAAGAGTGTGGACCTTCGGACCAAGGAGCCGTTCAAGGCCACGATCGAGCGTTCGGATATTTGTACGGTGCCCGCTGCCAGCGTGATCGGAGAAGCCGTCGTGGCATTTGAAGTTGCTTCCGCGATGGTTGAGAAGTTCGGAGGCGACAGTCTTCAGGAGATGAAGCACAACTTCAAAGGCTACATGGATTATGTGAAGCAGCGTTGAAGAACATTATTCTGATCGGTTTTATGGGGACGGGGAAGACTGCGGTAGGGAAAAAATTGGCGATCAGGCTCGGATTTAGTTATCTGGATACCGATACGATCATCGAGGATCGCGCGGGCTGTACGATCGCGGAGTTATTTAAAGGACAAGGTGAAACCTATTTTCGCGGGTTGGAGCGTTCCGTGATCCAGGAGGTGGTGCAGTCGCAAAGATGCGTCATTTCAACCGGCGGAGGAGCCGTTGTTGATCCGCAGAACCTTGAACTTCTCAAAAAAAATGGGTTTGTCATCTGTCTAACATCCTCTCCGGAGAAGATTCTGGAGCGGACAGTAAGAAAGAGAAGCGTGCGACCACTCCTGCAAGGTAAAGAGCCGCTTAAAGAGATTGAACGGCTACTCAAATTAAGGGTACGGTATTACGAAAAAGCGGACTGGACGGTGGACACCACAGAAAAAACGGTTGTGGAGGTGGTATCACTCATCGAAAAAAAAATAGAGGCGGGGGACATTGGAGCAAGTTCGGGTTGAACTGGGTGAACGGTCTTACGCGATCATCATCGGAAGCAGTATATTGAGACGTATCGGGGAGCAACTGAAGCCTTTGGAGATCGGGGAGAAAATCGGCGTGGTGACCAATGCCAAGGTGAATCGCTTATGCGGCACCATCATGATCCGCAGTCTCCGGGAGAACGGTTTTGATCCGGCGGTTTTTCCTGTCCCGGATGGCGAGCGGTATAAGAGTCTAACCTGGGCCGGCCGGCTTTACGATCATCTAGTCCAGAAAAAGTTTGAACGCGGCTCCGCCCTCATCGCCTTAGGGGGCGGCGTGATCGGAGACCTCGCCGGTTTTGTGGCGGCTACTTATCTACGGGGAATTCCTTTCGTTCAGGTTCCCACCACCTTGGTGGCACAAGTGGATGCCAGCATCGGGGGCAAGACCGCGGTGAACCATAAGAGAGGTAAAAACCTGATCGGGGCCTTCTATCAGCCTAAACTGGTTTATTCAGATGTGTCACTGCTTTCCACCCTCAGTGAGCGGGACTTTTTATCCGGGCTGGCCGAGGTGGTCAAGTACGGGATCATTGCAGACGACAGCTTTTTTGGTTTTTTGGAGACCCAGGCGAGCCGCATACTGGCAAGAGAACCGGACTGCTTGCTAAAGATGGTGAGGCGGTCATCTGAGATCAAGGCGGGAGTGATCCAACGTGACGAACGGGAAGGCGGCCTTCGACAAATATTGAACTATGGTCACACCATCGGCCATGCTCTGGAGACCGCCACCGGATATCGGAAACTGACTCATGGAGAAGCGATCTCGATCGGGATGGTTTACGCCGGAAAGCTTGCAGAAAGGCTGGGATTATGCGGACCGGAGGTAGTAGAGCGACAAACGGCGTTGCTTCGGGCCTTTGGCCTTCCAGTTGCATTGCCAAAAATCCGGCTAGCCGATATACTTCATTGCATGGAGCGGGACAAAAAGGTGAAAGACGGCAATATCCATTTTGTCTTGGCCGATCGGATCGGCCATGTGATCGTTCAGCCGGTGGATCGAAATGAATTGAAACAGCTATTTTGATTAGATAAGGCTCCAACGAATGATTGGAATAGGGTTCGTGGATGCTTCATCTAATCTACAGCTAAGGAGGAAACAAAATAATGACGATAAAATGGTATAATTTCGCTTTGTTATTGGGTTTAATTCTTCTAGTCCAAAGCTGTGGTGATGACGCCGGTTTTGATGCTGTGGTCATCGGCCCAGGAGACATAGCGGAATTGGAGACCGGCAGTCTAGTTGGCGTTGGTGCAATTGATCCAACTCCTCTCCTTTTTTCTTCAACCGGCCCCCTGGTTTTTAAAGTGCAAAGAACTACAGACGATCCGACTCCGGTTGCCAATGCGAACGTTAGGATTGATGTCGGAAGCGGGTCCAATGTGGTTGCGTTCTTGATGAATAGTAGTGGGACAGCATGTTATTCCGGTGGCATTCTAGATGCAAATGGCGATGGTCAGCTATCGTCCGCTGAGATTCTTGCAGCACCGTCTGACTGTTTCTCTGTCAATACGCAAACTGATAATTTGGGCGTTGTGCAGTTCAAAATTCTTGGCGCAGTCGTTGCCGGATGCGGTGCTGGCACGTCAGATATTACAAGCTTTGCAAATGCACAGGTTACCGCTTCAGCTTCGTTTGCTGTATCGAGCATGCCACTTACCATCAAATGCAGTTGAGCCACAGGGGGGCCATGCCTTAAAGGGACAGAACGTTTCGCCGGCGGAAGCAGTAATGCGTGGACCGGTAAAATTACGATCAAGCAGTGCTGAATGTTAATGATAGCCGCCTATACTTAAGAATACATTTCTAAACTCCCATCCTAATGCACTTCTCTAACCTACATTTTAAGGCAGTTCGTGGTACTTTAATCCGAAATATGGTATATTCTGTCGCAAATTAAGTGAATTGGAACGAGGGAAAGGCGGTGGAGTTGTCAGTCCGGGCTGGACGGAACACAGAAGGCAAGATAAAAGAACTCAAAAAATCCCTCCAGGAAAAGGCGAAGGAGGTGGCAATTCTTCATCAGATCAGCGAGTCCATCAGTTGTAACCTGAATCTGGATGAGGTACTAAAGCAAATCATCGAAATCGTGGTCCAGGTCACCCGTGCCGATGCTTGCCTGCTTTACCTGCTGGACATTCGTAAGGAAGAACTGATACTCCGAGCATCGAAGAATCCGCATCCCAAGCTGATTGGCCGCATTCGATTAGAGCTCGGGGAGGGAATTACCGGCTGGGTGGCCAAGGAGAAAAAACCGGTAGCGATTCCGAAGAACGCAAGTGAAGATCCGAGATTCAAGGTTTTTCACAATCTTCCGGAAGATCGCTATCAGGCTTTTCTATCGGTACCATTAATCGCAAACAACGAGGTGATCGGTGTGATCAATATCCAGCACAAGCGTTCCCATCAGCACCACCATGGGGAGTTGGCACTGCTCAC
>Ga0335085_10011631_pt1 | contig 13041 bp, 13 predicted proteins | sample Lox_Sample_45_FD_206712 | JGI IMG/M metagenome (GOLD analysis project Ga0335085, IMG submission 206712) | Soil microbial communities from Loxahatchee National Wildlife Refuge, Florida, United States - Lox_Sample_4.5 | ecosystem: Environmental > Terrestrial > Soil > Wetlands | place: USA...
ACGGCAGCAGCGAGCGCTCAATCGCGCCCAGCGAGCACATCGACTCGAGGCATCCAGTGCGGCCGCAGTTGCAGCCTGGCTTCAGGCCCTGCGTTCCGGGGACGCTCTGATAAGGAATCAGCACGTGCCCGAGTTCGCCGCCGAAGCCTTTGCGGCCTTTGACCACCTCGCCGCCGATGATGATGCCGCCGCCCAGGCCGGTGCCGATTACCGTGGTGATGGAAACTTCCGGGCTGTTGGCGCCGAAGATGGAGAAATGTCCCCAGAGCGCGCCGGCGTTGCCGTCGTTGAGATAGCTGACCGGGGTGCCCAGGCGCTTGGCCAGGCCTTCGCGAATGTCGTAGCCCGCCCAATCGGGGTGAACGAAGTTAGTGGAGCCGCGAGCGCTGAGCTGGCCGGCGGCGCTGGCGGGGCCGGGAGTGTCGAGGCCGATGGCCACTACGTCGCCGGGAGTGGTACCTGCCTGGGCGATGGCGATCCGCAGGCCGTCTTCGATTTGCTTGAGGCAGATGTCGGGGCCCTGCTTGGCGAGGGCAGGATGCTCGCACAGACCTTCGATGAGGAATTTCTCGTCGCGGTCGAGCAGAGTGTAGTTGATGGCGGTTCCACCGAGGTCGATTCCGGCTACGACTTCCACGTTGGTTCCTCCCGGCTGGATTCTGGAACGTCACAGATTAACAGGATTGCGGGGAGCGTGGTGTGATGATTGCCGGGACTCCTTGTTATGGTTTGGAGGTTTGAGGATTGATGCGGAAAAGCAAAATCTGAAACCGCCGAGGTCGCGGAGAACTGCCGCCGAGGGCGGCAGAGAACTGTCGAGGGCGCAGAGAATGGCGGGCACTTTGGAGTTGATGATTCCGGCTAATGGCGGCTTAGGAACTTCCCTATCCCCAGGCGAACCTGCACCGTGTTCAGGCCGGGGTTGGGAGTGGCGAGGCCGGCGTTGGAGATATGCATGTAGCGGACTTCGATGCTCCAGTTGCGGGAGTCGCCCAGGATGTGGGCACCCAGGGCGGCGCAGGAGGTGAAGTTCACGGTGTTGGTGCCGTCGGGGACATTGTGGTTGGTGAACAGAGTTCCACCGCTGAGTTCCACGTAAGGGCTCACGGCGCCTCGGGTGGCGAAATTCCACTTCAGGTTCAGAGGGTTGAAGCCTGCGCCGTACGCGGTGTTCGCCGGTTGGAAGACGAGGAAAGCAGGCACGGCATCCAGGGCGTACTCAAAGCGGCCTTTAAGAAATCCCGGACCGTGGGGGCGGGTGATGATCCAGCCATAACGCAGGCCCAGGTTCCAGACGCCGGTGCTGGAGGTGCCGCCGGGAACGGAATATCCGCCGCCGGTCCAGAGTTGGATTTCGCGTCCGCCGTCCTCGGGCTTTTGCTGGGCCGAGGCGGCGACGCCGAGAAACACGATCGCCAGAATGAGGAATGGCTTCATGGGGTTCGCAGCGTTGCGTCTATTGTAGAAAGTACACTGCTGAGAAGCGTCGCGACAGAAGAAATGCTGCAGCGGCAGTAATTTTTGAGACTCCCGGGCCACGCAGGTGGCGAATTTTGTGCCAAAATACCGTCTTCTTGCGCAGCGGACAGGAGGCTTATGCCCAAGTACGTGATCGAGCGCGAAATCCCCGGAGCAGGAAACCTAACACCGGAGCAACTGCAGGGCATCTCGCAGAGATCGTGTGGGGTGCTGAGTTCGATGGGCCCGCAAATTCAGTGGGTGCACAGCTACGTGACCGGCGACAAGATTTACTGCGTGTACATTGCGCCCAACGAAAACATGGTTCGCGAACACGCGCGGCAGGGCGGCTTTCCGGCGAACAAGATTTCGGAGGTGAAGTCGGTGATCGATCCGACGACGGCGGAGGGTTAAAGGCTCCCACTCAGCTCCCTAGATTACCGGGGTCGCGCGCCTTCTTACGAAGGATGGCGGCTGAGGCCAGCGTGACCAGCAGGTAGACAGGGAAAACCTCCATGAACGTCATGGCCACGTTGATGGCCGGATTTTTGTACATCTCCCTGAGCCGGTTTGCCTGGCGCTCGGTTTCTTCTACCTTCTGCTGGCTTGCCCCCGATGCCTTGGCCAGCTCCACCGTTTGAGCGGCGTACTGCTCGATAAAGTCGGGCATGAATTCGTGATAGACGATCTCCCAGCTCCCCACGTAGCAGGCGTTAGAGATCAGAGTGATCAGGATGCCGACGGCGAAGCCGCGGCCGAAGGTGAGGCGCCCGCCTCCGACATTCTCACGATAGGAGCGCACACCGAAAAACACGATGAGCGCCGACAGCACAATGGTGGTGTAGCCGAGGATTTCGGCCTTTCCCCGGCCGATCTTATGGGCGAACGGGAGGGTAGCCAGCATCATCGCGGCCGACATTGCGCCGGCAATCAGTCCGAAAGTCACAACGGTTTTTTTCATCGAATTTCAGTCTCCTTGCGGTTAGACCTGCGTTCACGCTGCCCGAAATATAGCGGGGAAGGCTGGCGATGTCGTCATCCTTTCGGGTGATTCTGCAGGGGACAGCGAAAAATCATGCTTTCGGGTGGGGGCGTCACGGGATCAGCCGGGCGGCCTTGCCGATCTGCACAGCCTGGGTACGGCGCCTGGCGCCGAGCTTATCGAACAGCCGGCTGGAATGGGTCTTCACCGTATTTTCGCTGACAAACAGGCGGCCGGCGATCTCGCGATTGCTCAACCCGTCGGCTATAAGGCCAAGAATTTCCAGTTCGCGGGCGGTGATGCCGAACTGGCCCACACGGGCGGCGTCAGCGAGGAACGGACCCGCAGGCTGCGCCGGGACTTCTCGAATGATGACCTGCGGCTTTTTCCTGGTGAGGGTGAGCCCCAGCCAGATGCCGAGCCCGGCAAACAGGGCGGCCACCAGCGCGACGTAGATCTCCACCGAATGCTCGACGATAAGAAAGTGATACTGGGTAAATTTCAGGACCGTGATGAGCAGGCCGCCGCATGCGCCGTAGAGCAGGAAGTCGAGCAGTATGCGGCGGCGCGGGACGCGTTCTGGTCGTGAGATCACGGGAGGTCATGATAGCTGAAGGGAGAGTCGCTGGGGAGCGGGTTGCGGTCGTGTTTTTCGCCTTGGCGGGAGCGTGATGGAACTTCGGGAGGTTGGATGGGATGCACGGGCGAGAGCCTGCCCCGAGCGAAGCCGAGGGGACGCCCGCGCCTACATTCTGCGTGATCTGGCGGGGTTGCCGGCGGGATGCCGGCGCTACAGTGCGTTGCCTGCGCTACAGTCCCAGGCCGCCGTCCACGGCGAGAATCTGGCCGGTGATGAAGTGAGGGGTGGCGGCGAAGAACAGGATTGCAGCGGCGACGTCTGTCGCCGTGCCGTTGCGTTGCATGGGGGTTATTTTGGCCATGCGGCGCATGAAGGCGGAAGCGGCTTTTTCGCCCAGGTCGATCATGCCTGGGGCTACGCAGTTTACGGCGATTTCCGGGGCCAGGGCTTTGGCCATCACTTTGGTGAGCATGTGTACCGCTGCCTTTGACGAACAATAGTGAGCGTGCTCGGGCCAGGGCCGTAGCCCGCCGAGCGAGCCGAGATTAATGATTTTCCCTTTACGCTGCCGCAGAAGTTTGAGCGCTTCGCGGGAGACCAGAAATGGTCCGCGGGTGTTGGAGGCAAAGATCGCGTCCCATTGGCGGAGGGTGATCCTTTCGAACTCTACTGTTTCGTAGTTGGCTGCGTTGTTTACCAGGATGTCGAGGCCGCCCAGCTCGCGGGCCACCTCTTTCATGGCCGCACGCACGCTTTTCTCATCGGTCACGTCGCAGCGCAGGGCTACGGCGCGGACGCCGAAGCTGGATACGTCGATCACCGTCTGCTGGGCTTCGCGGGAGGAGTTGCGGAAGGTGATGGCTACGTCTGCGCCCGCTTCGGCCAGCGCCAGGGCTGCGGCGCGGCCTAAGCGTCGGGCTCCGCCGGTAATCAGGGCGGCCTTACCGTGGAGTGAGTCGGAATGAGCGCTCATAAAGAGATTCTAACTATACAGTTCGGTGGCGCGTGGCAGAATGTTGCTTCGACGCGCGAGAGATTGTTAACCGCAAAGAGCGCAAAGGTCACGAAGGAACGCAATCAGGGCGTACAGGTTTGAGGGTACAGCTTTGGACGTACAGCTTTGGGCGTTTAGGTTTGGGCGTGTAGCTTCAACCCAGCAACTTGAATCGTTTTTCTTGATAAACGTTTACATTTCTTTGCTAGAACACGCAGCCCCGAAAAGGTAAAATCCCGCCATGACAGTGCCTCGCGAAGTCGTAGTTTATGCGCGCAAGGGCTGTCACTTGTGCGAAATCGTGAAAGAGACGCTGAGCAAACTGCATCGCCGGGGCGGCTTCAACTGGCGCGCGGTGGATGTGGATACCGACGATCAGTTGCGGCGGCAGTTCACGGATGAAGTTCCGGTCGTGTTCATCGATGGGCGCAAGGCCTTCAAGTACCGCATGGATGAGCGGGAGTTTCTGCGCAAGCTAGCGAATTAGCGTGGCGCGGGCGCCCTGCCTGTGACTGCGTAGATCTCCAGACAAAGCCGGAATTTTTCAGGTGGCCGGGTTTTGCGATTTGCCGACTGCGGCGTGCTGGAGTGGCGGGTTGCCGGCGGGACGCCGGCGCTACCTTGAAGCTGCGGACGCGGGCGGGGCGCCCGCGCCAGATGGCGATGTACAATCTCATGCGGCATGCTTCGCACGCGGCTTTACGCTGATCCCAGCGGATGCTTTATCCACAACGTCGTTCTGGATTCCTGCCGGCGCTTCGCGGCGCGTACCGCTCTCGTTGATACTTCCTGCGGGCGGCGGATCACTTACGCGGAATATGGAGAGCTGGTCGAATCGCTGGCGCGGGGGTTTGTCGCCTCCGGCCTGAAGCCGGGCGAAATAATCGCAATCTATCTGGCGAACTGCTGGGAGTTTTGTGTCGCTTATCACGCCGCGACTCTGGCCGGGGCTGTGCCCACGCTGCTGAATCCTTCGTACCGGGAGCGCGAGGTGCGCTACCAGTTGGAAAATTCCGGGGCGGCATTTCTGATCTCGGACGGCCCGAATCTTGAGGGCATCAACCTCGGCGGATTGCCCAACCTGCGGCGCGCTTATGCCACGCGACAGCCGGCTGGCGGAATGGAACCCTTTGGGGCGTTGTTCGGACTCGCAACTGCGGCGGTGCCACCCCCAACTCAGCCATCTCACGAAACCCTGGCCGCCCTGCCTTATTCCAGTGGCACCACCGGCTTGCCCAAGGGCGTGATGCTCTCGCATTACAACCTGGTGGCCAATGTCTTTCAGTTGATTGGACCGAACGGTTCTCCGTTCGTATCGGACGACATCATTCTGTGCTTTCTTCCCCTCTATCACATTTACGGCCTGAACGTGGCACTGAACCCGGCTTTGACCCTGGGCGCAACCCTCATGCTCATGCCCCGTTTTCAGGCGCAGAAGGTGATGGAACTGGTGGCGACTGAAGGCGTCACCATGATGCCGACGGTGCCGCCGGCATTGAATGCGCTGACGCAGGCGGCGGAGGCGGGCCAATTTCCCAAGAGCCACAATCTGAAGTGGGTGAAGTCGGGCGCGGCTCCGCTGGCGCCGGAGTTGGCGCGTCGATTCACGTCGTTGACCGGCGTTCTGGTATGCCAGGGTTATGGCATGACGGAAGCTTCGCCGGTGACGCATGTGGGATATCTGGAGCCGGAGTTGTACCGGCCGGAATCGATCGGGCAACCGATGTGCCAGACCGACTGCCGGGTGTTGGGGGAAAGCGGCGAGGAGTTGCCGGTCGGCGAACGTGGCGAATTGGTGATGCGTGGTCCGCAATTCATGATCGGCTACTGGAAGGAACCACAGGCCACCGCGGCTGCGCTGCGGGATGGCTGGTACTGGTCGGGCGACATTGTGACGCGCGATGCGGAAGATTTCTATGTGGTTGTGGACCGGCGCAAAGAGATGATCAAGTACAAAGGCTTTCCCGTGGCACCGGCCGAGGTGGAGGCGGTTTTGCTGGAGCATCCGGCAGTGCGGGAGTGCGGAGTGGTGGGGCGGCAGGATTCGGTCGCGGGGGAGATTCCGGTGGCGTTCGTGGCCCTGCGCGACGGGTTTGTGGCCTGCGGGAAGATGGGGGAGGAGTTGTCGGCGTTCGTCGCCGAGAGGCTCACCAGCTACAAGCAGCCGCGCGAAGTGCGGTTTGTGGATGCCGTGCCCAAGACGGCTTCGGGCAAGATTCTGCGGCGGGAGCTGCGTGGAGCGTTGAAGTAGCGTCTGCGGCGGTGCTTCCAGTCGCGTGGAGAAGGACGCGGCGTAAGGCAGAACCACCAAGGACACCAGGGGCCACGAAGGAAATCCGAGAGGCCCAATCCCGGTTTTTGGCAGTGCACTCCCGTAACGTCCCTTCTTCAATCTCTCGGGATTAGCATCAATGTCTAAGGCTCGCTCTCTGTTTTGGAGGGCGCTTGGGGTGTTTATGAATCACGTGAAGCTATCCGCAGTTCTTGCCGTGCTCATGCTCTTTGCGTCGGTGAGTTACGGGCAGTCTTTGGGAGACGTGGCGCGGCAGCAGCGGCAGAAACAGCAGCAGACGAAGGCCACGGCTCCGCACAAGGTCATTACCAACGAGGACCTTCCGGCGCACAGCGCGGACGATGCCGATTCCGCCAGCGTCACCACCACTGAGGACAGCAAGCGCGCTGCCGCGTCTTCCTCCTCCGCTGGAAAGAAAACGGCGGAGGAGTGGAAGTCACAGATCCAGGCACAGAAAGCCAAAGTTGCCGCCATGCAGAGCGATGTGGACAAGTTGAACGCGTCCGTCCACTACGTGGAAGCCAACCGCTATACCAACGGCGTGCAGTACAACCAGGCGCAGTCGCGCAAACAACAGGAATCCGAGCGTTTGCAGAAGCGGCTGGACGAACAGAAGAAGGCGCTGAGCGATATGCAGGAAGCCTGCCGTCGTGCGGGATTTGGCAGCGCGGTGTACGAGCCGTAGGCAGTTTTCCTGTCGGCACCGGTCAGGCGACGCGGTCTTACCACGCAGGCGCCCGTTCCAGGAGGAAGGGCAGGTTGCTGGCAATGCTTCGGCCGTCCGCGGTGATGAACTGGATGCGTCCGTCACACAGCGTGCACTCTTTTATGTTTTCGTACTTCTGTGACGTTGGCGGCTCTCCCGGCAGGTAAACCGTGACCACGGTGTGAAAGTTCCTGTTGGCATCATTTTGCAGCAAAATTCTTCTCCTCTCGCGCCTCGCTTCAGCGCTGGGGTATGCCCTGGGCGCTGAGCGGAATTGTTAAGGACCTCTCTCCACCCACGGCGAGGGGGAAATCGAGGCGATAGGCGAAGCTGATCCTGGTTCCAAAAGCGGTATCGCGGCCGCAAGCGGCTGGGGGTTGCTGGCAAGCAGCGCTGCCGCAGGTTAGCGGTACATCGCTGCAAATTTCCACTCCCTGCAGAGTCCGGCAACTGGGCGCGGGGTCGGCGGCACAGGCAAAGGGCGGAGAAACCGAGGTCAGATTCGCGGGGTTCAAGTGGCCCACCTGCAGCACGGACTTGATGCTGTCCGTCACCTGGGTATCGGTGTTGAAAGTGTTGCCACAGGTGGCGCAGGTCGGGCGGTCGGCGATCTGGATGGCCTGCTTGGCGGCACGTTCTCCGGTCGAGGTGATGTAATAAGCCAGGCCAAACCAGAAGATTGCGAAAATCACCAGGAAGAGAATCGGCAGCACCAGGGCGAGTTCGAGAATCTGGCTGCCGGTCTCCGTGGTTGTGTTCTTCTCGGCCATTGGCTGTCCTAGTTGAGATTTTCGGCAATCGCTTCCGCTGAGATCAGGGATGTTCCGCCGTAGGTGGCTCCGGGGGCGACCAGCTGGATCACGCGTCCGAAGCGCCATTGATAGGGGTAACTGATGGTGACGTGAGTTGCTTCCATGGTCAGCCGATTTCGCCCGCTGGATTGGAATGTGTACCCGCGGTCGATCGTCAATGTGAGCGTGCCCGGACAATTGCTGGCGGCGATGTAAGTCCATTTCAGGTTCTGCTTGGTGGGCGCGGAAGCGGCGAGGCCACAGGTGTTGATATTGGCGGAGAGCAGGGAACTCAGGATGAAGTCGTGAATGGCCTCAGTGGAGCGCGGATTGAAATTGGTGATGTCGGCGGAAGGCTGATTTGAGGCAAAGCGGGCGGCCTGTTGTGCGGCAATGTCCAGTTTGTGCTTGAGATTGAAGGCGCCGCCGAAATCGATGATGCCCACGGCAAAAACCACCAACAGCGGCAGGCAGACTGCGAGTTCGACGAGCTGCGAGCCTTCGGTGGCGTCGAGTGCGGCCGGCATTCCGCCGGGCGCCTGACTGAACATCGGTCTCGTCATATCGGGTTGAGGCCTTCTTCTGTCCGCAAATCACTACTGAAAATAACTACTGAAAATAATTACTGGAACCAACCTTACTGAACCAGCCTTACTGAACCAGGCGCACGGGGATGGGCGAGCCGCCTCCGCCGGAGATTGCCGTGCCGCTGGCGGAGCCGCATCCTGCGACGTTGAGGATGCGGGCGTCGATGCGGCCGCTGCCGAGAATGCCGAGCGCCGGCCGCCGGACACGGAGAATCCCGAGTTGCATGAAGCCGACAATCTTGAATGGAGGACAAAGAACGCCCGGGTTGCAGGCGCCGTTGCCATCCCAGATGGGAACCGTGACCACGGAGTCGCTGCGGCTGATGTTATCGATGCTGCGAAGCTGCGGGTTGGGGTTGTTGTAGCCTCCGTCGATGGTCATGGGATCGCCGATGCCGGTGAACTCGAAGGAGTCCTGGCCTTGATTGCTTCCGTAATCATCGGCGTGAATCAGGCACTGTACGGCCCGGTCGGCATTAGGCGGAGAAAGAATGCCGCCCAGCAGGGAAACAGAAACGCCCTGGGCATCGCTGGGGCCGCAGGTCAACTGCACCGAGTTGGCGCAGGCTACGCTTTCGAAGTAGCCAGGCGAGCCGGCGTCGATAGGACCGCACGAGGGCGCCGATTCCGCGGGGCAGAATGCCGACGCGCTGCTGATCGGCATGTTGAGCATGTAGTAGCTGTTGAGCAGGTTCAGTGGAACTACTCCCGGCAGGATTTGCTGCAGGGTGATGCGTTGGCCGATGAAGTTGCCGGAATTGGCCACGGCGTAGTTTCTGGAGGGATCGAGGAAGTAGGCGCTGCCCGGGCAATTGGGATTGGCTGGAGCAGCGTTGGTGGCATCGCAGTTGGAAACCAGCCAGGGCTTCACCGATCCCACACTGATTGGCAGTGGCTGGCCCGCTGGGTTGTAGGCTTCGGCCCGGGAGGTGGCGCGGACAAGCTCTCCCTCGCGGTGGAAAATACGGCCGAAAAAAGTCGGTAAGTTGTCGCGGGTTACGGTCACGGCGATGCGGGGATTTCCGGGCGTGGCCAGATTGCACGACGTAGCTACGCTGCCGGGTTGCGCGCCGGCGATTTTGTTCTGATTGGCTTCGGCCACGGCTTGCCGGTCCGCCAGGCCGGAACCCCCGTTGCAGACCTGGCTTTGTGCGGCCTCAGATAGCGGCGAGCCCAGGCCTCCAGAGGTGAAGCTTGACCGGACGAAAGCCTTGGCGCCGGCCAGGGCAGCGGCATCGGCTGCCTTTTCCGCCTGGCTGCGAGCAAGGTACAGATTCGTTACGTCAATCGCCAGCGCGGCCATTCCGACCACCACGGCCAGAGAAATGGCGACCAGCAATAAGGTCTGGCCGCGCTCAGACGCATTAGGGCGGTTTGCCGAGTGGGTGAGCCGAGCGCGTCCCCAGCGGCTCGAACCCGAACTTTGAGCTGCAGTCCGGTATTCCATAGGGAGTCTGCGCCCGCAGGGGGACGGGCACTATTCTTAAGGGGCGGTGGGGTGGGGCAAACAATAGCGGAAGGCCGTGATTTGGAGAAATAGTTAGTACATGGGCGTGGGCAAGAGGTTGGGATTTAGTCTTGGGCGATCCGAGGATAAGATTCGGGCTGCCTGGTTTCGCCACCTGCCCCCAGGTCCTGTTCTCCGCTCAGTTTGAGGTACAATCCCCGGCATGAAGATAGGCACAGTGTGTTCCCTCATGGTGTTGACGTTGAGTCTTCTTGCTCTCCCGCTCTTTTCCCAGGAAATTCAGCGGCTCGATCCAGCCGTGGACAAGCTGGTTCCGGCGAATGCCAAGCTGGAGAAAGTCGCCTCCGGCTTCGACAAGTGGACGGAAGGGCCGGTCTGGACTCACGCCGGAACGCTGCTGTTCGCCGAGATTCCCGCCAACAATATCGATCAGTGGGTGCCGGGAAAGGGCGCGAGCGTTTTCATTCATCCCAGCGGATACACCGGCAAGGAGCCGTTCCAGGGGCCGGAGCCTGGCTCGAACGGCATGACGCTCGATCCGGAAGGCAGAGTCTCGGTGGCAGGGCACGCTCGGCGCAACGTGTGGCGGCTGGAGTCGCTCAGCCCGAAGGCAAAGATCACGGTGCTGGCCGATACCTACCAGGGGCAGCGGCTCAACAGCCCGAATGATCTGGTGTACAAGTCGGATGGCTCGCTGTACTTCACCGATCCGCCTTACGGACTGGCTACGCAGAGCGATACCGATCCTGAGAAAGACTTGAAGGTCAACGGCGTGTACCGGATCATAGGAGCGCGGCAGCACAAGCCGGGGACGCCGCCTGAGCACGACAAGCTGAAACTCATCATTAAAGATCTGGGCAGGCCGAATGGGATTGCTTTTTCACCGGACGAAAAATATCTGTACATCGCGGAATCAGGCAGGAACTGCTGGATGCGCTACAAGGTGCTGCCCGATGGATCGGTGGGCGACGGAGAGATCTTTCTCGATGCCTCGGAAGAAAAAGGCGTGGGCGGCCCGGACGGCATTCGCGTGGACAAGCTGGGAAATATTTATGGCTCGGGACCAGGCGGAGTGTGGATCATCTCGCCGGAAGGGAAACACATCGGCACCATCACCGTTCCTGAGCGGGTGGCCAATGTGGCCTGGGGCGACGCCGACGGCAAGACGCTCTACATCACCGCCAGCACCAGCATCTACCGCATCAAGCTGAGCGTGGCGGGGATAAGGAACTAAGAAACCTCGCCAGCGCGCTGCCGAGACGGCGGTTCCAGATCCTTAAGTCTCAATCAACGGATCTGGTTTTCAAGGAGAGAGTTTGCCCCACGTGGGAGGCGGGCGCCTTTGCGGGGCGCCCGCCTCGCCGGCCTGAGCTTACCGGCTCAGGGTGCAGGTTTTGTCGTCATCCGGCCGGTTTCTACTTTGCCGTGCTGGAAGCCATTTGATCGAGGCCGTTGCGCAGCACGCTGACTTCGACGCGGTTCTTGCTGGTTCCCTTAGCTGTTTCCTCCCCAGCCACCGGCGCATTGCCCAGGGCCAGAACATAAATGCGATAGGAAGGAATGTCGTGGTTGAGCACCAGATAGCGCTCCACCGAGTCAGCCATCCTGCGCGAAGCGGCGATGCCGGCCTGACCGCTGCCGGAAGAGAAGGCCTGCACTTCGATGACGTACCCGTGCTGGTCTTTCAACTGGGCCGCGGCCTGGTCGAGGGCTTCCTTGGCTTGCTTGCTCAATGCACCCTGTCCGGGACGGAAACGGATCACGGTGCGGTTGTCAGCCTTGTACTGATCGAGATTCCCGACCACGGTCGCGACGGTCGTGGCCCGGGTGTTGACGGTGTTGGCGGTCTGCGAGGCCATCTGCGCTTTGTTGGAGGCGTCGAGGGTGTGCTGATCGGCTTCGTCCACTTTGGCCGACGCCAGCTGAATGCCGTGCTGGGCGTTGTTGTCAACGTCTTTGATCTTCTGGGCGTTGGCATCGGTGAGGCCGTTAAGTTCGTTGATCCGGTCCTGGATCATCTGGGCGTTGCGCTGCACGTATCCCTTGCTGGCGAAGGCGTGGAAGATGAGCCAGAAACCGCTGGGCTGATCGCCGTCCCAGAAGTTCTGAGGTTTGTACTGCAAAGGCTCTTTGCCGGTTGCGGTTTGAGCCGAAGAAGTTGCGGCCGGCTGCGCGCTGGAATCAGAAGATTGCGCGAATACCGGGAGGGCAAAAGCAGTGCATAACAGCAGGGCTACCAGAATACGACTCTTCATTGTCGGTCCTCCACGTGGGAGCCTCGGCCATTCCAGGCTGATACGCAGCACTGGCGCAGCAGGGGCCGGAATTTTCCTAGGTTGAACCTGTTTCCATAATGGTACCACTTCCGCTTTTCCGTGCCATCTGTGGAAATTACGGCAGTAACCTGGTGAGAAACCGGCAAAGGCCTTGCCGGACAGGGGTTTTAGCCTCCCCTGGCCGATGGCGCCAGCAAAGGTTCGGAGGGGATTCATAACCGTCCAGCCCACCGTGCACACCAAAAGGGGCTGATACCTGTCCCTTCTGATAGTTGACACCGGTCCGCGGTGTTTGGTTCCGAGATGCGGATAAGGGATGAAAAGTTGCCGGACAGATCAGTGGATAGTCTTGGTCTTGCGGGACATGTAGTCCATCAGCAGGTACTGCCCCAGAGTATACGGCGTAGTGAAGTAAGCTTTGCCGCGGCACATTTCCGTGACCTTCTGCACAAACTGCACCAGGCCGTAGTCGGAAGCAAGCATGAAAGTATTGATCATTACTCCGGCGCGCTTGCACTTGGAAACTTCTTCCAGAGTCTGACTTACTACCAGCGGATCGAGCCCGAAAGCGTTCTTGTAAATGCGGCCGTCTTCGAGCGTGAGGGCGGAGGGCTTGCCGTCGGTGATCATGACGATCTGCTTCATGTCCTTGCGCTGGCGTTGCAGGATGCGCTGCGCCAGGCGCAGGCCCTCGCGCGTGTTGGTGTAATAGGGGCCGACTTTCACTCGCGCCAGTTGCGACAGGGGCACTTCTTCCGCCGAGTCGTGAAAAAGAATCAACGACAGAGAATCGCCAGGATATTGCGTGCGGATGAGGTGGGAGAGCGCCATGGCGACTTTCTTCGCCGGGGTGAAACGGTCTTCGCCATAGAGGATCATGGAGTGCGAGCAATCGAGCATGAGCAC